>Ga0207421_10000281_pt1 | contig 63713 bp, 57 predicted proteins | sample SodLakKL_010_SED_4_FD_187542 | JGI IMG/M metagenome (GOLD analysis project Ga0207421, IMG submission 187542) | Alkaline sediment microbial communities from Lake Tanatar, Kulunda Steppe, Russia - 8KL_010_SED (SPAdes) (version 2) | ecosystem: Environmental > Aquatic > Non-marine Saline and...
CTACTGCCCGGTAAAAAGCAGACAAACGAATACCGTGGTGAGAAAATATCCCTCATTAATTCTCCCGGCACAAAAAAGTGCCGGGAGAGCCATCATAATAAATATTTTTGTAGACGATAGACCTGTCCCCAGAATACGAGCAGTAACAAATTTTTTGTTTCTCTTTGCTTAGCTGTTAGCTGCTTTCTACAGTTTCATCCCGGTCGGGCAAATGAATTCCCTGGACATAAATATTAACGGAAACTACTTTCAAGCCGGTAGTCTCTTCTACGGAAGAGCGCACCGTTTTCTTCAACTCTTCGGTTACCTCTTGTATTCTATAGCCGTATTCCACAATCACATAAAGATCCAGTGTAACCCTGGAATCTTCCAGGCTTACCTTTATCCCCCGGGAAAAATCTTTTCTACCCAGTTTTTCTGCAATACCACCTACGATACTTCCGCTCATACCTGCCAGGCCTTTTACTTCGCTTGCTCCCGTTCCAGCCAATATGCCAATGACATCTGAAGATATACGCACACTATCTGCATCTTCCTCGTGGTCATTTAAAACAATTTCCTCGGGTTGATGTCTCTTTTCTTCACTCAAGTCATATGCACCTCCTGAATCAGTTCTATTTACTTCTTTTACAGGCTATTAACTGAATCCTTTGAGTATTACTCTTTATATCAAGATTTACTTAAATGTCATCATAACCATTTTACAGCCGTCTACATAATTATTTAGGGCAACATACCTCCCTGTTCCCGTCACTTCATATAATTATTTCCGCCCTATTAGAAAATACCGACTCCAGCTCATTGAAACGCCGGTATTTATTACCGTTATTAGACACCCTTTAGCATCCGCCTGTTTCCAACCCTCTAACTTTCAGCCTTTAATTTGTTACCAGGTTTACCAGTTTTTCAGGAACTGCTATGGCCTTGACTACCGGCTGATTCTGCAAGTAATCCTGCACCCGCTCTTGCCCGTAGGCTTCCTTAATTAATTCTTCCCGGGAAAGGCCTGCAGGAACCTTCATTTTTTCCCTGACTTTTCCGTTTACCTGAATTACTACTTCCACTTCATTGACCTGCAAGGCCTTCTCGTCGTATTCAGGCCACGGGTTTAAATGAACGCTTTCTCGATAGCCCAGCATCCTCCAGCACTCTTCGGTAATATGTGGAGAAAAGGGGCTCAGCAAAACAATCGTGTTTTCCAGGGCCTCTCTTAAAACCCCGGGGTTAATTTTTCCCTCCGGGAATTCCTGAAGATATTCCTGGATAGCGTTCACCAGTTCCATAATGGCACTAACCGCCGTATTAAAATTAAACCTCTCTTCTATATCATCTGCTACTTTTTTAATTGAAGTATGCACCATGCGGCGAAGCTTTTCTTCTTTCTCTCCCACTTCCCCGGGCAAATCCTGGTCCAGCAAATGGGCATTTTCCTCTACCAGCCTGTAAACCCTTCGCAAGAAGCGATGGCAACCTTCTACGCCCTGTTCGTTCCATTCCAAGTCTTTTTCTGGTGGTGAAGCAAAAAGTATAAACAATCTACCCGTATCTGCTCCGTATTTTTTAATAATTTCATCAGGAGTAACCACATTTCCCTTGGATTTGGACATCTTGGCTCCGTCTTTGTAGACCATTCCCTGGGCAAGCAGACGATTAAAGGGCTCTACTGCATTGACCATACCGGCGTCATACAATACCTTCATAAAGAAACGGGCATAGAGCAAATGCAAAACAGCGTGTTCTATTCCTCCGATATACTGGTCTACCGGCATCCAGTAGTCAGCCTTATCGCTGGAAAAAGGAGATTGCTCTTCCTCAGGGCTGGTATAACGCAGAAAGTACCAGGAAGAACACATGAAAGTATCCATGGTATCGGTCTCCCGCCTGGCTTCTTCACCACACTGTGGGCAGGTGGTGTTTACAAAAGTATCGTAATGAGAAAGGTCAGGAACCCGGTCTCCAGAAAGCTCTACATCACGGGGTAACAGAACCGGCAGATCTTCCTGGGGCACTGGAACCGTTCCACATCGGTCGCAATATACAATAGGAATAGGCGCCCCCCAGTAGCGCTGGCGGGAAATGAGCCAGTCCTTCAGACGATAGGTAACTTTAAACTCCCCTTGCTCTTTATCCTCCAGGTATTCAGTTATCTGCTTCTTACCTGTTTCATGGTCCAGGCCGTTAAAAGAACCAGAGTTAAACATGTACCCAGGCCCCTCGTAAGCTTCCTGCAGAGGAGAAGATAGTTCGCCATCATAAGGGTGAATTACTGTGCTGACTGGCAACCGGTACTTACGGGCAAAAAGAAAGTCCCTCTGGTCATGGGCAGGTACTCCCATAACTGCCCCGGTACCGTATTCCATCAACACATAATTACCTACCAGCACCGGTACTTCTTCACCGTTAACCGGGTTGATAGCATATCTCCCGGTATGCAAGCCTGTTTTCTCTACCTCTTCGGAAGTACGGTCCACCTCACTCTGGTTAACGGTTTTCTTTACAAAATCCATAATCTCTTTTTCATGAGAAGTTCCCTCTACCAGCCTGTGAACCATGGGATGTTCGGGGGCTACTACCATATAAGTCACCCCGAAAAGAGTATCGGGGCGCGTAGTAAATGCCCTGAGTTCTTCTCCGGGGAAGTCCTTTAGGGGAAAAGCAATTTCTGTCCCTTCACTTTTACCAATCCAGTTCCGCTGCATTATTTTAACCCGCTCAGGCCATCCTTCCAGTAGATCCAAATCATTTAAAAGCCTTTCTGCGTATTCGGTTGTACCCAGGAACCACTGTTCCAATTCTTTCAGGATTACTTCGCTACCACAGCGCCAGCAAGCGCCTGCTTCTACCTGCTCATTGGCTAAAACCGTTTCGCAATAAGGGCACCAGTTTATGTAGGCCTTCTTACGATAAGCCAGCCCGCGCTGATAAAAGAGCAAGAAAAGCCACTGGGTCCAGCGGTAATAATCAGGATCGCAGGTGCTGACTTCCCTCTGCCAGTCATAGCTCAATCCAAGTGATTTAACCTGTTCTTTCATCTGGCGAATGTTTTCTTCCGTCCAGCTGCCTGGGCTGACCTGGCGAGAAATAGCCGCATTCTCTGCAGGCAAACCAAACGCATCCCAGCCCATGGGATGCATTACATTGTATCCTCTCAGCCTCAAAAAACGGGCCAGGACATCCCCTATAGAGTAGACTCTCATATGCCCCATATGTAGGCGCCCCGAGGGATAAGGGAACATCTCCAGCACATAATACTTGGTAAGAGTTTCATCCCGAGAGCACCTGAAAAAATCCTGTTCTTCCCAGTATTCTTGCCATTTAGACTCTATCTGGTGTGGGTGATAACCTTTCATTTTTAATACCTCCGTGTAACTCTACTATTAACTAAAATATCTTTAAATATAATTATAGCCCGTCCCCATGAGGAACGAGCCCTGTGCCGCAAATACAAACCTGGTGGAGCTGGCGGGAGTCGAACCCGCGACCTCTTCCATGCCAAGGAAGCGCGCTCCCACTGCGCCACAGCCCCACGTATTTTTTATCCCTAATTTGTAACTGCTTAGGTTAATAGGCCAGCCACAGGGGATGGTTCCTTCGCTTTCCCTTAACGGTCCTCCTCTTCGCCTGAGGAATCTCACAAACCGTACCCGTGGCTCTGCTCTTCTTAAATTTTGCAGGCCAGGCAGTTTAACCTAAAATTAATTTGTTATACCAGAGTTAGCCTTACTTACTGCAGCCTGGTTCCTTGAAACACTTTTTAATTATATTAGCTATCATTTTTTTTGTCAAGAAGACAAACCCCGTTAACTGCTAAAATTATACTCGCCCTACCCTATAAACAACTGCCTATAAAAAGCATGGCAGCCTGATACTGTCAACTAAGAGTGCTTGCTTCCTCCAGTCTGGGAGCATTACTCCAGAGTCTTTCCAGGTTGTAAAACTCTCTTTCTTCAGGTTGAAATACATGAATTACCAGGGCTCCATAATCCAGCAGGATCCATCTGGCCTCCCGGTACCCTTCCTGGCGTAATAACTGGTGGCCTTGCTTTTTAAAATAATCCTTTACATGGTCGGCAATAGCCTGCACCTGTATATCGGAAGTGCCGGTACAGATAAGAAAGTAATCAGCCACATAAGTTACAGTTCCCACTTCCAGTAATGCCAGATCACGGGCCTTTTTTTCAGATGCCAGTTGCGCGGCTTTTAAAGCCGTTTCCCTGGGCGCAAGCCTTTCCCCTGATGTCAAACTGTTATCACTCCTTTAAAATTATTAACTTACTAAATATTATTATCATTCTTCCCGGAATTCTTCAATAATTTTTCCGAAAAAGTACGAGTATTTTTCCCAGCTCAGGGTTAGTGCCCCGGTAATCTACCCCCAGTAAAAGCAGGGCTTCTTCATTTGAACTGCCTTTTTTGCGTAAGGATTGAGCCCACGTTTCGTCATGGTAAGGGGAATGAAGGGTGAGTAAAACCAGAAATATTTTTTTCTTCTGCTAAAAGGAGGTTTTTTACCCAGGTATAAATTGCTCCGCTGATACAATTTTACTCCCACTCTCCGGGTTTTAACTGTTCCCACAACAACTCGTTTCGGAAAGCAATTGAACGAAGGTGCAGCAAACTTCCTGTTTCTATAACCCTTTTTATAGTATTTTCTGTGGCAGTCAACAGCGCTCGTGGGAAATCTTGTAAGGCCAGGCAGCGAAGTTTATCTACTCCCGGAAAAGAACGCCCCTCTTCTATGATATCGGCCAGGAATATTATTCTTCCCAGTAAACTCATCCGGGGGGCGCCGGTAGTATGGAACCGTACCGCCTGCAGTATAGAAGGGTCTTTTATCCCCAGTTCTTTGTGGACAAGCTCCGCTCCCAGAGGAGCATGAAGTAGTTGGGGCTGTTCACGAGTAACCTTGTCCAGCCTGTATCCCCACTCAGAAGCAAAGTAGCGCAAGGCCTCTGGGGAATACTTTTTACCATAATCGTGTATGAGTCCAGCCAGGTACGCTTTTTCCGGGTCGCCTCCATAACGCTTGGCCAGTGTTTTGGCACTTTTAGCAACCCCCAGGCTGTGCCTGAACAAATCTGTAGTTAAATTGATTTCTATTATTTCTTCATACCACGGTTCAACCATTATTTCCCCCCTGGTACTGGTTCGACACCAGAGAGGCAACTCCTGCCCTGAGTTACTGTGCAAGCCAGGCAAATATTCTATATTACTGCTCCCGGGGCCTGGCTTCATTTATAACCAGTTGTCTGCCTTCCAGCTCCATCCCCCTGGCCTGCTCCAGCAGATTATCCGCTACTGCTTCATCTACCTCTACAAAGCCGTAGCCACGGGAACGACCGCTGTTCTTCTCGGTAATAATGCGGCATGCCTGTATTTCTCCAAAGCTGGAAAGGACTTCTTTTAGCTCCTCTTCGCTGGTAGACCAGGGGATATTTCCAATATAAAGTGTCTTGGCCAAAACAATCACCTCCTGTCAATTCTATTATGGAAAACAGCAGCTTAAAATATACCGGGGGTTAAAACTACAGCGTAATTTTTCAAGCTATCGCAACCAGGAGAGAAATAATAAATGAGGTAAACTATTCCTGGTATATCAGGTTTTTATAGATATACTGTTCTACAGGTTCAGGAGTAAGGTATTTTATAGTCCTTCCTTCCTTGACCCTTTCTCTTATAGAAGTGGAAGATATAGCCATAGCAGGTATTTCCATTAAATGCACCCTGTTAAATATTTCTGGATAATAAGGTTCTACCGTTTCTCTTAATTTTTCCAGGGAATAACCGCTACGTGAAGCAGCAATAAAGGTACAGGTTTCCAGAAGTTCCCGGTAATTTTTCCAGGTTACAATCTCCAGTATAGCATCGGCTCCGGTAATAAAATAGATCTGGGCTGCCCTGCCGTATATATTGAAAAAAAACTGCACAGTGTCAATAGTGTAAGAAGGTTCGCGCCTGTCGATTTCTACTCTGGAGATGGAAAAATAAGGGTTGTTCATAATGGCCAGTAACGTCATCAGGTAGCGGTGTTCAGGATCGGTAATCTTTTTCTCTTTTTTGTGGGCCGGCAAACCGGCTGGAACAAAAATCACGCTCTCCAGGGAAAAATTAGTCCTTGCTTCTTCAGCGGTAACCAGGTGGCCCAGGTGAAGAGGATCAAAAGTCCCTCCCATAATTCCTATCCTGGGAGGAGGGTATTCTCTAACTTTAGGCAACAACAAGCTCATAACAATGCACCCTATGGTTTATGATAAATCCAACCAGAAGCTGGCTTAAGATTTCTTTAAAGTTTAACCTGAGTATTAAATTAGTTCAGGAAGTAAGGTGGTCGTCAGTTTGGTATTATTAGTCTTCTGAGGAAACCTAATACTTTAGAAAATTTAATTAAATATCTTTTAGCAAATTTTTTCTATACTTGAGAAAAATTATAGTCAAAAACTAATGCCCGGGGTTAATTACCACCAGTTTCATGGCCGGGATAAAACGTGAATTCTTGCTGCCCGATTTTCACCGTATCGCCTGGTTGAACTCCACGCTCCAGCAGTATCTCTTCCAGGCCCATCTTTTTATAGATATTCCAAAACCGCTGCACCGCCTCCTGGTTGTTAAAGTCTGTTTGAGCTACCAGTTTCTCTACCTTCTTACCCTTGATTACCCAACCATTTTCATCTTTTTCCAAGCTTACCCGTTCTCCCTCTATATCTTCCCCCGGCCCGGGGTAATCATCTTCTATGACTTCTATAGAAGGATCATGCCGGTACTTTTGCACCAGAAGAGTTAACTGATCCAGTATTTCCTCCAGGCCCTGCCCAGTAACCGCAGATATTCCTATAACCGGGCCAATTACTTTTTCATCACGGGCAAGAGTTTCTTTTAAATTATTTAATGCATCCGGGGAGCCTTCCAGGTCAATCTTGTTACCCACTACAAATCTGGGTTTCCTGGCCAGCCTTTCACTAAAACCAGCCAGCTCCCGGTCAACCTTTTCCAAAGCTTCAGAAGGATCCCATAAAGACCATGTGGAAACATCTACCAGGTGCAATAGTATAGATGTCCTTTCACAGTGTTTTAAGAAGCGAAACCCCAGGCCTGCTCCCCGGGAGGCTCCTTCAATCAATCCCGGAAGATCCGCTACCACAAAGCTGAACTCGCCTCGTTTTACGACCCCCAGTTGGGGAGAAAGGGTGGTAAAATGGTAATCGGCAATTTCAGGCTTGGCTGCGGAAATACGGGAAAGCAGGGTAGATTTTCCCGCGTTGGGTAATCCAACTATCCCTACATCGGCAATTATTTTTAATTCCAAGAATATCTTACGGCTTTCTCCAGGTTCTCCTTTTTCTGCCATACGGGGGGCACGGTGGCGGGAAGTAGCAAATTTCCGGTTTCCCCTGCCACCTTTTCCACCCCGGGAAATTACTTTTTGTTGCCCGGGGTATACCAGGTCGGCCAGGACTCTTGCCCGGTAATCCTTAACTACAGTTCCTGGAGGTACAGCAATCAATAAGTCTTTTCCCTTTTTCCCGTGACGCTTCCCCCCTCCGCCATGGCTTCCGGCAGATGCTTTCCATGATTTACGGTAACGAAAATCATGCAAGGTGTTTTTGGATGCGTCAGCTACCAAAACCACGGAACCCCCGTCGCCTCCATCGCCACCATCAGGTCCTCCATGGGGAACGAATTTTTCCCTTCGGAATGAAACCGCCCCGTTGCCTCCCTTTCCAGCGGTAACTTCAATGGACACTTCATCTACAAACATCTTTAGGGCTCCTTAAATTCTGGTATTAATCAAAATTCAATTGCTTAATGTATTGCCCGATCCCGTTATCGTCTGACAAATATGTCTACTGTATGTTATACTGCGGATACAACTGGGCATCTATTTCGTGAAAGTTGTATCAGGTCAAAAAAATAGCCCCGGTAAACCGGGACTAAGCATGGACAACATTTTCTTCAGGGTATACGCTTACTTGTTTTTTAGCATTTCCGTTGTATTCAAAAGAAACATATCCGTCAACTAACGCAAAAAGGGTGTCATCCTTACCTTTACCTACGTTTATTCCTGGATGAAACTTGGATCCTCTCTGCTTAACCAAAATATGCCCGGCTTTTACCTCCTGCCCCCCAAAACGTTTGACTCCGAGGCGTTTGGAGTTACTATCCCTACCGTTGCGAGAACTGCCAACTCCTTTTTTCTGGGCCATTTTCTCACCACCTTTATTAAATTTCGCGTAACTGCCTGGCCTGCAAGATATAAGTGGAGCGGAGCCACGGAGACGTTTTGTGGACTTCCGTAGCAAATCGGAGAACCGTTAAGGAAAAGCAAAGAAACCGTCCCCTGTAGCTGGCGTATTGGCCTAAACAGTTACCATTTCGCTTCTTATACCTAAAGTGATTGTTCATAATTTTTCAACCTGATTTTAGCAAATCGTCCTACCCCAGATTTTAATCAAATAAACTATAAATTTGATTAACCTAAAGAAATGTTTTCAATACGAACCCGGGAAAAAGGCTGCCGGTGCCCTTTTTTCCTGCGGTAATTTTTTTTGGGTTTGTACTTAAATACGGTAATTTTCTTACCTCTTCCCTGTCGCAAGACCCGGGCCGTTACTTTTGCTTCTTTTAAATAAGGATTTCCTACTTTAATTGCTTCTCCATCCTTTCCCATCACAACCTGGGAAAACTCAACCGTTTCATTTTCTTCAGACGACAGCTTTTCCACTTCTAAAATATCACCTTCGCTAACACGATATTGCTTGCCACCGGTTTCAATAACAGCGTACACATTACTTTCCCCCTTTAGCAGGTCTCGCTGAATAGAGGCAACTTTACCAGCTTTTATTAACCTCATTCATGCGGAAATATACAGCAGAATCTTAACACAGCCCCCCTTAATTGTCAATTATACTCGATTACTCATATGTGGTGATAACTTGATATGGTCACCTGAAAAGATGTTGTAGAGTTTCGGTGCTTTAAAATATATTGTAACTGGTAAAACTGATATATAGCTGTAACAAGTGATATATCTTTGTTTAACCAGTTTAAAGGCGCACCAGCAGGTTAACTGGTGTGTAAAGGCGCTCACACAAAGGTGGAGGTTGGAAAGTTAGTTTTGACTTTGTGCCAAATTTTAGGTATAGTTATATATAAGCATACATAAAATAATTATAGCTTTTCCAGTAAAGTTGCATACATTTTAAAGCAGGTATAAATTACTGATGCACTTCTATACAAGTGCATCTTATATTACCATGGAGGAGGATTTTACTATTATGAGAAAGGGAGTCGAAGTCAGTCCGTACCAGAGGCTAAATCAAGAACAGCTTGATCTGATTCATCAAACCAGCATGGAAATATTGAACCACACGGGAATACTGGTTTACGGGGAAGAACCGGCAAACCTGTTGTCCTCAGGGGGAGCAGATGTAGGTAATGCTGACCAGCACGGTGGAAGAAAAGTACGTATTCCCGAAAAAATGGTAAGGAAATCAGTTGAAAGTGCACCTGATGAAGTAAAACTTGGGGCCAGGAATCCCGACAACGCACTTATCCTTAGCTCCAAAACCCCGCAGGTGCATTACGGAAGCGGCTCTGAAACCAATTTTTTCCTGGAGACCAGACTTAACCGTTATGTCCCTGTAGAAAAAAACGGGGAAGAATATGTTTTCCCCACCTACAAATCTCGCCGCGGCACGGTAGAAGACCTTTGCCGCGTGGCTCACCTGGCTGACCAGCTAGAAAATCTGGACTTTTTTATTCGCCCTATTAACATACAGGACGAGGATATTACTGAAGAAAACAAGGATGTCAACAAGTTTTTTGCTTCCCTGGACAATATCAATAAGCACGTCATGGCAGGCATCACCGATTTAAATCAGGTAGAAAACGTGATCAAGCTGGCCCGCCTGGTGGCAGGGGGGCAGCAGGAGCTGGTGAACAACCCGGTTATTTCTTTTATTAGCTGTGTTACCAAATCACCTTTGCAGATGGTTGGAGATGCCGCTTTGCGCATGCTTGCCGCCAATCGCAACCAGTTGCCGGTAGTCATATCCAGCAGCCCCCAGGGAGGCTCCACGGCTCCTATCGATGAAATGGGAATGGTAAGCATGATTAACGCGGAAATACTTGCCGGGATCGTGCTCAGCCAGCAGGCAGTAGAAGGGGCACCAGTTATCTACGGCAGTGTACCCGTTAGAGCCAGGATGGATAACCTCCATGACATGTACGGGGCTCCAGAATTCAACCGTTACAATGCCTATTGTGTACAGATGTCACGCTATTACGGGGTCCCATGTTATTCCACCGGCGGGGTTTCCGACGCCAGGGTCCCGGGTATACAAGCCACTATGGAAAAAACTCTTTCCCACCTGTATATTGCTCAGAGCGGCCCTGCCTTGTTGCACTACGCCTTTGGGCTTCTGATGGAAACCCAGACTTTCTGCCCTGAGCAAGCGGTGCTGGATAACGCCCATATCGGCATAATTAAAAAAATCCTGGAAGAACCTGAATTTAGTGTTGATAAAAAAGATGAAGTAATAAAGACCATACAGGAAGTTATGGATAGCCCCTACCGCATTTTCGCCCGCCACGCCAGGAAGCAGATGCGTTCCGGGAAAATGTTTATGGGTTACCCCTTTGAAGGAGGAGAAGAAAAAGACGATACCATGCTCAAAGTTAAAGACGAAACTGACCGGCTTTTTTCACAATCTCGCCGCCCCATCCCAAAGGAAACACGAGAAAAAATCTTTATAGAAGTCCCCGGACTTCTATCCAGGCTGAAATAACTTTTCTCACGATACGCTCAGAAGCATAGTGGACTACACCACCAATCGGTGTTTTGTAATTACCTTATTGTCTCTCTAAAAGAGTCAGGGAATTAAAATTTATAGAGGGAGGATATTAAATTGAGTGAAAAACAGATTTTAAGCGATATCAAGAAAAATATCATTCAGGGGCGCCGAAACTCCGAAGACGAGGGACTGGATGACGAACTTTCCGGCCAGCCCGGAGTAGAAGAGTTAATAAAAGAAGCCCTGGAAAAAAAGATTGACCCGCAAAAGATTGTTTCGGAAAGCATCAGCCTGGGAATGGAAGAAGTAGGCGCGCGTTACGAACGAGGAGAATATTACATTCCAGATATGCTTGCCGCAGCTGAAACCGTCGGCGCCGCCATGGATATCATGGCTCCTTACATGGAGGAAGGTGAAGCAAAACAAAAAGATAAAATTATTATGGCCACCGTGGAAAAAGACCAGCACGATATCGGGAAAAATATTGTGTGTATTATGCTAAAAGGAGCAGGTCTGGAAATTATTGACCTGGGGGTAGATGTACCCGCAGATAAAATTGTGGAAGAAGCAGAAAAAGAAAAGGCAAGTTTAATAGGGCTGTCAGCCCTGCTGGATACCACCATGGGGCATATGCAAGACACCTTAAATAGGCTTGAAGAAAAAGGGCTGCGTGCAAACACTAAAGTAATAATTGGAGGGGCACCAACCACCCCCCAATTTGCCGAAAAGATAGGTGCCGACGCTCATTGCAAGGATGCTTTTGAAGCAGTGCGCAAGGTCAACTCCCTGCTAAATTAATAAACATCAACGCTAATTGAAATCTGTCCTTGCCTGGAGTCAGTTGTCGCTTCAGCTAAAAATACTCTGTTGCTGTGTAACTCAAGAGGGGCACACCTTGACCGGTGTACCCCTCTTTATAGTTCTATGATATCTTTTTGTGTTTCTCTGTTTTGCTTACTCAAGTAACTCCGCCCGGGCAAAAGTGCGGTTTACTTCTTTTATTTCCACCTTTTTTTTCTGGCCTACATAATCGCCCCCCTGGTTTACATCCAAAACAAAACCGTGCAGGCGGGCAATACCGTGCTCCGGATTTATCGAATGAGGTTCCTCAATTAAAACTTCATGAACTTCACCTTGGGAAACTGGCAGAGCTTTACGGTTTATGTCTTCCCGGGTTCCCGTCGCCACAATGCGATACTTTTCCTGATGAACGTCTTCGTTCCCCCTGATAAAAAGATATTTACCTATTTCTTCTTCCAGTTTCCTCAAGTTAGTCCCTCCTGATCCTATCAAAAGTGCTGCAACTTCAGGATGAGTCTCCAGAAGTACGGCTTCTGCATTCTCCCTGGGCAGGTACTTTTTCAGTTCCCGTTCGACCCGGGCACATACTACCAGGGGCGTCAATACCCTGCCCGAACCGGAACAGTACGAGCAAGGCTGTTGTAAAAATGCTGCCAGGTCTTGTCTTACTTTTTTACGGGTCATTTCTACCAGTCCCAAACCGGTAAGGCCCAGTACAAAAGTCCGGGTTCGGTCGTTTTTAGCAGCCTGATTTAATTCTTTTAAAACCTTTTGTTGATGGTCTTCGCTTTCCATATCAATAAAATCAATAATAATTATCCCGCCAATATCTCGAAGCCTTATCTGGCGTGCGATTTCTCTTGCTGCTTCCAGGTTGGTTAAAAATACTGTTTCCGACAAACGTCGTTTTCCAATGTAACGTCCGGTGTTTACATCTATAACGGTCAGTGCCTCGGTTTCTTCAATAACCAGGTACCCGCCTGACTTCAGGCGCACCCTTCTTTCCAAAGCTTTTTGAATTTCGTTCTCAATGCCGAACCTCTCAAAAACAGGCCATTCATCTTCATAATACTTAAGTTTTGACTTGTAGTGAGGTGATGTCATCTCCAGATTTTCTGCAATTTTTTCGTACTCGTTAATATCGTCTATTAGAAAAGTATCAACTTCCTCGGTTAACAAGTCCCGGGCAATACGCGAAGGTAAGGCGAGATCTTGATAGAGCACTGCAGGGGCTTTCTTTTGAGTATAGCGGGTTTTAATCCTCTGCCATAACCTGGTTAAAAACTGCAGGTCTTGTCGAAGACTCTTTTCCGTAGAACCTTCAGCCACCGTCCTGACAATGAGGCCCAGGTGTTCCGGCTTTATGCTCTCGGCAATTTTTTTAAGCCGCTCCCTCTCTCGGGGTTCTTCTATTCTACGGGATACCCCTACATAGCTGGCTCCCGGCACCAAAACCAGGTACCTGCCGGGGATAGTAAGTTGCCCGGTAAGACGGGCCCCTTTAGTGCCAAAAGGCTCTTTTGTAACCTGGACCAGGATTTCCTCTCCTGAATTTAAAAGGTTTTCTATTCCTGAAGAAGGCGCCTCACTTTTTTCTTCAAATGCCTGGTTAAAATATATGTCGTCCACGTAAAGAAAGGCATTTTTTTCTATGCCTATATCCACAAAAGCAGCCTGCATTCCCGGTAAAACGTTTTCCACTACTCCCTTAAATATGTTGCCTACTACCCTATGCTGTAAAGGCCTTTCGATATATACTTCTACCAGCTCTCCATCTTCCAGCACCGCTACCCGGGTTACCCGGTGGTTAACATTCACCAGTATTTTCTTATTCAAATACATTTCACCTCCTTAGTGGAGGTTGGAAGTAAAAGCTCAGAAGCCAGAAAGGCTTATTTGATTGCCCTCGCCTGCTCCGGTGCCCTGGCAACTTCTAACCTTTAACTTCCAACAAATTTAAATTTGCATCGTAACTGGCCTTTTAATAATCTCTCTGCCTTATTTTTCTGCCAAGCTTTTTGAATTAATTTTACCCCTAAAAGGAGAGGGAGGATGTTTGCTCTTACCGTCATACCAGAACAATCCCAACCGGTGAACATTTGCAATGATTTTCAACTCGCTCAATCCAGTAATCTCTTCTATTTTTGTCATAATTTCCAAAGGAGAGGTACCCCCACGGTTGCCGGTCTGTAAAAGCATTTCTAAAAGGTAACCAGAAGAAAAAGGCTTAATTTCCAGGCAATAGAGATAAGGTCTGATATTCACGGCTTTCCAGGACTTTTCTCTTTTTTTCTTTTTCTTATTCTTCTTCTTGCTTTGCCTAAGAACCGTAATCTCTGTGGAATTTTTAATTAGCTCCAAAGCATCATTTAAGTTTCCCTCGCTGGGGCTCACTTTATCAGCTTTTTCATCCCAGTAGACTTGATAATGAGCACTGTTTATCTGTTCCATCAGCGCTGCATCATTAAGGGGGACCAGGGAGGCCTGCCTTATCTCCAGGGCCCGGGGAAGTTGGCAATTAATACCGGGAAGAAAAGAATTTATTTCTACCTGGTCTAAATAAACCTCTCCATACTCCTGCGCGGATGTAACTCCCAGGGGAAGAGGAATGCCGGGATCAAGCCGGGGCTGGGGATTAAACTGACCCCTGTAGAGTAACGGATATTTAGCCCTTCGAAAAGCCCGGTGTAAAGTTCGCAACAAATCCAGGTGAGAAAGGTATTTTAAGTCTTCACCCCTCCGGTAACTAAACCTTATGCGCTGCATCAAAAAACAACCTCCCTTCACCTTTCACTTTTCCTGCCTTATGAGGAACAGTAATCATGGCCACATCCTGCACATCTATCTTCCAGGCAGCTGGGAGAAGTTTCTCCCTGGTACGACCGGTTATGCTCCCTGATTAAAAACTTGACCTTAACCCCGGTGTGAAGATGGCTCCAGGGTAGTGGTTCCTGGTGTAGATACTTGCGCCGGGCATAATCAGTTAATGATAGACCTTGCGAGGCAAAAGCTTCTTTCCAGGTATCCAGGTTAAAGTACTCCGACCAGTTATCCAGTCGGGCTCCCTTTAACCAGGCCTGCTCCAGGACCGGGGCCATCCTTCGGTCTCCCCTGGACAATGCCGCTTCTAAATAGCTCATTTCCGGTTCATGCCACTTTAAATCCAGGGCTCTGTTTCCAGAAAAAAATCTGCGCAATAAACTTGTTTTGCGATTCATTTCTTCCAACGATATCTGGGGCTCCCACTGGAAGGGCGTATGGGGTTTGGGTACCATAGGAGAAACGCTTACGGAAAGTTTAAGTCTACCGGAGTATCCCTTCTCCCGGTAGCTTTTTGCCAGTTCCTGGCATAATATATATATACCTTCCAGGTCTTCATCGGTTTCTGTGGGAAGCCCTATCATAAAATATAACTTGATGGACTTCCAGCCTGCTTCAAAAGCTTTCTCCATCGCCTGATGTATCTCCCGGTAAGAAATATTTTTATTGATTACCCGACGTAATCTTTCCGTACCCGCTTCTGGTGCAAAGGTAAGGCTGCTCCGGTGCCTCTTCTGTACTTCTTCGGCAAGCTTGACAGAAAAAGCATCCATCCGCTGGGAAGGCAAGGAAAAGTTAACTTCTCCGGAAAACTGGTTCGACAAACCTTCCAGTAGTGGTTTTACAAAAGGATAATCGGTACTGCTTAACGAAACCAGCGATAGCTCTTCATAACCGGTATGGTCTATCAACTCCTGGGCCATACGGCACAAATGTTCCGGGGAACGATACCTTACCGGGCGATAGGTCATCCCCGCCTGGCAAAAACGGCATCCTCTAGGACACCCACGAGCAATTTCCAATACCGCCCGGTCATGGACCGCTTCCAGGTAGGGCATGACCGGCGCAAGGGGATAATCCGCATTTTCCAGATCCTTAACCACCCTTTTCTTAACGGTTCTCGGTACTTTTTCATTAACCGGTACCGTTCCGGCATATTTGTTTCCTGCATCATAATTTTCCCGATAAAAGGAAGGAACATAAACACCTTCTATCCCGGATAAAGCCAGCAAAGTGTCACTGCGGGAAAGAGAAGACCGGCTGCATTCCCGGTATCGGTCCAGAATTTCTTTTAAAACTTCTTCGCCTTCCCCTAAAACAAAGCAGTCGAAATAAGGCGCCAGGGGCTCCGGGTTAAAAACACAGGTACCTCCTCCCATAACCAATGGCTCCTGTTCGCCTCTTTGGGAAGAATATAGGGGAATCTCAGCCAGGTGAAGCATGGTTATTACGTTAATATAATTAAGTTCATGTTGCAATGAAAAACCTACCAGTGGAAAGTTTTTTACGGGAGAAAAAGATTCCAGGGTGAACAGGGGGATGCCCTCTTGTGACACCAACTTTTCCATATCGGTATGTGGGCAAAACACCCTTTCGGCCAGGGCATCTTCCCTCTGGTTTATCAACTGGTAAAGAATGCGCATTCCCAGGTTGGACATGCCGATTTCATATATCTCCGGAAAAGCCAGGACTACTTTTGTATCAACTTTTTCATGATTTTTTTTAACTACGTTCCATTCATTGCCCACGTACCGGGCCGGTTTATTAACCCGGGAAAGAGACTCCCATATATATTTTTTTTGTGCTTGCGTATCCAAAGAAATAAGCCTCCTGAAAATTTCTGTAGTATACCCATGCTGTATTTTCCCAACCTGGTTATACAGGGCGGTTAAATTATTATTTTCTACTAAATCTTTACCATACCTTGCTTATATCTAGTTTAAAATTTTTTTAATGGGAATATCCACTCCTCTTTTTAATGCCTGTTCTACTATCACTGTTTCGGAAAGTTCCCTTCTCAACTTTCTGGAACGTAAATCCATAACCTTAACCAGATGATAACGATTGGGGGTAAACAAGCGTAATACCTCCAGGATACTGGCTTCTTCTGAAACTACAATTTGTTCTCCCCTTAAGCCTCCTTTATGAATAATTTCCCGGTCTTTATTTCCCAGGGAACGCAAAAAAGTGTAAGCCGCCAGGTGTTTTTCCCTGGAAGCAGCCAGAAAGATAAAAATACCTGCCGCCACAAAAGTTAAATTAAAGTGCCCGAACCACCACCATATCACTCCGGTAACAAAAACCATTACTGCCAGAACTTTACCTGTCCTTACGGCAATTTCCGTAGCCACACGATAATTGTACCTTTCGCAAAGCAGGGCCCTGAAAATACGCCCCCCATCCAGAGGGAGCGCGGGTACAAGATTAAATATGGCTATTACCAGGTTGGCCTGAATAAAAAATAACACCATCCCCTCATCCCACCATCCCCAGTACCAGTGATTCACATAAAATGACATGGCCAATCCTGCTAAAATAAAGTTGGTTAAAGGCCCTGCCCAGGCAATCTTTTTTTCTACCCGGGGATCAATTTCCAGTAATCCTTCCGTCCGGGCCACCCCGCCAAAAGGAAAAACTTCGATATCTTTAACTGGTACGCCCAACCCCTGGGCAACTACCGTGTGAGATGTCTCGTGTATCAGGACTATAACCAGTACCATTACCGTCTCCAGGCCTCTGCCTGTTAAGGGAAGCAGAAGTAATACCACAATAAAAAAGGGATTAAGCTTATATCTTATTCCCCTAAAATACAACGGGTTCGCCTCCCACAAAAACAGCCGAGATGATCATTTCTCCAAAAGTTCCGACCATTCACTTATATGGCTCATAGGATCTACCGGTCGATTGTTCCATCTCAATTCAAAATGAAGGTGGGGCTTATCCCAGATCTTAGCTGAGCCCAGGGTACCCATGACTTCGCCTGCCTCAAGCTGATCATGCTCTTCTATTTTTACGCTATTCAACCCCCTGTAGGCAGTAGACCATTCTTCCTCGTGTTTTAAAATTATTTGGTAATAATTTTCTTCTTCCATAATCATATCAACCTTTCCCTGCCATGGAGCTGATACCTCCGCACCTTCACCTGCTATCAGGTCAAGACCGTAGTGCATTTCTTCATGCTCTCCTCCTTCAGGAGCCTCGCGCATACCAAAAGAACTTTTCAACTCACCCTGTACCGGCAGCGAAATTTTATCTATTGTTTCAGAACCGGATAACTCTTCAAAACCAAACTTTTCAAGCTCTTCATTTAACGCGGGGAAACTGCCGGAAGACAGCATATCCCAGTTCAGAACTTGTTTTGCCTGGGAAAAAAAGCTGTAAAGCCATGGGTGTTCCCATTGGTGCATAAAAAATACCAGGAATAATACCGCCATGGAAATACCGGCTTTAATAATTAGATCCCTTTTAGACAAAGGAATAAACTGGCCTATCCATGAATTGCCGCTTCTATCTTCATACCCTACATCTTCATCTATCCCATACACCTCATCACCGAACTCCGCATAACGTTCTTTCTCGTACTGATGGAGTCTTTGACGCAAATCAGAAACAGATCTTCGTTTGCGGCGCAGGGACATCTCGGTACCTCCATTCCATAGAGTTGTCCCTTTATTTATATGACGACACAAACAATTTATGCCTGACCTAAAATTGAATTTTGTGGCGACGCATACTTACATTGAGCACCAGGCCAATAGACAGGAAATTGGCAAAAAGAGCGTTCCCCCCATAACTCATAAAAGGAAGGGGTAGCCCGGTTACTGGCATGACACCTACCGTCATACCTATATTAACGATAACCTGGAATATTAACATAACTGCCACTCCGGAACAAATATAAGCCCCAAACTTATCTTTGGCCTGGGCGCCTATCCAAAGGATCCGGTACACCAGTACAAAAAACAGTATAATCAAGACCACCACACCGGCAAAACCCATTTCTTCCCCCAGAACAGAAAATATAAAGTCGGTATGCTGCTCTGGCAAAAATCCTCCCTGGGCCTGGGTGCCTTCCAGTAGTCCCTGCCCCCACTGTCCTCCTGAACCTACGGCTATGATAGACTGCATGAGCTGGTACCCTGCCCCCATGGGATCCAGTTCCGGGTTCAAAAAGACGATCAACCTCATCCTCTGGTAACCCTCCAGCAAATACCAGAGAACAGGTATACAAGCCAGCCCTACGCCGATAACCAGCCCTAAATGTTGTAACTTTACCCCGGCCATATAAAGGATTCCCAGAAGAATAGCTGCAAATACCAGAGAAGTCCCCAGATCAGGCTGCATAAAAATCAGTCCGAGTAAAATACCCGTATATATAAAAGCAGGAACAAGGTCAAAAAACGACTCCATTTGTTTTTCCCGGTCGGAAAAGAACTTGGCCAGCATTAAGACAAGGACCGGCTTGGCGTATTCAGAAGGTTGAATATCGACAAACCCCAAATCTATCCACCGGAGCGCTTCCGTAGCTTCCTGGGCTCCCCTGCCAATGAACAAAACCAGGATCAACATTAACACTACCAGGGCATAAAAATACTTGGCCCAGTAGTAAAAATTAACATAGTGAAACAGAATGATAACAAAAATACCGCCCAGGCCAAACAACAGCCACATGCCCTGTCTTCTGACATAGTGAAAAGGGTCTTCTAAAAAATGAGTGGAGCTGTATATTACTATAAGCCCATATACGGCCAGTAACACACTTACCAGCAGGAGGGTAAAATCAAAATTTCTGATCTGCCTCTTATCAATCATCAGCTATCCTCAATCCCCCTCCGGGGAGTCAAAATAATATTCCATAATATCAGCGGCAACAGGAGCTGCCGAGGTAGCACCGGCAGAACCGTGTTCCACCAGTACCGCAACAGCCAGGTCAGGATCTTCATAGGGACCGTAAGCTACAAAAAGCCCGTGGCTGCTACTATCCCCCGATGGCTCTGCCGTTCCCGTCTTGGCCGCTACTTCTTCTTCTACATTCCTAAAAGCATAATTTGCTGTTCCCCCCGGGCCAACTGTCTGTTTCATCCCTTCCCTGATAATATCCAGGGTTTCCGATGATACATCCGCTTCCCTGAGTATCTCCGGCTCTACTTCCTTGACGGTTTCCCCCTGGTAATCATATACCCTGTCTACCAGGTAGGGGCGGTAATGCACTCCTCCGTTGGCAATCATACTAACGTACTGAGCCATCTGCATGGGGCTGTAGTCATGAAGAGTCTGCCCAATGGCCGCGTCCATAGTTTCCGCTTTATGCCACTGCCTACCTCTTTTCTCCATTTCCTCCCGGCTGGCCACGGTTCCTCGAGTTTCGCCCCGGATGTCCTCCAGACCAGGGTATACCCCTAGCCCGAATTCCCGGGAATAATGAGCAATAGCATCTATACCAGCCCTTAGCCCGGCCTGGTAGAAAAATATATTGCAGGATTCGGCAATCCCCCGGTATATACTGGTAGATCCATGGACACTATGACACGACTTGGTAGTATTAGCTGCATCGAGTACTCCCTGGCAATTAAAAGAAGTTTGATCGGTTATTTCTCCCTCTTCCAGGGCGGCTATCCCGGTAATCATTTTAAAAGTAGAGCCGATGGGATAAGTCCCACTAATGGCAGTATTGTTAAAAGGTTGCCTGGGGTCCTGTTTTAGCTCATCGATATCCTCGCTTACCGTATTGGGATCATAGCTGGGGTAGTTGTGCATAGCCATAATAGCTCCAGTGTTGGGATCTAATACCACCACTGCTCCTTTGATGTGTTCTTCATTGTCTTCTTCTTCTTGTATCTCATCCACCATCTCTTTCAAAGAACTAGTGGCAACCTCTTGCAGCCCCGTGTCCAGGGTTAAATACAGATCCTTTCCAGGTACGGGCTCTTCCCGATCCAGGTAGTTTTGAGGCTGCCCCAGGTAATTGGTTTCTACCAGCTGTTCTCCATCCTCACCTCTTAAATAAGGCTCCCACACTTCTTCTAACCCCCGTGCCTGACCTACCCTTTCCCCGGTTCTGTATTCATAACCTTGTTCCGTCCATTCTTCGTTTATACTTTCCCTCGGCTCATCCAGCCCCAGGTAACCAAACAGGTGTGCTCCTGATACACCGAATTTATATTCACGTATAGGCTGAGGCTCGATAGATATCCCTTGGAGTTTCCAGCGGCTTTCATAAATTTCAGCCATGGTTTCTTCAGAAATATCTTCTTTTAACTGCACCGGCATATATCTGGTAAACCGGTAGCGCCTAATTTTTTCCCTTATTTCTTCCTCTTCTAACTCCAGTTTTTCAGCAAGAAAAGCTATGGTATCTGAATCGTATCCCCCCCCCATGTCCATAAGAGAAAGTACAAAACCAGGTTGGTTGGTTACCAGTAACTGATCATTCCGATCGTATATCTCCCCCCGGGGAGCGTGAACCGGCAACTTGGTTACACGATTCCGCTCCGAACGGGTAACATAATGATCATAGTTGGCTATCTGAAGATAAGCAACTCTTGTTGTTAACAAGACCAGACTTAAAGCGACCAGAATAAAAAGGAAACGAAACCTGGCCAGAGTCTTTTTATCCATACTTCTTCAGCCCGCCTTTAAAAATGAATTTTCCAGCCCATCGGGTTCTTTCTTTCAAACAACCAGTGAACCAGAGAATAAACAGGAACTGTAAGGAATGCATTAAACAACGCCCTGGGAAGGAATACACTGGTAATCTTGGCTTCCAGGGAAATCTCCGTGCCAATATACAGATACTGCAGCATATAAAGGATAATTCCGTGAATTAAAGTACCGGCAAAAACCAGTACAACCGGCCCCATAGCTTTCTCCCGGTAAATCTCTTTTCCTGCAAGGCCCGCACCCAGGCCCAGCATCATCTTGGACAGGGCAAAAAAGCCCAGGGCTTGGCCGAACATCACATCTTCCAAAAGCCCAGCCACAAGTCCTACTACAGCACCCTGTCTTTCTCCCAGCAAAAACCCCATCCCTACTACCAGGATAAGCGTAAGATCGGGAAGTATGTTGCCTGGGAAAAATAAGGAAGTGGCACCTTCCACAATTAAGCCAAAGACTATTACCAGGAGTGCAAGAAAATAAAACAACACGAATTAAACCTTCCTTCAAATACATTATGATGATGGTATTATCTTGCTTATTATCAATTCCCTGAATAGGCATCTTACTAGTTTCCGGAATCATCTTCTCCGGAATTAACCTCAGAAGTTACTATCATTACCTCTTCCAGGCGGTTAACGTTTACCGATGATTTGACTTCTGCATATTTAACCAGGCCATGTTGATCTACGTCTACTTTTTCTACTTCTCCAACAAACAACCCCTTGGGGAACACCCCTCCCATTCCTGAAGTCACAATGGTATCCCCCGGCTGAATATTTGCATCAGGGGGAAGGTTTATCATTTTGAGCATGGGCTGATCATCCGCCTGTCCTTCTATAATCCCCAGACTTCCAGAATCACGAGAACGCTGTACCATGGCACTGGCTGCAAAACGCGGATTGGTTATTAAAATAGCCTGGCTGGAACGGGCAGAAACTGATGAGATCATGCCAGTTAACCCGTCGGGAGTAACAACTGACATTTCAACTTCTATGCCATCCTGATATCCACGGTTGAGAGTAACCGTGTTAAACCAGCCGCTGGCATCCCTGGCTACTACTTTTGCATCAACCAGATCCATCTCTTCTCTTTCCTGGAATCCTACCAATTCTCTAAGACGGTGGTTTTCTTGTAAAACTTCATCAAGTACCACCAGTTTTTCTTTCTTCTCTGAAACTTTTTCCCTCAGCATCTCGTTTTCCTTCTGAATTTCCTGGTAATGAACTATTGATACAAAAAAAGTCTGAATATTTTGTCCTATAGAAGCAAAAAAGTCTTGAACCGGTACTACTACAGCTAAAAACGCGTCCTCCACGGTGGTGAGGCGCACTCTCTCTTCACCGGTATAGCTTATCAAGAAAAGAAGAAGAACTATCACCACCAGTAATGCCCAGATATTTTTTTTGCCTGAAGAGGTCAATAAACTACACCCCTGTTATTTTATGTATTTCGCCGTGAAATCATAGCTACCCGGCGCAACAGATCTATTTCTGATAAAACCTTTCCAGCTCCTAAAACCACTGCATCAACGGGATTTTCTGCAAGGAAAACAGGCATACCTGTTTCTTCAGATATACGCCGGTCGAAGCCATTAAGAAGGGCTCCTCCACCTGCCAAAACGACCCCTTTATCCATAATATCCGCCGATAATTCCGGGGGAGTCTTTTCCAGGGTTATCCGGATAGCTTCCAGAATAGATTCTACCGGCTCCGAAAGAGCTTCTTTAATCTCATCAGAATTAATAGTTACCGTCTTGGGTAAACCGGTGACCATGTCTCTGCCTCTTATGTCCATTTCTGAATGTTCAGCTTTAGGATCTGCCGTACCGACATTTATCTTTATTTCTTCAGAAGTACGGTCGCCGATCATAAGATTGTACTTTTTCCTTATATAAAGGGAAATGGATTCATCCATTTCATCACCACCCACCCGGATTGAACGGCTGGTTACAATACCTCCCAGGGATATAATTGCTACTTCGGAAGTACCGCCGCCGATATCTACGATCATGCTTCCAGTTGGGTCTTCTACGGGGAGACCGGCACCAACAGCTGCAGCCATGGGTTCCTCTATTAAATAAGCCTCCCGGGCTCCCGCCTGCTGGGTAGCATCAAGTACCGCTCTTTTTTCCACTTCGGTTACTCCTGAAGGTACGCAGATAACTACCTGGGGACGGAAAAACAGCCGTCTTCGATAAGATTTGCCTATAAAATGCCTTAACATGGACTGGGTAATATCAAAATCAGCAATAACACCGTCCTTCATGGGGCGTATGGCTATAATGTTCCCCGGCGTCCTGCCTATCATATGCTTTGCCTCTTCACCTACTGCCAGTACGCTTCCTGTATCTTTCTTTATGGCTACCACTGAGGGTTCCCGGAGAACCACTCCTTTTCCCCTGACATAAACCAGTGTATTCGCGGTGCCTAAATCAATTCCTATATCCCTGGAAATATTGCTGAATAAAGACGGCATCTGCTTACCCCTTTCTTTAGTTAAACGTGTTTTTATTTACAAATCGTCATTATTATAACAGCCGGTCAGCCGGCTCTACAATAGTTATTTATTCCTCCGGATAAACTTACTACCAATTAATCTGAGACAACCCGGTAAAAAATATACGTTACTACTCCCATCGTCTTCCCATTACAAATATACTTAATTAACGCCACCGGATACTTTTTAAATTAACCCTTTTTCTTTAAAACTAAAATAACAACCGTCTCCCACGATAAGATGGTCTTTTACTTCAATTCCCAACAATTTGCCAGCTTCTACCAGTCGCTTGGAGACTTCCTGGTCTTCTTTGCTGGGGGAGGGGTCGCCGCTGGGGTGGTTATGCACTAGAATTAATGAAGACGCGCTTTTCTTTACAGGTATACTAAATATTTCCCGGGGGTGGACAATAGAAGCGTTCAGACTTCCCACCGAAACTTGCTCACGGGAAATAACCCGGTTCTTGGTATCCAGCAAAAGCAACATAAAATATTCTTTTTTTTGGTAGCGCAGTTCTTCCATAAAAAGCTGTACCACCTGGGCAGGAGAAGTAGCAACTGCCCGGTCATCACTGATAAAAGTAGCAATGCGCTTGCCCAGCTCCAGGGCTGCTTTAATTTGAACTGCTTTTGCCAACCCGATACCCTTAAATTGCTGTAACTCCTCCAGGGTAAACTCCGGAAGAGTTGAAAGTCCACCAGCACTGGAAAGAAGCCTTTCCGCCAGATGAATGGCTGATTCCCTCCGGTTACCGGTACGGAGAAGAACCCCTAAAAGCTCGGTGTTAGAAAGACTGTTTGCCCCCAGCAACCTGAGTTTTTCCCGGGGCCTTTCCTCAAAAGGCAGATCCTTAATAAAAAGCTTGTAATCATCCATCACCTTTCCTCCAGTAGGCGCTGACATCCAGGCCCCGGCGAGAAAGTATGCGGTAAGTCAGATGTAATGGTAAACCTACTACGTTAAAGTAACACCCTTCCAGGCGTTCTACCAGGATGCCTGCTTTCCCTTGAATAGCATAAGCACCGGCTTTTCCTGACCAGTCACCGGATTGAAGGTAATTTTGCAGTTCATCTTCTCCTATCCGGCTAAAGCTTACCAGGGTGGTTTCATGTTCAATAGTTTCAAGTCTATTATCAGAAGCGTCAACCAGGGCAAGTCCGGTATAAACCCGGTGTTTTCTTCCGCTCAGCTTTTCTATCATTTTCCGTGCTTCTGTAACATCGGCAGGTTTTCCCATCAGGTTCCCATCCAGTTCTACTACCGTATCAGCTCCCAAAACCAGTCCTTCAGGAATTCTCCCGGCAACCGCCCTGGCTTTCTCCAGTGCCAGCAGTTCCACCCCTCGCGGCGGAGACTCTGGAATTACCTCTTCTTCTATTCCGCTACCCTCTACCTGGAAGGGGTAACCTATTAGTTTCAGCAACTGCTCCCGGCGGGGAGATAAAGAAGCAAGTGTCAAGGGAACTTCCAAATAAGCCACCTCTTGGTACAGTTTCGGGATTTAATAATTATAATACAACGATTTTAATGATCGGCTGGTTACCCCCTCCAGGTAATCAGCCGCGATCCCGGTAAATATCCCGGTAGGCACTGCTAAGAGAACTAAAAAGGGAAAATACCCCTGTATCAAAATAAAGTTCCATAATAACAGCCCGGCTACAAGCAGCTGAACCAGGTTATGCATGACCGCACCACTTACACTTACCGAAATGATGCTGACACTACCTCTCCACTCCAGGCGGGTTAACAGGTACATAACCAGGCAACTAATTACTCCAGCCGCCAGGCTCATGGCAAAACCCGGTCCCAGGAATTTGCCGGTAAAAAAGCTGCTCAACAAACTTCTTCCTGCTGCTATCACCAGGCCACTTGGAAGCCCGTAAAGCCTGAGGGTAAGCAAGGTAATGATGTTGGCAAGACCCAGCTTGGCTCCGGGGATAGGAATAGGAAGAGGAAATAGCGACTCAACGGTGTGTATAACCACAGCAAAAGCAAGCAGCAACGCTACATAAGTTATCTTAAGGGTACGGTTCAAATCGGGCGCTCCTTCTAGATGTTTTAAATTTTTCTGACAGTGCATTAACTATATCATTTTTACTCCAGGATTTCCAGCTGATACTTTTCTTCCATGCCGGAAGAAGTCAGCATTTCACCTTCTTCCGTTACCAGTACCCCTTCCAGATCGGGCGCGTCCTCAATAAAATCCAGCCCTTCCCGGGGGCCCATAATGAATGAAGCAGTAGAAAGGGCGTCTGCCCTGGCGGTATTAGAAGAGATACCAGTTGCACTGTCCAGGCCACGGGCCGGGTAACCCGTTTCTGGATCAAGAATATGGTGGTACCTGGTCCCCTCTTCTTTGAAATAGCGTTCATAATTCCCGGACGTATCAACTCCTGCATCAGATAGTTTGAACCTGGCCAGGTTATCTTCCGGAGCACTGTGAGGCTCACGAATACCTATTTTCCAGGGGTTCCCGTCTTCCCGGTTGCCTATAACCCGGATATCACCGGCATTAATAAATGCATTGTCTATGCCTTCCTCCCGGAGTATCTCCGCACCCCGTTCTACCACGTATCCCTTGGCAATTCCTCCTAATTCCAGCTGCATCGGGGATTCAGGCAAATATACTTCTTGGTTTTCCCGGTCAAGTTCTACTTTTGTATAATCCACCAGGGGGAGCACTTCTTTAATTTCTCCCTCGGAGGGGACCCTGGCCCTTTCTTCAAAATCATCGCCCTCGGGATCATAGAAACCCCAAAGATCTACCAGAGGGGCTATAGTTATATCAAAGGCTCCTCCGGTTTCTTCTCCTATTTCCTTGCCTTTTTCAATAACTTCCACCGTTTCCGGGTTTACTTGTACCGGTTCATGTCCCGCATTTTGGTTTATTTTCCACACATCACTGTTTTTGACGCCCCGGTCTAATTCCTGTTCCAGTTCTTCCATGGCTTTAAAAACCTTTTGACTGGCCCGGTCGGCCTGTTCTTTGCTATCGGCAACAATCTGTACTTGAACGTTGGTATCCATCATAAATTGCTGGTAGGTGTGAGTATTGCCATCATCAAAGAAAAAGCTACATCCTCCAACTGCAAGGTGTATTAAAATGAATATAGCTATCAACATGCCGGGGAGCTTTTTTATTTTGTATTTGCGACTTTCTGGCTGAATAGTATACGTCACCAGGATTCTCCTTTTTGTTGCTCGTATAGAAAGAGCTGTAGCTCCCATCCCGGGTATTATTAAAACCTGCTTCCAGCTCCCTGTTAGAACGATTAACTGTTTTTTATCTTCCCGCAAACACCATAAACTTAACTCTAAGTTGATTTAGTTTTTTCAATATTATGCTCTTCCGAAATAAAAGAAAACCAGTAGTATAATACCCAGTACCAGGGCCATTAAAAAATTATCAAAGTTCAAGTTCTGAATAGTCCACTGGAAAGGATCCCATTTCTGGGACGAGGTGACCGGGTAATCTCCTGAAGCCAGCCTGCGCGCCCCTTCTCCAGTCTTGTCATATGAATGGCTTACTCCTTCATCCAGATGCCGGGCAGCCTTGGCCATGTCCCTGGCTGTATGCCCGCTTTTTTCATAAGCCTGGTTAAGAGCTTCATCCAGCCGGTTAGAGCGATCCGCCAACCGGTAAGCCGTATGTCCGGTTCTCTCGTAAGCATTATCAATACTGCCATCCAGGGTCCGGGCTTTTTCGGCAAGACGATAGGCGGTTCGCCCCCCCCTGGTATAAAAAGTATCTATAGAACTATCAATCTTACTAATCATTTTGCTTACCCGCAGGAAGTTTTCCCCGGTTCTGGTATACAGTTCGTTGACCGAACTGTCAAGGTAATTACCTGCTTTACAAAACAAATTCAGCGAATACTTACTAACCGGATTAAAAATTAGCCCCTCTATGCTCATCCAGGCAGGCGGTTTTATGCCTCTTTCCAGCACCCTGGCCAGCAAGACAAAGACGAGGATGCCGCTTAGAACCAGTAGAATCCCTTCAATTACCGAGGTAAACGAATAGACGAAATTTTGAAGAGAATAATCGGTATAATCAGAATAGGGCAATAAATCAGAAAGCAACTGTGGCTGTATCCCCAGGAGAAGACACAGGGTAGCTACTGTAATAATGGCAAACATCAAGGTTTTGGGCAACTGGCGGTATATCCTGGCCCTGGCGTTAAAAAAGCCAAAATACAACAACTTACAAAAGGACAAAGGAGTACCTACGCTGGCAATCAGCAGCATGGTCTCCATGGGCTGCATGTCGTACATGGCATTTTTAAGCAAATACTTGCTGACAAAACCGTTGAACGGTGGAAACCCGGAAATAGCCAGGGCACCTACTACTGCGCCTGCGGTAACTAATGGAAGCGCCCTCCAGACAGGTGTGAGATTTTTATCCCCGTGGTGGAGATTGTGCAGGTTGCCGCCACCGGTAGTATATATTACCGCTCCTGCACACATAAACAGCAAGGCTTTGTAAAGCATGTGATTAACCATATGCAGCAAGCTACCGTCCACGGCAATCCCGTCGGCCAATAACGCCGTGCCCAAACCAGCGCCGGCCACCATGTAACCTACCTGGCTGATAATATGATACGAAAGCAGTTTCCGCATATCCTTCTGGAGCAAGGCACAGGTAAATCCAAATATAGCCATGCACGCCCCCATAAAAGCAATCACCTGGTGGTCCGGCAAAATACGGGCAATGGCAAAAACACCTATCTTGGTGGTAAGGCCCGCCAGAACCACGCTGGATGAAAATGACGCACTGGGATATCCCCAGGCCACCCACAGGTGGACCGGCAAAAAGGCAGCTTTAAACCCTATCCCCGCTACAAAGAAAGCCAATCCAGCCTCGGGAACCGCAACTTCCAGAGACCCGGTAGCACTATAATGCTGGAGTATCCCCAGTAAGAGCAGCAGGCCTCCCCCCAGGTGCATGGTAAGAAAACGTAACCCCATATGATAGGCTTCCCGGTTACGGTTCAACAAGATCAGGGCAGCCGTAGTAATAGTAAGAAGCTCCCAGAAGATAAATAAGGTCACGAAATCTCCGGAGTAAACTATACCAGCAGCACTGGCCACAGCAATTAAAGCTACTGCTTGCTCCGTGGGTTTCGCAGTTTCCAGTCCGTACAAAATAGCCAGTGCACCTACCAGTACAAAACCAAAAGCAGCTATATTGCTGTAAGCATGTTCTTTAAAAAACCACGACAGGGCTCCTTCTCCTTCGCCCCCAAAAAGATAAAGGCTTCCCCATTCTATCCCGGTAAGCTGGTACAGTGAAACCATTATCATGAGGGATATTATCGAGATCATTAAGAAGTAACGCCATTTATGAGAAACCAGAAGAATAACTGGCGACATAATTAAAGGCATCAATACGAGAAATATGAGAGCATAACTAATAACCACCACTCCCTTTAACTTTGGCTCTGGTTGAAAAATAGAAACCTTTATGCTGTAATTGCTGCTAATATTTTAATTAGACCCAAATACCAGAGCTTTGATTATTTGCTGAATTCCATAATTTTTTCACCATTTATTTTAACACAAAATTTCGGTATACTCACTAACCCCACCAGGTTTATTTTTTTATATTCTCACCTCACCGCAGTTCACTTAGAAAAAACCATCCAGCAAGAAATTAGAAGTATACTGAGACAACTCAAATGGTACATTGGTAGGTAGTGTTCCAAAAAGCAAGGTGCAGGCAGCCAGTATGGCTACCGGTATTACCATTCTTAAAGGCACTTCGTTTACTTCAAATACCGGGTATTCTGCCTGACCGGTCCTTTCATCTTCTTCATGGTGGGATGTAGCCCCGTTTCCTCCCAGGAATGCGGGCAATATAATAGGAAGATAGTACATGGCATTTAACATGCTGCTAACCAGCAAAACAATCACATAAGCAGTATAGCCCCCCTCCAGGAATCCCAGGCACAAGGTCCATTTACTTAAAAAACCGTTCAAGGGGGGAATGCCGATCATGGCAAAGGCAGCCAGAGTAAAAGCTCCCATAGTTATCGGCATCTGTCTACCCACCCCTTGCAAATCACTGATCTTTTTCTTGCCGGTCTTCCAAATTACAGCTCCTGCAGCCAAAAAGAGGGTGCTTTTCATAATAGCGTGGCTGAATATGTGAAAGATATCACCTGATAAGGCATACTCGTTAAACACGGTCATCCCCAGAACCACATATCCCATCTGTCCCACGCTGGAATAAGCCAGCCGGCGTTTAAAATCATTCTGGGTTAAAGCAACAGCTGAACCCAACAGGATGGTTATAATCGCTAAACCCGCCATGATATGGTTCCATCCCAGGGACTGGAACAGCTCCATCCCAAAAACATCAAAAATCATCCTTAACAAACCGTAAGCCCCGGTTTTCAGCATTATTCCTGAAAGCAGGGCACTGGCCGGAGATGGCGCCACCGGGTGTGCATCAGGCAACCAGACGTGCAAAGGGAACATCCCCGCTTTAATACCGAAACCAATCAGGAAGGCCAGAAAAGTCAAAAGAGCCAGGGGAGAGTATTCATCAAACAACGGACCCTGTCCCAGGCTTACGGTCCCGGCTACTTCAAAAATTATAATTACCCCTAAGAATATAGACAATCCACCGATAATAGTAACAATCAAGTATTTATAGCCGGCTTTCAACGCCTCCGGCGTTTCTTCGTGTATCACCAGGATGTAAGCAATTAGAGACATAAGCTCAAAAAATATGAAAAGGGTAAAAAAATCCCCCGCCAGGAAGATGCCCTGGCAGCTTCCCAGGGTAAAAATCAGAACCGGGTAATAACGTTCTTTTCCGTGTTCCCCGCCCATATAATCCAGAGAATATATAGTAGCAAGCAGCCATACAAATGAGGACAACAAAGCCAGGCTGTAACTGAGGATATCCAGGCGAAAAGAGATAGCCAGGTCAGGGAGTACCTCGAAAAGAGGATATTCTATCACATTACCGCCTGTGGCTTCGGAATAAAGAGAGAGCACAGCCATAAATGTTGCCATGGCTGTAGCCAGGGAAAGAGCGGTACATAGCTTCTCCGATTTCTGCCCCACATACATGATGACCGCCGTCATGAAAATGGGGAACAAAACTATAAACATAATGATTACGGCAATTAAATCTTCACTCATGATCATTACTCTCCCTTTCAAAATTGACTATTTTACTTTTAATAAACATTTTATTTTTGTATTTTGTTCTTAAACCGCCTGGCCAAAATTTACTTACTCAAACAACATTTCAGCCGCCTGCTCCAGCATGTTGGTCACCGGCTGAGGGTTAAGCCCTAAAAATATGATCAATGCTAGAAGAATTAAAACCGGCACCAGCATACTTTTTAAAACCGGCTTAAATGTAATATCTTCACGTTTTTGTTCGGCCAGGAAAGCATTAATGGATATGGGAAAATAGTAAAAAGCGTTCAACAAACTGCTCACCAGGATTACCAGCAAGAAAAAAGGACGTTCCACTTCCAGGGCCCCTTGAGCCAAATAGAGCTTGCTGATAAATCCCCCGGTAATAGGTATACCCACCATGGAAGCACCTCCTATAGTAAACGCAACCATGGTCCAGGTTAAACGGGAAGCAATACCGTCAAAATGCTGGAGCCTCTTGATTCCGGAGCTGTATATAATTATACCTGCCACCATAAAGAGCATGGACTTCATAACAGCGTGGTTTAATATGTGCAGCAACCCCCCTACCAGGGCGGTAGGAGTAAACAAGCCGATCCCCAGGAACACGTACCCGATCTGGGCTATGCTGGAATAAGCCAGCATTTTCTTGAAATTTTCCTGTACCATGGCAAATATTGAACCGAAGATAATACCCAGGGTAGAAAGCCACAGGATAATCTCCAGCATGGGGATCATCTCAAATAGTTCCCTGGGAAAAGCCCGAAAAATCAAGTGTACCATGGCCACCGCGTAAATTTTTATCACCAGGCCGGAGAGAACTGCGCTGGAAGGTGAAGGAGCAGATGCGTGAGCGTCAGGGAGCCACACATGAAGGGGGAACAATGCCGATTTCACGCCGAAAGAAACCACCATAAGCGACATGGCAACCAGGACATTATAAGGATACTCAGCAGCACCCGTTTCCAGGGCAACCGCTACCTTCTCCATGTGCATGTAACCGGTAATCATATACAGCATGGCCACGGAAAGCAAATAACATCCAGTCCCCATGGCACTTAATATCAGGTATTTAAAACTGGCTTCCAGGCATTCACGGTCTTCCTTTATAGAAATAATTGCACAGGCTGCTATGGCGCAAATCTCCATAAATACAAACAGGTTAAACAGGTCATTAGTAAGAGCCATGCCTGACATGGCTCCCATCAGCAGCAGATAGAGAGTGTAATACCAACCTATCACCCTGTCGGCCAACTCTTTTTTCAAGTCACCTATACTGTAAACCAGTATCAACAACCCGATCCCATGCAGCACCAGTAGCATGTAGGCGCTCAAGTAGTCTACCCGGAATTCAATCCCGTAGGGAGGTTCCCATCCCCCCATGTGGTAAACAAAAGTTCCCACCTGGTTCACCTGGATAACCAGGGCCAGGGACATCGCCAGGGAAAGGCCCATGGAAAGGGTAGCTACCGGTACACACCAATCCCGCTTCCATATAAACAGGAGGGGCATGATAAAAGCAAAAACAAATAAACTAATAACTAAAATAGCTGGTAAATGATTTAACACATGTTCTAAGGCGTACATTATTCTTCACTGCCCCTTATCTCGGCAATTTCGTCTGCATCTATAGTGCCGTAGTACTGATATATTTTGGCAACCAGGCTTAACGCAAAGGCGGTTATGCTAATAGCTACAATAATTCCTGTAATAATAAGCGCCGATGGGAGAGGATTGATGTATACCCCTTCCGGCTGTACCGTATCCATGATAGGAGGCTTGGCCCCGTGCACGTATCCTATGGATACAAACAATAGAAATACCGAGGTGTCCATGATATTCATGGCAATAACTTTCTTTATCAAATTAGAATGCGTGAGCATGGTATGAAAGCCTACAATAAAAAGAACCATGGCAATAAAATAGAAATAGTTATCCCTGAGATTCTCCAGAATTTCCATCACTTCCATGTTCTTCTACCTCCTCCCCTCCTATCAAGTGGTAAAACAGGGTTATAATAGAACTGGTAACCTTTATGCCCAGGCCCAGGGTGATCACGGGGATAGCCCCTCCGCTCAACAATTTTCCCGTAGTGCCGCCAGGGAATCCCGCTGCCAGGTTGGCCAGATAGTTACCCCCCAGAAAAATAGAAATTATTCCCATAAAAGCAAAAACCAGGGCTCCTCCGCTTTCCAGCACGGAAGCTGTCTCTTCACCAATCTTTTTAGACCCTTCCTCCAGGTTAAATGAAAGAGCAAACAGCACCATGCTGGCACCGGCTATAGCTCCTCCGGCAAAGCCTCCCCCGGGAGACAGGTGACCGAAGATAATTATAAACATGCCGTAAACCTGTATAAAAGGTACAATTATGCGACAGATCATGCGAACAATCTGGTCTTCCAAGTCAAAGCCTCCTTTGATCAGCAGGTTGCCTAATGAGCCCTCAAGGTAGCAATAACCGCTGCAATAGCTATAAAGATCACCGTAGCCTCTCCAAAGGTGTCCAGGGCCCGGTAATCTATCAGTACCGCGGAGATAATATTATAGACTCCGGTTTCCTCTACCCCTTCATATACATAACGCTCCGGTATCTCGTTGTTAGCCGGATTAGCCTCATCACCAAAGGTAGGCATCTCCGCTACGGTCAACACCAGGCAAAAGCCGATAACTCCCAGCAACAAAATGGTAAGTATCCTTCTTACGATAGTGCCTGGGAGTATAAACAGGATATAAAATGACGTTATTAAGGCAATAAAAAAGAATAAAACCACTACGGGGCTGTCCAGCATCCATATCCCCCCTGTAATATTTTAAGGCTACTCCTCTCGCTTGGTTTTACTAATAGTAGCAATCAGCAGCAGAGTAGTAACCCCCGCCCCCAGGGCAGCTTCCGTAAGTGCAATGTCAGGAGCGCTCAGCTGTAACCAGATTATAGCCATAACCAATCCGTAAGAAGCAAACACTATCACTGCACTAAGCATGTCCCTGATCCAGGCCACAGAAAGCGCGCTGGCTACCAGGAATAAAAGCAACAGTACATCCAGGGCAAAAATAGTCACTTCTCATCCCCCCCGTCAATAAAGTCACGGTCGAACTTTTTTATAGGGGGGAAACCGGTAATCCAGGCAGCCTTGGCAATAACATGGGCTGCAGTGGGGTTGGTCACCCAGATAAACACGGTAATTATTATCAATTTTGCTGCTACAGTAAAATCCGATTGAAGAGCCAGGGCAAGCAAAACCAACCCCGCGCCCATAGTATCGCACTTGGTAGTTGCATGCAGGCGGGTATAGGTATCGGGAAGTCGAATCAGGCCCACAACTCCCACGGACAGAAAAAAAAGCCCGCTCAGCATCAAAATTATAGATAATACCATGCTAATATAAGGCCACATTCCTTTTTAACCTCCTGCCTATTCCAGGGCTCCTTTTTCCATATACTTGGCTACTCCAACAGTAGCGATAAAAGCCATTAGAGCATACACCATAGAAATGTCCACATAATAATCGTAACCGTAAATTAAAGACAACAAAGCAATAATTACCACGGTTTTGGTACCAATTATATTAATAGCAGTTACCCGGTCGGGAGCTCCCGGTCCCACTATAGCCCTGCCCAGGCAGAAAAAAACCAGTATCATTACGATCACGGTCCCGTATACTTTCAGGCTTTCAAATACTGATTCAAGAACTTCCATGGTGTTCCTCCTCTACATGTCTTAAGTCCTCCAGCAGTTCCCATTCAAGTAAATTCAGGGCGTTATCTTCCGTCAGGGCATGTACCATTAACTCGTCATCAGTACAAAAAACAGTAAGGGTCCCGGGAGTTAACGTAATGGAGTTTCCCAGTATAACCCGGTTGGCTTCTTTCTTTAAACCCGGATCAAAGCGGATGACTCCCGGAGAAATTGGCAACCGTGGGCTTAAAACCAGGTAAGCTACCTGCACATTGGCTTTAAGCACTGCGATAGTAAAATCGACCAGGTACTTGATGAACCAGAAAACAGTTTTAACGGTCAGCAAAGGTCTTTCGTCTTCTTTTATAAGGATATCCCGGTTAAAATAAGTTATCAGCAGGCTCACCAGAAACCCCGTTACCGCAACCTGGTAATCAAACATCCCCGCTACGATAAACCAGAACAACAGCAAAATTATAAACATACCCCAGAAGGTACGGCCTTGTTTCAACACCCTATGACCTCCACTTATAGTTAATTCTTCACCACGCACAGCATTATTGCAATCTAGTCGTCCCTTCGCTGATAAGTCCCGCTTTTACCTCCGCTCTTACTTACCAGGTAAGTATCCCTGACTTCTATGGCTTTATCCAAAGACTTGCACATATCATAAACGGTAAGCGCAGCCAGGGAAACCGCAGTCAACGCTTCCATTTCCGCTCCTGTCCTGGAAGTAGTAGAGACACTGCTTTCTATCTGAAGGGTTCTTTCGTCTGAATAGGAGAAATCCACAGTAACCTGATCCAAAAAAAGAGGGTGGCTCAAGGGGATTAATTCAAAAGTACGCTTGGCTGCCATAATACCAGCCAGCCTGGCAACACTTAGCACTTCACCCTTTGCCACCTGGTTTTCTTTTATAGCATGTAGAGTTTCCGGTTCCATCAACACATGAGTCCGGGCCCGGGCTTTTCTGGAGGTAACCTCTTTAGACCCTACGTCTACCATGCTTGCTTTTCCATCTGGATCAATATGAGAAAATTTATTCATGTTCAGGCTTCCCCTGTTCTTTTAGTCAATCCTAACATTGCTGTTAACTAAAGTCTACTCCTGTAAAACCGTATTCGTTCTAAAATTAACAATCTCCTTCTTTAGTCTTTAAAAAATTTGTAGAACTATAACTTCCTGTGACTTATGCGGAAGCAACAGTGGCTTCAGGCTTCTCTTCAACTGTAGAAACAAGTTTAATAGCTCCCGGTTTACACTTGGCGGAGCATTCACCACAACCGTCACATTTGTTAATATCTATAACCGCCAGGTTATCCTCCACAGTAATAGCTTCCCGGGGGCAAGCTTTAACACAAGCACGGCAGGCATTACATCCCACTGCACAGGCATTTAATACCGATTTTCCGCGGTCTTTAGAATTACAAAGCACCAGGTAATTTTGATAATCCCGAGGGATGGTTTGGATAACACCCCTGGGGCAGGCTTTGACACAGAGGCCACAACCGCCGCAAGCTTCTTTATCTATTACCGGGAGTCCGTTTTCACCCATCTTTATAGCATCAAAGGGACAGGCCTCCACACAATCCCCCAGCCCCAGGCAACCGTAAGGGCATGCCTTAAAACCGCCTGCCATCTGGTGGGCATGTTTACAGGTGGGCGAACCGTGGTAGACGAACCTGTCTATAGCGCTCTGTCGGTCGCCTGCACAGTAAACTATTGCTACCTGGGGTACCTGTTCTCCACTTTCCAAGCCCAGTACTTTGCAGATTTCCTGGGAAGTATCTTTCCCTCCGGGTATGCAGCCTCCTGCCTCAGCCTCCCCTTTGCATACTGCTTCGGCAAAGTTAGTGCACCCTGCATAACCACAAGCTCCGCAATTTGCCCCCGGCAGGAGTTCATTAATTTGTTCTACTCTCTCATCAACTTCCACGGCAAAAACTTTTGCCGCTACTGAGAGCAATATCCCAAAAACAATACCTATACCACCCAGGGCTAAAGCCGCATAAAGCAGCAGTACCATGTTATAACCTCCTCCTAATGAACTACCCTCAATTAGTTATTTTATCTATCTTATTTATTTCTAACTTACAACCTGCAGGCACATGTATATTTACTGCTGTTAAATTTCCAGGTGATCTCATAAAACCTTTAGTATTACACCAGAACTTTTATAGAGTAAGCATACCCTGAAATCCCATAAAGGCCAGGGACAATATTCCTGCCGTCAAAAGGGTTACCACGGGGCCTTGTAAAACCGACGGAAGATCGGCTGTCGCCATCCTTTCCCTGATACCAGCCATGATTACCAGGGCCAGGGCAAAACCGAGAGAGGCAGCTACAGCAAAAACTACCGCTTCCAGAAATGCAAATTCTTCCTGAACCGCCAAAAGAGCTGCCCCCATAATGGCACAGTTGGTGGTAATCAGCGGAAGATATATGCCCAGCCCCTGGTACAGAGTTGGGCTTACTTTACGCATAATAATTTCCACCAGTTGAACCAGGGAAGCAATGACCAGTATAAAAGCCACCGTCTGCAGAAACATCAAATCAAAGGGTTCCAGGACATAAGTGAATATGAGCCAGGCCACCAGGGTAGCCAGGGTCATAACGAATACTACCGCCATACTCATCCCCAGTGCTGTCTCCATCTTGCGAGATACTCCCAGAAACGGGCAAATCCCCAAAAAACGGTGCAGCACAAAGTTATCTACAAATATATAAATAAATATAATCGCCATCAAGTTCTGGAGATCCAGTTCCAATTGGCATCCCCCTTCTCGGTTTGGTTTTTAAATAACTTTTATACAGCCAGGGCATTAACTTTATCCCGTATCCGTCTAATAAGTTATTCCATGCCCAGCTTCTTGAAAGCAACATTCATCAATGCCAGGAGTATCCCCAGTGCAATAAAGGCACCGGGAGGCAAGGCCATTACCAGCATGGGCTCAAAAGCAGCGCCGGTAATATCTAGATTAAACAAAGTCCCCTGGCCCAGCACTTCCCGTACTGCAGAGAGCAAAACCAGGGCAAGAGTAAAGCCTATCCCTACTCCCAGGCCGTCAAAAAAGGAACGCAGGACCGGTCGTTTGCTGGCAAAAGCTTCTGCCCTTCCCAGGATCATGCAATTAACCACTATAAGGGGTACGAAAATCCCTAACTGATCATGGAGAGGCGGCAAAAAAGCTTCCAGGAGCATATCAATTAATGTAACAAAAGTAGCAATAATTACAATAAAACAGGGAATGCGGACACGGGACGGTATATATTCTCTAACACTTGAAATTACCACGTTAGAGCAGATGAGGACTATAGTGGCAGCTATTCCCATCCCCAGCCCGTTTTCTGCAAAAGCAGTAACTCCCAGAACAGGGCACATTCCCAGCAATAGCCTGAAAACCGGGTTTTCTTTTAAAATACCTCTATTCAAGTCTACCAACCAGGTACTATTCATGGCTTCACCTCCAAAAGCACCTTGCAAATTTTGTCAAAGCTGTTTGCCTGTTCTTTTTTCGCTAAGCCCGGGGTAAAATTGCGTGATATACGGGGAGGCTCTTCTTTTAGCTAACAGGCTAAATAGTCAGGCTTCATTTTTCTTTACGGTATAACCGCAACCCCGGCCATTTATGTCCTGGCCTTATGGTCATAAGTTAACCAAAAATCAGCTTATTTGATTCTTCGCAAAAAAACCATCTATAATCCCGGCTGCCTGTTATTCCATCTCTTTTCCCTTCTCCAAAACCTCATCAGCTATACCTTCCATATATCCCGCTACAGAATCTATCATGGCTTCTGTAGATGCCGTGGCACCACTGACAATATCTATGTCTTTACCCGGCTCCAGGTTGTCTGCATAATCTTTCCCCATGAATCTATCTTGAAAGTCGGATTCTTCAATAATATCTCCAATACCGGGGGTTTCCTCGTGGTTGATAATACTCAGGCCTTTAATACTACCTTGTTTGTCGACTGCAAGGTAATATTCAATTTCCCCGGCGTACCCTGAGGTGGTTGCTTCAGCCAGCACCCCGAGAAACTCCTCCTGGCTGTCATAGACAAAATCGTAATTCACCTCGTCCACTGTCTTCTCCCGGTAATGATCCATTTGGGGGAAAAACTCCTCCAGTACTTCCTGGTGCATCTGGGCAACATTGTCGGCCACAATAGGAGCAGTCCAAACATTAACCCCCGTCAATACCAACGCCGAGATTACCGCCACTGCCGCCAGGGTTAGAACAAGCCTGCCCATGTGTTGCATCTACTTTTTCACCTCCCCGAATTTTTTGGGAACGGTAGCTTTATCAATAATTGGAGTCACCGCGTTCATCAGTAATATGGCAAAAGTAACTCCTTCCGGATAAACATCACTAAATAACCTTATGGCCATGGTAATAACTCCGCAACCAACCCCAAATATTAGCCTGCCCAGGGGAGTCACCGGTGAAGTAACCAGGTCCGTGGCCATAAACAAAGCCCCCAACAGTACACCTCCGGCCAGCACGTGAAACAGCCCTGTTGAAAGAAAGCCATGGTAAAAACCTTCACCCAAAGCAGCTCCCAGGACAAAAACTGTAGCCAGGTAACTTCCGGGTATTCTCCAGTCTATATGCCCCTTGTAAAAAAGCCAGAATGCGCCAATTAAAATTGCCAGCGCTGAAGTTTCTCCCAGAGAGCCGGCCATGTTTCCTAAAAATAGCTCCGACAGATTCAATTCCATGGCTATTTCCTGGCCCTCCATAGGATCCAGAGGAGTAGCTTTGGTAGTAAGATCCGCTGTAGGTTCAAAAGGACGGGGTCCAGGCCAGACACTGCCAACCATGTAGGTGCCCCAGGATAGGGTCAAAATAGCTCTCCCTACCAAAGCGGGATTGAAAATATTGTTGCCTAACCCCCCAAACAAATGCTTGGCAATAATTATTGCGCACGCCGAGCCAACCACCGGAATCCACCAGGGTACGCTGGCCGGCAACGTCAAGGCCAGCAAAAGACCGGTAACTGCAGCGCTTCCGTCACCTACCAATACAAGTTTTCGGTACATAACTGCTTGCATAGCCGTTTCAGCTATCATGGCTGCCGCTACCGCCACCAGTATAACTATGAGTGCATTATATCCAAACAATAACACTGAAGCCAGTGCTACGGGAAACAGGGCGACAATTACATCCAGCATAACACTGGAAATGGTTTCCGGGGAACGTATATGAGGAGAAGAAGATACCACCAGCTTGTTGTTCACATTTATCCCTCCAGTCCTTTAAGATAATGATTCGTCCTTGAAAAATTATTGGCAACGCTCTTTATAAATTAAACTTTTTCAGCTGTTACAAATCATCTAACCTTTTAAATGATATTTAACTGCTCTTTTTCTTTTTAGCTGTAATTTCTGCCTTGGCCAACTTGATCCACTGGGTAAGCGGACGGGAGGCAGGGCACACGTAAGTACAGCATCCGCACTCTATACAGTCCAGAACGTGATAATCTTCCGCCTGATCCAGCAGTTCCTTCTCTCCCGCGGTGCCCAGGAAGTTAGGCAGCAGGTTCATGGGACACGCATCCACACACCTGGCACACCTGATACAGGGAGAAATATTTTCCCAGGATATTTCCTGTTCTGTTAAAACCAGTACCCCTGAGGTCCCTTTTAGCACGGGTATATCCATATCAGGCTGAGACAGTCCCATCATGGGGCCGCCAATGATTATTTTACGGGCATCTTCCGTTAACCCCTGGCACTGCTCAATAATTTCTTTAACCCTGGTACCTACCTTCACCATTAAATTAGCAGGACTTTTAATCCCCGAACCGGTTACTGTTAAAGGTCTTTCGATCAAGGGCTCCCCTTTTTGAATAGCTCGAGCTACTGCCCTGCTGGTTCCCACGTTCTGGTTGACTACACCCACATCCAGTGGCAGCCCCCCGGAAGGCACCTGCCTCCCGGTTATTACCTGAATGAGCATCTTTTCAGCCCCCTGAGGATATAAGGTGGGAAGGGGGAACACTTCTATACCTTCTTCATTCCTGACTTTTTCTTTCATTTCCTTAATGGCATCAGGCTTGTTTTTTTCAATGCCTATAATCCCTTTTTGTACCCCCAGGGCTTTCATCATTGCCTTCATTCCAAAAAGCACTTCATCCGCAGATTCCAACATGGTCCGGTGATCAGCAGTAAGGTAAGGCTCACATTCTGCTCCGTTTAATATAAAAGTATCAATGGGTTTGTCCTCGGGAGGAGAAAGCTTTACATGTGCAGGAAACGCAGCCCCTCCCATCCCCACGATCCCTGCTTCGCGGATTAACTGAATAATTTCCCGGGAATCCATATCTTCCAGGGCCTTGCCCGGAGGTTTTACTTCTTCCGACCAGGCTTCTTCCCCGTCAGATTCAATAGCCAGGGCAGGGACTTTAGCCCCCAGAGGATGGTAATAAGGCTCTACCGCAGCAACGGTCCCGGAAACACTGGCGTGTACCGGGGCCGACACGAATCCTTCACTTTCGCCAATTTTCTGCCCTTTTTTTACCTGGTCCCCTTTTTTAACCAGGGGTTCACAAGGGGCACCGATATGCTGCTGAAGAGGGATCCATACGCGGTCGGGTGCACGAGATTCCACCACAGCCAGACGCTCGGTAATTTCCTTATGGCCTTCGGGATGCACCCCTCCCTTAAACTTTTTTAGTTTCATTTTAATTTCCCACCCCTTCAGAATGTTTTTTAGCAAAAAAAATGAATTTTCTAAATTGACTTTTGCAAAATTCTTCAATTGAGCTAAAATTTCTCTACCTGGAAGTGAATTTCCTTCAATTTAATCATATTTTTCTCAAAGTCATAATTTACTTAATATTCTCAAAATTTACTTCCGATATTTAACTTTCAGGGTCTGCAAATAGGTCTACCAGGAACTTTCTCGCCTCCGCCACCACGTACAAAGAACCACATACCAGAATCATGTCTTTGGTAGAAGCCTGGTTCAAAGCTTTATTCAATGCATCTTTGATCTGGGGTTCTATGTCCACCGGCAACGAATGAAGCTGCCTTACCTGGGAAGCAATTTTTTCAGGATTTGAACCTCTAAAAACCGGGGGATGTGTAATCAAAACCTGGTCGGCAAGGGGAATCAGGGAGTGCAACATCTGAGGGACATCTTTATCTTTCAAAATGCCCAGCACCAGCAGCAGCCTGCGATAAGAGAAATGTTCTTTAACCGCCTGGGAGAGCTTTTCAACCGCTGCAGGGTTATGAGCCCCGTCTATAACTATCAGGGGGGTTTTGTTTAAAACTTCCATCCTGCCTGGCCAGCTAACTTCCTGTAGCCCTTTTCTTATTTCTTCTTCCTCTACCGGCAAATTACCGGCGGGATCAAGGCATTCCAGGGTTGCCAGCGCAGTAGTGGCATTTATAACCTGGTAATCGCCTTTGAGGGAAACAAATAACTGCCGGTAAACCTTTTTCAGCCCGAAATAGTCAAAAAATTGTCCTTCACAAAAAATTTGCCGCGCCTCGCTACGAACCAGGCTTTCACCCCGTGAATCCCCAGGCCCGGTAAGACCATTTTCTTCAGGGGAAAGAACCCTGCAAAGAGAAGTATTTTTTTCTAAACAAACCCGCCGAATAACCGATAAAACTTCCTCGTCGTCAGAAGCAGTTACTACCGGAACTCCTTCTTTGATAATCCCTGCCTTCTGCCAGGCAATTTCATCTAGAGAATCACCCAGGTAATCTACATGTTCCCGGCTTACATTGGTAATAATCGACACCAGGGGAGTAATTACATTAGTAGCATCATAGCGCCCTCCCAGACCTACCTCCAGGATTACCAGGTCTGGCTGGCGGGAAGCAAAAAAACTAAATGCCAGGGCGGTAACCACCTCGAACTCGGTGACTTCTCCCGGTACATCATCATTGCTGGAGATTTCATCCACCAGGGGGCGCAGGCGGTTCACTTCCCGGGCCAGTTCTTCGGGAGAAATATCCTTACCGTTTACGCTCATCCGGTTAGTGAATGCTTCCAGGTAGGGAGAAGTGTAGAGCCCTACCCGGTACCCGGCTTTTTCAAGCATGGAAGCCAGGATTGACGCCGTAGAACCCTTGCCATTAGTGCCGCCCACATGAATATATTTCAGGGTACGCTCCGGGTTGCCCATGCGGTCCAGCAGAAGCTGGATTCTCTTTAGTCCGGGGCGTATAACGGAAGACTTGCCGATGCTGTGTATCCACTCCAGAGCTTCCTGATAGCTTAATAGTGGCAATCCTGGTTCATCTCCTGACATTCTACTTCATCTCTTTCAGCTCTTGCAGGCGGTGATTTAGTTTTTCCTGCATCCCCTGCAGTTCTTCTTCCTGTCCCTTTACCTTTTCTATTACTTCCCCCGGGGCCTTTTGCAGAAAACCCTGGTTGGAGAGCTTTTTCTTTACTTTTTCCAGCTCAGCCCGGACCTCTTTCAAGTCCTTTTCCAGCCTGCCGATTTCCTTATCCAGGTCCACCAGCCCCTGTAACGGTAAAAATATCTCTACTCCCTCACCAATCACTTCCGTAAGGGCCTGGCCAGGCTTTTCCACCCGGGAATCAACTGTTAATTCACCTACAGCAGCCAGAGGAATCAGGAGCAGGGCCTCTTCCCTGAAAATTTCTTCTTTTTCTCCCACTGGCCTTATTACGGCAGGAGACTTTTGTCCCGGGGACAACTGAACCTCGCTGCGCAGCCTGCGGATACTGCGTATGGCTTCCTGTATCAGCTCTATTTCATCAGCTTCCCGGGGAAATTCCAGCTCTTCCCGGTGTTCTGGCCAGGAAGCCGCTACCAGGGCCTCTTCCCGGGAAGGCAGATATCCCCAAACTTCCTCCGAAATGAAAGGCATAAAAGGATGTAGCAGCCTCAAGGTCCCGTCCAGCAAATAAAGGAGCAGGGATTTGCATCTGGTTTGATCCGCCTGATCTGGATTATCCCCGTCCTGGTAAAGGTACTGTTTGCTCATTTCCACGTACCAGTCACAAAAATCATTCCACATGAACTCGTAAACCGAACGGGCTGCTTCCCCCAGCTCGTACTGGTTCAAAAGCCTGGTAACTTCTCTTACAGCCCGGTTGTATTTATGGAGGATCCATTTGTCGGCACGGGTAAGATCCTCCTGTAAAATAGCTTCCGTGTCCTGGTAATCAGGTCTTTCGTCTTCTTCCAAGTTCATCAAAATAAAACGGGAAACATTCCAGAGCTTGTTGGAAAAATTGCGGCTGGCCTCCACGCTTTCCTGACGGAATCGCTGATCGTTCCCCGGGGCCTGAGCAGTGATTAGGGTGAATCGAAGAGTGTCGGCCCCGTATTGATCAATTATTTCCAGGGGATCTACCCCGTTACCCAGGGATTTGCTCATCTTGCGGCCATAAGCATCACGTACCAAGCCGTGGATGTAAACTGTATGAAAAGGTACTTCTTCCATAAACGCCAGGGACATGACAATCATCCGGGCCACCCAGAAATAAATTATATCGTAACCGGTAACTAGCACATCAGTGGGAAAGTAACGTTTCAAGTCTGCTGTTTCATCGGGCCATCCCAGGGTGGAAAAAGGCCAGAGGGCCGAACTAAACCAGGTGTCCAGCACATCAGGGTCTCTTTCCAACCTTGATTCTCCACAGGATGGGCAACAGTCGGGATCCTGGTAATCAACGATTATCTCCCCGCAGGAACAGTACCAGGCGGGAATCTGGTGCCCCCACCAGATTTGCCGGGAGATGCACCAGTCCCTGATGTTATCCATCCAATTCAAGTAAACCTGGCTGAAGCGATCGGGGACAAAGCCGGTTTGGCCTTCTCTTACTACCCGGGCCGCTGGTTCCGCCAGGGACTTCATCTTGACGAACCATTGTCGGGAAATAAGCGGCTCTACCACGGTATAGCATCTCTGGCAACTCCCGGGAGCATGCCGGTAATCTTCTATTCTTTCTATCAGCTCCTGTTGTTTTAAATCTTCTACTACTTTTTTTCTGCACTGGTAGCGTTCAAGCCCGGAGTAATCACCGGCATTTTCGGTCATAAAACCCTGGTCACCAATCACCTGGATAATCTGTAAACCATGCCTCCGCCCTATCTCCAGGTCATTAGGGTCGTGAGCCGGGGTAACCTTTACCGCACCGGTGCCGAACTCGGGATCCACTTCCCGGTCTGCAACTACAGGGATTTCCCGGTTCATTAAAGGTAACAGCACTTTCTTGCCTGTCAGGTGACGGTAACGTTCATCTTCGGGGTGAACCGCTACCCCTGTATCTCCCAGCATGGTTTCCGGGCGGGTGGTTGCCACAACCACGTAACCTTCCCCGTCAACCACAGGATAGCGCAGGTGCGTTAAAGACGAGTCTTCTTCTTCATGCTCCACTTCAATATCGGAAAGGGCGGTCCGGCAGCGGGGACACCAGTTGATCATGTAATCACCCCGGTATATAAGCCCACGCCGGTAAAGGGATACAAAAACCTCCCTTACCGCCCGGGAACATCCCGCGTCCATGGTAAAACGCTCCCGGGACCAGTCACAAGAAACCCCCAATTTTTGCAGCTGGTTTATAATGCGATCCCGGTATTCCTCTTTCCACTCCCAGGCCTTTTTCAGGAAGCCTTCCCTGCCCAGTTCTTTCCGGGAAAGACCTTCTTTTTCCAGGTGTTCTTCCACCTGGATCTGGGTGGCAATGCCGGCATGATCAGTGCCGGGAAGCCACAAGGTGTCGTATCCCTGCATCCTTTTCCAGCGGATGAGCACATCTTGAATAGTATTGTCCAGGGCATGGCCCATGTGAAGAGTACCGGTAACGTTGGGAGGGGGAATCACTATGGTAAATGTTTCCTGACCTTCTCCCCGGGCCCGAAAGTAATCGCCTTCCAGCCAAAACCGATAACGCCGTTCTTCTACTTCTTCCGGCTTATAAACCGGCTCCAGGTTTATCTCCGTCATCTTATCTCACCCCGCTACTTCCTTTAACCTGCCAGGTCTCATTTGCAAGTCCTTACTTTTTAATATATTATTATTTTCCATTTTAAAAGTCAACAATTCTTCCCGTCTGATCCTTCACCCTAAAAGTATATAGAAAGTATTCAACCAGCTTACAGCTGCGCAAATTTAACCGCGGGTTAACATATATAGCATATTATATATTTGTTACCAAAATATTATCTTTTTGTAACTATTCTGTAATAAAAATCTTTTATACTTATTAGTGATTGACCCCCTCTTTTTAAATAAACATTAACTAAAGCGGCTGTTATCAGCCGTTTTTTTTGGTTTGTTTGTCAACTCAATGCAATTTTAGGGTTGACATTTTGGCCGGGCTGGTTTACCTTACCCCTATCAGGTAAAACACCAGGGTCAAAGGAGAACAGGCATGTCCCTAACCGCAAAAACCAGAATACTGGAATACTTAAAATGCACCCCGTCCGCTGTTGTTTCCGGAGAAAGCCTGAGCCGGGAATTAGGAATATCACGTACGGCAGTATGGAAGTATATAAAAGAATTTCGTCAAAAGGGATACATTATAGAAGCTTCTACCCGCACGGGATACCGTTTAAAATACTCCCCCGACTTGCTGCTGCCGGAAGAACTGCACCTGGGTCTCTCCACCAGCCTGCTGGGAAAAACTATTCACTACCATTATTCCGTAGCCTCCACTAACCAGTTAGCGTCCCGGCTGGCAAGAAAAGATGAGGTCGAAGGAACCCTGGTGGTAGCGGAAGAACAAACCCGGGGCAAGGGAAGAAGAGGGCGTGAGTGGCATTCGCCCCCTGCAAAAGGGATCTGGTTTTCCCTGCTGCTTTATCCCCGGGAACTTTCCCCCGGACAGGTAGCCCCATTCACAGCAGCTGCAGCCACAGTCATAGTCCGCTCCTTGAAACAAACTACCGGAGCACCGGTTTCTATTAAGTGGCCCAACGACCTGCTGTTAGCAGGCAAAAAAACAGGGGGCATACTTGCTGAAATAAAGGGAGACCAGGAACAAGTCCAGTTTTTGGTACTGGGTGTAGGGATAAATATTAACCAGGAAGAGCCTGATTTTCCCCGGACGCTAAAACCGGTTGCCACCTCGCTACTTATAGAAACAGGGCAGAAGTTCCGGCGGGCAGAGGTATGCTGCCACCTGTTGCATGAGTTAGAGAAAGGATATATGGAGTTTCTACAGGAAGGTTTTGCCCCCTTTCGTTCGGAATGGAAAAAACATAACACCACCCTGGGAAAACAGGTAACCGTTTCTACAGGCTCCCGGCAGATTCAGGGAATGGCTTTGGATATTGATTATCAGGGTGCGCTGCTGCTGGATAAAGGTACTTCCCGCCCCCATCGCATTACCTTTGGCGAAATAACCAACGGTCAACTGGATTAATCTTTGTAAAACTGCATCCTAAAAACTATAATCCCGAGGAGAAAAAAACATGAATTTATCCACCCGTCATATTACTACTATAGCCCTGTGCACGGCGGTTATATGTATCCTGGCCCAGTTTTCTATCCCCTTACCCTTTACCCCAGTTCCCCTGACCGGGCAGATAATAGGCATTTTCCTGGCCGGGGCCTTACTGGGCAGTAAAAAAGGGGCTCTGGCAGTGCTGGCCTACCTTCTACTGGGGACAGCAGGCCTTCCCGTTTTTGCCGCAGCAAGAGGAGGAATCCAGGTTTTAGCCGGTCCTACCGGCGGTTACCTGATAGGCTTTGTCCCCGGCACTTATATACTGGGTAAGCTGGTAGAAAAAAAACGGGAGAACGCTTCCTCCCGTTTGATGATAGGAATGATAGCCTGCCTGGCGTTTTCATACCTGCTGGGAGGGTTGCACCTGGGGCTGGTAATGAATTTTAACCTTACCCAGGTTCTGCTAACCGGAATTTTGCCTTACTTGCCGTTAGACATATTAAAAATAGTTATTACCCTCCCGTTAATAAAAGGGATACACCGGCAGTTTAAGGCAATTAACTTGCAGTCCGGGCTTTAAAAAACCAGCGGTAACGCGCTGTGAATTAGTTAAAGACCTCCTGACCGGCCAGCAGGGCTGCCCCCAGGGCCCCTGTTATCTGTGGCTCATGGGGAAGATGGAGCCCGATCCCCAGGTGATCTTCCAGGCACTTAACCACTCCGCTGTTCTTGGCAACGCCCCCGGTCATAACCACATCCTGCTCAAGACCTACCCGGTTTACCATACCTACGGTGCGGTCAGCTATGGAATCATGGATTCCCCTTACTATTTCCTCTACAGGATGTCCCTCGGCAATTAAGGAAACCACTTCGGACTCAGCGAAAACAGTACACATGCTGCTGATTGGCACAGATGCCCCGGCTTTCCGGCTCAATTCACCCATGTTCCCCAGTTCCACTTCCAGGGACCGGGCCATTACTTCCAGGAAACGTCCGGTACCTGCGGCACATTTTTCATTCATCACAAAATCCACTACTTTCCCCTGAGGAGTAAGGCGTATAACTTTACTGTCCTGTCCCCCTATATCAATAACCGTAGAAGCAGAAGGAAACAGGTAGTGAACTCCTTTCCCGTGGCAGGTTATTTCGGTAACCCTTTTATTAGCAAAGGGGATGCTTATACGGCCGTATCCAGTAGCCAGCACAAAAGAAAGCTCGTCCATTTGATAGCCTACCTGTTGTAACGCCTGGTCCATAGCTTTTTGTGCTGCAGTTTTACTGTTGGCCCCCGTAGGAACAATAATATACTGGTACTTACCCTCCCCATCCATAAGAACTACTTCAGTTGATAACGAACCCACATCCACTCCTGCAACTACCGTCAAAAATTTTCACCTTCCTTAAGCAATAATAATGGATAAATAATAAAAAAATAGTTATTGCTCAGCTATAAAAGTAGCTTGATTAATTAATTGTTTCCATATATCTGTTACACCGCTTTTTTCCACGGCAGAAAAAGATAAAATCTTCTTTTCAGAAGGTAACCCCAGGCCTTCCCTGATCATGTGGAGATTCCGGATCCGGCGACCCCGGGAAATTTTATCAGCCTTGGTAGCCACCGTGATAAATGGCTGTTTATAAAAAATTAGCCATTCTGCCATCATCAAGTCAAGCTCCGAAGGAGGATGCCGGATATCCACCACGTGTACCGAAAGCCTTAGCTGTTCCCTCTGGGAAAGGTAGTTTTCTATCAGGGGGCCCCACGCAAGCCGCTCTTTTTTAGAAACCCTGGCGTAACCATATCCAGGAAGATCCACCAGGTAAAACTTGCGGTTAACCAGGTAAAAATAAACCGCCCGGGTCTTGCCTGGGGTAGAACTGGTACTTGCCAGTTTCTTACGGTTTAATAGAGTGTTAAGCAGAGAGGATTTTCCCACGTTAGAGCGGCCCAAAAATGCAAATTCGGGTATCTCTCCCCGGGGGAAATCTTCTGAACGGTTAGCCTTTAATTCCAGGCTTGCTTGCTTTATTTTCACCGTGCTCACCCTTTTGGCTGATTAATGACTTACTGCCGCTCCTGCTCCCGTTGAAATATTTGCTTGATGCCTTTTACTTATGTTTTCCCCCGGGTTAGCAGGCTCAAACCCAACCAGGGCTTCTCCAAGTACCTCATCCATGGTTTCTGCTTCTACCAGCTCTATTTTACGGGCAACCTGGGCAGGAATTTCACTTTTATCTTTGCGGTTATCCCGGGAGATTATTACTTTCCTGATGCCTGCCCGGTGAGCAGCCAGCACTTTTTCTTTAATTCCCCCTACGGGCAAGACCCTGCCACGAAGGGTTATTTCTCCGGTCAATGCTACCTGGCTGGAAACAGGGACCCCGATCAGAGCAGAGACCAGTGCGGAAGCCATCACTATGCCTGCAGAAGGCCCATCTTTGGGAATAGCGCCTTCCGGTATGTGCAAGTGAATATCTATTTCCTGGTAAAACCCCGGTGAAAGCCCCAGGTAATCGGAACGAGAACGGATGTAGCTCATGGCAGCCTGTGCCGATTCCTGCATGGTATCCCCCATTTTGCCGGTTAATATCATCTTTCCGCTGCCTTTCATTAAACTGACTTCTACAGGGAGTAATTCTCCACCTGTTTCGGTCCATCCCAGGCCTGCAGCCACACCTACCTGGTCTTTTTCTTCGGCGGAACCGTAGCGGTACCTGGGGATTCCCAGGTACCGCCGCAGGTTCTTCTGGTTTAACTTTAAACAGTAGTTTTCGTCCCTGATTACTTCCCGGGCGATCTTCCTGCAAACAGTAGCCAGGTTTCGCTCCAGGTTCCTCACCCCGGCTTCCCTGGTATACCGGCGTATGATATCTCGCAGGGCGTTTTCAGAAACCTGCAGGTGCTCATGGGTCATTCCGTTTTCCTGCAGTTGTTTGGGTATCAGGTGACGTTGGGATATTTTTAGTTTCTCTTCCTCCGTATAACCGGAAATATAGATAGTCTCCATACGATCCAGTAAGGCCGGTGGAATGTTATAGGTAGTATTGGCAGTAGTAATAAACATCACCTGGGAAAGATCAAAAGAAACTTCAATAAAATGGTCGCTAAAATTACAGTTTTGTTCCGGATCCAGCACTTCTAAAAGCGCGGCCGAGGGGTCACCCCGGAAATCGGTAGACATCTTGTCCACTTCATCAAGCAAAAAAACCGGGTTACGGGTCCCCGCCTGGTTAATCCCCTGGATAATCCTGCCCGGAAGGGCTCCCACATAAGTCCTGCGGTGCCCCCTTATTTCCGCTTCATCCCTGACTCCCCCCAGGGTAACCCGCACGAATTCTCTTTCCATAGAACGGGCAATAGACCTGGCCAGGGAGGTTTTTCCCACCCCGGGGGGGCCCACCAGGCAAAGAATCGGCCCTTTTATTTGCCTGGTTAAATGCCTTACTGCCAGGTATTCTATTATACGGTTCTTTACCTTTTCCATGCCGTAATGGTCCTCGTCCAGAACGCGCTGTACATCCTCCAGTTCCATAGTATCATGGCTGCTTTTATACCAGGGCAGCTCCAGGAGCCAGTCCAGGTAATTTCGGATAACCACACCTTCAGCAGCAGCCGGGGGCATCTTCTGCAAGCGATCTAACTCTTTCAGAGCTTTTTCTTCTACTTTTTCAGGCAATTCAGCATCTGAAATTCTTTTGCGGTATTCGGAGGCTTCCGCATTTAATGAATCTTCTTCTCCCAACTCCCTCTGTATTGCTTTTATCTGTTCCCTTAAATAATACTCTTTCTGGGTGCTTTCCATCTGCTCTTTTACCCTGGTATCTATTTTGCCCTCAATCTTCTGAATTTCCAATTCCCGGGAGAGTATCTGGCCAAGCTTTTCCAACCGTTCGCCGGTGGGAAAAGCCTCCAGGATTTCCTGCTTCTTTTCTAAATCAAGGGAAAGGTGGGAAGATATCATGTCAGCCAGGCGTCCTGCTTCAGTTATGGAGGAAACCGAAGCCAGAGTTTCCGGGGAAATCTTTTTGCTGTTCTTCATAAATTCCTCAAAGAGCTGCCGTAAGTGACGCATTAAAGCCTCCGTCTGGGTATCATAGCTGGATACTTCATCAATAACCTCCACCTCAGTTTCCAGGTACGGCTCATAACATAGAAAATTCTTAATTTTCCCCCTGTAAACACCCTCTACTAAAACTCGGAAGTTACCCTCTGGCAACTTGATCATCTGCTTGATCTGGGCTACGGTCCCGGTATGATACAGGTCTTTTTCTCCGGGGGTATTAATTTCTGCTTCTTTTTGTGCCACCAGGAGCACCTGGTTATCACCTTCCATGGCTGTTTCCAGGGCTTTGACAGATTGCTCCCTGCCCACATCCAGGTGCATAATCATGTATGGAAAAACGAGGACGCCTCTTAAAGGCAACAGGGGAAGCTTTTTTGTATGTCCCATTTCTTGACACCTCCGGTTTTATAATCTAGCCTGGTTCGGATACGTTAGATGATACTTCCGGCCAGTTTTTCTTTTTTCAATTTCCTGGTATCTGCTTCTTTTTCCGTTGCCATGGCCTGGTAAAGTACTTCTTCCAGATGTTCCACAGGAATAACTTCCAGCTCAAAGTCTTCACGGAAACTTTCCTGCCAGTTTTTTTGGGGGATAATTACCCTACCAGCACCTGCTTCCCGGGCCGCTTCCAGCTTGGGCACGATTCCCCCCACAGGACGAACCGATCCCCGGACGGAAAGTTCCCCGGTCATGGCCACCCGGGAATCCACCGTTTCATTTTTTATGGCGGAATAAATCGCGGTAGCCATACCTATCCCCGCAGAAGAACCGTCAAGGGGGATCCCCCCGGGGAAATTCAAGTGAAGATTGTAATCAAAAAGGTCAAAGTTTAAATACGCACTAAGAACAGTCAGCACATTATCTACCGATCCCTTGGCGGTACTCTTTCTTTTAAGAGTCTTGCCCCCGCCTCCCAGCTCTTCCTCCTCAACAATTCCGTTTATATTAACCTTGCCTTTCCCGTTTTCTGCAGGGAAAGCTGATGCTTCTATCTCCACAATGGTTCCCATATTAGGGCCGTACACTGCCAGCCCGTTCACGTATCCTACTTGAGGTTCGGCAGGAACTTTTTTTTCAGGACGTGGAGAAAGCTGGCTGCTGTTTACCACCCACTCTACGTCTTTAACTTCCAGGGAACTCCTTGCATCACCGGCAGCTATCCCCGCAGCCATTTGTACAATATTTACCGTTTCCCTGCCGTTACTGGCGTACCTTTGTACTACTTCCAGGGCATCTTCTTTGAACTGCAGATTAATTCTCCGGGAAGCATTAACTGCTATCCTGGCAATTTCATGTGGCTGTAGCCCTCGAAAGAATATTTCCAGGCAACGGGAACGGATAGCCGGAGGTAAGTCATCCGGTGTCCGGGTAGTAGCAGCTATCAGGCGAAAATCCGCCGGCAAGCCGTTTTGAAATATCTCGTGTATATGACGTGGTATACTGGTATCTTCACTGTTATAATAAGAGCTCTCCAGGAAAACCTTGCGGTCTTCCAGCACTTTTAAAAGTTTGTTTATCTGGATGGGGTGTAGCTCTCCAATTTCATCAATAAATAATATACCTCCATGGGCCCTGGTAACTGCACCCGGCTTGGGCTGAGGTATGCCCGCCATTCCCATGGCACCGGCTCCCTGGTAAATGGGATCGTGAACGGTACCTATAAGTGGATCGGCTATTCCCCGCTCGTCAAAACGAGCCGTAGTAGCATCCAATTCTACAAACCTGGAATGTTCTCCAAAAGGGGTCTCCGTAGATTTTTTGGCTTCTTCCAGCACCAGGCGTGCCGCTGCCGTCTTACCTGTCCCCGGAGGCCCATAGAGAATAACGTGTTGAGGATTAGCACTGCATAAAGCCGCCCGAAGAGCCTTAAGACCGTCTTCCTGTCCGATAATTTCCTGGAAAGTTGCCGGGCGAGTCTTTTCAGAAAGAGGCTCCGTTAATGAAATCCTCCTGAGTCTTTCCAGGTGTTCCATCTCTTTGCGGGATTCCCTCTCTACAGCCACCTTGCTATTCTGCTGGTTGCGCAGCAGATTGAAAAAATACAGGCCTATTACTATGGCAAAAAATATCTGGACCATGCCCAGCAGGCCGGTGAAATTTTCCATAAAAGCTACCCCCTTACCCGTAAAACAGTAGATTTATTTTCGTGTAAAAAAGTCAATCATTATTATTGACTAAAGCCGGGAAAAGTATCCACGAAAACAAATCACCTTACCGAGTAAGGGGGCAGGGTTAACAATAATCAGGCACTCTCTTCTTGCTTTTTATTCTTATCCGTGGTCAACAGAATAGGTTTTTCCTTTTTAGCCACAACCTCTGGAGTGATCATGCACTTCTCGATGTTTTTCTGGGATGGTATATCAAACATCACATCCACCAGGATCTCTTCCAGGATAGCCCTTAAACCACGGGCTCCGGTTTTGCGCTTGATCGCTTCATCAGCTATACCCTCCAGCGCTTCTTCCATAAACTCCAGGTTTACCCCATCCAGTTCAAAAAGCTTCTGGTACTGTTTCACCAGGGCGTTTTTGGGTTCATTTAAGATGCGCACCAGTGCGTCTCTATCCAGGGGATTCAAAGTAGCCACTACAGGAATGCGGCCTACAAATTCAGGGATCAGGCCGTACTTTAACAGGTCCTGGGGCAAAACGTGCTTAAGAATTTCTCCCAGGTCCGGATCGGTTTGGCTCCTTACCTCTGAGCCAAAACCTATCCCCTTCTTGCCGATACGGTTTTGAATGATCTCATCCAGGCCTTCAAACGCGCCTCCCAGGACGAAAAGAATGTCGGTAGTGTCTATCTGCATGAACTCCTGGTGAGGATGTTTCCGCCCTCCCTGTGGAGGGACACTGGCTACGGTCCCTTCCAGTATCTTCAGTAGAGCCTGCTGTACACCTTCACCGGATACATCCCTGGTAATGGAAGGGTTGTCGGTTTTACGTGCTACTTTATCAATTTCGTCTATATAAATTATCCCTTTTTCGGCTTTTTCCAGGTCGTAATCCGCCGCTTGAATAATTTTTAACAGAATATTTTCCACGTCTTCTCCCACGTATCCTGCTTCAGTTAGAGAAGTTGCATCAGCTATGGCAAAGGGCACGTTAAGGATACGGGCCAGCGTCTGGGCCAGTAAAGTTTTACCTACCCCCGTCGGGCCTATCATGACAATGTTACTCTTTTGGAGTTCCACGTCTTCCAGATTCTGTCCAGCGTTAATCCTCTTGTAATGATTGTAAACCGCTACAGAAAGTATCTTTTTAGCTGCTTCCTGTCCTATTACGTACTGATTCAGGGTATCTTCTATTTCCTGAGGCGCGGGAAGATTAACCGGCCCAAATTCCCCCTCTTCACCCATTTCTTCTTCAATTATTTCGTTGCATAGTTCAATACACTCGTCGCAGATATATACTCCCGGACCTGCCACCAGCTTTTTTACCTGCTCCTGGGTTTTACCGCAAAAGGAGCATTTAAGTTGCCCCTTTTCATCATTTAATTTAAACATGAAGTAAAGTCACCTCAGCCTTAAATAATTATTTTCTGGTAGCCAAAATCTCATCGATGATGCCGTACTCCTTTGCCGCTTCCGCGGACATGAAGAAGTCACGGTCAGTATCCCGGGCGATGGTTTCTTCGGGTTGACCGGTATGATGAGATAGGATTTTGTTGATGTTCTCTTTAATCCTGATTATCTCTTTGGCATGGATTTCTACGTCAGTTGCCTGGCCTTGAGCTCCTCCCATAGGCTGGTGGACCATTATCCTTGAATGAGGGAGGGCAAAGCGTTTGCTCGCTGTACCGGCAGCCAGGAGAACTGCTCCCAGGCTGGCTGCCAGCCCTACACATATAGTAGAAACATCAGGTTTAATGTACTGAATAGTATCGTAAATTGAAAGCCCGGAGTATACTGATCCGCCGGGGGAATTAATATAAAGATGAATATCCTTATCAGGGTCTTCTGATTCTAAAAATAGCAACTGGGCGTTAACCAGGTTCGCTACATGGTCGTCTACTGCAGTACCTACAAATATAATACGGTCTTTTAGTAGCCTGGAATAAATGTCATAAGCTCTTTCCCCCCGGCTGGTCTGCTCTACTACCATGGGCACCAGCGTGCTCATTTGTATCTCTCCTTCCTGAAGTAAAATTAAGTTTTTCGTAACTGCTTAGGACAAAACGCCGACCACAGGGGACGATTCCTTCGCTTTCCCGTAACTGTCCTTCACTTCACTTAAGTAAGCTCACTAACCGTCTCCGTGGCTTCTCTCTTCTTAAATCTTGCTGTCTAAGTAGTTACAGTTTTTCTTTGCCATTATTATAGTCATAGTTAATGCCCGGAATTATGCACTCTCTTCTTCTTTTTCTTTGATCTCCACCCGGGCGTTTTCTACCAGCATATCAATAACTTTACGCATTCTCAATTCTTCACTTATCATGTTCAACCTACCCTGTTGTTTAAACACTTCTTTGATTCTTTCCGGATCGTCGTTATAAGTTTGAGCCAGTTCCTGGATCTTATCATCTATTTCGTGATCCTCTACTTCAATTCCTTCTTTTTTTAAGATGGCATCCAGCACCAGGTTGGCTTTAACCCTTTTGGTAGCTTCTTCCCGGTATTCATTGCGGAAATCATCCATTGACTTCCCGGAAATCTCTAAAAATTGCTCCATTTTAAGCCCCTGAGTACTCAGGCGCTGCTCGATATCTCCTATCATGCGGTCTATCTGTTTTTCCACCAACACTTCGGGTATTTCTACTTCACAATTTTCGCTGGCTTTTTCTATTACCGCTTCCTCCAGTTGATGGCGGTATCTGTTTTCCGTTTCTTCCTGCATCTTGTGGTGAAGATCCTCCCGGAATTCCTCCAGGGTCTCAAAATCACTTACTTCTCTGGCAAAATCATCATTTAATTCAGGGAGTTCCTTTCTCTTGATCTCTTTTACCTTAACTTCAAAAACCACTTCTTTGCCAGACAGGCTTTCTTCGCCATAATCTTCCGGGAAAGTAACCTTAATTTCTTTTTCTTCATTTACGGCAGATCCTATCAGCTGTTCTTCAAATCCTTCTATAAAGCTTCCGGAACCTATTTCCAGCGAATAGTCTTCCGCCTGCCCTCCTTCAAAAGGTTCTCCATCCAGGTAACCGGTAAAGTCAAGGGTAACCATGTCTTTATCCTGAACCCGGGCATCTTCCTCTTCTACAGGTATCAGGCGCGCGTGGCGCTCCCTCAAGTTTTCCAGGTGTTGAGACACTTTTTCTTCGTCAACTTCTTCTTTTTCTACTTCCACGCTGACCCCACGGTATTCTCCCAGGGAAACTTCGGGTTTAACTTCTACGGTAGCGGTAAATTTAAAAGGCTTTCCTTTTTCTATCTGAACAATATCTATATCCGGTTCATCAATAGGCTCCAGTTCTTCTTCTTCTTCAATAGCATTACTGTACGCTTCCGGTACCATGTGCTGGACTGCGTCTTCGTATAATATTTCCGGTCCAAAGCGTGCTTCCAGGATTTTGCGAGGCACCTTTCCCTTTCGGAAACCGGGCAAATCCACTTTTTTAACTACCTGCTGATAGGCCTTATTTAAGGCTTCTTCTACCTGGTTTTCCGAAAGTTCTATCTCCATTTTTACTTTATTGTCTTCTATTTTCTCCCAAGTAACCATCTAATATGCTCCTCCTTTTAACATATGTATTAGCTTCTCACTAATTGAATTAACAGGGATAGACAGGGGTATACATTTCCTGTTTTATTAATTTGAAGTAAACAGTATACTAATAAAAATACGCCTCCCGGGGCGAATAAAACCAAACATCCTGAACTAAATAACTCGCTTAAACTCGAATAGTATTTTAACACAGCGCCTTATCATTGACAAGCATTTGCCCATGCTTTTGCACTGGCTCCATCGCGTTATCATCTTCACATAACTCTTCTCTTCATATTTAGCCGGGGAATTACTGAAGGAGGCGCGGCCGTACAGTCAACAAACCCCAACCTGCAAGCCATTATGTCCATCCAGAATAATGTGGTTGGTTGAAGCCAACTGTTCAATTTGACTTTACTTTATACAATATTTTTAATTGACAAAAACCTGACTCACTTTTATAATTAAGCTAGCGAATGAACATTCATTCATTTTTAAGGTGGTTGGCGACGACAAGTAATATATCCTGATTAAACTAATAGTCAGGTTATACTATTTTTACGGGGGCTTTGCCTTGGCCAAGAAAAACCGTGACAAATACGACCTCATTCTTGATGCTGCCATTAAAGTTATGGCCAAATACGGCTATCATCGCACGCGGGTGTCCCAAATCGCCCGGGAAGCCGGAGTAGCTGACGGAACGGTTTACCTTTATTTCCATAAAAAAGAAGATATTTTGATTTCTCTCTTTAGGGAAATGATGGAGACTTTTGTTAGTGAAATCCAGGAACAGTTACCCCAATATCCTTCTTTTCAAGAAAAGATTAACTTTATCATTAACTATCACCTGCAAACCCTGGGGGAAAGTCGCGACCGCGCCATGGTGATCCAAATAGAATTGCGGCAATGCGATTCCGAAATGGGTAAAAAGATATTTGCGCCCTTGAGAAAATATTTTAACGTAATCGAGGAGGTGATTCATTACGGCCAAAACACGGGGCCAGTGCGCCAGGATGTAGACATTCATGTTGCACGGAAAGTAGTTTTTGGGGCCCTGGATGAAGTGGTGACCCGGTGGGTTATGTCACGCAAAAATTATTCCCTACCCACCCTGGCGGAGCCGGTAATCCATATAATTATGAACGGAATCTCACCCGCCCCTTATCCCGACCACTAAATTCCACCTAGAAACTACATTTTAAACTATTGAAGGAGGTTATAAAATGGCCGAAAGACAAATTCGCCGGGCGGCAGTGCTCGGAGCAGGGGTCATGGGAGCCAGCATCGCGGCTCACCTGGCTAATGTAGGGGTACCGGTATACCTTATGGATATCGTGCCCAAGGAACTCACTCCTGAAGAAACCAAAAAAGGACTTACCATGGAAAGCCCCGCCGTTAGAAATCGCCTTGCCCAACAGGGTAAAGACAACTTACTTAAACAAAAACCCGCACCTCTTTACCACAAATCCTTTGCCGATCTTATCACCGTAGGCAACTTCGAAGACAACCTGGACTGGATCTCCGAATGCGACTGGGTTATTGAAGTTATCGTAGAAAACATGGATATCAAGAAAAAATTCTTCCAGAATGTAGAAAAGAACTGGAAGCCCGGCACTATTGTAAGCTCCAACACCTCAGGATTATCTATTAATGAAATGGTAGGAAACACCTCCCAGGAATTCCAGCAACATTTCCTGGGCACTCACTTTTTCAACCCACCCAGGTACATGAAACTCCTGGAAATAATTCCGCACCAGCAAACCAGGCAGGACATTATAGATTACATGACCCGTTATTGTGAAAGAGTGCTGGGTAAAGGCGTGGTATTTGCCAAAGACACCCCTAACTTCATCGCCAACCGCCTGGGTACCCACAGCATGATGGCCACCCTGAAGGTAGCCATGGAAGAAGGGCTTTCCATAGAAGAGATAGACGGAATTACCGGGGTTCCCATGGGCAACCCCAAAACAGCAACCTTCCGCACAGCAGATATGGTAGGCCTGGACACTTTCTACCACGTGGTAAAAACCGTATACGAAGCCACTGAAGATCCCAAGGAAAAAGATGTCCTGGAAATCCCCGATTTCCTGGAGCAGATGGTGCAAAAAGGCTGGATCGGGGACAAAGCCAAGCAAGGCTTTTACAAGAAGGAAAAAACTTCGGAAGGCACCAAACGATACGCCCTGGATTATCACAGCCTGGAATACCGGGAAAGACAAAAAGCCAAGTTTGACGCCGTAAGCAAGGTTAAGGACCTGGATCTCCACGACAGGCTATTAAAGCTTTACGAAGACGACAGCCAGGTAGGCTCCGTAGTTAGAAAAATAGTAAAAGCCTCCACACTGTTTGCCGCCTCCAAGATTCCCGAAATTGCTGACGATATCGTAAACGTGGACCGGGGTGTCAAGTGGGGCTTCAACCGCCGGGTAGGCCCCTTCGAGATGTTCGATGCTATCGGAGTTAAGAAAATTGTAGACGATGCCAAAAAAGACGGAGAAAAAATTCCACCCATTGTGGAAGCTCTCCTGGAAAAAGGCTACGAATCCTTCTACATGGAAAAAGATAACCGGTGGTACTTCTTTGACCTGAATAGCAAAGACTACCAGCCGGTACCTTTTAGCCCTGAAGAGATAAGCCTTCCCTCCTTGAAAAAACAAAACAAGCTTATCAAAGAAGAACCTTCGGGACATGCCAGCCTGATAGATTTGGGCGACGGTATTACCTGCCTGGAAATGACATCCCCGCGTCAGGCTATCAGCCCCGAGTTCATCGACTTCATGTTTGAAGCAGTAGAAGAAACAGAAAAGAACTTTACGGGAATGGTAGTCACCAACCAGGAAGATAACTTCTGCGTGGGCGCCAACGTCATGATGGTATTAATGGCAGCGCAAGCACAGCAATGGGATCAAATAGATTCCTTCGTTAAAAAGTTTCAGGACGCCTGTATGCACTTGAAGTACTCTCGCATCCCTGTAGTTGCCGCCCCCTTTAGCATGACCCTGGGAGGCGGAATGGAAATTTGCGCCCATGCCAACCGGGTACACGCTGCAGCTGAAACTTACATGGGACAGGTAGAGCTGGGTGTAGGCCTTATTCCCGGCGGCGGAGGCAACAAAGAACTGCTCATTCGCCACCAGGAAGGCATCCCCAATGCAGTTAAAGTCGACCTTTTGCCCTTTGTACAAAAGGTTTATGAATACATTATGATGGCCACCGTAGCTACCAGCGCAAATGAAGCCAAGGCTTATAATTTCTTGCGTCCCACCGACAAGATCAGCGTAAACCGCGACTTCCTCATCCACGACGCCAAGAACACTGTCCTGGCCATGCTCCAGGAAGGATGGGAACCCCCTCGGGAAAAACCCATAACCGTAACCGGTAAAGAAGGTATGGGAGCCCTTTTAGGTGGTATTAAAGTATTCGAGTGGGGCGGTTATATCACCGAGCACGAACGGCTTATCGGTGAAAAACTGGCTTACGCCTTAACCGGCGGGTACATCGAGCCGAAGACTAAGGTGAGCGAGCAGTTCCTGCTGGATGTGGAAAGAAGAGCTTTCCTGGAGTTGTGTGCAGAAAGCAAAACCCACGAGCGTATCCAGCACATGTTAACTGCCGGCAAGCCTTTACGAAATTAATATTTTATAGGAGGGAAAAAGATGAGAGAAGCCGTTATTGTCTCCGGAGTCAGAACCGCCATCGGTAGAGCACCCCGGGGGACGCTGAGAAACACCAGACCCGAAACCATGGGCATAGCTGCTATAAAGGAAGTTCTTGACCGCACCAAAGGGTTGGACCCCCAAGAAATTGACGATGTAATTCTGGGCAACTCCTTTCCCGAAGGCGAGCAAGGGATGAATATTGCCAGGGTACTGGCACTGGGAGCAGGCCTGCCTGACCGGGTTCCCGGGGCTACAGTTAACCGTTTTTGCTCTTCCGGGTTGCAATCCATAGCCATGGCTGCCAACGCTATCATGACCAACCAGGCGGATGTTATGATAGCCGGTGGGGTGGAAAGCATGAGTCTGGTACCCATGGGCGGGAACAAAATGGTCCCCGACCCCGATCTGGTCAACGAAAGGCCGGAAATATACATGCCCATGGGCAATACCGCGGAAAGAGTCGCCGAAAGGTATCATATTTCCCGGGAAGACCAGGATGAGTTTGCCTTTAAGAGCCACCAGAAAGCTGCTTCAGCCATTAAGGAAGGCCGTTTCGAAGACGAAATAGTACCCCTGACCATTACAGAAAGAACCGTAGGGTCGGACAACAACATCGTGGAAAAAGAAACCGTCTTTAAAGTAGACGAAGGAGTAAGGCCGGACACTTCCCTGGAAGCATTGAACAAGCTCAGGCCTGTCTTCAGCACCAAAGGTTCGGTCACCGCCGGCAACTCTTCCCAAACCAGCGACGGAGCCGCCGCTACCGTGGTAATGTCAGCGGAAAAAGCCAAGGCTCTGAACCTGGAGCCTATCGCTGTATTTCGCGGATTTGCCGTAGAAGGATGCAACCCTGATGAAATGGGGGTAGGCCCTTCCGTAGCCATCCCCAAGCTAATGAAAATTACCGGGATGAATACACAGGACATAGATCTTTTCGAGCTAAACGAAGCTTTTGCTTCCCAGGCTCTCTACTGTATAAGGAAACTGGAACTGGACGAAGAAAAAGTCAATGTAAACGGCGGAGCCATTGCCCTGGGCCACCCCCTGGGATGCACGGGAACCAAGCTTACCGTAACCCTGCTTAACGAAATGAAGCGTCGCCAGGGCCGTTACGGGGTAGTTTCCATGTGCATCGGCGGCGGCATGGGAGCTGCCGGCTTATTCGAAATGTGCTAGCATTCTCCTTAACTAAAGCAACCTAAAAGCAGCAAAGAGGGGTTGACTCAAAAGTAAGTCGAGTTAGCCCCTCTTTGTACATTTAAAATTGGCTACTTCCGAAGGGGAACAGCCAATTTTTATGGTTAACTTGTTGTATCTATTTGCTCTGCCCCATCTTCCGGCAGGAGAAAGCCTACAATTTTTTCAGGTACTTGGCCCCGGCAATACCAGGCCGGGTCATTTCTTTCACTTCAAAGATGGCATTTAGTTCTTCTTCGGTAAAAAGGTTCCTGTCCAGAAGGATCTGGCGTACCTGCCGACTTTCTTCCAGCGCTTCTTTGGCCACCGAAGTTGCCAGTTCATACCCTACATGAGGGACAATAGCCGTTACCAATCCTATAATGTTATTTACATAGTTTTCACATCTTTCTTTATTGGCTGTAATCCCCCGGATGCATTTGCTTTCAAATACGTCAACTACATTGGAAAGTATCTGAAAACTCTGCAATAAATTATAAGCTATAACCGGCTCCATAACATTGAGTTCCAGCTGCCCCGCTTCTACCCCCAGGCTAATAGTGTTGTCGTTGCCTACCACTTGAAACGCTACCTGGTTAACCACTTCTGCTATAACCGGGTTAACCTTACCCGGCATGATGGAGGATCCCACCTGGACATTGGGCAGGTTTATTTCTGCCATTCCCGCCCGAGGCCCGGATGAAAGCAACCTCAGGTCATTGGCCATCTTGGAAAGATTTAGAGCCATTATCTTTAAAGCCCCGGATACTTCCGATATGGCATCTACATTCTGGGTGGCATCCACCAGATCGTCGGCGCCATGCAATTCCAGTCCGGTTAAATCTTTTAACCTTCTTATAACTTTTAACCGGTATTCTTTTTCCGAATTAAGGCCTGTTCCAGTTGCGGTGGCGCCGATATTGATCTGCTTTAGCTCTTCCAGGGAGGTTTTCAGCCTGTCCAGATCCCTGCTGGTAACTTTTGCATAAGCAGATAATTCTTGACCCAGCCGAATGGGCACCGCATCCTGCAGGTGCGTACGGCCTACTTTAACTACGTCATCGAATTCTTCACTTTTATATTCCAGGGTTTTTATTAACTTTTGCAGAGCTGAAATAAGTTTGCCGGCCCAGGTTAGAGTGCTAATACGTATGGCCGTCGGAAAGACATCATTAGTTGACTGAGACATGTTTACGTGAGTATTGGGTGAAACCTGAGCATAGTCCCCCTTTACCCCGCCCAGGATCTCCACCGCCCGGTTGGCAATAATTTCATTGGCATTCATGTTTATTGAGGTTCCGGCGCCTCCCTGAATAACATCAACCACAAATTCCTGGTGTAATTTTCCCTGCATAATCTCTTCCGAAGCAGCTATGATGGCTTTACCTGTACGCTCATCCAGAATCCCTTCCTTTAAGTTAGCCTCAGCACATGCCTTTTTAATTACCGCCAGGGCCTGGATCATTTCAGTGCAGATACCTATGCCGGTAATAGGAAAGTTTTCCATGGCTCGCACGGTTTGAATCCCGTAATAACGGTCCATAGATATTTCGCGCTCTCCCAAAAAATCTTTTTCTATCCTGGTAGACATTAATTTACCTCCCCGGTCAAAGTTGCCATTCAATCTTAGACATTCATCCGTATTTTACTGCGTAGCGATACATGGCTTCTATGTTCCCTAAAGACAAACCGGAGCACAGCCCCCCGGAAGTGCCGAAGATAAAACCTCCTCCCGGCTTACCTGTCTCCATAGTTTCTTTTACCGCCTTCTCCAGTTCCTCCTGCTCGGCTCCGGGAAATAAGAATCTCAGATCCAGGTTGCCCATCAGGCAAAGCCGGTGACCGTATTCTTTCTTTACTTTATCCAGGGACATGCCCGAAGCCGGTTCCAGGCTGTGCAGCCCGTCATAGATTTCCGCCAGGTCCGGCAAAAGACGGTACAGGTCTCCCTCCGAATGCATTATAACCGGTACTCCCTCTTTCTTGATGGATGATGCTTCTTCTCCCCAAAAAGGAAAAAAGACCCGACTCATCATTTCCGGGGAAATAAGCGGCCCCTGCCGATGGGCTATATCGTCACCCATGATAACCGCCCCGGCACCCCGGGCCACCGCTTCTGCAGCCAGTTCCCGATGCAAGAGGATGAGTTTCTTCAGGGCTTTTTTAATCTCCTGGGGGTAGCGGGAAAGAGCCATCATAAAGCCTTCAAAACCCAAAAGACGACCCAGTTCCCCAAAGGAACCGTTTATAAGGGCAAACACGAAAAAGCCTTCCCGGCTGTAGCTTTCCCAGGAAGAAAAATCCCGTTCTGCATCAATGAACTCCTGCAGCACTTTTTCCAGTTCTTCTATTTTCACCGGCATTTCCGGTAGGCCTTTTTCTACAGGGGAG
>Ga0207421_10000282_pt1 | contig 63670 bp, 56 predicted proteins | sample SodLakKL_010_SED_4_FD_187542 | JGI IMG/M metagenome (GOLD analysis project Ga0207421, IMG submission 187542) | Alkaline sediment microbial communities from Lake Tanatar, Kulunda Steppe, Russia - 8KL_010_SED (SPAdes) (version 2) | ecosystem: Environmental > Aquatic > Non-marine Saline and...
AACATGACCGGGTCGGCGCCCGGACACACAGGCGCATGATTACATACGGTCATGACATTACATGTGACGACATAAATCCAAACATTTAAACACATGAAAGGTATTGTACTTGCGGGCGGAACAGGTTCTCGTTTGTATCCGCTGACCAAAGTCACAAACAAGCACCTGCTGCCGGTCGGCAACAAACCCATGATCTATTATCCGATCGAGAAGCTCACCGGCGCCGGGATTGAGGAAATTCTGATTGTAACTGGAACGGAACACATGGGCGATGTCGTCAGCCTCCTGGGTTCAGGCCGTGAATTCGGATGCCGTTTTACATACAAGGTTCAGGATGAAGCCGGCGGAATTGCCCAGGCGCTCGGTCTGGCTGAAAACTTTGCTGGAGGTGACACCATGACCGTCATCCTGGGAGACAATATTTTTGAGGATGATCTTTCGGCTGCCATGGCGGCCTATCCCGGTTCCGGCGCCGGGATTATGCTCAAAGAGGTGGAGGATCCCACGCGTTACGGCGTGGTTGAACTGGACGGTGACCGGATTGCCGGGATCGAGGAAAAGCCGGAAAAGCCGAAATCCAACCTCTGCGTCACCGGAGTATACATGTACGATGCAAAGGTTTTTGACTATATCCGGACTCTGAAGCCGTCGGGCCGTGGAGAACTTGAAATCACCGACGTCAACAACCACTACATCCGGGAAGGAAAGATGTACTACAGCGTCATGAAAGGCTGGTGGACCGACGCCGGAACCCCGCAGTCACTGTGGCGCGCCAATGAATTGATGCACCGTACTGATGGTGGGTGATCTGATGAAAGGGCGCAATGAAGATCTGTCACCGCAGCAGGTTCCGGAGCCTGCAAGGCCTCCGCAGCACTACAGGCGGTGGCTGATTCTCGGTGCAGGCGGACAGCTGGGAAGCGAATGGGTGGAATGGATGGAGCGATCCGGGGCTGATTATCTCGGGCTTACAAGGAAGGAGCTGGATATTACCGACAAAACTGCGGTGGAACGGGCTCTGTCGGATTATGACCCCGATGTTGTTATTAACTGCACGGCATATACCAAAGTTGACCAGGCTGAAGACGAAATAGAGTCGGCCAGCAGTATCAACGTGGATGCGGCCGGACATCTGGCCGCCCTCTGCGCTGCTGATGACCGTATGCTTGTTCATTACTCTACGGATTATGTTTTTCCCGGAAGGATGGAGGACCGCGTCCGACATCCTGCGGGTTATCCGGTTGATTTTCCTCCCGAACCGGTCAATTCATACGGACGAACAAAGTGGCTGGGAGAACAGGCGGTCCGGAGTGCCGGCGGACCGCATCTTATTCTGCGTGTATCATGGCTGTGCGGAAAGTCAGGCCGCAATTTTGTCCATACCATGCTCAGACTCGCAGAAGAGCGGGACCGGCTGACCGTTGTGAATGACCAGTTTGGCACTCCCACTTTTACTGCACCTGTGGTCCACAATACGCTCGTCCTGCTCGAGCAGGGAGCAAGAAACACATGGCATGTCACATCCCGGGGGGAAACAACATGGTACCATTTTGCCAGCCTGATTTTCAGTCTTGCAAAAAAAAACGTGGAAGTAGTGCCGGTCCCGAGCTCCGAATTTCCGACCAGGGCGAAAAGACCGGCATGGTCACTCCTTGATACGGGCTCTTTGTCCGGTTTGCCGGGTAATCGTTTATTACCATGGCAGCAGGAGACCGAAATCCTTCTGAAATCTCTAAAAACCGGGTAATGAACTTGTCCGGCCATTACAATTGCGCTATGTTTGCAGAAGGCAGCAGGCAGCAGGCAGTTCTTCTAAATGTCTGTAATCAATCATCAAAACGTTTCTGAATAACACAATTCATGGAATTCATCCCTACCCGACTGGAAGAAGTTATCATTATCCGTCCGCGGGTCTTTGAGGACAAGCGCGGTTTTTTTACCGAGACGTTCCGGCTTAACAAATACAATCAGGCCGGCATCCGGAAACCGTTCGTGCAGGACAACCTGTCCGGATCGGTAAGGAACACACTCAGGGGGCTGCATTATCAGATTCTGAATCCGCAGGCAAAGCTTGTTATGGTGACATCCGGAGAGATTCTGGACGTAGCCGTCGACATACGCCGCAACTCGCCCAATTTCGGGAAGTATGTAAGCTGTGTGCTGTCGTATAAAAACCGCGAGATGCTCTACATCCCGGAAGGGTTTGCGCACGGTTTTTTTGTGCTGTCTGAACAGGCCACGTTCATGTATAAATGCAGTGACTATTATAATCCGGCCGGGGAGCGGGGGGTCCGGTGGGATGATCCCGATATCAACATCGACTGGCCGGACGCGGATCCTGTTTTATCTGAAAAAGATCAAAAACTTCCGTTTCTTTCGGATATCGGAGAACAGGACCTGCCGGAATAGTACTGCGGGAACTGCACTCATGAAGCAGCACTCATGAAGCAGCATCCGGCCGGCAGCAGATGTCCCGTACTTTACAATGGATCACATTTCCATGTACCAACATAATTAATTCGATCAGTTCCTATGCGATTATTGGTAACAGGCGGAGCAGGATTTATCGGGTCAAATCTTGTTCTTCATCTGATGCAGCAAAATCAGAACATCACGCTGCTGAATATCGACAAGCTTACATATGCATCCGATCTCTCGTTTCTCGAACCGGTTGAGGATCATCCGTCCTACCGCTTCGAAAAAGTGGATCTTGTGAATCGCGATGCGGTGCGGGAGATCGTCAATGATTTCAGGCCTGACGGGGTGATGCATCTGGCCGCAGAGTCTCATGTCGACAATTCCATCAAGGGGCCCGAACCATTTGTGATGTCGAATGTCGTCGGAACCTTCAATATACTTGAAGAGTGCCGCCAGCTGTGGCTGTCCGATCCCAACGGATACGCTGACAAACGGTTTTTGCATGTCTCAACCGATGAAGTCTACGGCTCCCTCGGTGATGAGGGCACGTTTAACGAAGAGACGCCGTATGCACCCAATTCACCCTATTCCGCGACCAAAGCCGGGAGTGATTTTCTGGTGCGGTCTTACCACAAGACGTTTAACATGAATGTGGTTACCACCAACTGCTCCAATAATTTCGGTCCCCATCAGCACGATGAGAAGCTGATCCCGACCGTTATCCGAAAAGCGCTGAACCACGAGGAGATACCCGTTTACGGCAAGGGCGAAAATGTGCGGGACTGGCTGTATGTCACCGACCACTGCCGTGCTATTCAGAGTGTTTTCGAAAGCGGCAGGCAGGGTGAGACGTATATCGTTGGCGGACATAATGAATGGAAAAATATTGATCTGGTCAGGCTGCTTTGTGATTTGCTCAATGAGGAAAAAGGCGAAGGGCCGGATGGAGATTACAAAAACCTGATTACCTTTGTCACAGACAGGGCAGGACACGACCTCCGGTACGCCATCGATCCGGGCAAAATCGAAAGAGAGCTGGGCTGGAAACCCCTGATGCAGTTTGATGAGCAGCTCAGGGAAACAGTCCGGTGGTATATCCATCGTAACAAGAAAAATTGAATGCAAAAGGAGAAGCAATGGCAAGAAAGTTCTGGCTGATGAAGTCTGAACCTGATGAGTTCAGCATAGATGATCTGATAAAAGCTGAAAACAGTACCGTTCACTGGGACGGAATCCGCAACTATCAGGCCCGGAATTTCATGAGGGATGAGATGCAGCCGGGCGATGGTGTACTTTTCTATCACTCAAGGGCAAAGCCGCTGGCTGTGGTCGGCACAATGAATGTGGCAAGTGAACCGTATCCGGACCCGACTCAATTTGACCCTGACTCAAAGTATTTTGATCCAAAAAGCACAAAAGAGAACCCGAGGTGGATGCTGGTCGATGTGCAGTTCACTGCCAGGTTTGATCCACCGGTAACCCGTGAGCAGATCAAGGAAACAGCCGGACTTGAGGACATGATGCTGATCAAAAAGGGCAGCCGGTTGTCGATTCAGCCGGTAACAGAGCAGGAGTGGAATATTGTTCACGAACTGGCCGGCAGAGATCCGATATGAGTAATAATGACCGAAAGGATACCGGACAACCCGGCAGCAGATCCGCCTCCCGCGACAGGCTGGTCATCCGGACCCGCGGCATCCTTCCCATTCAGCAGCTGAAGAAATTGCGTGAATTCGGTGTGCTGAAATCTGATCCGCGCTATCCGATTCACGATGATCAGTTTCAGCCCAATTCCATGGATCTGCGTCTCGGGGAGAAAGCGTACCGCGTGCGCTGCAGTTTTCTTCCGGAGAATGAAACCGTGGTCAGCAAGATGCGCCGCCTCTCGCAGCACACCATCGATTTGAAAAAAGGAGCTGTACTCGAACAGAACTGCACCTATCTGATTCCGCTGCTTGAAGAGCTGCACCTGCCGGTGAACTCGCAACCCGACGGCCCGATCATCACTGAAGAACCGCTCACTGCCAAAGCCAATCCGAAGAGCAGCACAGGGAGACTGGATATTTTCACCCGGCTGATCACCGACTATTCTCACCGGTTCGAGGAAATCGCCCAGGGTTACAGCGGTCGTCTCTACCTGGAGGTGGTGCCGAAGTCGTTTCCGGTCCGTGTGCAGACCGGCCAGCGTCTCAATCAGCTGCGTATCCGTCACGGGCAGGCTCTGCTCAGCGACCAGGATATCCTTCATACGCACCTGCAGAATCCCATCCTGTTTGATGAGAACGGAAGTGCGCTGCCTGTTGACGACCTCAATGTGAGGGACGGACTGTTCATGCGGGTGAGCCTTCAGGGACCGGAAGGGGCGATTGTCGGGTACAAGGCAAAAAAGCACCGTGATCTGATCGATCTGCAGAAGACAGACCATTATGAAGTGAGGGAGTTCTGGGATCCCATCTATGCGCAAAAAGATGACTATCTGATTCTGGAGCCGGAGGCCTTCTACATATTCGCATCGAAAGAGCGTTGCCGCATTCCGAGACACCTTGCTGCCGAGATGGTTCCCTATGACACCGGATCGGGAGAGCTGCGCACGCATTATGCCGGTTTTTTTGACAGCGGATTTGGCGGATCGATCGAGGACGGCGGGGCCAGGGCGGTTCTTGAAGTCCGTTCCCATGACGTGCCGTTTCTGGTGGAAGACGGACAGACGTTTTTCCGGATGGTTTTCGAACCGAACACCCTGCTGCCGGATTATGTTTATGGTGAGGACCTTAAGAGTAATTATCAGGGTCAGGCACTTAAACTTGGAAAACATTTCAGGGATCAGTCAGCGGTCAGCAGATAATGTCGGTTTCAGCAACAGGCATCAGGCAGCCGCAATCAGGTAATGCAGCTTTGAGCAAAAGGGATGAATGAGCATGGATGAGCATTTTTTGTTTTACATACCTCCGGAGGATATCCGGGAAGAGAGGATGTGGTTTCCGGAGGAGGAAGTCAGGCACATCGGAAAAGTACTCCGCAAACAGGCCGGAGATATTGTCCAGGCCACGGATGGCACCGGCAGACTGCTGGATGTGGAGCTGATAGTCGTGGACAAAAAGAAGGCCGCGGGTGAAATTGTGCAATCCCGGGAGATATCGGCCGGACCGGAACGGGTTCTTGCAATGGGACTGATAAGACAGCGCGACAGGCTGGAGTTTGCTGTCGAAAAGGCGGTAGAGCTGGGGGTCACCCGGCTGGTGCTGGTCCATTCTGATCATTCCGGAACGATGACCGTCAAGCCAGCCCGCATAGAAAAAACCATCATTTCTGCCATGAAGCAAAGCAGGAGATGCCATCTGCCGGTATGGGAGGAGCGTGATAGTTTTTATGACGTGCTTTCTGCATACCGGGATAACCGGACCGTGATCATGGCTGATCCGGAGGGCGTGACTTCGCGGGATTGGCACCCGGGCAGGAATCCCGCCTTGCTGATGGTCGGTCCGGAAGGAGGGTTCTCCGGGAAAGAGAAGGATCAGGCTATTGCTTCGGCAGCACAGTTTGTAAACCTCGGCAGCAACAGACTGCGAACAGAAACGGCAGCCTGTGCTTTATTGACGCTTGCCGGAGTTTAACGAGCCGGCAACCGGTTACCGATTCAGCTACAGGTCTTTAGCGGGCCGGGCGGGCAACAGGTAAGACCGCTTTTATGCTTTTAAAGGTGACTTTTTGTCTGTCCGGAAGACATGATTTCTGCAGGTCAATTTCTGCGGGGAATGATATTGTCAAGCATATCACCCGAAGATTCGCTTTCATCGCGCATCACCTGCAGTTTCTGAACTTCCGGCCACAACGTTAATGCGATATTAACCGTCATATCCACCTCATCATTGATTACGGGATAGAAATACTCGTTGCCCCAGACCTGACGTGCCAGGTCGGCTTTCATCCAGCCAAGCGGAATTTCCAGCTGTTCCTCAAGGAGCGAATCATTCAGGTAAAGCTTGTTGTCATCAAAGTGTGCGGTGGTTACTGTGTCAGCGAGTACGAGACCATTGTCGGAAAGCTGCCTGACAAAGTCGTCACGCTGATTTTCACTCCATTTGAAATCACTCCGGAATTCCCCGAAGCGGTCTTTCCAGTCGGAACGGAACTGATCGCCCTGTCGGTCTATATAGTTGCGCACAAACGTTGATCCGACATTGTTGCGTCTCATAAGTACAAAAAGCTCATTGGACCGGTCGACATCAACAATATGATCCGGCACAACGCCGCCGCCGCCGTAAACTTCTCTGCCGGAAGCAGTTTTATATCTTAGTGAGTCGGGGACATTCTCCACGAACTGATCCACATCACCACTTGCGCTGTCATCACGGGAGTAAATTTCATAGAGATATTTTTCGCGTCCGTCCTTGAACGGTTTTTGAATTTCACGTCCGCTTGGTGTGAGATAACGGGAAATGGTGATCCGGATGTTGCTCTTGTCGGCAAGCTCATACTGCTGCTGAACCAGGCCTTTGCCGAATGTCCTCCGGCCAACGACAAGTCCGCGGTCATGATCCTGCACAGCACCGCTCACAATTTCGCTTCCGGATGCGGAACCTTCATTCACAAGAACAATAAGCGGGATATCACGGTAGGGACCGTCATAGCGTGCTCTGTATTCAGAGGTGAAGCGGGCGTGTCTGCTCTCCGTTGCAACGAGTTTGGTTCCTCTCGGGAAGAAATCGTTGGTCATTCTTACAGCCTGCTCCAGATAGCCGCCGGGATTGCCCCTCAGATCAAGGATGAGCCGCTCCATATCCTGATTCCGGAGGTCCTTCATAGCCTCGGTGAATTCCTCATGTGTCGTGGCTGCAAATCGGTTGATCCTGATATAACCGGTTTCATCATCCAGCATATATGAACTGTCGAGTGTATACAACGGAATCTCATCGCGTGTAATCTCAAAATCCAGCAGCTGATTGTTGCCGGGACGCTGAATGCCGACGGTTACTTTCGATCCTTTGGGACCGCGAAGGCTGCTGACAACATCCTGTTCGCTGAAACCGATAGCCGAATCGCCGTCGATTTTTACGATACGGTCACCGGATTGAATGCCCAGCTGATCACTGGGTCCGTTGGAAATCGCAGAAATAACCGTGATGGTATCATCGATAACCTGAAACTGAATTCCTATGCCTTCGAATTTTCCGGAAAACTCCTCCTGAATACTTTCGCTGGTTTCAGGCTTGATGTAGACCGAATGCGGATCAAGAGGACGGAACATTTCACGGATGGAATGCTCAACCAGCGCTACCATGTCTTCATCCTCACCCGAATTGTTCATGAGGTACATGTAGGCGTTTTCGAATTTCGAGAATGATTCCCTGATTGAACCGATTTCAACATCCGTAAAGGTAGTGTCCAGCGGTGTTCCCGAAATATCCATCGTGGTGTCAGCGATATTTCTGACGAAGCCTTTCATACTGTTTTTGAACAGTTCGTCAATGCTGGTTTCCTCGACGTGATTTTCGATGATTTTACGCTGAACCTCAGTGTATTTTCTGAGATTGGTTTCATGGTCTTTGTCAATGGCGGCAACACGGTCCACACCACTCAGATAAAGCAGTGTCAGGATGATTGCAGAGACCAGAGGTGGGGTTACAAACTGTTTGAATGTCATGCTCAGGTTATCTTGCTTGCGGTTCATTCGGGATAAATAAAAAGAAAGGCTGTTTCAACCAGATAATCCAGCCATTGGTTTCCTATAACGCACACAGTAGGTAACGGCATTCCAGGAACATTGTTATTGCGTCAGGGTTATGAAATTTCAGGCTGATACGTGAAGCAGTCTGAGCCACTTTCATCAAAGTATATAATGGCTCAAATCCTTGTCACGGGTAAGTTTTTCAAGCTGCCGGTCGACGTATTCCTTGTCGATTGTGATGTTGCCGCTTCCGATATCATCAGGAATAGCAAACTGCAGTTCCTCAAGCACAGTAGAGAGGATGGTGTGAAGCCTGCGCGCTCCGATGTTTTCGATGGCGGCATTTACTTCGGCTCCCACCTTGGCGATCTCGCGTATGGCGTCATCCGAGAACTGAAGGTCAACACCCTCGCTTTTCATCATGGCGATATACTGCTTGGTCAGGGCATTTTTGGGCCTGGTCAGGATGTTGTAAAAATCCTCCTCGGTGAGCGAATCCATTTCCACACGGATCGGAAACCGCCCCTGAAGTTCGGGAATCAGGTCGGATGGCTTGGCGGTATGAAATGCGCCCGATGCAATGAAAAGAATGTGGTCGGTTTTGACCATGCCGTACTTGGTTGATACATTCGAACCTTCCACTATGGGAAGCATGTCGCGCTGAACGCCCTGGCGGCTGACATCCGGACCGCTCCGGCCGTCACCTGTCGTGCCGCCGGCCACCTTGTCAATCTCATCAATAAATACGATACCGGAGTTCTGGACCCGCTCGATGGCCTCCTGGTTTGCCGCATCGTGATCAATCAGTTTTTCGGTCTCTTCGTTAAGGAGGATGGGACGGGCATCGCTGATTTTCATCTGACGTTTTTTTGAGCGGGATTTGGTCAGGCTGCCGAGCATATCCTGCAGGTTCATCCCCATCTCTTCCATGCCGCCGGGCCCGAAAATCTGCATCATCGGATTCTGTCCGGATGGCTGAACGTTGATTTCCACTTTCCGGTCTTCAAGATCGCCGTTGCGGAGTTTCTCGCGGAATTTCTCACGTGTCCGGTGGTTGAGTTCATCATCCGTTGCACTTTCCGGATCAAATGAGCTGTCTGTGGTCTCGAAACCTGTTTTTTTATCCCGGGAGGTTTTCCGGATTGGGGGAATGAGCAGGTCAAGCAGGCGTTCTTCCACCTGTTCAGCCGCTTTTTTCATTACCCGCTGCTGCATTTCGGATTTTACCATGGAAACGGCAATATCCGTGAGATCACGGATCATGGATTCGACATCACGCCCGACATAACCAACTTCAGTAAACTTTGAAGCCTCAACTTTGATAAACGGTGCTTTGGCAAGTTTGGCGAGCCGCCGCGCAATTTCGGTTTTTCCCACGCCGGTGGGGCCGATCAGGATGATATTGTTCGGCACGATTTCGTCCCGGATGGATTCGTCTGAATTCAGACGGCGCCACCGGTTCCTGAGAGCTATGGCAACAGATTTTTTGGCATCACTTTGTCCGATGATGTAGGTATCCAGCGCTTCGACGATCTGGCGCGGGGTCAGACTGTTTTCCTTTTGTATGAGATTCTGATCACTCAAGGTCAAGCAGGGTTAAATTGTGATTGGTGTAGATGCAGATATCGGCAGCTATATTCAGTGATTTTTCGACCATTTCCCTTGCCGACAGGGACGGGGCATCTTGCTTGAGAGCCCTTGCCGCTGCCTGGGCGTACGATCCGCCGCTGCCAATGGAAAGGATGTGGTCGTCAGGTTCGATGACATCGCCCTGTCCGGATATCAGGAGTCCGCGCTCCTTGTTCATGACCGCCAGAAGGGCTTCGAGTTTGCGCAGGTAACGATCCTTGCGCCAGTCTTTGGCAAGCTCTACAGCTGCCCGTTCAATGGTACCGTTGTACTGATTGAGTTTATCTTCAAAACGTTCAAAGAGCGTAAAAGCGTCTGCGGTAGATCCGGCAAAACCGGCAAGGACCTGCTTGTTGTAGAGAAAGCGCACTTTCTGGACATTGGCCTTCATCACTACCTTGTCCAAAGTGGCCTGACCGTCGCCACCGATGCAGGCTTTACCGTCATGAATAATGCCAAGTACGGTGGTTGCATCAAGGTTAAATGTCATTCTGTTTTCGTTGGATTATTTGGTTGACTTTTCGCTTTCATTCGGAGCTGTCTGGTTTTCAGTCTCTTGTTTATCCTGATTCTGCTCAGAAGTCTTTTTTTCACCGGAATCTTTGCTTCCTGCGGAGTCTTTATCACCTCCGGTTTCTCCTTCTTTTTTCGCAGCCTCTTCTTTCTCTTTTTCGAGTCGGTGCTGTCTTGCTACCTCAACGGCAGATGGCAGTCCGGCAGTATCATCTTGATCTTTTGACGGCTGTTCCTTTTGCCCTTTGTCTTCAGCAGGGGCCCCGGACTGCTTTGCCGGCTTTTCAGAGGCCGTTTCCTGACCGGAGTCGTCCCGGCTGGATTTATAATACTTCGCTTTGGAGCCGGATCTTTTGGGCGCAGATTGCGGTACGTCGGTCTTTTTCCCGGTCTGCTTCCCGGTTTGCGGCTCTTTTTTTTCCTTGCTGTCAGCCGGTTTGCTGTCCGTTGCCTTTGATTTTACTGAATCGGAAGCCGGCTTTTGCTTGCCTTTTGGACCCACCGGGTCTTTTCCGGACTGTTCCTGTCTGGCTTGCTTTTTTTTATCACTTTGCCGCGAGGAAGGGGGTTTGCCTTTTTGACTTCCTGGTTTTGTACTGCCAGTACTACGCTGCCCCTGACGACCGCTGCCCTGTCCGGAGGGTTTTGCCTTTTTCTGGTCTTTCTGGAAATAATCCAGTCCCGGATCATCATTCTTTTTCTCACCGCGTGAATCATCTATACGCAGATCGGTTTCCGTTATGGCCTTCTCCAGCGGCTGATCATTCAGAACTGTATCGGTGATGTCGATTTCCGAATTGGGCAGCATGAACTTGTAGTCGTTCATTGAGAGCGTTTCATCGCCCAGGATATTGATATTCAGGCGGTAGCTAAACAGCCACTTGATTCTCTGACTGAACCATCCTTTCTGAATCATGGATTTCAGATAGGGGTTCAGATGAAGATCCAGCGAATAGTGGCCTTTGTAATTGTACTTGAACTTGGTCAGCCATCCTTCGATGTCGGCCACCACGGTGTTCTGGGATACGATATTGCCGGATCCGCCGCACATGGGACAGACCTTGGAGACCGACTTGACCACACTCGGGCGGATGCGCTGCCGGGTAATCTGTACCAGACCGAAGTCGCTCATGGGCAGAACATTGGTTTTGGCTCTGTCCTTGCGGAACTCCCGGCGCAGCTCATCATACACTTTTTTGCGGTTTGAATCCTCCCGCAAATCGATAAAGTCGACCACAATGATACCACCTATATCCCTCAGCCGCAGCTGTTTGGCAATTTCCCTGGCCGACTCGAGATTTGTTTTCAGCGAATTCTCTTCCTGCTCCCGCTTGGCAGCATAACGACCGGAGTTGACATCCACCACATACATCGCCTCCGTCTGCTCGAAGATCAGGTATCCGCCGCTGGGCATTTTAACGCGGGGACTGAATACCGAATCCACATCCCGCGAAATTTTCATGTAGTCGAAAATGTGCTCCGACCCTTTGTAAAGCTCAATATTGGGCACCATATTCGGCGCAACCCGGGAGATATAGGACTTGATGGACCGGAAAATCTTTGCGTCATCGATTAGGATACGGCTGTAATCCTTGGCAAACAGATCCCGCACAAGACTCTCGGTCATGTCCATATCCTGATGCAGAAGGGCCGGAGGCTTGGCTTCTTTGAGTTTTTCGAGAATGGCGTTCCATTTGTCGAGCACATCCTTGAGATCTTCGTGAAGTGCCTCTTCGGTCTGCCCGTCAGCCAGTGTTCTGACAATAACGCCGAAACCTTCAGGCAGGACGGAGGATATGCACGACCGCAGCCGCCGGCGTTCTTTGTGGCTGCGTATCCGTTTGGAAACGGCCACATATTCTCCCATGGGGATGAGTACCAGAAACCGTCCGGCTACCGTAATGTTCGTCGAAACACGGGGGCCTTTGGAACCAATGGGTTCCTTTACGATCTGGACGAGCACTTTTTGCTTGGGTGCGAGCAGGGCGCCCATGCGGTTCTGCTCTTCGGTGACCGAGCCGTTACCGGTGTTTTTGATCTGTTTGGCTTTCTCCTCCTGCTTCGACCGGTCAGGCAGGGCATCTTTGCCGTTGAGCATGATCAGGTAATTTTCCAGATGCTCACCGGTATCTGAAAAATGGAGGAACGCGTCTTTCTGCGTTCCCATATTGATGAACGCAGCCCGAATGCCCGCCATCACCTTGTGTACTTCGGCGAGATAGATATTGCCAACGGTGCGTTGGTTTTCGGGGGATTCTATAAAAAGTTGGGCTAATTCACCATTTTCAATCAGAGCCACACGGGTTTGGTTGGCCGCCGCGTGTATTATGATTTGGTTTTTCATGTTGATTCCAGGTTGATAAGCAGACGATGCAGGAATCAAAAACCAGATCTCTGATTGGGCAGGTCAGTGGATTTCTGTCATTCAATAAAGTTGATGTCGTAATGTTTATTGACTCGAACATGCAAATCTGCTTATAAAGAAAATTTCAAAAAATGATATTTCAACTACAGTCGCATTATTTCATTCCTGCTTGTGAGGCAGCCGTGATCCTGGCATGTGCCTCCGGCTGCAATGTGCAAATCAATCAGAGATCTGCAGGAAGATTCAACTGTACAAAATTTCATTAACGTGTATGCAAACACAGTGTATCGGGTTTGGAAGTGCCGGACACTTCATCTGCCGGTATAAAATACCGACAATCCGGCTACGGAATTTGTGTTTACTGAGAATACCGATACATTGACCATCAATATAATGTAAAATTAAGAATAAAGACAGTCGATATTATTCCGCGTATGAACAATGTATGAAGACGCCGGTTCGGATAATCCCGTTCCGGGCGGCGCTTTTTTTTTAAAAACCGGATTAATGCCGGACAGACTGAAGGTTACTCAGAAACCCGTTTTATATCGGCACCAACGGCATTAAGCTTGTCTTCCAGTGTTTCATATCCCCGGTCAAGATGGTAGACACGCAGCACCTCCGTCTCGCCTGAGGCAGCCAGTCCGGCCATGACAAGACTCACACTGGCTCTGAGGTCGGTACTCATCACCGACGCCCCCTTCAGAGGCTGCGGACCCTTGATAACAGCCGTATTGTCATGGCGCTCAATTTGTGCTCCGAGCCGTGCCAGTTCAGGAACATAGCTGAACCGGTCAGGGTAGATATGATCGGTAACGGTCGTTTTCCCGTCGGCACCGGTCATCATGGTTGCCCATTGCGCCTGCAGGTCGGTCGGAAAGCCCGGATAGATGGTTGTTTCAATGGAAACGGGAGGCAGACGGTCGGGAGCCTTGACACGGATATCGCTGTCATTGTAAGATACCGATGCGCCGGTTTTTGCAAATGTTTCCGGAAATGAACCCAGATCCTTTTTTGATGTCCGGGTCAGTGTCACATCCGAGTCCGGTATCATTGCCGCTGCAATCATGAACGTGCCGGTCTCGATACGGTCCGGAATGTTGTCAAGCGTACCTCCGGACAGGCTCTCAACACCTTCTATCTCAAGCACAGGCGTACCCGCACCGTGTATTTTCGCGCCGATCCTGTTCAGATTGTGACACAGGTTCACCACATCAGGCTCCATGGCAGCATTGCGGATGACCGAGGTGCCTTTGGCCCGCACCGCAGCCAGTACCAGGTTCACCGTGGCCCCGACACTGCTCGGTTTCATTTCAAAGGAACCACCCGGAAGCCTGCCGCCGGGAGCTTCTGCTATCACATATCCGCCGTCCATATCGATATTGGCTCCAAGCGCACGGAATCCTTCCAGATGAAGGTTGACCGGACGCGGTCCCCAGGCGCATCCGCCCGGAAGGGAAACCCGCGCATAGCCGACAGCTCCGAGAAGCGCTCCGGTCATGTAGAAAGATGCCCTCATTTTCCTTACCAGATCGTAGGGAGCCTCGTAATGATACAGTCCGGCCGGATCGACATTCAGGGATTGCTTTTCCTCATCAAAAGTCACCCTTGTTCCGGTTACACGGACTACATTGTTGAAGGTGTAAATATCATTCAGCCCGGGAATATTGGAAATGGTGACCGGACCATCTGCAAGAATTCCGGCGGCCATGAGCGGCAAGGCGGCATTTTTCGAACCGCTGATGGCGATGTTTCCTTTAAGAGGTTGCCCTCCCTTTATCAAGAATTTGTCCAAAAGTAATAAGTTTTTTGTGTAAAAAATGAGTTATGGATGATGACCGTTCGGTGATTGCAGGAAGTGGGATGTACAACCGGCAACATGGCAGGATCATCGGCACAAAAGAAAATAATGACAAAAGGGAAGAAGCCGAAACAGCAAAACAGATCAGGCGGCTGACCTTATCGTGAGCTCATGGCGTCAAGGCCCCATTTTGTCGCGCGGTAGTGAAACAACTCAGGGTGATCGTTGTCAAAATGGCGGATTTTTCTGCCTGCAGTGCCGTCCTGATCCTCAAAAATCTCAATCATGTTCAGGTGCGACAGGGTGATCAGGTCATCGCGGATGACTCCGACGGCCAGCCCCGTCTCTTCGCGGATGTAATTGTAATGCTCCGTATAGATCAGGTGCCGGAGGATCGTCTGCTGGGTTTCGGTTACTTTGGACATGCCAGGCGGAATATTTTTCGTTTCTGTCAGCTATTTGAGTTTAATGTCACCATAAGTGATCAGATTGTCACGACCGTCATAAATGAAAAGCCGGTGGAGTCCGTCATTGACCTGACGCGCGGCGTTGTAGCTTCGGTTTACGCCAAAATCAGCAGGGTTTATGGTGAACGTCATGTGTCCGAAGTTAAGCGGGGAGCGGTCATGTTCATACAATACGCGGTATGACCTCTGATCGAACATATCGTAATAACCAACGGCGCGCAATCCGTCGACCGTGCCCACGCCCGTGATCAGCAGTTCAATGCGAACATTTTCACTTCGGGTGGGGTTGGGGAAGGCGGGAACTTCCACCTCTACAAAACCCTGAAACATCGGACCGATCTGCCAGTCGCTTTCGTCCCGGCTGACGACCTCGCCGCTTGGCGTCGTTTCGGTATAATTTTCCGGAGTGCGGAATGCTTCCCGCTCGAATTCCACCTGATCCTCGCTGCGGCTGCATCCCGATGCGAAAATCAGCATACCGATTGTTACTGCAAACACAAGAAGCTCTGCGGGTTTTCGTATATTGGTCTTTGAATCAGAGATCATATTCTGGATAGTTTCGATGGAACCTTTCGGCCACCGATTGTCATTCTGTTGTCAGACTGTCCGGTTTCTGATGAAACGAGCAATGATAGCAATAATTGAGTCAATGCGACACATTCGTTCATTGCTGTTCATACAAATAAAGCCTGAGTATACACCCTAAAATAACGAATTATGCTGGAAGTAATTGGCATTACAAACTGCAATACCATAAAAAAGACGAAAGACTGGCTTCAGAATAATGAAATCAGCTACTCCTTCCGCGATGTCAAAAAAGATCCGCTGACGCCGAATGAACTTGCCGGTCTGGTGAAGAAGGCAGGGCTGGATACCCTGGTCAACCGGCAGGGAAGGAAATGGAAAATGCTGGGATTGTCTGACAAGCAGCTGTCCGACAATGATCTGTTTGATGTGCTCCTGGAGCATCAGACCATGATCAAGCGGCCGGTATTGCGCAAAGGCGAGGCTGTTCTGGTAGGATTTGATCAGGACGCGATTGCCTCATTTCTCGGGGAGGACTTCTGATGCGACTTGTTTCTTCAGGCGGTTTGCTGGTGCTGATGATTCTGGCGGGCCTGCTGTGGAGCGGCAGGCACGGAGAGATCAGCACGGAATCCGGGCCGGCCGGCTTCACTGGTAACACGGCACTTTCTGAAGAAAGAAGTGAGGCCGCAGGCGCACATGGCAGCACTTCAGAAAGTGAAAACGACAGCCTTTCCGGGGAAGAAGATGCTGACCGCAGCGGACCGCCTTCGGTCAATGATCTTAAGAATCTGAAAGAGCGCTTTTCGTATGAAGTCCGCTACGGCAGGTTCCGGCTCGGTGATATCGATGTATACCTGAAACAGGATACGCTTGTTGACGGCACTGAAGCCATACACATGGTCACCGAGATGGTATCCAACCACAGCGCATGGCTGATCGGATATCGCGAGCTGCACTTTCATACGCTGATGGCATATAATGACACCATCCCGTACAGCCTGAAATTCTGGCACGATAATATTCACGATGAAAAACCCGAGCGCTACGTGTTTGACTTCGATTATGAAAACGGGGTGGCGCTGAGCTATGAGGAAGGAGAGCTCATTGATACTCTGGAACTGGATCGTCCGGCTGACGGCGGACCGGTAACCATGTACTACTCGAGACTGTTTGCAGGAACCGATGCCGAAAAAAGCTATCCGGTCTATATCGATCATGGCAGATCGGATATGGAGATGGTATTTTCCTCTGAAAAAGAGCCGTATGAGTCCGAAGCCTTTCCTGGTGAGGAGTTTTATGCCTATCAGGTCGAGGGCGTTGCCGATTTTGACGGACCGTTCGGTTTTTCGGGAGAGTTCACCGGTTATTACCGTGACGACAAGTACCGGATACCTCTTGAGGCTCGCGCCAGTGTCTGGATCGGGAGTGTCCGTGTCCGTCTGGTAGATTACGAACGCATCGAATAAACGGTATCCCCGATTGGCCGGACGGACTGCACCACCATTTCCTGTCATGCCGACACAGTAACTTTTCTTTTCAGCACTCAAAAACCAAAAATTCACACCCTGTTTTGAAAGTATTTTTTAAAAAGCTGCCCCATGCAGAATCAATAGAGCTGCCGGATTACGCCACCCGGGATTCGGCGGGAATGGATGTCAGAGCGGTTGTTGATGAGCCGCTTACCCTGAAGCCGGGACAACGCGCTCTTGTGCCCACGGGTTTTCAGATGGCATTGCCGCCGGGGTATGAGGCACAGATCAGGCCGAGGAGCGGACTTGCCTTGCGGCACGGTATTACCATGCTGAACACCCCCGGAACCATCGATGCCGATTACCGCGGCGAGGTGAGCGTTCTTGTGGTCAACCTTGGCCAGGAACCCTACGAGATATCCAGAGGCGACCGAATTGCGCAAATGGTCATTGCTCCTGTTACCAGGGCTGAAATCGTTGAAGCCGGCGAGCTGCCGGAAACCGTTCGGGGCGAAGGCGGATTCGGAAGTACCGGAAGTAATTGAACAGACTCAAGCCATACATCACCCTTCTGAAGACCAATCACCAGTTCCGCAGGGTCTGGTTAAGTCAGATTATATCCAATTTCGGTGACTGGTTCGGAGTCATCGCTGTTTTTACGATCATTCTTCAGTACTCGGATTCCGAGTTTTTGCTGGGGATGGTCATTGTGGTCAAATTCCTGGCCTTTGCTGCGCTGTCCCCTTTTGCCGGGTTTCTGGCCGACCGATATGACCGCAGGATGCTCATGCTTTTGTGCGATTTCGGAAGAGGAGCGGTGGTACTGAGCTTCCTTTTTGTCCGGGATCCTTCGATGCTGTGGCTGGTGTATATGCTTACGGCGATGCAGATGGGTTTTGCCGCTGTTTTTGAACCAGCCAAGCAGGCATCCATCCCGAATATCACCAGTGCGGAAGAGCTGGTCAAGGCTAATATCATTTCCAATCTTTCCTGGAGTATCATATTCACAACCGGCATGGGCATCGGCGGATTGGCAACCGCCTGGTTTGGAACAGATGCCGTTTTTGTGATCAACGGACTCGGATATATCATGTCCACCTGGTTTATTTTCCGGGCCACAATTCCGCACGAGCGCAGTGAAGAGACCCTGGAATCGCTCCGGAATCCGATTCGGGGCATCCTTGACGGATACGCCTATATTTTTGCCAATCCGCACATTTTGCGTCCGGCACTGGCAAAGGGAACCATTACGTTTTTTCTGGGCGCTCTGGTGTATATGCTGATCCTGGTCTCCGAGGATATCCTGATGATGGGCAGTATCGGTCTTGGGATGCTGTATGCCAGCCGCGGATTCGGGACGGCAGTGGGCCCTGTCCTGGTTCGGCGTTTTATCAGCGACGAAACAAAATGGGTTACACTCATGGGCGTGACGATGCTCTCGGCAGGGAGCTTTTATCTTATAATCGGATCGATTGAGATCATCTGGCTGATGCTGCTGCTTGTGTTTTTTGCCCATTGCGGATCCGGAGCGAACTGGGTGATGAGCACCGTGCTGCTGCAGAAAAGGTCTCCCGATGCTTACAGGGGCCGGATTTTTGGTTCGGAATGGCTGCTGTTCACTACATCCCAGGGGCTTTCGGTGACCGGTGCTTCACTGATCATGGAGTTCGATTTGCTGACATTGCAGCAGGCCATGCTGGTATATGCTGCGGGACTGGTGGCTGCGGGGATTCTCTGGCTATCGTTTATTGCACAAAAAGAGAGGAGGTGGCAACGGACGGATTCAGATCAGACAGTGCAGCATCACGTCCGGGAAAGTGTGGCGCTGGAAGAGCGATAGAAGATGTTACGCATTTGTGCTCAGTGCGTTATAACATTTTTTGTATTTTTATGCAAATTTTATTAAAGTGAAATCGTTGTATTAATAAAACGACACGGCATTCCATTTTTTGCATTCAGCATCGTCAGATCCAAAACCCAAGTCGGCAAACTTGCGCTTTGTCCTCAGGATGAAGCAGGGACTCTGGCGATGCTTTTTTTATTCCGCCTTAAAGTCCAGTCTTGAAGAACTCAGCTTTTCCCCGTTTTCATCGTGGATTTCCAGATCGATCCGGCAGGTATCTCCCTGCTGAATGTTGACTGAAGTCCGGGAAATGCCCGCTGATTTTCCGTTTTCAAGCGTAATATTGCCGGATTGCGATGTTTGTGTGGTTCCCGATGCGCCGCTTCGCCGCACCTCAAGCCGGTAGGATGCATCCATGCGTTCACTGCCGTTGTAAGTAACATTCCCGGAGATCCGGAGCTGGTCGTCCGACTTTTCAAGGATGATGCGGCTCTCTACCGCAGGGGATTCAGCACTGCCGGTATCATTGCGGGGATTGGCCATATCACTGCTGTTCGTGTTAAAAACTGCTGCTGCAAACATCATTAATGCAGCAATAAAAAAAGCTTTGACGGACAAGCGTCCGGCTGAAAATAGTCCGGAAAATGTGGTGGTCATAATAGGCATTGTCGGAATTTGAACGAATATAATTACAATAAACACTAAAATATGTGATTTTATTGGATCAACCTCAAAAAAACAGCAGCCAGGAAAAAGGTGACCAACCGAAAACCTGGCTGCTTACTCAGAGCAAAGTGCTCAGACTCTAACGCTGTATGACTGTTGCTGTATTATTATCACCTCTCTGGGTTATGGTGCTGAAATGGCGGTCACCGAACTGGAACAGGTCGATGATGTTTTAGGATTTAATAATTATGGTTTTGTTATTGCTTTTGTTTGACGACTGATGTGTTGCCGCTGCCATTCTGAATAATATCGGCCTCATGTGCACCGCCATCCTGACATAATAAAGCTGTATTTCCATCGCCACCGAACTGTTGAATTAAGGCCCAGTCGCCGGCGCCCTGGCTTAATCCGATGATATGGTTATCACCAATTTGTTTGCTTTCGGTGTCAAAAATTGCGCCGTTAGCCTGGACAGCGGGATTGCCCATATCAAGTTCAAGTCCATCTAGGTTGATAACGCCGACAACCATGTTACCATCGCCATCTTGCATGAACGGGTTGCCTTGTTCACCAAATTGGTTACCATTTCCGACTTGTTCAAGCATGAAGATATTACCACCATCAACACCGCCCTGCTCCACGCTGACAAGGTTGTTATTTCCTAATTGAGCTATATCCATTGTGTTGTTATAGCCAAGCTGGGTTGTTTCACCTTTATTATCATTGCCTTCCTGGACAAAGGTGAGGGTATGATATCCCCAATCGTTTTGCCGGACAAAAAGTCTGTTCTGCACTCCATCTTGCGTAAGTGTAGCAATTGCTCCATTATTGGCATCCTGATGTACCCGCGCATAGTTTTCAAGATCAATTTGAACGATGTATAATTCATGATCAGCCATATCCTGATAAACATGAGCGGTATGATCATCTCCTTCCTGGTTAAGGTCCAGAATATTTCGTGTACCCTGGGTTGCCTGGCCACCAGTACCTGTGAGCCTGTTGCGATCTCCTACCTGGGTGATATCAGCCTCACTTCCACCAAACTGACCTTGCCGGATACGTGAGTAATTGTTATTTCCATCCTGTACAAGTGTATATTCTGAACTGTTGTTACCAAATTGATTCAAAATATTGATGTTTTCGATGCCATCTTGCGTGACATCGGCCATGTGTCCATCGGTAGTCTGATTGATTTTGCTGTCATTGATCTCACCTGTCTGGCTGACAGTTGCTTTATTGCCGTCAGCGCTTTGATTGATGTAGCTGTTGTTGTTTTGCGCAAGTGTAAGACTTGTCGCCAACATCATTAAGAATACGAGTAAAATTGATTGTTTCATGGCTTTACCTCTTAACTTGTTGATTTGTTTTTGTTTACAGAAGCGGTTACTGAGTTGTACTTCACATAGCAGATTTTGATGCTGAAAAAACGCTATTGACATTATTGAGCTGACTGAGTCACATTTGCAGTGTTGGCATCACCGAACTGGAATACATTAGCTGTATTGTCATCTGCTGATTGCATTATTGTGGCATCATTGCCATCTCCCCATTGTCCTATGGTAGCAGTATTGTAAGAGTCAGATTGCGTGATTTCAGCAAAATTGCTGAAACTTTCAATAGCAGGCCAATCATGAGCTTCGGCACCCTGAGCAATTTTTGACATATGTCCGGTACCTGACTGGTCACTTTTTGCTTCATTATCATCACCAAACTGGTATATTTTTGTAGTCAGGTCTGATGAACCTTGTATTTGCTCGGCCCAGTTGTTGTCTCCTTCCTGGTCAATTACTCCTATATTGATTCTATAGTTGGTATTAAGGAACTGATAAGCCTCATTGGAAGATCCCAACTGGTCGATATTTGCTCTCGCTCCGTTGGTCAGTTCTTGTTCGGCATGGTTTTCCTCACCATCTTGATTAATAAAGGATCTGGATCGCTGGGAACCGGTCCAAAGACGCTGTGTTACCAGAGCGACGTTCTCGTTACCCTCTTGGTCCACATATGACCTTGCATTCCATGTGGTACCGGTATGATAACCTTCATTTCCCTGCCATATATTTGCATAATTATCGATACCGTCTTGGGTTATTTCAGCAATGTCATTGTAACCAAGTTGATCAATTACCGCCTCATTTATATTACCAACTTGTTCGATGCTTGCTTGGTGACCGTCGTTCTTTTGGTTAATTGTCGCTTCGTTACTTTGAGCGTATAGCATATTGGCAAGGAAAAATAATGCCAATATTGTCATTATATACCGTTTCATAATTATCTCCGTTTTGATTCATTATTATCCGGAGTGGCGGCATGGCCACAATCCGGTTTTTTTGTCCGGCCAAATTGCTTTTGGCACAGGTTGCTGTTTGCTGCTGCTGTTTTGCCGGTGTCATATTTCGGCAAATTCTGTTTTTCAAGTGCGCGGAATCCTGCAGTGCGGTTTGGCAGGCCGGATACCTCCGGAGGTGAGCTGTCGGAGGCAGGGGCAGGCGCTGCTGCCCGTTATCGTAGAGTCGTCAGTCGGCAAACTTGCGCTTGTCATCAGGACCAAGCAGGGACTCTGGCGATGCCTCTTATGCCCGGGTTAACCGGAATGAACTACCGGCCATCGGTTAAAAAAGTGATTTTTTCCTCCTGTTTTTGTTAGTAGTTGCTGGTTGTTAAAACGCAGTTTTTCTGCAAGTCAGTTGGCATTAAATACGGTAAACACGCTCTGAAGTATCACATTCCTGTCAAAAATCATCGCTGGCTGACCGTATTTGACATATATACTATTGAAAATCTCCCCAACCGTCAGCCTGAGTATAAAATGGTTTGCTCAGGCGACGCCATCATCATATGATATCCTTGATGCAACTTCATAGACGAATGTGAACGTGAAGCAATATGAAGGTGAGCTGCTGTTCACAGGAATCATAGTAACCCTTAATTGCCAGTTATTGCGAAAAATAGTATTGCCCGAGGACCAGAATAACTACGAAATAGATTGCGAAGTTTTATATGATTAAGTCAAGTTAGAAATTTCTAATCTACGGCAGGGTGTCTTTTTATCGGAGCTGCGCGAGTCCAACGGGTCCGGTTAAACCGTAAATGGAGTTTTTAAAACCGCCAGTTCGTAACGGATAAAAGACTACCAGGGAAGTTGGGAAACGGCATGACATCAGCGTAAGTAACAGCCAGCTGCTGTGCCTGTTTGACCGGCTGAATTATTCGCCGCCGAGCTCTTTGGCCCGTCTTGCCGCCTCATCGACCGCTTTGATCATGGTCACGCGCAGTCCGCCTTCTTCAAGTTTGAGCAGGCCGTCAATGGTACATCCGGCCGGAGTAGTGACATGATCTTTGAGGATGGCCGGATGCTGGCCGGTTTCAGCGACCATACGGGCGGCTCCCAGGCAGGCCTGGGTAACGAGGGTGGTCGAGACGTCCCGGGGCAATCCGCATTTAACGCCACCCTCGGCCAGGGCTTCGATGACCATGTAGATGAACGCCGGTCCGCTGGCACTTAATCCGGTTACGGCATCAAAATATTTTTCGTCAAGTACGGTGGTTTCTCCGACGGTATCAAACAGCGCTTTTGCAAATGCGATGTGATCACCGTTGGTTTGGTTGCCGGATGCCAGCACGGTCATCCCGGCTCCGATTTCACTGGGTGTATTGGGCATCGCCCGGATGACCGGAAGGGGCAGGACCAGCGCTTTTTGCAGCTGTTCGAGCGTATAACCAGCCATAATGGATATCACCAGCTGATCCTGGTTGATGGATTCCCTGATTAGCTCAATGACTTTCGGAGCGATCTGGGGCTTCACGCATAACAGAATAATATCGGCGTTTTTTACCGCGGCGGCGTTGTCTGTTGATCCCTTGATGCCGAATTTCTCATCGAAATAGGCGACCCGCGATTCGTGTTTTGCCGTAATAAAGAGTTGGTCCCTGGAGAGTGTGCCGGTGGACAAGAATCTGCTGGCCAGTGTCTCACCCATTTTGCCCGCACCGATGATCGTGATTTTTTTATCCTTTAGCATGATCTTTCCGCAAATGATTTCTGATTTATGTTCCGGTCTTCCGGTATGTCCGCAATAATACCACGTTATCAGTGATAATGAAACTCACTGACATGGAATACCTTGCATGACCGTATCCTGAACGTCTGAACCGGGGGCTGTCATATTTGAAGATGCATCCGGTTTCAGGTTTTCTTCTGATTTTTCAATGACGGGGTCAGCCGTCCTGCTTTTCAATGATGACACTCAGGATTTTGTCTCCCATTTCGGATGTCGACAGCACATGGCGGGCATGCCGGCTCATGTCCTTGCAGTTGTAACCCGCATTGAGCACGGCACTGATGGCTTCCTCGATGTCGGATGCCGCTTTTTCGTGACCAAGCGAAAAACGGAACATCAGTGCTACCGACGCCAGGGTGGCCAGCGGATTCGCAATGTCTTTCCCGGCAATATCGGGAGCAGATCCGTGAACGGGTTCGTACATGCCGGTGCCGTCTCCCAGACTTGCGGACGGAAGCATGCCGATCGACCCGGTCAGCATGGCTGCCTCATCGCTCAAAATGTCTCCGAACATGTTTTCGGTCAGGATGACATCGAAACCGGACGGATTGCGGATGAGCTGCATCGCGCAGTTATCGACCAGCATGTGCTCCAGTTCTACATCCGGGTACTCCGCGGCAATGCGGGTTACCGTTTTCCGCCAAAGCTGGGAGGTCGCCAGAATATTGGCCTTGTCCACAGAGGTCACCTTGCCGCGTCTTTTTCGTGCGGCATCAAATGCGGCTCTGGTTATTCGTTCAATTTCCGTCACCGAGTAGCGCATGGTATCTACACCGGTCTCTTCCCCGTTTACCTCTGTTATCTCTTTTGGCTCTCCGAAATAGAGTCCTCCGGTAAGCTCCCGGACGACAAGCAGATCCACGCCGTCGACAACTTCAGGACGAAGGGGGGAGGCGTCTTTCAATGAGGAAAAAACGGTAACCGGACGCAGATTGTTGAACAGCCCGAGGTCTTTGCGCAGCCGCAGCAGGGCTTTTTCCGGACGTTTGTCTGGCGGGTAGTCATCCCATTTCGGGCCGCCTACGGCACCGAGCAGCACGGCGTCGGCTGACTTGCAGGCTTCCACAACCTCATCCTTCACCGGAATATCATGAGCATCCAGACTCGCACCACCTACAAGATGGGTTTCGGTTTCGATGCCGATTCCGTAATGATCTGATAAATGAGCAATTATTTTTTCCGCTTCTCTTACGACTTCTGCACCAATGCCGTCGCCCGGCAGTAATACTACTTTCTTGCTCATATCATCCCGTGTTTTGCAGCATATTTGAAAATACCGCCGGCATCGACGATATCAACGACATCCCCGAGTTTTTTCAGCGGGTAACTTTTGCCTGTGGTATGGTTTTTAATGATGTTGAGTTCGCCGTCGATTTCAGCCTCGTCGCCGGTCGAGAAGTTTTCGACCAGGTCATCGTGGCTTTCATAGGGGATGATGAATCCGCCGTCAACGGCATTGCGGAAGAAGATCCTGGCGTAGCCGGTGGCGACAACTGCCTGCGCTCCTGCCACCTGCAGTGCGAACGGGGCATGCTCGCGGGATGATCCGCAACCGAAATTTTTCCCGCCGATGATGATGCTGTATTCGGATTCAAACTTGTCGGGATCGGTGAAAGGGATACCGCCCTGCGGAAGGCCCGATTTGTCGTCCGGGACGCCGGACAGGGCATAGCGTCCGTAGAATCGTTTTTCTTCAGGATCTTCGAGGCTGTAGACCAGGTGCTCGGCTGGGATGATCTGATCGGTATCGATGTCATTTCCAACGACAAACGCCTTGCCTTTGATAATTTTACTCATTGTGTTGCTGTTTTTCGAATCGTTTGATTATGAATGTGTTGGGTAGCGGGGTTATGCGGCCACCGCATCAGGCATGCTGTTTTACCGTGCTGTCCACCGGCAAATATTCGCGCGGATCGGTAATTTTGCCTGTAATCGCTGAGGCGGCTACGGTGTAGGGAGATGCGAGATAGACCTGTGCTTTTTTCGATCCCATCCGCCCCGGGAAGTTCCGGTTGGTGGTGGATATGCAGATCTCATCGCCCTGCATACGTCCGAATGTGTCGGCCGGGCCACCCAGGCAGGCAGCGCAGGAGGCTTCGCCCATGCGGGCTCCGGCGTTTACGAAGATATCCCAGAGCGTTTCCCCTTCGTAATACGTTGTCCTCAGATCGTCGCGCACTTTGGTCGTAGCCGGTACGACATACGTTTCCACGCCGACTTCATGACCTTTTATGATGCGCGCGGCGGCTTCGAAATCCGAGAGCTTCCCGCCGGTGCAGGAGCCGATATAGGCGCGGGTCAGTTTGGTGTTTTTGACTTCGCCCACCGTCGCCTTGTTGTCCGGTGAATGCGGCTTGGCTACCATCGGTTCGAGTTCGGAGCTTTTGTAGGTCCGAACACTGTGATACTTCGCATCCGGATCGTTGTACATCGGGGTGAAGTCGTAGTCGGTGCGCTGGCGCACATAATCGAACGTTGTTTCGTCGGGTTCGACAACCCCGTTCTTGCCGCCGCCTTCGATCACCATGTTGGTCAGGGTCATCCGGCCTTCCATGTCCATGTTCATCACGCCGTCACCGGCGAATTCCATGGCACGATAGGTGCCGCCATCCACCCCGATATCACCGATAATCTGCAGGATGAGGTCCTTGGCCATGATGTAGGGCGGTATTTCGCCTTCGAAAATGAACTTCATGGTTTCCGGGACTTTTACCCAGAGTTTGCCGGCGCCCATGATGAATCCGGCGTCGGTGTTGCCGATTCCGGTTGCAAATTGTCCGAATGCCCCGGCGGTACAGGTGTGCGAGTCGGTTCCGAAAAGCACATCGCCCGGGCGGGTGAATCCTTCTTCCGGCATGGCCGTGTGGCATACGCCCTTGTACCGGTCGGTGCCCACATCATAGTAGTGGGGCAGGTCCTGATCGGCGGCAAAGGCACGCAGGATATCAATATTTCGATTGGCGTACTTGTCATTGGTAAAGATGTAGTGATCGGGGATGATGACCACCTTGTCCTTGTCCCAGACGCGGGCATCCTCTCCGAATTCACGCTTGAAGATGCCGATGGTGGGCGGGCCGCAGACGTCGTGCGTCAAAAGCACATCCACGTTAACCCATACGGTTTCTCCGGCATCTACGTGAGAACGGCCCGATGCCCTGGCCAGGATTTTTTCAGTTAAGGTCATTGCCATGATTACTGCCTGTTTAAGTATTCTTGTACGGTTTCTTTTACGAAGGTGGTGCTCATGTGGGAGACTCCGTTCGGGGCTATTCCGATGAGGTCTTCGTCGACGACCACTTTCTTTTTGTCAGCGATGGAGATGAAAGCCTCATAGACCTCATCCATTTGTTCTTTTGAAAGTTCGTATCCGAGCTTTTCCATCCTCGCATTAAGCGCGCGCCGCCCGGAGTGCTTCCCGAGGACGATGTTGTTGGAGGTGATGCCCACCGACTGCGGGGTCATGATCTCGTAGGTGAGCGGATTTTTCAGCACACCGTCCTGATGGATGCCGGCTTCGTGGGCGAAGGCATTGAGTCCGACAACCGCCTTGTTGACCTGCACCTGCATGCCCGTGATTTCGCAGAGCATTTTGCTGGTAGGATAGATCTCCCTGGTGTTGATGGTTATCTCCTCTTCAAACTCGGGCCCGCGGGTCTGCATGGCCATGACGATCTCTTCCAGGGCCGCGTTGCCGGCGCGTTCACCAATGCCGTTGATGGTGCACTCGATTTGCTGGGCACCGTTTCGTACGGCCATCAGCGAGTTTGCCACACCCATGCCGAGGTCATTGTGGCAGTGGACGCTCAGAATGGCCTTGTCGATATTGGGTACACGCTCGCGCAGCGTCCGGATCATCTCACCGAACTCCCAGGGGACGGCATAGCCGACAGTATCGGGGATGTTGATGACTTTGGCTCCGGCGTCAATAGCTGCCTCTACGATCTCGCAGAGGAAGTTGATGTCGCTGCGTGTGGCATCTTCAGCCGAAAACTCCACCTCATCGCACAGGCTGCTGGCGTAGCCGACAGCCCAGACCGCATCTTCAATCACCTCGCTTCGGTTTTTCTTAAGTTTGTGCTCCATATGGATGTCGGAGGTGGCGATGAACGTGTGAATCCTCGGTTTTTCGGCATGCTGCAATGCCTCCCAGGCACGGTCGATATCACCCTTTCGCGCGCGGCAGAGTCCGGCAACAGTACAGTTTTTAACCTGCCGGGAAATTTCCCGCACCGCCTGAAAATCGCCCTCGGAAGAGATAGGGAATCCGGCCTCGATCACATCCGCACCGAGTAGCTCTAGCTGACGGGCCAACCGAACTTTTTCGTCCAGATTCATGCTGAATCCGGGAGCCTGTTCACCGTCGCGGAGCGTTGTATCGAAGATATGGATTCGTTTCTTCATGGTTATGAGTGATTTTCAGTTGTGATTTTTTGCTGCTGGAGGTAATACGCCATGCTTTCCATGAGCGCCTGCCAGCTGGCCTCTATGATATTTTCAGAGACCCCGACAGTGCCCCAGCTTGTTCCGTTGTTTTGTGAATCGATCAGCACGCGAACTTTGGCACCCGTGCCGTCTTTTTCATTGAGGACCCGCACTTTGTAATCCGAAAGCTGCATCTGATCCACTTCCGGATAAAATTTGCAGATCGCCTTGCGAAGGGCGGCGTCCAGTGCGTGAACCGGACCGTTGCCGTCGGCGGCGGTGTGTTCCTCCTCGCCGTTGACCAGCAGCCGGATGGTTGCCTCTGACCGGACTTCCGCCCGCTCGTTCTTTTCGATGATGACCCGGAATCCCTTCAGTTCGAACAGATCCTGCCATTCACCGGTAATTTTGCGTATGAGCAGGTCCAGGGAGCCTTCGGCGGCCTCATACTGAAATCCCTGGTTTTCAAGATCCTTGAGTGCTCCGACGATTTCGGGAACCTTGTCCCCGTAGGAGAGCAGATCGATACCGAGTTCGTCGGACTTGTAATGGATGTTGCTTTTTCCCGAGAGGTCGGAAACCAGTACCCGGCGCTTGTTGCCCACGGTCTCGGGTTCAATATGCTCGTATGTGGACGGGTTTTTCATCACGGCGCTGACGTGGATGCCGCCTTTGTGAGCAAAGGCGCTTTTCCCGACGAAGGCCTGATGATCAAACGGCATGACATTGGCTACCTCGCTTACATAGTGCGAAAGGCTGGTTACTTTGGCCATTTTGTCCGGATCGATGCAGTCGTACCCCATCTTCAGCTGAAGATTCGGGATCACCGAGCAGAGGTTGACGTTGCCGCATCGCTCGCCGTATCCGTTGATGGTTCCCTGAACGTGACGGCATCCGCTTTCCACAGCTGCCAGGGTATTTGCTACCGCCAGCTCCCCGTCGTTGTGGGCATGAATTCCGATAACCGTGTCCGGAAACCGCCCGATGACGGTCCGCACGATCTCGGAGACTTCCTGCGGCAGGGTGCCGCCGTTGGTGTCGCACAACACCAGCGCCGAAGCGCCGGCCTGTGCGGCTTGCTGCAGAGTTTGCAGCGCATAGTCCGGGTTGTCCTTGTACCCGTCAAAGAAGTGCTCTGCATCATAAACCACCTCTTTATCATGCGCTGTCATGAACGCAACAGATTGCCGGATCAGATCCAGGTTGTCCCGATCGGTAATACCAAGTGCCTGATGTACGTGAAACAGCCAGGTTTTGCCGAAAATGGAGACCGCAGGCGTGCCGGCCTCAACCAACGCCATGAGGTTGGGGTCTTTTTCGGGCGTATTGCCGTAGCGCATGGTGCTTCCGAATGCGACAAGACGGGCATGATCAAACCGGTGATCTCTGGCTTTAGTGAAAAAATCCAGGTCCTTTGGATTGGACCCGGGCCAGCCACCTTCGATGTAATCAATGCCTGCCTGGTCCAGACGCCGGGCAATACGCATTTTATCTTCCGATGAAAGCGAAATGCCTTCACCCTGGGTGCCGTCACGCAGCGTGGTATCAAACAGGTCTATCGTTCGGGTTTCCATGAATCAGTCAGTCCTATTTTTTTATCCAGCTCATCATATCGCGCAGTTCACCACCGATCTTTTCAATGGGCAGTCGATCGTGTTTGCGCCGCAAGGCTTCCAGAGAAGCTCTTCCGGCCTTGTTTTCCAGAATCCAGTCACGGGCAAATTTCCCGCTCTGGATGTTCTCCAGAATTTCTTCCATCCGCTGCCGGGTACCGGAGTCGATCACTTTCGGCCCGGATGTCATTCCGCCGTACTCTGCGGTGTCGCTTACTGAGTGATACATTCCGGCGATACCGCCCTCGTACATCAGATCCACAATCAGTTTCATCTCATGGAGGCATTCGAAATAGGCGATTTCCGGTTTGTATCCGGCTTTTACCAGCACATCAAAGCCTGTGTTGACCAGCTCGGTCATGCCGCCGCACAATACGGCCTGCTCGCCGAACAGGTCGGTCTCGGTCTCTTCTTCGAATGTGGTTTCGATTACGCCGGCCCGTGTTCCGCCGATGCCCTTGGCATAGGCCAGCGCCAGATCGCGGATATTTCCGTCGGGGTCCTGATGGATGGCAAAAAGGCATGGCACGCCGGCGCCTTCGGTATAGACCCGGCGCACAAGATGTCCCGGACCTTTGGGTGCTACCATAAACACGCCGATATTTTCCGGCGGGACAATCTGATTAAAATGGATGTTGAAGCCGTGAGCGAATACCAGTGCGTTGCCGGACTTGAGATTCGGCTTGATGTCGGATTCATAGATTTCCTGTTGTTTTTCGTCGGGCAAAAGCACCATCACGACATCGGCACGGGCGGCCGCGTCGGCAGTTTCGAGGACTTCGAGTCCGTCCGATTCCGCTTTTTTCCATGACTTGCTCCCCTTGCGAAGTCCCACAACTACCGAAACCCCGCTTTCATGAAGGTTCAGCGCATGGGCGTGACCCTGGCTGCCATACCCCAGTACAGCCACGGTCTTGTCCTTCAGAATGGAGAGATCGGCATCGTTGTCATAATATAATTTCATGTTTTTACTTACTTTATTTTCGTGTGTTGTTGGTTAATAATGTGACAGTTCATTCTTTAGGCTGATATTCGCGTTTCATGGCAACCGTTCCGGTCCGGGCAACCTGCCGTATTCCGAACGGCTCGAACATGCCGATGGCTGCATCGACCTTGTCTTTGCGTCCGGTAATTTCGACCGTCAGACTTTCCGGACTGATATCGATCACCTTGGCGCGAAAAACATTGGCCACCTGAATGATTTCAGACTGTTTTTCCTTCGTCGACACCACTTTGATCAGAGCCAGCTCGCGTTCCACATGAGGCAGGAATGTCAGATCTTCCACACTGACCACATCCACCAGTTTGTCGAGCTGCAGGATGATCTGATCGATGATCCGCTCGTCGCCGTGCGTGGTGATGGTGCAGCTGGCCATTTTTTCTTCTTCGGCTTCGCCGATGCTGATGCTGTCGATGTTGAATCCCCGTCCGGTAAACAATCCGGCAATGCGGGCCAGCGCATTGAAGTTGTGATTCACCTTCATGGAGATGGTGTGCTTTTTCTGTTTGGTTACTGCTGCTTCCATGATCCTCCTGTGCGGATTGTTATTTCTTGTTTTTGGGTTGGACGGGCCAGGGGGTGTCTACCAGTTCATCCACGGCCTTTCCCGGCGGGATCATGGGATACACGCACTCTTCCTTGCTCACCCAGATATCCATGACAACGGGGCGGTCCTTGATGGCATGGGCTTTTTCGAGCACTTCGGCAAGTTCATCAGTCGTTTTTGCCCTCATGCCGACGGCACCGTACGTTTCGGCCATTTTTACGAAATCGGGGTTGCTTTCCTCGAGGAAGGAGTGGGAATATCGTCCGCCATAGAACATTTCCTGCCATTGCCGCACCATGCCGAGGTAACCATTGTTCATGATGGCAATTTTGACCGGGATGTTGTAGGCCACGGCTGTTGCCAGCTCCATGGATGTCATCTGGAAGCCGCCGTCACCGGTGACGCACCATACTTCGCGGCCGGGCTGTGCTACGGCAGCGCCGAGGGCAGCGGGAAATCCGAATCCCATGGTACCGAGGCCGCCTGAGGACAACCATGACTTGGGATGATTGAATTTGTAGTATTGTGCCGCCCACATCTGATGCTGACCCACATCGGTGGAGATGATGGCCTCACCTTCGGTTACCCTGGAAATCTCCTGGATCATGTACTGCGGGGCGATTTCCTTGTTGCGGGGCTCGTATCGGAGCGGATGTTCTTCGCGCCATTTGTCGATGGTCTGCAGCCATTCGGTCGTATCCACGCGGTCCACCTGTCCGATCAGCTCGCCGAGCACCTGCTTGACATCGCCGATCACCGGTACTTCGGCATGGACGTTCTTGTTGATACAGGATGGGTCGATGTCGATGTGGATTTTCCGCGAGTGAGGTGAGAATCCGTCCACACGTCCGGTTACGCGGTCATCGAAACGTGCACCTACGGCGATGAGGACATCACATTTCTGGATGGCCATGTTGGCGTACCAGGTTCCGTGCATGCCCAGCATTCCGAGCGACAAGGGGTCCGATTCAGGGAAAGCGCCGAGTCCCATCAGGGTAGTGGTAACCGGGATATTGCATTTCCTGGCCATTTCAGTGACTTCTTTATGGGCATCACTGGAGATGGCACCTCCGCCGACATAGAGCAGCGGCTTTTCGGCGACAGCGATCAGTTCTGCTGCTTTTCGGATCTGCTCCGAGGCGGCTTCGGTTTGGGGCTTGTAGCCGCGGAGGGAAACCTGGGGTTTCCGGGCCTCGTACTCAGCCTCGGTGAAAAGCATATCCTTGGGGAGGTCGATCAAAACAGGTCCGGGCCGGCCGGAAGTGGCAATATAAAACGCATCGCGTATCGCGTCGGCCAGGTCTTCGGTCTTTTTAACAAGAAAACTGTGCTTGGTCACCGGACGGGTCATTCCTATGATATCAGCTTCCTGAAAAGCGTCGTTGCCGATGAGGGTAGAGGGGACCTGGCCGGTCAGTACCACCATGGGGATGGAGTCCATCATGGCATTGGTAATACCCGTGACCGTGTTGGTCGCTCCGGGTCCGGATGTTGCCAGGATCACGCCCGGCTTGCCGGTTGCCCGGGCATATCCGTCAGCGGCATGAGTACCACCCTGTTCGTGCCGTACAAGAATGTGGCGCAGCTCCGGAGTTTTGAAAAGGATATCGTATACGCCCAGGACCACACCTCCGGGATATCCGAATATGGTGTCCACGCCCTGGTCAAGCAGGGACTGAATCAGGATTTCACCGCCGCTCATTACCTTCTTTTCAGCACCGGTTTTTTCAGAGGAATCAGGGCTGACAGGCTGATCTGAGCCGGCATGTTTCGGGGTGCTTGTTTTGGTCTGTTGTTCCTGTGTGGGTTCCGGAGATGTTTTACTCTGTTTCATGATTTCGGATGGATATGGTACAGGGTTTTGAGTGTTCCTCTCTCCCAGAGGTCATTTCCTTTTATCCGATTCAGTGTCCAAAATGTGGCGGGCGAAAGATTGACCTCTGGCAGTGAGTTATAGTATGCCAATAATTAGGTCAATAATTAGAAGAATGGAGACACCGACGACAGATAGTCCCAGGGAAGCAAACACGGAAATCAAAGCAGACTGCAGAACCGATTCTGACGCAGGTCGTGCGCTGCCGGCCGGATGGTAATCGGCCTGAATGGCAATGGCTCTGTTATGTGTCTGAATATGTTTCATGTAAAAATTCGGGAGTATCTGTACGGGAATGTTCTTATCGAACAATCTCCTGCTAAAGGTAAGATTTTTAAGCCCTATGTCAACAGCAGGAAGAAGCAAAAAATGAAAAAATACGAAATACCGCCGGATTGGCACTTAAAATAAAAGACAAAATAGAAAAACAGGTTTAAATAAAAAGGGAAAAACATGCAATAACACAATTAAATATGATTGTGAAAGCGCTTTTTGAATAAATATTGCTGTAATTTCATGATGGCTGTCGTTGAAAACATCATAGAGCCATCAAGGCTTCATATAAAATTCGTAATTCTATTTTGTATTTTGATCTTGAGAATATGGCATGAATGTGGTAGCATATTGCGTCTTTGAATTATGTGCCGGCATTATCCGCACCCTGCAGGCACGACCCGAAAATAAATGGTTTAAACATTATTATTATGGAATTGAATAAATACAGCAGTCGACTGACCCAGGTACGCTCACAGGTCGGCTCCAGGGCCATGCTTTACGCAACCGGCCTGAAGGAGGAGGATTTTGACAAGCCGCAAATTGGCATAGCCAGCATGGGATGGGATGGAAATCCGTGCAACATGCACCTCAACGAACTGGCTGAACTGGTGAAAAACGGGGTTGTCGATGCCTCTATGATCGGATATGTATTTCACACGATCGGAGTGAGCGACGGCATATCCATGGGTACTACCGGCATGAAGTATTCCCTCCAGTCTCGTGATATCATCGCTGATTCCATCGAAACAGTCGCAGCAGCACAGTGGTATGACGGAGTGATCGCCCTGCCGGGATGCGACAAGAACATGCCGGGATCGGTAATGGCAATGGCCCGGCTCAACCGGCCGTCAATTATGGTTTATGGCGGGACCATCCGCCCGGGTAATTTCCACAGCAACAAACTCGATATCGTTTCGGCGTTTGAAGCCTGGGGACAGTATGTCACAAAGAAAATCGACGAAGATGAACTGGATGATGTGCTGAAGCATGCCTGTCCGGGTGCCGGCGCCTGCGGCGGCATGTACACGGCCAATACCATGGCATCGGCCATCGAGACCATCGGACTGAGTCTTCCCTACAGCTCTTCCATACCCGCAACATCCGACGACAAGCGCGAAGAGTGCGTGCGTGCCGGTGCCGCCATGAAGACTCTGCTGGAGAAAGAGCTCACGCCGGACAAGATCCTGACCCGGAAAGCCTTCGAAAACGCCATCACCGTGGTAATCGCGCTGGGCGGGTCGACCAATGCCGTGCTTCATCTGCTGGCCATGGCGCACTCGGCAGGTGTGGAACTTGATATTGATGACTTCCAGCGTTTTTCAGACAAAACACCATTTCTGGCCGATCTGAAACCAAGCGGTAAATTTGTGATGGAAGATCTGTACGATGTCGGAGGAGTGCCGGCCGTCCAGAAATTGCTTTTGAAAGAAGGTTTCCTGCACGGTGACTGCCTGACGGTAACCGGAAAAACAATGGAAGAAAACCTGGAAGAACTGCCAGGCCTGAAAGAGGGGCAAACGATCATTTCACCGGTCTCCGAACCCATCAAAAAGACGGGGCATCTTTCCATTCTGTACGGAAACCTTGCCGAAGAAGGTGCTGTTGCAAAAATTACCGGAAAGGAGGGGACTCACTTCAAGGGAACGGCCCGCGTATTCAACTCAGAGGAGGAGTCGCTGCAGGGCATATCGGATGGAAAAGTGCAGTCGGGCGATGTGGTGATTATCCGTTATGAAGGTCCCAAAGGCGGACCGGGCATGAGGGAAATGCTCTCGGTGACATCAGCCATCATGGGTGCCGGACTCGGCAATGATGTTGCTCTGATCACGGACGGCAGATTTTCAGGTGGTACTCATGGATTTGTGGTCGGTCATATCACACCCGAGGCCCAGACAGGCGGACTGATCGCACTGGTTGAGGATGGTGACACCGTCAGCATCGATGCCGTTGAAAACCGGATTGAAGTGGACATATCCGATGCGGAAATTGCCCGGCGCAGGAAGAACTGGAACCCGCCTGCTTACAAAGCGAAGCGGGGAACCTTGTTCAAATATATCCGTAATGTTTCTTCGGCGTCGCAGGGATGTGTGACGGACGCCTGAAACGGCCGGCCCGGGCGTTGTTCGTATGCGGGATTAATGATGTCAGGATGCCAGAGCAACCTGCAGTCTGTGGTTGCAGCACCAGGGGATTTCAGGACTCAAATTTCCTGAGCTCCTGCTGATAGTCTTTCTCGGAGATCAGGCCCTGCTGCCAGAGTCCGACCAGCTCATTTTTCTTGTCCAGTGTACCGGAAGGGTGGGGCGGTTTGGTTCTCTCCACTTCTTCACGGATCTTCATCCGCTCGCGTTCCGATGCCGCAGCGTCCTCAATGAGCGTGGCAATGGGTTCGGGGTCAGATATGGCCGTAATATCGGCTGATCCTGTGGAGTGGGAGACAACGATACTGCCGATTCCGAATCGTTTCAGCAGCGGATGCCAATGTACCTTGCATCCGGTTACATCAGCAAGAGTTATCGTTTCACGGTCATCTTTACGTTCAATGGTGATGCCGGAATTGCTTATGCGATAGACCGTTGCATTCAGTTTTTTCCGGTAGTGCCAGATAAGCCATATTCCCAGCCCGAGCAGCGGAACAAGCAGTACGCCCAGGGCAAACCGGCCCAGATAAAGCCGCCAGTCGGGGTGCAGGTCGTAAGTTTGCTTTTCTTTCGGCATATTCGGCCTTATGTATTTACGCTCTAATCGGCAGTTGTGCTTCCGTGGAATTTTTCAGCATTCCGGAATTTCCGGTACATGCCGGTTGTTACTGTGATGTCAAATTAAACACATACAAACGCCATGTCATTCGCAAATACGTGGTAATATCCGGAGTTTTTATTACATTTGGACTTATCCGGATTTTGCCGGCCGGTCATTGCACATCGCGTTCACTGATCACTAATTGCAGTTCTTGTTTAGCAGATGCCAAAAATTTCTGTCTGGAAGTATATACTTATTGTCTGGATGACAGCCGTGCTCACGGCGGGATTTCTGATGCCCGTTCCTGACATCCCCATCCTCCATGAGACCTCCCGAAACCTGTTTTTCCATGTGCCCATGTGGTTTGCGATGACTGTGGTGTTTGCCGGGGGACTCATTTTCAGTATCCGGTATCTGGCAAGCAATAATATGCGGATGGACGCCCTTGCCGAATCTGCAACGATGATCGGAATTCTTTTCGGAATTTGCGGACTGCTGACCGGCTCATTGTGGGCGCGATTCACCTGGGGCACCTGGTGGACATTCGCAGAACCGAAAATGAATTTGTCAGCCATGGCCCTGATGATATATGTGGCCTATTTTATATTGAGATCTGCATTTGATGATCCGGAAAAGCGGGCCAAAACGGCCGCCGTCTACAACATTTTTGCTGCTACTACGGTGCCTTTTTTGCTTTATGTCATTCCCCGTCAGCTTCCCAGTCTTCATCCCGGTGCTGACGGAAATCCGGCATTCAGCGATCTGACGGCGCCTGAACTTCGCCTTGTTTTCTATCCGGCCGTACTGGGCTTCATCGGCCTGGCAATCTGGATCATCCAGCTGCGCTACCGCTATCTGATGCTGGAATCACATGACGGCAGTTTTGAAAATCCTCCGAATCCGGAAAAATCTGCGGAATAACCGTGCATTTTTAAACGTTTAAGCGTAAATTAATTCTTTCTCATGACCGTTCTGATACATCTGTTATTCGTCCTCGCATTCACGGTATCCGACACACTCTCTGCCGCCTACGGCGATACGTGGGAAGGAGTTCAGGATCCCGAATACGGGAATGTTTTCATGCAGGCAATGGCATCAAACAATCTTATATTTGTAGTACTTGGAGTCAGCCTTATAATCTGGTTTGTTCTTGTGGCCTACCTGATACGGCTCGAGAAGAAACTTGAGCGGCTTGAGGAAAAGCAGTCCAGGCAGAATTCGTGATATCTTAATATATATTGCAGACCCACAGTCAATAAAAATATGCGTCCTCGTCTTGTTTTCGGAATTATCGGCATCATCGGGTTTACATCGCTGGTGATGTTCAACTTCAGTCAAAGCATCTCTTCTTATGTTGATTTTGAGCAGGCGTCTCAGATGAACGGTGACCGGATTCACGTGGTCGGTATCTGGGATGACTCCAAACCGGCGTCGTTCTCTACCGAAACCATGACGTTCAACTTTTACATGAAAGATGAGTCGGGGAACTCACGGCGCGTTACCTATCCGCGGCCCAAACCCAACAATTTTGAACAGGCTGATCAGATCGTAGTTATTGGCGAAATGCGCGGCGATACTTTTGTATCCAATGACATGCTCGTCAAGTGCCCTTCCAAATACAATGACGCTGTCAGTCCCGAACTTTCTGAACTTCAGTAGGATCCCATGATTGGAATTCTCGGCCAAGCCACTCTTTCCCTCGCATTTGTCAGCTCCATCCTTGCCACCTGGTTTTACTACGTCGCCGCGCGTAACGGCAGGGAAAACAGCGAATCGATTGCCAATGCCATTTTCTTTCTGAAAGGGGCGTTTACGTTTTTTGCTTCCGGACTGCTGGTCTATCTCATTTTCACCCATCAGTTCCAGTACTATTACGTCTACAATTATACCAGTACCGACCTGCAGAATGTCTATCTCTGGGCAGCATTTTACAGCGGACAGGAAGGCAGCCTGTTGTTGTGGATTCTGTCATCCTTTCTGGTCGGACTTGCCATCATCCGCTGGGCCACACCGACCTACCGTGCCCCGGTTATGTTTTTCATGACTCTGACGCAGGTATTTCTGTTGTCTATGGTTTCGGGATTTCCGATTCCCGGATGGGGAGACCTCGGGGCATCACCTTTCCGAACCCTGGCATCCGAAATGCCCGACGCCCAGGTATTCCGCAACAATCCCGATTTTGTGCCATCCGAAGGGAGCGGCCTCAATGATTTGCTTCGCAGTCCCTGGATCATCATCCACCCGCCGGTGATTTTTCTCGGATTTGCGATGATGACCGTACCCTATGCTTTTGCACTGTCCAGTCTCTGGAAACGCAAGTACCATGAGTGGATTCACGCAGCGCTGCCCTGGACCCTGGGTGCCAGCCTCTGCCTGCTAACGGCCATTTTCCTGGGCGGATACTGGGCATACGTCACACTTTCATTCGGAGGCTACTGGGCATGGGACCCGGTCGAAAACGCCTCACTGGTCCCGTGGATATTCGGACTCGCCGGAATCCACGCCATGCTGATCCAGAAAAAACACGCCAGTTCACACAAGGCGTCCATCATTTTTGCCATACTGGCTTACGTGACAGTAGTATATCAGACCTTTCTGACACGATCGGGCATTCTTGGCGATTCATCCGTGCACAGTTTTGTTGATCTCGGCCTGTATAACCACCTGTTGCTCTTCATGCTCGTTGTTGCGGCGATTGGTGTCGGCATGCTGGCATACCGCTACCGCGATCTGCCGAAACCCGGGAAAGAATCACCGTTCCTCAGCCGCGAATTCATGATGTTTGCCGGTGCGATGGTGTTGTTCCTCGCAGGGCTGGTCATCATACTGGGAACCAGCTCACCTGTTCTTGGACGCCTTTTTGTAGACAATCCCACACCGCCGGACCAGACGTTTTACAATAACTGGACGCTGCCATTCGGCATACTCATCGGTCTGATGACCGTTATTACCCAGATGCTCTGGTGGAAACGCCATGATGCCGAATCGCTGGCCTCAGCGCTGATTGTCCCGACACTCATTGCCTCGGTTGTGACCATTACGGCTGTCATTTTGTCGGATATGTCCAACCTGGCCTACATGATCTACCTGTTTGCCGGTATCTTTGCCATTGCCGGAAACGGGAAAGTTATGCTGCAGCTCATTTGGAAAAATCCCCGGCGGGTCGGCGGAACGTTCACTCATATCGGCTTTGCGGTAATGATGATCGGCTTCCTGGGATCGGCATTTGACCGGCCCATGGTCGATGCCCAGACCCGTGAATATAACCGGGCCGTCGCTGCCGGACAGGTGACTGATGATGACGGATTTCGTGTGAATCAGGAGATCGAGTTCGTTGAGTTGGAGAAAGGCAAGCCGAAGCTTATTGACGGACGTTACATGGTTACGTTCAAGGGTGCCGAGATCACAGAGCACAACCGGCCCGGCGAGCAGGAGTATGAGGTGCTTTTTGAAGATGTGGATTCGGGTGAATCCTTTGTGATGAAGCCATCCGTCTATCCGATGCTGTCGAATTCATCGCCGGGAGCTGTAGAGTGGACGGTAGATGTGGATGTGCGCGGCGGCTGGTTATCTGATATTTTCATGTATGTAGCCGGGTCGTATCTGGTAGATCAGGAAATAGAACGCATGGCGCAGGAAAACCCTGATCAGCATCAGTCCATCGATCAGCTGGGTCCGGAAATGGCAGAGCATGATCCCGACGAATCCACGGTACGTATCCCGCGCGGCGGCACGGTAGAGATCGGAGAGTACACCCTGAACTTCAGGGATTACATTTATATTGATGAGGATGAGCTGCCAGAAGGAAGCATCATCGGTGTCAAGGCCGACATTGTCTTCGTGCACCGTGAAACCGGCGAGACTCATGAACTTCAGCCTGAGTATGTCCTCACATCGGACGGTGAGTCACAGTATGCCGTAAATCCGCCTGAGGAACTTGGAATAGCTGACGGATCCATCCGCTTTCTCGAAGTTCTTCCCGAAAGCGATGAAATTGAAATCGAACTGACAGGCGTTGAGGGTGCTCCGGAACGGGAATGGATCCTGCTTGCGGCAGAGCACAAACCGATGATATCGGTAGTCTGGCTTGGAACATTTTTGTTGATGATCGGTTTCAGTATCTCTATTATATATCGCTGGGCTGATCAGAAGAAACGGGAACAGCAGGATAAACGCGACAGGGAACAGGCATCCGGGGATGATGATAAAGCCGAATCCGAATTTGAAGCTGAAGCTGAATCTGAAGATCGGTCCGGTAAGCCGGTTGAGCCGTCTCTTAGTGATCCGGATGGTGAGCAGAATGACAAGGCGAACAGCTCATCCGGAAATGGTCAGCCGGAAGAAGACAATATTATTGATGATAGATCCTCAAAAAATAAATAAGGACAGTGATGACATTTCGGTTTAGCGCAATTGCTTCTGCAGGAGTATGTATCTGGCTGATGGTGCTTTCAGGGGCTGTTGCTTATGCCGCCGAAACCGCTGGTGAAACCAGTTCGCTTTCCGGTCAGGAAACCACCCCGTCCGGGCTGAAGACCGCCACCCTGTCCGGTGATCATGTTACCGCCGCGGCAGGAGAAGCGGATACAAGACCCGGCGATTCAGGCTGGAACAATGACAATACGGGCGGAGAGCCACCGTCGCAATGGGGTGCCTTGCTGCGTTCGTTCATTATGCCGGGATGGGGGCACTATTATGTGGATTCCGATAACTGGCGGAGGGGACAATATCATTTGGGTGCGGAAGTGGCATTGATTGCGGCTTATTTCGGCATCAGCCGGCATGCCAATGTTATCGAAAACAACATGTACACCCATGCCAGGGCCTATTCCGGCGTAGATATCCAGAAGCACGGGCGGGCATTCGAGCTTGCCGTGGGCAGCCATTTGTCGCTGTCAGCCCATAATGATTTTCAGGAGCGCACCCGTAACCTTGACCGCCTTTTTCCGGATGATCCCGATTACCGGTGGGAGTGGGAATCGGATGAGAAGCGACAGGAATACCGGGATCTGCGATCGCGGCGGGATGATCTTGACCAGCAGCTTCCCACACTGGGTGCGATCATGGTGGTCAACAGGGTTTTGAGCGGTATCAGTGCATTCAACAGGGCAAGGGACTATGTGAATACGGATGCCTCGGTATACGTCGCGCCTGGTCCGGAACGACGGGGATTTCGGGCCACGCTGGCCATTCCGTTCTGAAGCCCGGAAATTTGCACGGCCGGAGATGTTCCGGCGATGATACGGATATATGCCAAGATATCTCATTGAGCTTGCTTATGACGGCACACAGTACAGGGGATGGCAGAAGCAGCCGGATACCCGAACGGTACAGGGTGAAGTAGAGCAGGCACTGCAGACAGTTATTCAGGAAGACATTCGCCTGTACGGGTCCGGCCGGACGGATGCGGGTGTACACGCCCTGCATCAGTGCGCACATTTTGATACGTTCATACCGGTAGAAGAAGACTGGCTGGTCAATCGTCTGGGCCGGATACTGGATGATGATCTTTATATTCATGCCATTCGCGAGGTGCCGGAGCATTTCCACGCCCGTTTTGATGCCGGATGGAGGGAGTACAGGTATCAGCTGCTGCTTCGGCCTGATCCGTTCAAGAGGCTGTATGCCTGGTATCCCGGTGACGGAATGGCGTGGGAAGCGATGGGTGAGTGTCTGCACATGCTTCAGGGTGAAATGGACTTTGCCGGCTTTTCCAGGAAGACACCGGACCTGCCCCACACCAGGTGTACCGTTTTCAAGGCGGAAATGACTTCAGGATCCGATTCCGTGGTTGTCATCCGGCTTCAGGCCAACCGCTTTTTACGCTCAATGGTAAGATCACTTGTCGGAGGACTGGTCACCGTCGGTATCGGGAAAAAAAATATCGATTGGTTCAGAATTCACTTGAAAGAGGGCCGGGAAATTGATAACATTGCCCTTGCTCCGGCAAGAGGACTTTTTCTTCAGAAAGTTTTTTATCCGGACAGCGTTTTGGACTTGACTTGATGTTACCATCGTTCTTATATTTGTTATCTGTCAAACGAAGTTAACGATTTGACATAACTGCCACTCCTCCGTAGCTCAATGGCAGAGCATTCGGCTGTTAACCGAAGGGTTACTGGTTCGAATCCAGTCGGGGGAGCAAAAAAAAGGCGAATCCATTCATTTGGGTTCGCCTTTTTTATTTTCGGAGTACCGCTATCAGTACCGGTACGCATCGGATTTGTAGGGTCCTTCGGGCGCTACGCCGATATACTCACATTGCTCGTCATTAAGCTCGTCAAGCTCCACACCGATCTTCTTCAGATGCAGGCGGGCTACCTTTTCGTCGAGATCTTTTGGCAGTACGTGCACGCCCACGGTGAAATCATCGGGACGCTGCCATAATGCCATTTGTGCCAGTGTCTGGTTTGTGAAGCTGTTACTCATGACAAAGCTGGGGTGTCCCGTGGCATTACCCAGATTCATCAGGCGACCCTGGGACAGCAGAATAATCTCGCGATCATCGTTCATGCGGAACAAGTCCACCTGTGGCTTGATATTGGTTTCCGCGGAATTATTTTTGAGCCAGGCTACGTCAATTTCGTTATCGAAGTGACCGATATTACCCACAATGGTTTTGTCTTTCATACGGGAGAAGTGTTCACCGGTTACCACATCTTTGTTTCCGGTTGCGGTAATAACGACATCGGCCTCTTCTACCGCATCGGACATCTTTTTGACTTCATAGCCGTCCATGGCTGCCTGCAGCGCACAGATCGGATCTATTTCAGTGACGATTACTCTGGCACCGGCTCCGCGCAGCGAGGCTGCCGATCCTTTGCCCACATCGCCGTAACCGGCAACGACAGCTACTTTCCCGGCCATCATGACATCGGTGGCACGGCGAATGGCATCAACACACGATTCCTTGCAGCCATATTTATTGTCAAATTTTGATTTTGTCACCGAATCGTTGACGTTGATTGCCGGTACCGGGAGTGTGCCGGCTTTCACACGGTCGTGCAGGCGCAAAACACCGGTCGTTGTCTCTTCGGAGATTCCACGCAGGTTTTTTGCCAGCTCAGGATAGTGATCCAGAACCATATTGGTCAGGTCGCCGCCATCATCCAGAATCAGGTCCAGTGGCTTTCCGTCATCGAAAAACAGCGTCTGTTCAATACACCAGTCATACTCCTCTTCGGTCAGTCCTTTCCAGGCATAGACCGGTACACCGGCCTTTGCGATTGCCGCGGCAGCATGATCCTGGGTCGAGTAAATATTGCAGGAAGACCACTGAACTTTGGCACCCAGTTCAATTAGTGTTTCAATGAGCACGGCGGTCTGGATGGTCATATGCAAACATCCGGCAATGCGCGCTCCCTTTAGTGGTTTTTCCGGTCCGAACTCCTCGCGAAGGGCCATCAGACCGGGCATTTCTGCTTCGGCCAGACGAATTTCCTCACGTCCGTATTCATGAAGTGATATATCAGCTACTTTATAGGGGAGTTTTTTTTCTTTAACTACAGTCATAGATAGTCAGATTTTTGGGTTGCTGTTAGACAGTTGAAAATTCAAGTGAACGTTTTTTTTGCGACCCGCATGGCGACAGGCCGGTTTTTCTACCGTTCATGACAATACCGGATCAATGTGCCATTCATGATCTGCCCGGAATCCGGCTCAGACCCCGGAGTGCATCGTAGCGGCTGTCAATCTCGCTGCGATCAAGTCCGGCAAAACGTCCGGGGCCAAACTTTTCCACGCAAAATGCGGCCAGGGCCGAGCCGTACGCTACGGCTTCCCTCAGAGTATTTTCATCCAGAGTATCAGCCTGGTCAAGCCATCCGGCAAAAGCTCCCATGAATGTATCGCCGGCACCGGTTGGATCCACAATACCCGGTACGGGAAATGCCGGTGCTGTAAAAAGCAGCTCATCGGAATAAAGCTGCGCACCGTGTTCCCCCTTCTTTATAATGAGATAGGAAGGACCCATTTTCCGGATTTCCCTGGCACAATCGGCAAGCTGTGATTTTCCGGTTAGTTCTTTTGCTTCCTGATCGTTGATAATTGCGATATCAACACGTGATATCGCATCTTCCAGTGCTTCACGGGCACCGGAAATCCAGAAGTTCATAGTATCCAGAAGAGTCAGGCGTGGTTTTCTGACCTGATCGAGAACGTTTCGCTGCAGTGAGGGTTCAATATTTCCAAGGCAAAGAATGGAACTGTCTTTCCAGGAATCCGGAATGACAGGGTCAAAATGTTCGAAAACATTCAGCTGAGTGTCCAGGGTATCCCGGCTATTGAAGTCGCTGTGATACCGGCCCTTCCAGAAAAATGTCTTGCCGCTCTGGTCGATCCTGAACCCGTCCAGATCGATATTGTGATCCGTTAAAAACTGCAGATCCTGTTCATCAAAATCATTGCCGGCCGTTCCAACAAGACGAACGGGGCTGGTAAAAAAAGATGAGGCGACTGAGGCATACGTAGCGGACCCTCCAAGAATCCGGTCCACTTTTCCGGCGGGGGCTTCAATACCGTCATACGCAACTGAACCAACAATAAGAACACTCATAAAAAAAAGGATTATTTAATAACAAAAATTATGAAAAATTCCGTTTGATTTATTCTCTGCACAAACTACAAAAATATGCTTCTGAACACAAAATATATGAGCAGTAAATAAGACAAAAATCGGGTAGTAAAAGAGAAAAAAATCGGTTTTAAACCATGTAATCTATATTTCTTTTTATGTAAAAAACCAAGGTTAAAACGATATAATGTCGCTTTTAAACATGAAGCTCATATTCTGTTAAAAATAAAATAAAAAAAAGAATATAAATCGCGTATTTTGGTTGAGAAATTATATATAAAATGATAGACTTGAAGCCAGAAGAAATAAAAAATATCGGCTGATAACTTTCTTATTAGAAAAAGAAAGAGCGACAGAACACATAACAGGACGTAGTGCCGAAATAAACTGGCAAAGTGAGCCACATTCGGATCAGTCAGCCGGTCCGTGAACCCGCCTTGGTGTATGTCATGCTACGGCGGGGTATGCTTTATATTATAATGGCATCACTTCGCAAATTAATAACAAGGAAAATGAGGTGTATAACATGTCTGAGTATCTTTTTACATCCGAATCAGTAACCGAGGGTCATCCCGACAAAATGGCAGATCAGATATCTGATGCTGTATTGGACAGCGTTTTAAAAAAGGATCCGGAAGGAAGGGTGGCTTGTGAAACTTTTGTAAATACCGGTCTGGTATTGGTTGGTGGCGAGATTACTACCAAAACGAGCCTGGACATACCCGGTATTGTGACCCGAAAAGTCCGGGAAATAGGCTATGAGGGTTCAGAAATGGGTTTTGATTACAAGACCTGTGCAATTCTGAACAATATCGGCCAGCAATCACCTGATATTGCCCTTGGGGTTAACGAAGGCACGGGTGAGGATAAAGACCAGGGAGCAGGTGACCAGGGCATGATGTTCGGTTACGCCGTAAATGAGACCGATGAGCTCATGCCGTTGCCCATCCAGCTTGCACACAGGCTGACCCGCAGAATGGCCGAAGTGCGCAAAAACGGTACATTGCCATTCCTGCGTCCGGACGGAAAATCACAGGTTACGGTAAAATATGATGAACAAACCGGCAGGCCAACCGGTATTGATACGGTGGTATTGTCTACACAGCACGATGAAGATGTAACACTGGATGACATACGTGAAGCACTTCTGGAGCATGTAATCAAACCGGTTGTACCAGAGCATTTAACCGATTTTGAGGACATAACCCTGCATGTTAATCCGACAGGCCGGTTTGTGATTGGCGGCCCGCAGGGAGATGCCGGACTGACAGGCCGGAAAATCATCGTAGATACCTATGGCGGAAGTGCCTATCATGGCGGCGGTGCCTTTTCCGGCAAGGATCCTTCAAAGGTTGACCGTTCTGCTGCTTATGCCGCGCGGTATGTAGCCAAGAATGTGGTAGCTGCTGGCCTGGCTGACCGCTGCTCGATTGGCCTGGCCTATGCTATAGGAATATCCGAACCGGTTTCCATCTGGGTGGATACCTATGGGACGGGCAAAATCGAAAATCGTCAGCTCACGGATGCCATTCGCGATCTGTTTCCGCTTCGCCCAAAGGACATCATCGACTCTCTGGATCTTAAGCAGCCGATATATGAGCAAACCGCTGCATACGGTCATTTCGGGCGGGAAGGACTGCCCTGGGAGAACACAGATAAGGTCGCAGAGCTGGAAAGTCTGCTGCATGAGCTGGCGAAATAGCGTTTTAAAAGTGGATGATGATCAGCATGATCAGCCGGTTTGAAAAAATAAGCCGGTTTGAAAAGCCGTGTATCGTATGCTGGTAAGAAATCATCATCACAGCTCATTCAGCAATACGGCTGGACGATACGGCTGGATAAATAAAAGGCCGGGCAAGAAATGATCTTGTCCGGCCTTGATTTTCTACAGTCCTTACAGTCTGGCTGCCTTTACCTCAGCAACATGCTATAGTTAATCTTGCGCTACAGCAACCGAGTCCAGTGTCCGGGCCAGGGCCGCCGCATTCGGGTAGTTTCTTTTGCCCATTACGGAAATATTCTTGCCCATCGAAAGCGGAACCGGAAGCTGAAGGTTTTCTTCGAGCAATTCATGCCATACCTGTTCCATGTGCGCGATTGATTTGGCTGCCGGGTTTTCACTTTCCAGTATTTCCTCTTCCAGATCATCCGGGATATAGACACCCAGCCAGCGCAGAAAATTGATATCTTTTTCAGATGATATGGGCGAAAAACTCCAGTAAATCACAGGCGGTTCGGAAACGTTGTGTTTTTGAAGCATCCCGGAGAATTCATTCATGACCTTTTTTGCTGATGCTGACTCCGTAATGATCTGGGTTGTAAAGAAATCGGCACCAGTCCTGAATTTATAGAACATGCGTTCCGCCTCGGAAAAATCTCCTTCATTTCGTGTGGGAATGCAAATATTACCAACAGAAAAATCGGTAGGCGGACATCTGTCTTTATCATTGAAATGCCGTTTACCGTCGTTGAGTCCGTTTTTTACCAACTCATTGCCTTCCGGAACGGATGGTCCCTGATATTCAATTTCCGGAGATTCTCCGCCTACGAAAACTACATTGCGAATATCATATTGCTCATGGGTTTCCAGAAGCCATTCTTCCTGATCTTCAGGAGTTTCTTTGACAATTACTCTGTTGATAACGGCCGGAACATCAACCATTTCAGTAAGTTTATGTGCCCATTCCCTGGGAGCTATCCTTTGGCGAAAAGGGCTGGTCCTTTTACCTTTATCGCTTTTTTTAGACTCATTCTGGATCTCCGGGATATTGAGTATGTCTATGTCAACCTTATCCCGGAGCATTTCCAGATAGGCGGCATGATCATTCAGGCGTTCCTGTTCAAGCCCCTTTTCCGGAGGCAATATTTCGATCATTAACGGACACCGGTTTTCTCCGGCAGAAATTGTTGTGATTTTTTTACTAATCATAAAAGGCTCTTATTTCGACTTACACAAAAAGAGTGCATCTGCCGATGCACTCCGGTGTGAAAGTAAGAATTTTTAAAATCCCGATTTTTCAGGTTGCAACAGCATTGTTATTGTTTTTGGAAATGCATGATGCCCCAGGAGAGATATCCGTTCGAAGCACCATCAATCCAGTGCTGCAGTCCTTTTTTCATGTTCTGCAAATACTGCTGACTGACATGTTCTCTCAGCTTATCTTCCTGCATTTCGGTGTTTTTAAGTACCGCTGAATAATGTCGCTGCAGTTGATCCGTCATTTCCAGATAGTCGATCTCTTTCAGGCCGAATTCAGCGGCAGTTTCCCGGTAAAACCCGGGTGAACCCATACTTTCGAGATGAATCCGGTCAAAAATGGGTTGCAATACACCTTCCGGACAGTTGTCTGCCTGCATGGGGTCGGTGAACACAAATTCGCCACCGGGCTTGAGAATCCGCGAGACTTCTTCAATTACTTTTTTACGTGCCGGACTATGCAGCAGGGCATCCTGTGACCAAACGAGATCGAAACTTTCGTCATCGAACGGTACTTCGGCATAATCCCCGTCGATAACATCAACAAGATTGTCAAGGTTTTGCTCACGGTTCAATTTTCGGGCACGGTTATTTTCCACTTCGCTGAGATTGAGCGCAGCCACGCGGCATCCGTATTGACCGGCCAGAAAACGGGCAGTTCCGCCGTAACCGGAACCAAGATCAATTATGCGTGAGGAGGCATCAGGACGGTTCAGCAATTGCTCTGTCATGCGCTTTTGTGTCCTGCGGCTTGCGTCGGGTATGGAGTCGCTCTCCGATTCATACAATCCGACATGAATGTCCTCACCGCCCCATATGGTAGCATAAAAGGTATCGGCATCGCTGCTGTTGTAATAATCGCGTGCGATATCTACAGGGTTTAATGTTTCGTTACTCATGGTTTTGCTCCTGTGAAATTTCTGTTTGCAGTTTATGAATGGCAGTTCCGAATGGGGGCGTATTATTGCTTGTGATATTTCTTTTCTGCCATGTGAATGAAAAAGTCCGGATCTTTTCTGCGATAGGTTTCCTGAAAGTCTCCGTAGGTGTCCACCCGCTGAAATCCTACTTCTTTCATCAATTTGGAGGTGTACTCCTGACGCAAGGGAAACATGTTCAGGTAGTAGGATTCGGCGCCCCCTTCAAACTGGTAGCGGAACCGGGCCAGGCCTTCATCGATATATTCCGGTTCAGCCTGTACTTCATCACCACAATAGTAGTATTTCTCTTTGTTGGAGTATCCGTAGTCCAGTATGCTGTCATAATTTCGCTGATCCAGAATCAGAATACCGTCATGGTTCAATACGGAATAGAATTCAGCAAGTGCCTTGCGGCGGTCATTTTCGGAAAACAGATGTGTAAATGAGTTGCCCAGGCAGATGACGGCATCGAATTTTTCGTGGATGTCTTTCCCAAGCCATCTCCAGTCAGCCTGCACTGTTCTGAGTATCTGATTTCTGGCTTTGGCATTTTCGAAAGCGCGGTACAGCATTTCCGGACTTCCATCGGCGCTGACAACATCAAAACCGGCCTCCAGCAGTCTGACCGAATGATAGCCGGTGCCAGCGGCGACGTCCAGTACTTTTTTTGCCCCGCACTGCCTGAGTACATCAATAAAGAAGTTGCCTTCGCCTTCCCCGCGTTTGTCCCAGTCAATCAGGGCATCCCATTTTTCTACAAATTGTTCGATATATTCTTGTTGATATTGGTCGCTTTGGCGGACAGCTGTCGGGTCGCTGCCATAATTTTGTTTTTGTGACATGTCGAAGCTTTTGTTTTGCGATTTACAGTCCAGTATTTAAAGTACTGAAAGGCTCAGAATTAACTCTTCATTGCAGCACTGGCATGCTGATTTTGTTCCTGTCACCTCAGTCCTTTTTTATTCGAAAGTGTACGTTTTCGGAACATTACCTGACAAGATATTTTTCTTTGGGTAATATCCAAATAAAATATCGGGGAAAATCCTGTTCACTATAAGTAAATAATGTAAAAATTGTACGTAAAAAAGCTTTATCGGGAGTTATTGTATTTATACATAACAAAGATTGATAGAATTAAATATATCAATTGCGGTATCTGTTCAAAATGCTGACATAATTCTTTTTTATGATCGATATTTCGTCAGATTTGAAAGGTGGCGTTTGTGAGAGGAAATGTTATGTAAAAAATACTTGCATATTAAGAGAAATATATTATGATTAATGTCGATAAAAATGTTAGGTGAAGAATATTGCAGAAAATCATGCAATAATCCTGAGAAATGTTGGTGGTATACTTAGAGGTATCGCCCTTAAAAAAAACTGACTGTAGAAATGACAACATTACGAAAAGCTCTTCAGCATCGCATTCTGGTACTTGACGGTGCCATGGGGACCATGATTCAGAAGCACTCGCTCAATGAGAATGACTTTCGCGGCGACCGGTTTTCAGACCACAGCAGTGAGCTTCAGGGAAACAATGATCTTCTGAGCATTACCAGACCGGATATCATCAGCAGTATTCACGACGAGTTTTTAGATGCTGGAGCTGATATTGTTGAGACAAATACCTTCAGCTCGAATCTTATATCCCAGAAAGACTATGGGCTGGAAGATCTTGTTTATGAGCTGAACTATGAATCGGCCAGACTGGCCCGAAGTGCGGCCGATGAGTGGACACACAAAACTCCGGAGAAGCCACGGTTCGTTGCAGGTGCGATAGGTCCTACCAACCAGACCCTGTCGCTGTCACCTGATGTCAACGATCCCGGATACCGTGCCGTCACATTTCAGGATATGGTGGAGTGTTATGCCGGACAGATTCCCGGTCTGATTGATGGCGGGGCAGATGTGCTGCTGGTGGAGACCATCTTTGACACGCTCAATTGCAAGGCGGCTCTGTACGCCATACAGCAGTACCGCAGAAAAACCGGGAAGAAGGTTCCCGTGATGATCTCAGGAACCATTGTGGATCAGAGTGGGCGCACCCTTTCTGGCCAGACGACCGAAGCCTTCTGGATATCGGTCTCGCATATGCCTGATCTGATCAGTGTCGGATTGAACTGCGCCCTGGGTTCGGGCCAGATGCGTCCGTTTGTAAAAGAACTGGCAGAAGTGGCTTCGGTTCCCGTATCGCTTTATCCCAACGCCGGACTGCCCAACGAGTTCGGCGGATACGACGAAACTCCGCAATTTATGGCAGCCCGGCTGGATGAGTACCTTAATGAAGGTTGGCTGAACATAGTAGGAGGGTGTTGCGGAACAACGCCGGAGCACATTACCCGTTTTGCCGAAGTAGCCGGTCGTCACAATCCGAGGAGCATTCCGGATCAGGATCCCTGGCTCAGACTCAGCGGACTTGAACCGGTGGTCATCCGGCCGGAAACCAATTTTGTCAACATTGGGGAGCGGACCAATGTCACCGGATCCAAAAAATTTGAGCGGCTGATCAAGGAAGAACAATACGAGGAAGCCTTGTCGGTCGCCCGGGATCAGATTGAAAACGGAGCGCAGATCATTGATATTAACATGGATGAGGGGATGATCGACTCGGAAGCGGTCATGACCCGGTTTCTGCATCTTATTGTTGCCGAGCCTGATATTTCGCGTGTGCCGGTTATGATTGACTCGTCCAAATGGTCGGTACTGGAAGCCGGTTTGCAGTGCCTGCAGGGAAAATCAATTGTCAACTCGCTGAGTCTGAAAGAAGGGGAAGCCGACTTTCTGGAAAAAGCCGCCAGGGTTCGTGACTATGGCGCTGCTGTTGTAGTAATGGCATTCGACGAAAAAGGGCAGGCCGATTCATTCGGTCGCCGGAAAGAAATATGCGAGCGAGCCTACCGGCTTCTGACCGAAGAGATCAATTTTCCCGCCCAGGATATCATTTTTGATCCCAATATCCTGACTGTGGCTACCGGGATATCCGAGCACAACAACTATGCTGTCGATTTTATCGAAGCTACCCGGTGGATCAAGGAAAATCTCCCGCTGGCAAAAGTCAGCGGCGGATTGAGCAATATCTCCTTTTCCTTCAGAGGAAATAACAAAGTCCGGGAGGCGATGCACAGTTCGTTTCTCTACCATGCCATCCGTGCCGGACTGGATATGGCGATTGTGAATGCCGGTCAGCTGGAAGTATACGAGCAGATCCCCGAAGAGCTGCTCGGGAAGGTCGAGGATGTGTTGTTCAACAAACGCGAGGATGCCACGGAAAGACTGGTGGATTATGCAGAGAAAATCAAAGAAGAACCGGAGGAGTCCGCGGAAAAGAAGCAGGCCTGGCGCGAAAAGCCGGTAGCTGAGCGACTTGAGCATGCCCTGCTCAAGGGAATTGTCGATTACGTAGAAGAAGATACCGAGGAAGCCCGGAAGCAGTGTGATCAGGCCCTTGAGGTCATTGAAGGCCCTCTGATGGACGGAATGAACGTGGTCGGGGATTTATTTGGCGAGGGCAAGATGTTTCTGCCTCAGGTAGTCAAAAGTGCCAGGGTAATGAAAAAAGCGGTAGCCTTGCTGATTCCGTACATTGAAGAGGAGAAAAGGAAGAATAAAGATTCCCGGCCCAAAGGAAAGGTCCTGCTGGCAACAGTCAAAGGCGATGTGCATGACATTGGAAAAAATATTGTCAGCGTAGTTCTCAGTTGCAATAATTATGAGGTGATTGACCTGGGAGTGATGGTGCCGGCTCAAAAAATACTGGAAGAGGCGAAAAGCCGGAAGGTGGATGTGATCGGCCTCAGCGGCCTGATCACCCCGTCGCTTGACGAGATGGTCAACATTGCCAGGGAAATGGAGCATCAGGGATTTACATTGCCGCTGCTCATTGGCGGTGCCACCACTTCGCGTATCCATACGGCTGTGAAAATTGCTCCCAACTATAGCGGTCCGGTCATTCATGTGCTCGATGCCTCCAGAAGTGTCCCGGTGGTCAGCAATCTCCTTTCTGATACAGAGAGGGAGAATTATGCACAAAGTGTAGAAGAAGAATACGAAAAACTGCGCAGCCGTCATGCCGGCCGCAGCAGGAGCAAAAAGCTGATCAGTTTCGGAGAGGCAAAGGAAAATGCGGCAAAAATTACCTGGGATAAGCAGCACTTGGCTGTTCCGGACCGGACCGGAATCGTGGATCCCGGAGCTCCGGACATTGGTCTTCTCAGAAAATACATAGACTGGACGCCGTTCTTTATCACCTGGCAGCTCAGCGGAAAGTATCCGTCCATTTTTGAAGACCCGAAATACGGAGAACAGGCCAGGCGACTGTTCGATGATGCCCAGCATATGCTGGACAAGATCATCAGCGAACAGTGGCTGCAGACCAGTGCCGTGTGCGGGCTTTTTCCGGCGAACAGCACGGGTGAGGACATTGAGGTCTACACCGATGATACGCGTGAGCAGGTGCGAGCGGTATTCCGGATGATGCGCCAGCAGACACGCAAACGCGGCGGCCAGCCCAATAAATCTCTGGCTGATTACATTGCACCCAAAGAAAGCGGGCTGCCCGATTACATCGGATGTTTTGCCGTGACGGCCGGTCACGGAATAGAAGAGCCGCTTGCCCGTCTCGGGGAGAACCATGATGAATATGGTGCCATCATGCTCAAGGCGCTCGCGGACCGGCTGGCTGAAGCCGCAGCCGAATGGCTGCACGAAAAAGTAAGAAAGCAAATCTGGGCCTATGCTCCTGACGAACAGCTTGACAATAAGGATCTGATCAAAGAGGTCTACCAGGGCATCCGGCCGGCCCCGGGGTATCCCGCCAATCCGGATCACACAGAAAAACAGACGCTTTTTGAATTGCTGGAAGCAACTACCAGAACCGGAATTACCCTTACAGAAAGCTATGCCATGTATCCGGCTTCCTCGGTATCCGGACTTTATTTTGCGCATCCCGGGGCTGATTATTTTTCTGTAGGTGAAATCGGCAGAGACCAGGTTGCGGATTATGCCCGCCGTAAGAACATGACTCTTGAAGAAGCCGAAAACTGGCTGGCACCCAATCTGTCGTACGACCCGGACAGGGACACCGAGGCGGCACCGTCATAACCAATGTGCCTTTTCATCAACCCAAGCTGTCGGAAAAGCATTATTTATTCTATATTGCCAACTGCTTATTACAGGGACATTTAAAAATCTGGCAACCGCTTCTGACAAAACTGTCATCTGCCTGGCCGCCCGACCTCCGTCTTCTGTCCGGAATCTCCCACAGAAAAAATTACACATGCGCTTTATTTGCAAAATCATGCTGCTGACGGCAGCTTTTCTTCTCGTTACTGTTTCAGCTTACGCCGGAATCTCCTTTAACGAACGTAACGCCTCATCAGACTACACACAAGAAGACCCCGGTCTGCGTGCCATGATCGGACAAATGCTGATGGTGGGATTCGGTTCGGGGACCGAAGTCACCGAAACACTGCAGACGGATATCGCAGAACGGAACCTTGGCGGGGTAATTTTGCTGGCCTACAATGTTGACAGTCCGCAGAGCTTGCGCCGCCTTACCGGCGATCTGCAGCGTGAGGCGGATGTGCCGCTGTTTATCTCCATCGACCAGGAGGGCGGACGCATTGCCCGGCTGAATGAGGATAATGGATTTTCATCCACCTATACACCCGAAGAGCTTGGTGAGATGGATTCTGAGTGGGTTACAAGGGATCAGGCGCAAGAAATGTCCGGATGGCTACGTGACGGCGGGGTCAATATCAATCTTGCACCGGTAGTGGATGTCAATGTGAATCCGGACAGTCCGGCCATCGGAAGGTTGAACCGCAGTTTTTCGGACGATCCATATATCGTTGCCGATCACGCGGGATGGTTTATTGACGAGTTTAACCAGAAGGATATCATTACAGCCCTGAAGCATTTTCCGGGACACGGCAGCGCCACTGAAGATTCCCACTTAGATTTTACCGATATCAGCGATACCTGGAAAGAGAAAGAGCTTGTTCCGTATCAGGAGCTGATTGATCAGGGGTACTCCGGGATGATCATGCCCGGTCACCTCTACCATTCGGATTTCGATTCCGAGTATCCGGCCACGCTGTCCGGAAAAACACTCACCGGCAAACTGCGTGATGATATGGGGTTTGACGGGGTTATTATCTCCGACGGGATGTTCATGGCGGCAATTCAGGAATATTACGGGTTCTTTGAGTCGGTCAGGCTGGCGATCAACGCGGGTATAGATATCCTGCTTTATACAGGAAATTACTATGAGGATGAGTCGCTTGTCCGGCAGATCGTCGATTATGTTGAGGAGCAGGTCGATGAAGGAACTATTGAGCGGAGCACCATCGAGACGTCCTGGCAGCGCATCATGCAAATGAAAGAAGATCAGCTTCCGACGTCCGCGGATCAACTTGCGGATGCAGGCGATGTGCCCGATGAATTCCATCTCGGTAATTATCCCAATCCGTTCAACTCATCTACCAGGATCACCTTTGAGCTTTCCCGGCAGCAGCATGTCACACTGAACGTCTACGACATCCAGGGACGGAAAATACATCAGCTGGCCAGCGGATCACACGGTTCGGGGATGCACAGCTACGATTTTCGTGCCGACGGTCTTTCATCAGGGGTCTATCTTTACCGGCTTGAAACCGGTGACAAGCGAATCACCCGGAAGATGATGCTTTTGCAATAGCGGAAAATGATGCTTTTGCAGCAGCTGAAGATGATGCTTTTGCAATAGATGATGATTCTGCAGCAAATGATGTTTCAGCAACGGATGATGCTCTTGCAATAAGATGAAATTTTCGTATCTACTGTCTTAAAGAATTAAATCAGACAGGTAACGGAATTTTGCAAATGAGTGACGGCAAGGGTGTAGTTGCGGCAGGACACGACCTGACCATCCGGGCGGCCGGAGAAATATTGAAAAGCGGCGGAAATGCGTTTGATGCTGTTGTTGCCGGGCACCTGGCAGCTTGCGTAACCGAGCCGGTGTTGTCATCTGCCGGCGGGGGCGGTTTCCTGCTTACACAGACATCCGGCGGAAGCCAGATGCTGTACGATTTTTTCACGCAGACGCCTCTCAGGCACAGGAATCCGGAAGAAATCGAATTTTATCCGATTTCGGCGGATTTCGGGGAGACCATGCAGGAGTTTCATATCGGGATGGGCGCCTTTGCCACTCCGGGAACGGTGAAAGGCCTGTTTGCGGTGCACCGGGATCTGTGTTCGATGCCGATGAAACGGCTTGCCGAGCCTGCGATTGAAATGGCCAGGAAGGGCGTGGTCATGAATCATTTCCAGTCGTATATCATCGATATTGTCAGTCCGGTGTTCCGGGCTTCGGAGGAAGCACTTCGGGTTTACGGCAAGCCCGGGGAAAACAGGGAAAAGGGAAGTAACGGAAAACCCGGCATTGGTAGTGAGACGCATGAGGCGGTCGGGCTGAAAGATAAAGGAGCTTCTGAAAATAAGGCTAAACTGGTTGAAGAAGGTGATGTGCTCTTTCAACCCGAGCTTGCCGATTTTCTGGAAGAGTTGGCGGCTGAAGGGGATGACTTTTTCTACTGTGGCGAGGTGGCTCAGAGTATCGCCCGTCTGAGCAGAGATCTCGGGGGACAGGTAACCGCTGAGGATCTCGAAAATTATGAAGTTTTCCGGCGCCGACCGCTTGAAGTCGCTTACAGGAACAGCCGGCTGGCGATCAATCCGGCACCGAGTTCCGGCGGGACGTTAATTGCCTTTGCTCTCAAGCTTATGGAAGAGGTGGATATGGCGGGAATGCCATACGGGTCGCCGGGGCACCTGCTTCATCTTGCCAGGGTGCAGCAACTGACCGATATGGCGCGGCTGGACAGGCTTGCAGACCGGAATCTGCCTGATGCCGGTTTCCTGGATCCCGATTACCTGCGCCGCTTTCAGGATCAGATCCGGAATTATGCCCGAAAATATGGCGGAACCACACATATCAGTATTATGGACAGCGACGGGAACACGGCAGCCCTGACCACGAGCAACGGGGAGGGATGCGGCCGGATATTGCCGGGATCCGGTGTCATGCTGAACAACATGCTGGGCGAGGAGGATCTGCATCCGGACGGATTTCACAAATGGCCGGAAAATACGCGCATTACCTCCATGATGGCCCCGGCGATACTCAATCGTCCCGACGGATCGGTCATTGCGCTTGGCTCAGGAGGTTCCAACAGAATACGAACCGCAATTTTGCAGGTCCTGCTGAACATCATTGATCACGGAATGTCAGTCGAAGACGCGGTAACCAGACCGCGCATACACTGTGAGAAAGATTTTCTGTCGGTGGAATACGGATTTGACCGGGATGTGCTTGCCCGCGTCGTAAAGGAGTGGCCTGATCACAAGCTGTGGAGCGGATCGAATCTGTTTTTCGGGGGGACTCATTCCGTGATGTATGGCCCGTCCGGGTTTCACGGGGCCGGCGACCCGAGGAGAGGCGGATCGGCACGGCTGTTTTAGCAATAAATCAGATTATTTGCCGGCCGCTGTTTGCATGTTGAAAATATTATTTGACTTACGTCCGGCGACGTTTTATATTTGTCACATTACATTAAAAAACTGTAGAATCACACGACACTTTCCAACCATGACAACCACATCAACCAGCTCCAGTAACTGTATGTGTATGTGCTGTATGAAGCCTTTGATCAATGGCAGTGGTTGTTGTATGTGTTGAGTCCGTATTACAGAACGAATTTCACAAAAGCCTGCTGCCATCCCGGTTGCAGGCTTTTTTTTGTTCTGACTGACGGACATTTAGCCTGCCGCAGGTCTGACCAATGCCACATTGCCGGGGTTGCAACCCCACCCTTTTGTAATCAATTCCGTGGCAAAATCTATCCAAACCCACTTTTTTACATAGCACTCCATGCCGGAAAGTTTAGAGTATAAATCCATCTGGACCATACTGGTCATATCAGCATTATTGGTGCTGTTGCTGCAGGGACGTTACCGGACCGAGCATCTTTTTTTATCTGCATTGCTGGCACTGCTGGTTCCGGGTGTCATCAAACCATCTGATGCCATGGCCGGATTCACACATACGGTTGTCATTACGGTCGGGGCTCTTTTTGCTGTTGCTGCGGGTGTTCGGAAATCAGGGCTTTTGTCTTCGCTTGAAGACATTCTTATGAGGGAGAAAAGTGGTATTGGAGGCATGCTGTTTCGCATCATGACTACGACATCGTTCTTTTCCTCATTCCTGAACAATACACCTGTGGTAGCCATACTTACGCCACAGCTCAAGGACTGGGCGGAAAAAAGGGGAATTTCGGTTTCGAAACTGTTGATTCCGCTGTCCTATGCCGCCATTACAGGTGGTATGATCACACTGGTTGGCACGTCCACCAATCTTATCGTATCCGGGATGCTGCTGGAGCGTGGTGCGGCACCGTTTCATTTTTTCCAGCTTGTCTGGATAGCCCTTCCTGCCACTTTACTGATCATCCTTTGGTTTGCAGTTATCGGACACCGTTTTCTGCCTGACCGGCCGGCCCCGGCAGCAGCATGGCCGGCAGGCGCATCAGCGCCAAGCGGTGTCTACGCCGGAAGGAACGCAGCTCAAACGTTTGAGCCGGGTGTCAGCACGCACTGGCCCAGCGGGGTTTATGTCATGGGCGGATTCACCGCATCACATCACACGTTTTCTCCGCGAGAAACTGCCAGGCTGCCACCGCCGGAAGATGATGTGAAGGTAAAAAGCTCACCGGCAAAGGCCCGGCTGACGGCATTGATACTTGCGATGATGATAGCATTGCCGGTTTCCGGCATCCTTCCGGCTCATATTTCCGTACTGGCAGCGGCTGCTGTCATGATAACAACGGGTATCCTGCCGCTGAGGGAAGTAGCCGGTTCGGTACAGTTTTCGGTCCTGGTTGTCATAGCATCGGCCCTTGGCATCGGAGCAGCTATCGAAAACACCGGTCTTGCTGAAGGAATCGCGTCATCCGTAATCGATGTCACATCGGGTTACGGTTTTCTGTTTGTACTGTTCAGCATCTATTTGATGACCAATCTGCTTACGGAGCTGATCACCAACAATGCCGCTGCGGTACTGATGGTTCCGATCGGGATTTCGGCAGCCGCATCTCTCGGAATAGATCCGCAGGCCGTCGGTGTGATTGTGGCGGTAGCGGCATCTGCCAGCTTTTTGTCACCGGTCGGATATCAGACCAATCTGATGGTTATGAAGCCCGGCGGTTACCGGTTTACCGACTATTTCAAAGCGGGTTTGCCGGTTTCCATGATCCTCATGGCGATTACACTGACAACAGTGACACTTTTATGGATGTAATTCTGGCGGATGCATATCACGCTTCTCCCGGGAACTGCAGAGATATTTTCAATACACACACCATTTGCAACAAAATCAAATAATCAAATCGCAGTATAAATGAATACGGATTCTTTGGAAAAAGAGGTAAAAGTGAACACAAACGGTCACCGCAGCAGAAACAGGCGATCGCACCTGAACATGATCGAAGAAGAGGCGGTGTTCATCATGCGCGAGGTTGCGGCGCAATTTGAGCGTCCCGCATTGATGTTTTCGGGTGGAAAAGACTCCATCGTGATGGTGCACCTGGCGCAAAAAGCTTTTCGTCCGGCCCGCTTCCCATTCCCGCTGATACACATTGACACCGGTCATAATTTTGAAGAGACCATCCTGTTCCGGGATGAGCTGGTCGAACGGACGGATGCACGTCTGATAGTCGGAAGTGTGGAAGAGAGTATCCGGAAGGGGCGTGTCAAGGAGGAAACCGGACCGGAAGCCAGCCGGAACGCGCTTCAGACCGTTACGCTGCTCGATACATTAAAGGAGCACAATGTGGACTGCGCCCTTGGCGGCGGCCGCCGGGATGAGGAAAAAGCCAGGGCAAAAGAACGCTTTTTCTCTCACCGGGATGCATTCGGGCAATGGGATCCCAAAAATCAGCGCCCCGAGCTCTGGAGCCTGTTCAACGGCAGGAAGAATCCGGGGGAGCATTTCCGGGTATTTCCGCTGAGCAACTGGACGGAAATGGACGTCTGGCAGTATATCGCCTCGGAAAAAATCCCGATCCCATCTATCTATTTCTCACATAAACGCAGCGTATTCAACCGCCGCGGGACATGGCTTGACGATAACCGCTTCATAGAAAAATATCCGGATGAGAAAGCCGAGGAGAAAGTGGTGCGGTTCCGGACTATCGGGGATGCAACCTGCACCGGGGCGGTACTTTCGAAGGCATCCAGCATGGAAGAGATTATTGCCGAAGTGGCTGCGGCGCGGGTTACAGAGCGGGGCAACCGGCATGACGACAAACGTTCCGAGGCTGCCATGGAAGATCGCAAGAAGCTCGGATATTTCTGAAGGACGACGCTCTCAACCGACACACTCAACCGTCAAAATTAAATCTATAAAAAGACAGAAAATCTCGTGACCAGGAAATTATTCAATAACAACACAACACAAGCCTCGGTAAAGCCCGAATCCGGTGTGGACGAGGCCTGGCTCAACATGGATCTGCTCCGTTTTACCACTGCGGGAAGCGTAGATGACGGAAAAAGCACGCTGATAGGCCGGCTGCTGTATGACAGCAAATCCATTTTCGAGGATCAGTGGGAGGCGCTGGAGACAACGACCCAAAGCCGCGGCGAGGAGCGCGTCAATCTTGCGTTGCTGACCGACGGTCTCCGGGCCGAGCGGGAGCAGGGCATCACCATCGATGTGGCCTATCGCTATTTTGCAACACCGAAGCGGAAGTTCATCATCGCCGATACACCCGGACATGAACAGTATACACGCAACATGGTGACCGGGGCATCCACAGCTGACTTGGCGATTATCCTGATCGATGCCCGCAAGGGTGTGCTTACCCAAAGCCGCAGGCATGCGTTTCTTTCGTCATTGCTGCAGATTCCCCATCTGGTAGTGGCTGTAAACAAAATGGACCTGGTGGGATACAGAGAGCAGCGGTTCGATGAGATTGTCCGTGATTTCAGGGAGTTTGCTGATAATCTGGATGTGGATGATATCACGTTCATTCCGATGTCGGCTCTGAAGGGCGACAATATTGTCAACAGTACCGATGCGATGCCTTGGTATCAGGGACCGACGCTTCTGCACCACCTTGAACATGTGAACATGGGATCGCGGAAAAATTCAGAGGACTTCCGCTTTCCGGTACAGTATGTGATCCGGCCGGATCAGGATTTCCGTGGATTTGCGGGTCGTGTGGTTTCCGGAAGAATCCGGGCGGGGGAGGAGGTGGTCATCTTGCCTTCAAAGGAACAAACACGGATAACGGGAGTTGAAACAACCGACGGGCCGGGCAATGCGGCTAATACCGGTGAATCGGTGGTGCTGCAGACTGCGGATGAAATCGACATCAGCAGGGGAGACATGATTGTCCGGAAAAACAATGTCCCCGAAATTAAAACAAAATTTGAGGCTACGGTCAGCTGGATGAACAAAGCGGCGCTGGAGTCCGGCAAGCCGTATGTGCTGATGCACACATCGCGCAGTACGCAGGCGGTCATAGAAAATATCCGGTACCGCATCAATGTGGATTCGCTGCACCGTGAGGATGCGGACCGCCTGGAGCTGAATGAGATTGGCAGGGTAACCATCGAAACTTCAACGCCGCTCTTTTTTGACGCTTACAAGCTCAATAATGCCACCGGAAGTTTTATTCTGATTGACCCCGCCGACAATGTGACTGTCGGGGCAGGAATGATACGGAGCACGAGCTCATCCGCACTGGATGTGCCTGAGGAGAAAAGTCCCGATGTGACCTGGGAGCCGTGGAATATTCCGCGGGTGGAACGGGAACAGCGCAATGGCCACTCTGCACATGTGATATGGCTTACGGGGGCATCCGGGGCAGGCAAAACGACCATAGCCGGGGAACTTGAGCGGCGGTTGTGGGAGCAGGGCAAGCGTACCATGCTGCTTGACGGAGACCAGGTCCGCCACGGTTTGAACCGGGATCTCGGATTTTCTCCGGCTGACCGGAAGGAAAACATCAGGAGGGTCGGTGAGGTGGCAAGACTTTTTTTTGAGCATGGCGATGTGGTTATCTGTTCATTTGTATCGCCATATCGTGCCGACCGCGATGCCGTCAGGGGGTTGCATCCCGAAGGCCGGTTCAGTGAGGTTTATGTGCATTGTGCGCCGGAAACGCTTCAGGAGCGGGATCCGAAAGGCCTGTACCGAAAAGCCAGGGAAGGCAAAATGGCATCACTGACAGGCTATGATGCCGGCCATGAGGCGCCGGAGGGCAAGCATGTGATTTCGGTGGACACCGACAGGCTGTCAGCAGAACAGGCGGTGGATCACATCCTGAAACAGACCGGAATAATCTGAGGTTGATTGCGGGCTGCAATCTGTTTGCGGTGGAAAAAAGGTTGTGGTAATAATAATTGTGAAAATGAAGGAAGGTTGTTTTACAAATCATTGCATTACGAATAAGAGAGAGTCCGAAGCCGCATCCGGACCAAAAGCGGAGACCTTATAGGACTGGGGTCTCCGCTTACATTTTTTCTAACCGCAGCCAATCCCGGAAGGTATCGCGGAGATAGCCCAGAAACCCTTTGTTTTTTCTGAGCCCCGAGCGCAACATGATCCTGCTTCCCCAGATCGATTCGGTCACATCCAGGGCTTTTTCCCGGTTTCCCTCACGAAGCAGAGTTATCGTTTCGGAATCGACCCAGTCATACCATTTTTTTTTGCGGATCTCACCGTCTGTGATGGTTTCCATGATGGCCGGGCGAATGGTCTCTGAGAGTACCAGAAACTCCCCGTAGGCATCATCCAGCTCCTGCTGAAATCGTTCCTTCAGCCGGACGGCCAGCGCCGGCGCCAGCCCGTTGGTTGAAAATGAAACCGTCAGTTTGCCCTGACACACCACCGATCCGAAAGCCGAATTCGACAGCGGAATATTATCCATCACATTAATCAGCAAATTTCGCTTGCCGGCTTCCTGCGCCGCTTCAGCGGCAACACGGTTTGTATACTCGGCCGCCACAACAAAACCGGCACCTTCAAGATCACCAAATTTGTACTCTCTCGGCGTCCATTCAAAAGCACCATCTTCGTACCAACTCTGCATCTGGCCTGTAATTTCGGAGCTGATGACATGTACGCGGGCTCCAAAGGAAATCAGTTCGGCAGTTTTGCGCTCGGCCTCTTCATCTCCGCCCAATAGCACAACTTTATTCTCGTGCAGCCGCGTCAGAAAAACGGGGTAAAAAGACATATCAGGTCACCTTGAGTGAATACCGCATTCGGTTTTTGAGATATCCGACCAGCGGCCGGCGCGCAAATCCTCGCCCTCTTTGACCGCCCGTGTGCAGGGCCAGCAGCCGATGCTGGGATACCCCTTGTCGTGCAGCTCATTGTAAGGCAGTTCATTAATCCGGATGTAAGACCAGACCTCATCCTCCGTCCATGTGGCCAGCGGACTGACTTTGATCACTTCAAGGTTTTCATCCCATTGCAGAACGGGTGTGTTTTTGCGGGTCGGAGACTGATCGCGGCGAATTCCGGTGAACCACGCCTTTTTATCCTTCAGAAAATTTTGCAGCGGCAGTACTTTCCGGATGTGGCAGCACAAATCGGGCCGTGACTCCCACAGTTTTTCACCATGCTCTCTGGCCTGTTCTTCGAGGCTGACATTGGTTCGCACACGAAGAAGCCGGATGTCCATGCGTTCACGGATCCGGTCGATCAGATCATAGGTCTCCCCGAACAGTAGGTCGGTGTCCAGATAAAATGCGGTTGCTCCGGGTTTGACCAGTGAAAGCTGGTGCATGAGCACAATGCCGGAAGCACCGAAACCGGTCGAAAGCACGGCATCCTCGCCGTAGGTGTCGGTCGCCCATTTCATGATGCGAGCAGGGGAGGTCCCTTCAAATGAGTTGTTCAGTTTTTCTATTTCAGAGCCTGAAATCATACCAGTGCGAGGGCTGCTTGTGAGTGTTCGGGTTCAAACCACTTCAGGGTTTCGTGATGCCGCACTACATCACCTATGACGATGGTGACGGGTGGTTCCATACCGGAAGCCTTCTCGGGAATATCGGCAAGTGTGCCGGTGATGGTATCTTGCTGCCGGGTGGTACCCCATCGGATCAGAGCCACCGGTGTGCCTGCAGGCTTGCCTTCGGCGATGAGATTGCGGATAATACCGGAAAGATTTCGCATACCCATCAGGATTACCAGCGTGGAGGTGGATGCCAGGACCTGCCAGTTGTAATTACGGCTGTCAGAGTGCAGGTGTCCGCTTA
>Ga0207421_10000283_pt1 | contig 63525 bp, 66 predicted proteins | sample SodLakKL_010_SED_4_FD_187542 | JGI IMG/M metagenome (GOLD analysis project Ga0207421, IMG submission 187542) | Alkaline sediment microbial communities from Lake Tanatar, Kulunda Steppe, Russia - 8KL_010_SED (SPAdes) (version 2) | ecosystem: Environmental > Aquatic > Non-marine Saline and...
TTCATTGACGGCCGATTATGGAGAGGAATTGACATTGCCCGTCCCTGAAGCCGACGACCATATTTTCCTGGGTTGGTATTACGATGCCGACTTCAGCAGGCTTTTCAATGAAGGCACGATGCCCGCTAAAGACCTGACCCTTCATGCGAAGTTCATTGACGCGTCCTTGAACGAAGGCGACACCGGCGAGGATGCCGCGGACATGATCGCCCGTGTGGGCGACGGCGTCATTGGTGTACGCAATGTTCAAAACGGTTCCGTCGCCGGAACCGGCAGCGGGGTCATCTACAAACAGGAAGGATCCACCTACTATGTCTTCACCAATCATCATGTTGTTGAGGACGCGGACAGCCTTGAAGTCGTGTTTGAGAAAAACGGAAACGTCTTTTTCTATGACAGCGGCATCGACTTGCTTGGCAGTTACGAAGGCGCGGATATCGCCGTACTGACCTTTACGAGCAACGAAGATTTTGAAGTGCTTGAGTTTGCGGATTCCCTGGAAGTAAGACGTGGAGAACGCGTTTACGCGATCGGTTCGCCTCAGGGGTTCACCTTTATCGGCAGTGTCACGACCGGCGTCATCTCCAATGTGGACGTTCCCATCAACGGCAACGACCTTGACGCGTACTTTTTCCAGCATGACGCAGCGATCTCACCCGGCAACAGCGGCGGTGCGTTGATCGATGAATCCGGCCGCATCATCGGCATGAACACCTTGAAGATAACCGGTGAGGACGTTGAAGGCATGGGGCTTGCGCTTCCTTCCAACATCATTCAGCGGATGGCGGAAGAACTGGAAGAAGAAGGTTCCATCACGCGAGCCATCCTGGGCATCTCGATCGCCAACCTTGATCAATGCAATGTGTTCAGCGGCGTCTGTGTGGCAAGCGTTTCGAACAACACGACCGCGGACGACCTCGGTCTTGAAGCCGATGATCTGATCACCCACATCCGTACCGGGACCATGGATGATTTTGTGGAAGTGCGCAACCGTCATCGTTTGAGAAAAATCCTTTTGAGTCTTCGTCCCGGTGATGCGATCGCCCTTCGTTACGAACGCGGGGGAACCATTTACGAGACCGATGAGGAACCACTGGGCAGTTAAAAAAACTTTTTGGAATAACAGCATTAAAAACAGTGTGCAAGGCTTTCTTGCATTCATGGTTCGTATTTTAAACGATAAACGGATGAAATTTTTGGTGCGTGTCCGCTTAATCCATGGCAATTGATTTGATATAATAAAATTGAAAGATGATGCATACACCATGTCCGATCCCCATTTGAATGTGAGCAAAGGTTCAAACTATAGATAGGGAGAGTGATTCAATTGAGACTCAAAGACAGAGTCGCTTTGATTACCGGCGGAGGCGCCGGAATCGGGCAGGTTACCGCACGTAAGTTTTTGGAAGAAGGCGCAAAAGTCGTTGTTGTGGACATCGACAAAAAAGGACTGGATGACACCATTAATGAACTTGGCAAACTGGGCGACATCCACGCTGTGCAAGCGGACGTTTCCAAAGAAGCGGATGTCAAGAAGTATGTCCAGGAGACCAAGGACAAATTCGGACGCATCGACATCTTCTTCAACAATGCCGGCATCGAAGGCAAACATTCCTTGCTGAAAGACGTTGATGAAAAAGACTTCAGCAAACTGATCGACATCAACTTAAAAGGCGTCTGGCTCGGCATGAAGCATGTCATCCCGATCATGGCGGAGCAGAAAAAAGGCTCCATCATCAACACCTCGTCGGTTGCCGGACTGCAAGGCTTCCCGGGTCTTGGCCCATACGTCGCATCGAAACACGGCGTCATCGGTCTGACCAAAACCGCTGCTGCAGAAAACGCGGGCGACGGTATCCGTATCAACTCCATTCACCCATCCCCGATCAACACCCGTATGATGCGCTCCATCGAGGGTCAAATCAATCCTGAGGACGCAGAAGGTACCAAATCAAGCTTTGAAAGCATGATTCCATTGGGCCGCTACGGTGAGAGCGAAGAGATCGCCGATCTCGTATTGTTCCTCGCCAGCGACGAGTCAAGCTACATCACCGGCTCGCAATACCGCATTGATGGCGGCATGGGCTCAACTTGATGATTTAGCATTGTAACACAGAAGCCCGGATGATTTCCGGGCTTCTTTTTTGTTGCAATGCCGCAAAGGCTTGATAGAAAGGAAGTATATTTGTAAAAGGAGCGATGGAATGGACACAACACTTGAGACACCACGTCTTGTCATGACCCGGGCGAATGAGAAGGATGCAAAGACGCTCATGCGGTGGTGGAATGACGGCACGCTGATGGAATCGGTCGGATTCCCCAAGGCTTGAACATCACCATGGACAAAGTGATGGAGAAGATTAAATAGACGGACATTGCTTGTTGATTGCGCGCGACAAGGGAACCGGCTCCCCGATCGGCGAGTTTTCCTATGGCCATCCTGACCAAACGGCAGGAACGGTACGAATCGGCTTGAAGATTGCTACCCTTGGCGCACAGAAAAAAGGGTATGGAAAAGAAGGGTTGATCGGGCTATGCCGCTATTTGTTCGAAACGCTCGATGTATTAACCATCCTGATTGATACATTCACCCTCAATACCCTCGCACGAAGACTCTATGAGTCGCTCGGTGCAAGCGAAAGCGCCATCAAGGAAGCCTATTGGACCAATCCCGAGGGAACATCGTTCGATGTGATCTTCTATGACCTTACGAAAGACATGTTTTATCAGCATATCGGACAGTGAGTCTACACTCGCTGTCTTTTTTAACGGCATAACAAAAGCCCGGTGGGAGCCGGGCTTGGTGTTCATGCTTTAAAACGATGAATCATCCGTGTTGTCAAGGTAGTCCTTGATGAGCGGGATGACGGTTTCAAGGGTGCCTTCTTTGAACGGGTTTTCGAGGTTGGCTAGCTCGAGCAGTTCCAGGAACGTGCGTGAACCGCCGGCCTTGCAGAGTCTAAGGTAGTCCACCCATGCGGTGTCATAGTCATTTTGGGCTTTGTGCCAGAACTGGAAGGCGCACGATTGGGCGAGGGTGTAATCGATCATGTAAAACGGAACGGCGAAAATGTGCATGATGCGGTGCCATCCGCCCCCGCGCTCAAGGTAGGCGTCATCGTCGTACTTGCGGTAGGGGAAGTATTTCTGCTCGATGTCGCGCCAAAGATTCTTGCGCTCTTCTTTAGTCATCTCGGGCTTGGCGTAGACTTCGTGCTGGAACTCGTCGATCGAGGTACCGTACGTGATCAGCATCAACGCCTGGGACAAGTGGGAGAACTTGTATTTGTCGGTGTCTTCCTTGAAGAAGTTATGAACCCAGGGCCAGGCGAAGAATTCCATGCTCATGGAGTGGATCTCGCTCGCTTCCATGGTCGCCATGAGGTATTCGGGGACTTCGTGGTGTCTGGACATGTACATCTGGAACGCGTGCCCCGCTTCGTGGGTGAGGACATCGACGTCGTGCTTGGTTCCGTTGAAGTTCGCGAAGATGAACGGCGAGTCGTAGTTCGGGATGAAGGTGCAGTAACCGCCGCCGGCTTTGCCGCGTTTGCTTTCAAGGTCCATGAGGTTGCGCTCGAGCATCACGCCGAAGAATTCTTTGGTCTCTTCGCTCATCTCATCATACATTGCTTTGGCCGCGTCAACGAGGGTGTCCTTGTCGCCTTTGGGCGTAGCGTTTCCGCTCTTGTAGTCCAGCGAAAGGTCATAATGCCAGAGCTCATCGAGCTCAAGACGTTTTTGCTTGCGCTTTGAGAGTTCGGTGTTGATCGGCACAATGAGCTTTGCGACCTGGTCGCGCCAGCGCTTGACGTCTTTTGGTCCGTAATCGAGCCTTCCCAGACGTTCGTAGGCCAGTTCGGTGAATGAGTCGTAACCGAGTTTCTTGGCGATGCGGGTACGGACCTTCACCAGGTCGTCATAAAGTTGGTCGAACGTATCTTCGTGGGACTCGAAGAATCCGCTTGCTGCCTTGGATGCTTTCTGGCGCATCTTGCGGTCGGGGCTTTGGGCGAAGGGGGCGAGTTGCGAGAGGTTGCGTGTTTCGCCTTCGAACTCGATTTCCGCCGAAGCGAGCAGTTTCTGATGCTCGTTGGAAAGACGGTTCTCTTCGCCTAAGTCTTCCATGATCGAATCGGCGAACGTGCGGAGGGATTGTTCCGCCTTGTCAAAAAGCAGTTTGCCCTTCGTCTCGATCAGATGGGTTTTGTACGTCGCGTCGCTCAACGCTTGATAGAATTGGTTGTTGAGCTGTGAAAAGACGGGCGAGTTCTGGTTGAAGAACTGCTTTTCCTTGTCGTAGAACTCATCTTTGGTGTCGATGGAGTTGCGGATGCTTGCCAGGGTCTGCATGGTTCTGAAATCGAAACGCAGTCGGTTGATCTCGTCCATGGCCTTTTCCTGTTCGGTGGCGCTTGAAGCGTTTTTGAACGTTTCGAGCGCTTGGGTGAATTCCTGTTTGAACCGATCCATATCGGGTCGTTCATATTTGAAATCTTCAAATTTCATGAATATATCACTCTCCTCATTCTTCATTCTATCACAAAACGCCCTAAAATTATGACAAAGTATCACTTATTGATGGCGATAAACGATTATAAAAAAAGACCGCAACGGGTGCGGTCATTTGATGATGGCTTCAATGCGTTCTTTCAGTGGTTTTTCAAGTCGAGGTCGTTTGGCGACGTCGAGGTTTTTGTTGAGCTGTTCGATCGACGACACCCCGACAATGGCGGAAGGGATGTTCGGAGTGGAGAGCACATAGCGCAAGGCCATTTCGGAGAGTGCCATGTCTTCCTTGTTCGCCACCGTGTCGAGCAAGGACACTTTGTCTTGAAGCTGTTTCCACTCATCTTCGGTGATGGTCCCGGCCATGCGCATCCTTGAATCCTCCGGAATGCCTTCAAGGTATTTGTCGGTCAGAACGCCCTGATGAAGTGGTGAGAAGGGAATGATTCCGATGCCTTCTTTCATGCACAGTTCAAGGATGTTGGTTTCCTTGATCGTCTGGTCGATGATGTTGAATTTGCCTTGGTAGAGGATGGGCGGTGTGCCGAGGTCCTTGAGGATGTCGATGGCTTCTTTGAGTTTGTCGTATGGGTAGTTCGACAGACCGATATAAAGGGCCTTGCCCAGTTTGACGGCATCTGAGAGGGCGCTCATGGTCTCTTCAAGCGGCGTATGTTCGTCGTATCGGTGCGAGTAGAAGATGTCGACGTAATCGAGATTCATGCGCTTGAGCGAATCATCCAGTGAAGAAAGCAGATACTTGCGGCTTGACCCTTCGCCGTAGGGGCCGTCCCACATGCGAAAGCCCGCTTTGGTGGAGATGATCAATTCATTGCGATGCTCATTCAGGTCTTCGCTGAGAATTTTCCCGAACGTCTTTTCCGCTGAACCGGGCGGGTTGCCGTAGTTGTTCGCAAGGTCGAAATGGGTGACGCCGTGATTGAACGCGGTGAGCACCATGCGTCGGGCCTCGTCGAACGGTTTTTCCTCACCGAAATTATGCCAGAGCCCCAAGGATATGGCCGGAAGATAAAGTCCGCTGTTGCCGACTTTATGATAAGGCATCTTCTGATAACGGTTATTGTCAATGTTGATATGCATGGAATCACTCCTTCAAAAAGAGATTTCTTTGTTTGACTTGGGAACGGGTCCGGTGCGTGGATGCATCGCTTGGGTCATAGGCCGTCAGAAACTCAATGACTTCGCGGGTGATGGCGGTCGGTGTTGAGGCGCCACTTGTGACACTGACTTTCCTGAGTCCCTGAAGCAGACCGATCTTGATGTCTTCGACGCTTTCGACCAATGTGGCGGGGACACCCGCCTGCATGGAGACATCACGGAGCTTGTTGGAGTTGTTGGAGTGCCGGTCACCCACCACGAAACAATGTTCCACATCGGCGGGCTGGTTTTTGATGGCGAGTTGACGCATCCGAGTGGCGTCACAGACTTCATCGATCAACGTTGCATCGGGAAACCTTTTTTGGATTGCCTTGTGAATCGAATAGATGTCGAACAGGCTCATGGTGGTCTGATTGGTCACGGCGATGTGTTTGTTGTGGGTGGAAAAGCTTTCGACATCCTTTACCGAGGTAATCAGATGCACCCCTTCATAACCGGTGGCGGTTTCGCTTTCGGGATGGTTCTCCTTGCCTATGAACAAAACGTCATAGCCTTTTTCGAGATGCTCGGCGATGGTCCGCTGAGACGTCCGCACATCCCGGCACGTCGTGTCGATGACATTGAGCCCCCGACTGACGGCCTTGTTGTAGACCGAATCGCTCACACCGTGCGCGGTGAAGACGACCGTGCCGCGATCGACCCTGTCAAGGAGTTCAAGACGGCTCACGCCCTCTTCATGGACGGTCCTGAGCCCGAGCGCTTCAAGGTCGTCGACGATTTTCTGGTTGTGGACGACTTTCCCGAGGATGTGGATGGGCCGTTCGACGGAAGGGTCCCCTGCTATGTGTTTCATCTGGGCGATGGCATCGACCACGCCGTGACAGTACCCTCTGGGTGATATTTTAATGACTTCCATAATCATATCCCGCCTGTTTGTGTTATAGTAGAAAAGGTTAGGTTTTTACGTTATAATCGACTTATGAGAAAGAAGGGATTCATGATGCACACATTTCAAAAGTCCTACATTAATAATGCCTTAAAAGCGCTTAAATTTCAAACGTTTACCGAAATTCAGGAAAAAATCATCCCTTACGCCATCAAGGGACGTGACGTCATCGGCGCCTCGGAGACGGGAAGCGGAAAAAGCCACGCTTTTTTGCTGCCCATTTTTGAAAATCTCGATGAAGACAAACAGCATGTGCAAGCGGTCATCGTGACCCCGACGCGCGAGCTCGCGAACCAAATCGAGAAATTCGCCCGCGAAATCGCCGAGCATGCGCCGAAACACATTGACATCCGTTCATACAAAGGCGGCACCGACCGCGACAAGGAGATCGCGAGACTTAAAAAGAAACAGCCCCAGATCGTCATCGGCACACCGGGCAAAATCTTTGACCTCATGGTCAAGGAAAACGTCCTCAACATCCATCCGGCCCACACCGTCGTCATCGATGAGACCGACATGGCTTTGGACAGAGGGTTCATGGAAGAAATCGAAGCGATTGTTTCCACGGTGCGCTCCGATGCTCAGCTCATGGTCTTTTCGGCCACCATCCCCAAACACCTCGAGCACTTCATCCAAAAAAGCATGAAACACCCCCATAAAGTGATTCTGGACAAAAAACGCCTCAAGAATCTCGACCTCGACCATTACTTCATCCGGACCACGGAAGAAGACCGGCGGGCCACACTTGAAAAACTGCTTACCAAACTCAACCCCTATCTGGCGATCATCTTCACCAACACCAAGGAAGACGCAGCCACGCTGAGTTCGCATTTGAGAGGCCTCGGCTACAAGGTCACCGCGTTGCACGGCGACCTCAAGCCAAGAGAACGCAAACAGGTCCTCCGCGACATCGACAAACTCCATGTCCAATACATCGTCGCTTCCGACATGGCCTCGCGGGGCATCGACATCAAAGGGGTCTCGCATATCATCAATTACGACTTCCCGCGCGACATGACCTTCTACATCCATAGAAGCGGCCGTAGCGGCCGCATGGGCATGAGCGGCGAAGTCTACACGCTTTATACCAAAAAGAACCAGGATGCCTTCGACTTTCTCATGAAAGAAGAGGTATCGTTCGAGTTCCTTACTTTCCGCAAAGGGGAGCTTGTCACCAAAGAAAGCGACTCACAAGTCCTTACCCGTGCGCATCAGAAGCACGTGCATCAAAAAGAGAAACGCCTCAACCCAAAATCGAGAAAGCGAGTGAAATGACATGTTGAAAATCGGATCCCATGTATCCATGGGCGGGTCGAAAATGTTTCTGGGAAGCGTTGAAGAAGCGCTCAGCTACGGAGCGACCGCCTTCATGATCTACACCGGCGCCCCGCAAAACACCCGCCGTAAAGCCATCGAGAAAATGCGCATCAATGAAGGCAAGGAACTGATGCGTGAGAAAGGCATCGAACCACAGGATGTCGTTGTTCACGCACCCTATATCATGAATCTTGCCAACCCGGACCCTGAAAAACAGAAATTCGCCGTCGAGTTCCTCACCGACGAAGTCAAACGAAGCGCCGCCATGGGCGTAAGCCAAATCGTGCTTCATCCCGGCGCGCATGTCAAACAAGGCAGCGAAGCGGCCATCGGTCGCATCGTCGAAGGCCTTGATAAAGTGTTTGAAAACACCAAGAACCTCGATATATTGATCGCCCTTGAAACGATGAGCGGAAAAGGCACGGAAGTCGGACGCAATTTCGAGGAAATCCGCGCCATCATCGACGGCGTCAAGGATTCGCACCGTCTGAGCGTCTGTTTCGATACCTGCCACGTGCACGATGCAGGGTATGACATCGTCAACGATTTTGACGGTGTCGTCGACGAATTTGACCGGATTATCGGTCTCGACCGCATTTCGGTGCTTCATATCAACGACTCAAAGAATCCAAAAGGCGCTTCGAAAGACCGTCATGAGAATCTCGGATTCGGTTACATCGGATTCGATGCGCTCAACGCCATCATCCACGATGAACGGTTCGCGCATCTTCCGAAAATCCTCGAAACGCCCTATCTTCCGAAAACCGAAGAGGAAAAGAAACGCATCTACGCACCTTATAAAGAAGAAATCGAAATGATCCGCAAAGGCGAGTTCAACCCTGAACTCAAAAACGAAATCCGTCAAAAACATCAGTGATTCCCATCCCGCTCTTTTGAGAGTGGGATTTTTCATACTATTTTCACAATTGTGTGCCATGCTATACTCTAGTTGAGGAGGGATACCATGAATAAACACGACCACAAGGAACACGCCCAAAAGGAACACAGTCATGACCAAGGCGATCATGATCATCACGATCATCACCGTCACATGATTGAAGATTTTAAACGCCGCTTCATCGTCACCGTGATACTGACGATTCCCGTATTATTGCTTTCGCCCATGATTCAGGAGTGGTTCAATTTTGAAATTGCCTTCACGGGCGATATGGCCATTCTGTTCGGGTTGTCAACGTTTATTTATGTTTACGGCGGCTGGCCTTTCTTGAAGGGGTTGAAAGAAGAAATCTCGGATAAAAACCCCGGCATGATGACCTTGATCGCCATGGCCATCAGTGTTGCTTATATCTATAGTGCCATGACGGTATTCGGATTCCCCGGCGATGATTTCTTTTGGGAGCTCGCAACCCTGATCGCCATCATGCTCCTGGGACATTATATCGAGATGAAATCGGTCTTGAGCGCTTCAAAAGCGCTTGACGAACTCGCGAAACTTATGCCCGACGAAGCTCAGCTTATTGAGGGCGATACCGTGAGAGAAGTGAAAGTCTCCGAGCTCAAGAAAGATGACTGGATTCTTATCAAGGTGGGCGAAAAGATTCCTGCCGACGGTGAGATTGTCAAAGGGTCATCAAGCGTTAATGAAGCCATGATTACCGAAGAGGCGACCCCGGTTGAAAAATCCGAAGGCGAGGAAGCCATCGGCGGATCCATAAACGTGGATGGTTCTTTGGCGTTACTTGTCAAGGGAAGCGAGGTCGAAACGTATCAGAAAGAAGGCAAGCGCGTCGCCATGACCGGAGACGGCTTCAATGACGCCCCCGCCTTGGCTCAAGCCGAACTCGGCATTGCCGTAGGCTCAGGAACCGACGTGGCCGCGGAGACCGCCGACATCATTCTGGTCAACTCGGCCCCCGCCGATGTGGAGGCCATCGTATCCTTTGGGGCCACCACGAAACGCAAGATGATCCAAAACCTGATCTGAGCGACCGGCTACAATGTCATCGCCATTCCGCTTGCGGCCGGTGTGCTTTACGGTGTCGGCATTCTGATCTCGCCCGCTGTGGGCGCCATCTTGATGTCACTTTCAACCGTCATGGTGGGGTTCAACGCAAACTTCTGAGACTGGACCGTTAATTTGAAGAGTCTCTCTTTGCAAAAAGGGCAAAAAAATGTATACTATGGGTGAAGGATGACGGTGCGCCAATCGGCCTCTGGCCGAAACGATAAAATTGGTGAGATGCTTAGCGCATCCACCAATTTTTTGCAATTTTTTGGAGTTGGATCGCGATGATTGAAAAATGGTTGAATGAGCAAGTCGATGATTATAAAAGTGTTCCGGTGAAGGATTATATCACCATGCGTAAGAAGCATTTCGCGCACCTTGAGGAAGACTTTTCTTTTCTCAAGCCTTTCGACACCATCATCGTGGCCGCCCTTTCATTCCCGAAATCGCAAGCGCGATACAAAGGGAAAGGCTACGGCTACATATCCAGATACGCCCATGGAAAGGACTATCACCTGGTCTTCGGTGAACGTCTGAAAGCTATTGCAAACAAACTTGAGTCCCAGGGCATCAAAGCCCAGGCCAACGTCGACATCTCCCCGCTTGACGAACGGTTTGCGGCCTATCTTTCAGGACTCGGGTTTCTGGGACACAACCAGTTCCTCATCCATCCGACCTATGGTACGCATCTTTACCTCGGCACCATCCTGATCGATCAGTCGTTCAAGACCACCCCGTATCTCCTGGACGATTGCGGAACTTGCACTCGCTGCATTGACGCGTGTCCCGGTGACGCGCTTTCTCCACATCACATGGACATCGAGAAGTGTCTCTCCCATTTCACGCAGGAGAAGCGTGCGCTAACCACTGAGGAGATCCCGAAGATGAAATCGTTCCTTTTCGGCTGCGATGTCTGCCAGAACGTCTGTCCCAAAAACAAAGCGATCATGCCGGTTGAACGGGATGTGTTCCAAAGCGACGAAAACGCCCAGATTCATCTGAAAAGCATGCTTGATATATCCAACAAGAAACTGATGCGGGAGTATCGCAACTATGCTTTCGCCTGGCGCGGCATCAGCGTCCTCAAACGCAACGCCCTGGCGATTCTCTATTCGCAGAAAGACCCGGAACTCCCCCATTATCTAGAGAAAATGCGTGGCACGCTGCTCAACACCCCGTGGTTCCACGAGACCATCGATAACATAGAAGCACTGAAAGAAGGCAAAAAATGAATCACATCGTACTCTTCGAACCGGAAATCCCCCAAAACGCGGGCAACATCATACGAACCTGCGTCGCCCACAATTTCAAACTCCATCTCATCGAACCGATGGGTTTCTCGCTTCAGGACAAATACGTCAAACGCAGCGCCGTCAACCATCTTAAACATCTTGATTACAAGGTCTATGTCACACTGGACGAGTTTTTCGAGAAAAACGACGGCGCCTTCTATTTTCTGACCCGCTACGGACAAAAATCCCCCGACCGGATGGATTTTGCGGATACATCCAGGGAAATCTATCTCATCTTCGGGTCCGAATCCACCGGGATTCCCAGACCGATCCTCGCCAGACACAAAGCCAACCTGCTGCGCATTCCCATGACCGACAACGTCCGCAGCCTGAACCTTTCCAACAGTGTGGCCATCCTGGCTTACGAAGTCACGCGACAACAAGGATTCGAAGGCTTGTATCCGCACGAACCCGACACCCTCAAAGGCAAAGACTACCTAGACCAATGACAGGACGTGATCTCATGTACAAACAAGGCGACCCCATTGTCGTGCAAAGCTACAAACACGACGAGAACCTGCACCGCATCTGGACGAACGCGAAAGTCGTCGAACACACTGACGAGCGCATCGTCATCGCCAACAAACGCACCAAAGTCATCGAGAACAACGGACGCTTCTGGTTCACCAAAGAACCGTCGGTGACTTTTTTCTACAAGCATCACTGGTTCAACTGCATCGGCATTCTCCGCAAGGACGGCACGTATTACTACTGCAACATCGCCTCCCCCTACGTCCTTGACGATGAAGCGCTCAAATACATCGATTACGACCTTGACATCAAAGTCCAGGCGGACGGCTCCTACCGGGTGCTCGACCGCAACGAGTACGACCGCCACAAAAAGCGGATGGAGTATCCGCCCAAATTGAGACGGATCCTGGAGATCGAACTGGACAGACTCAAAGCCATGGTCGAAAACAGGGAAGGCCCGTTCAAACCGGGACTGGTGGAGTCTTATTACCAGGCTTACAGGAAGTTATAAAGCAGACGTCGAAAGTATTTGATTAAAACGGACAGTTAAATAAAAAGAGTAGAGTTATGTATTTGCATAGCTCTACTTTTGTTATATAAAGGTATTGAGAGGAGGTTTTCCATTGGAGCGCAAAACAAAGAAACATCGACAATACACAATTGAAGAGAAAAACGAAATCGTAAGAATGTATTTATCTGGAGAGACCGGAGGATATAGAAGCGACCATGACCGTCGAGTCCAACGACCTTAGCGTAACCACACCAATTGCAACGTTTGACGACAGCGGGACCTGTTTGACAGAAGAACTTCAACTTTCTTAAGAATGGATGATTCCATGGCAAACGAAAAATTCTCAATGTCAAGATTGAAGGCATGCATTGCGGTTCATGCATCAACCACATCACCAACGTCTTGAAACCGCTTGGCGCAAAGCACACCGACATCAATCTCGCAAGACGTTCCGGTCGCATCCATTTCGAAGATGAGGCCATCCTCGCCGATGTCTTCATTGAAGCGATTGAAGACGCCGGCTACGAAGTGACGAAACTCTCAGTCATTGACGCTGAGTGACAACGAGGAAAGGCAGCGACTCCGGTCGCTGCCTTCTTTGTTTATAAAGTATAAAGCGGTTGAAAATAACCCAATAAATGTAATAATAACAAATTTGTAACAAGTCCTACATACGGCTTATTTAAGCGCTTTAAACAGTGATGTATTTATAAACATACACTTAAATTATAAAAACTATTGATAGCGTTGACATATGGCGGAATTATCCCTATACTGTTCAACGTAAGCCTATTAAATATAATTATTATAATTTAGTTTATAAATACTAAAAACCGAAAGGGAGAACACCTATGAATAAATTATTGTTGTCTCTTTCTGTGGGTATGATTGTCCTTATGCTTTCCGCTTGTACATTCGGCGTGAATCCAGATGGTGAAAGCATAACCGTATTCTCAGAAAGACACTACGATACCGATCAGATTCTTTTTGATCTCTTTGAGCAACAAACCGGCATCCGCGTCAATGTCATTGACGGCGGCGCCGACGAACTCATCAACCGCCTCGAGAACGAAAGCGAAGACACATCCGCGGATGTGCTTATCATCGCCGATGCGGGTCGTCTGCATCGTGCCAAGACGAAAGACCTCCTGCAACCCGTGGAGAGCGATACGCTCTTTGAAAACATCCCTTCCAACTATCGCGATGCGGACAACTACTGGTTCGGCCTTACCAAGCGTGCCCGTGTGCTTGTCTATCATCCCGACCGTGTCGACCCAAGCGAACTTTCAACCTACGAAGCGCTCACTGAGCCCGAGTGGGAAGGCCGTGTGGTCACACGTACCAGCACCAACATCTATAACCAGTCCCTGATGGCTTCGTTCATCGAAATCATGGGAGAAGAAGATGCCCGAGCATGGGCGGAAGGCATTACGGCGAACTTCGCCAGAACGCCTGCGGGCAATGACCGCGACCAGTCCAAGTTCGTTGTTGAAGGGGGCGCGGACGTCGCCATCATGAACACGTATTACATCGGACGTATGATGAACTCAAGCGATCCGTTCGAACAGGAAGTCGCCGAGACCGTCGGTGTGTTCTTCCCCAACCAGGATACCACAGGCACGCACGTGAACGTTTCGGCGGCCGGTGTGACCAAACACTCGGACAATGTCGAAGCGGCGGTTCAGTTCATCGAGTTCCTTTCCGGCGAAGAAGCCCAGGAATCCTTTGCGAACGCGAACTACGAATACCCTGTGAATGAAAATGTCGAAATGCATGACCTGCTCAAATCATGGGGCGAGTTCAAAGCTCAGGACATCAACCTGAGCGTCCTCGGTGAAAACAGCTACCAGGCGACCATCATCATGGACGAGGTCGGCTGGGAATAACAGAAAAGAAGGTTTATCATGCTTAGCAGAATAAAGCGGAACATTAACGTGTTCAGCGTCATCAGCGTCATCGCGGCCCTGCTGATTGTGATTCCGATGCTCAACATCCTCCTTGAGGTGTTGAGCCCGCCTTCGGCGGCCTGGGTGCATATCCGGGAGAATCTACTGAACGCATACATCAGGAATACTTTACTGCTTATCGGCTTTGTGGCCGTTTTTTCCGCTTTACTGGGACTTTTTTCCGCATATGTGGTCTCCCGCTTTGAATTCAGGGGAAGAAACCTGCTTTCGTGGATGCTCATCCTTCCCTTGGCCATGCCTTCATACATCGCCGCCTACATTTATGCGGACATGTTCAGCTACACAGGAACAATCGCCCGTTTCATGCGCAGTGCGAACATCCCGTTGCGTGTGAACATGATGAACCTTTCCGGGGCGATCTTCATTTTCACCATGACACTCTTTCCTTATGTATACATGATGAGCCGAAGCGCGCTTTCCTCACAAAGCGCATCGTTTTCGGAAAACGCCCGATTGCTTGGCGCCAACCGCTTTCGTGTGCTTTCCCGTGTCGTCTTGCCTTTGCTTCGGCCGGCTTTGGTCGCGGGGACCTTGCTTGTTGTGCTTGAGACACTCAACGATTACGGCGTGGTCGCCTACTATAACGTCCGGGTCTTCAGCTTCGCCATCTTCAACGCCTGGTTCTCCCTTGGCGATACCACGGCAGCCATTCGTCTTTCGGGGGTGCTGATGCTGATCGTCTTTGCGATCATCTTCATTGAACGCGCCATCCGGGGGAAACGGCAATACAGCATGCATGTCAAAGGCAAACCGGTCGAACCCAAAAAACTCAGAGGGATAAGCGCCTTCATCGTCCCTGCGACGCTTTGGCTGATCATGGCGCTCGCCTTCTTCATTCCGCTGGCCCAACTGTTCTATTATGCGTCATTGACATTCAGTGACGTCATCAACGCGAACTTCATATTCCTGATCATCAACTCGTTGACCCTCGCGATCACCGCGACGGCAATTACCGTGTTTGTCGCGCTCATGCTCGCCAACTATAACCGTGGCACCAAAAATCGCTTCAAAAAAGGGCTGCTCAAGGTGACGAACCTCGGCTATGCCATCCCGGGCGCCGTCATCGCCATCGCCGTGATGCTGTTCGTCCATGGCATCGACCGCACCCTTTACCCCGTCTACCGCCTTTTCAATCCCGATACCGGCCGCCTTGTGATCTCCTCGACACTGATTATGCTTACCTTCGCTTTTGTGCTCCGCTTCATGGCGATCGGCTATAACAGCATCGAAGCGTCTTATGACAAAGTCGGCGAGAAGTTCACCGAGGCGTCCTATTCACTCCGGGCAGGCAAACTGCGAACGCTTTTGACCGTCGATGTCCCGATGATCAAGCATGGCCTCATCAGCGCGGCCATCATCGTCTTCATCGATGTCATCAAAGAACTGCCGCTTACCTTGATTCTAAGACCGACCAACTATAACACGCTCGCGAGCGAAGTGTTCCGCTACGCCCGCGAAGAGATGCTCCAGGAAAGTGCCGTTCCGGCGCTCGTGCTGATCGGGGTTGCGACCTTCGCAATCTATTACCTCACCCATTACAATAAAAAAGGAGTGGCTGCCAATGTACGTGAGAATTGAAAGCATTGATTTCGGCTACACAAAGAAACAAACCGTGCTCAAAGATATTTCTTTTTCCATGGTGGAAGGGGAGATTGTCGCGATCCTTGGCAGTAGTGGATCCGGTAAGAGCACGCTTTTAAGACTCTTGAGCGGTCTGGAGATTCCCGCCCGAGGCAAAATCGAGATCAACGAAGAGACATTGTGCAGTGCCGATACCTTCGTTGAATGCGAAAAACGTCATGTCGGCATGGTCTTTCAGGACTATGCGCTGTTTCCGCACATGGACGTCTATAAAAACATCGCCTTCGGCATCCGGAAGTATCCGAAAGCCCAAAAGAGGCAGCGCGTCATGGAAATGCTCGACCTTATCAATATGGAAGAAAAAATCCATGCCTACCCGCATGAACTCTCCGGAGGGCAGCAACAACGTATCGCATTGGCTCGTGCCCTTGCGCCCTCACCGGACATCCTATTGCTTGACGAGCCTTTTTCCAATCTGGATGCCGATCTGAAAATGCGGATTCGTCATGAGTTGCGTACCATTATGAAGAAGTCGGGTATGACCAGCATTTTTGTGACGCATGACTACGATGACGCGAAGGACATTGCGGACCGTATTGTCTATCTTGAGAACGGTCGGATCGCTTATGAGGAAAATGTGAGACACCAATAATCCATGCCTTACCCTTGGGGGGTAAGGTTTTTTATTTGCCTTGCCCATGCACTTTAAAACAACAATTTAAAATGCGTTTTTAATAGGTTTTTCTTAAAAAGTGGTATATAATTTAAGTGCACAAGTTTGATTTCGAACTAAAAAGAAGGGAGTTGTCGATGTTGCTTGTGCATCGACTATAAAAACATGAAAAAGCGTGTTTTATTGTTTTTCGTTTTACTCACACTCACCTTTGTTTTGGCTGCATGTGGCGCTGATGGAGAGATTGGCGAAACCGGTCCGCAAGGTCCGCAAGGCGAAACAGGCGATGTTGGTCCAGAGGGTCCTGAAGGCCCTGAAGGTCCTGTCGGTCCAGAGGGTCCGATCGGTGAAACCGGACTTTCTTCGTTTGAAGAATACATCCAGTTATACCCGGGCTATGAGGGCGATTCTGCCCAATGGTTCAAGGATGCCTTTCTTCATCAGAATCTTGTCGTAGAACTCACACTGGAATATCTCGATGGATTCACCGAGACCTTTTATTACCTTAATGGTGCGGAGATAGGTCCTTCACCTTACGTTCTCCCTTGGTATCTCGATGATGATTTCGAGACACTTGCTGATGATGCGTACATCACAGAAGACAAGACAATCTTTATTGAAGCCGGTAATGTTGTGCAGACTGCGCTCGCCTATGATGATTTCACCACTCTGGCTGCCGCGTTGGATGCGGCGGACTTGGTTGATGATTTGCAAGGCGAAGGTCCGTTCACCGTTTTTGCACCGACCGATGCGGCTTTTGACGCATTGTTGAGTGCACTCGGCATTTCGGCTGAAGACCTTCTTGCAGACGAGGGTCTGGCAGACATCTTGCTGTTCCATGTGCTACCCGGAAAATACGATGCTGCCACAGTTGTTGAAAACGCACCGCTGTTTATGGACACATTGGAAGGAAGTGCCGTATCGATTATTGTTGAAGATGGCGACGTATTCGTCAACGGCGCTAAAGTGATCATCGCGGATGTTCCTTCCAGTAACGGAATCATTCATGTCATCGAAGACGTCATTCTTCCTCCGGATGATATCGTGTCAATCGCTGAAGAAGATGGCAACTTCACCACACTGCTTGCCGCATTGGAAGCTGCGGAACTGAAGGAAACGCTGGAAGGCCCTGGCAAGTTCACTGTCTTCGCGCCGACTGACGATGCGTTTGACGCATTGCTGAGCGCGCTGGATATCGATGCTGCCACTTTGCTCGGGGCTGCCAATCTTGAAAATATTCTACTCTATCATGTGCTCGGGGATGCCTATTACTCCAGTGATGTTGTAACGAATGCTCCATTCAGCCTCGAAACACTGGAAGGGGCGGAAGTGGACTTTACGGTCGATGACGGCAAAGCCTTCATCAACGGCATTGAAATCGTCATTACCGACATCATTGGTTCAAACGGTGTCATTCATGTGATTGAAGACGTGCTTCTCCCTTATGAAGACGTTGTTGCTACAGCCGATTCATATGGATCGTTTGAGACGTTGCTTGCCGCACTTGAAGCGGCCGAACTGACTTCCGCTTTGCAAGGCGAAGGTCCGTTCACCGTTTTTGCACCGACTGATGACGCTTTTGATGCACTTCTCAGTGCGCTTGACATTGATGCCGAAACGTTGCTCGCTGTTGAAAATCTCGATGATATTCTCCTTTATCACGTACTGAGCGGAGCGGTTTATGCTGAATACGTGATTGACAATGCACCATTTGATGTCTCAACCCTTGAAGGCAGCGATGTCGAATTCACGCTTGATAATGGCGCAGCCTTCATCAACGGCATCGAAATCATTATGACCGACATCATCACTCCGAATGGAGTCATCCACGTGATTGATGGTGTCCTCCTACCGCTTGAAGACATCATCGATACCGCAGAAGCGGCCGGTGATTTTGACACTTTGCTCGCCGCTTTGGATGAAGCCGAACTGACTGCCACACTGCAAGGCGAAGGCCCATTCACTGTGTTCGCTCCGACCGATGCGGCATTTGACGCGTTGATGAGTGATCTCGAGTTGACTGTTGAGGAACTGCTTGACCTTGAAAATCTTTCTGATATTCTGCTCTATCATGTGCTCGGCGATGCGTATTACTCGACCGATGTCGTAGCAAACGCGCCATTCAGCCTTGAAACTGTTGAGGGTACCGTTGTTCACTTCACGGTGGATGAAGGCACCGCCTACATCAACGGTGTTGAAATCGTTGTGACCAACATCCTTACCACCAACGGTGTGATTCACGTAATCGAAGAAGTGCTCCTGCCGCTTGAAGATATCGTCGCGACCGCGGAAGCGGCCGGCGACTTTGACACTTTGCTCGCCGCGCTGGAAGAAGCCGAGCTGACTGCCACACTTCAAGGCGAAGGACCTTTCACCGTCTTCGCACCGACGGACGAGGCATTCAATGATCTCCTGACTGCGCTCGATATTGACGCCGCCACCCTGTTGGCCGCCGATAACCTGGCAGACATTTTGCTTTATCATGTGCTTGGCGATGCCTACTATGCCTCTGATCTTGTTGGGGAAGCCTCATCCAGTCTAACCACACTCGAAGGCTCTGACATTGTTATCACTGTGGATGATGGCATAGTCTTTATCAATGGCATTGAAGTCGTCATTGTCAACGTTTACACCTCAAACGGCATTATTCATGTCATCGAAGAAGTGCTCCTGCCGCTTGAGGACATCGTCGCGACCGCGGAAGCGGCCGGTGATTTTGACACTTTGCTCGCCGCTTTGGATGAAGCCGAACTGACTGAAACGCTTCAAGGCGATGGACCGTTCACCGTTTTCGCTCCGACCGACGCAGCATTCGACGCGTTGATGAGTGAGCTTGGATTGACTGTTGAGGAACTGCTTGACCTTGAGAACCTTTCTGATATTCTGCTCTATCATGTGCTCGGCGATGCGTATTACTCGACCGATGTCGTAGCAAACGCGCCCTTCAGCCTTGAAACCGTTGAAGGCACTGTCGTGTACTTTACGGTTGATGAAGGCACCGCCTACATCAACGGCATTGAAATCGTTGTGACCAACATCTTCACTTCAAACGGTGTGATTCACGTGATCGAAGAAGTGCTCCTCCCGCTTGAGGACATCGTCGCGACCGCGGAAGCGGCCGGCGACTTTGACACTTTGCTCGCCGCTGTGGATGAAGCCGAACTGACAACCGCTCTGCAAGGCGAAGGGCCTTTCACCGTCTTCGCACCGACGGACGCTGCGTTTGATGCACTCCTCGCGGAATTGGATATCGACGCAGAAACACTGCTTGGTGTTGATAACCTTGCAGACATTCTGCTCTATCATGTCATCAGTGGTGAATATTTCGCCTCACAAGTAGTAGACGGAGCGCCATTCAGTCTCGAGACCCTTGAAGGCTCCGAGGTTGAGTTCACATTGGATAACGGAAGCGTCTTTATCAACGGCGTTGAAATCATTGTGACCAACATCTACACTTCAAACGGCATCATTCATGTCATCGAAGAAGTGCTCCTGCCGCTTGAGGACATCGTCGCGACCCTGGAAGCCTACGGTGATTTTGACACTTTGCTCGCCGCTTTGGATGAAGCCGAACTGACTGAAACGCTTCAAGGCGATGGACCGTTCACCGTGTTCGCTCCGACCGATGCGGCATTTGACGCGTTGATGAGTGATCTCGAGTTGACTGTTGAGGAACTGTTGGACCTTGAAAACCTTGATGAAATCCTGCTCTACCACGTGCTTGGTGACGCTTATTACTCAACCGATGTGCTTGACTTGGCACCGGTAAGTATCGAATCATTGGAAGGCAGCAACCTTGACTTCACCGTTGATGACGGAACTGTCTTAGTCAACGACGTCGAGGTTGTCACGACCGATATTCTCACCACCAACGGTGTCATTCATGTCATTGAAGAAGTATTGCTACCTCCTGAAGAATAGGATGTGTTCTTCGCATAAGTCTTATTCAGACCCGGCCTGTGAAAACAGGCCGGGTTTTCTTTCGCTCTATCCAAACACGCTGTATTCGTTTATAATGAGGAACGTGATACTTTATTTAAGACAATGAAAGGATGAAGAAAATGGACATTCGGTTACTCCAAACGTTTGATTTCAAGGCATTGGCATCCCTTTATGATGATGCGGGATGGTCGCTTTATCTCAAGGACATGGACGCTTTCAAAAGGATGTTCGCGGCTTCACATAGTGTGTATGGCGCTTTTGAAGACAATCGCCTTATCGGCACGGTCCGAAGTCTCTCTGATACGGCTCATATCCTTTATATCCAGGACATCATCGTCCATTCGGACCACCGCCGAAAAGGCATAGGCAAAGCGTTGCTCAGCCGTATCGTTGAAGACAACGCCTCGATCCGCCAGAAGGTTTTGATCACGGATTCGGATGATGCGGGTGCCGGAGCTTTTTATGAGGCGGTCGGATTTAAACGAAGCGGTGATCTTTCCACTGTGTGCTATCTTCGCTACGACCATTAAAAAGTCTCGCTTGCGAGGCTTTTTATGTGTTAGAATACTACTATAAAGGGGTTGATCGAATGAAACGCAAAACGTTCTGGGTTTCCATCATCATCGGCATGGTGATTTTATTGTTGCTGGTCCTTGCGTCGCATGTCATCAGTGTCGGCGAGCGCCTTTCCGGTATTCACATCGCGCTTGAATACGCTTTTTACGTCCTTGCGCTTCTGATTGTGTGGCTGCTTGTGCTGAATCCGATCCGTGTCATCTTCATGGCACCGACGTTTTCAATCGACGCGCTCGATTCCGACCAAAGCACGCGCACATACAAACGCGCCGCCAAAACTATGCTCAAACTTGACTACCTGAGTGATGAGGAGCGCACGCTGCTCAACGACCACATCAAAGATCCCGATAACCTGCGTGAATCGATTCAGACGGTTTTCTCCGGCTCCATCAAAAAAGAGGTGGACAAAACCATCATTCACTACTCGCAAAGCGTGCTTCTTACCACCGCGGTGAGTCAAAACGGGAATCTCGACATGCTTGCGGTCATCTTCACCAACATCCGCATGATCATGCGAATCACCAAAAAATGCGGGTTCCGCCCCTCTTACATGCATCTTGCCAAACTGTCCATCAACGTCGCGGTCACCGCGATGATCGCCGAAGGGCTTGAAGACGTCGATATCAACGAGGCCCTGCCTTCTCGCGTGGGCGATACAATCCGTGACATTCCGGTGGTAAGAGGCATGACCAACAGCGTTTTTCAAGGCATTTCAAACGGCATGCTCACCTGCCGCATCGGCATCGTCACACGCAAATACCTCTTCCAAGACAGCAAACTTCATTCGCCACGCAAGATCCGTATTGAAGCCTACAAGGAAAGTTTCCGCCTCATGCCCCAGATCATTTCGGGCGGTCTCGCGAACTTCCCCAAAGGCATCGTCAACTATATGATCAAACCATTCTTCAAAAACCCGTTCACCAAGAAAGGATATGAAAATGAATGACAAAAGCCTGATCCTCTACGCGCGCCTCGTGCTCTTCAGGGGTGTCAACCTCAAGGAGGACGAAGACCTGGTCATCAACGCCCCCATCACCGCCCAGGATTTTGTACGCGCGCTCACCCAAGAAGCCTATAAGACCTTCAAAAGCGGAAACGTCCATGTTAACTGGCAAGATCCCGTCCTCTCACGCATCGCCTATCTTCACGCCAAAGACCAGGTGCTTGAGGATGTACCCGAATACATTTTCGACCGGATCCGCAACACGCTGAACCGTAAAGCCGCATTCCTGACCATCTCTTCGAGCTTTCCGGGACTGATGGCCAACATCGATCAAAAACGCATCCAGAAAGCCCAAAAAGCGATGGGGTCGAAAATGCGCCCCTACCAGGAAGAAATCGCCAAGACGGCCAAATGGTCCGTCGCCGCCTATCCATGCATCCCTTGGGCCAAGAAAGTGTTTCCCGACATGGAGGATTCGGATGCGCTCATGCAGCTGCATGAAGACATCGTCACCATCATGCGCCTTGACGAGGAAAAGCCGATCGATGCCTGGACCAAGCATCTCAACGCTCTCGAACAAAAACGCCGGAAACTCAACGAATATCGTTTCCGCCGTCTCGAATACAAGGGCGAAGGCACTGACCTCACCGTCGAACTCCCTGAGAAGCACATCTGGGTAAGCGGTGCGCAAAAGCGTGGTGACGACGTGTTCCTGCCGAACATGCCCACCGAAGAAGTTTTCACCGCTCCGCTTAAAACCGGGGTCAACGGCAGGGTCCGGGTGACCAAGCCGCTCAACGTCCGCGGCACGCTGATCCAGCCGTTTTCCATGACGTTCAAATACGGCGAAGTCGTCGAAATCAAAAGCGACGAAAAAGACAAGATCGAAAAAATCATCTCCTTGGACAAAGGTGCCCGTTTCCTTGGCGAAGTGGCCCTTGTCCCCAAAGAGAGCACGATCAACCAACTCGGTAGAATCTATTACAACACGCTGCTCGATGAGAATGCGACATGTCACTTCGCTTTCGGGAACGCTTATCCGATGAGCGTCAAGGACAAAGGGAAGAACGTCCAGGAAATCGTTGAGCGCAACAACATCAACCGTTCGATGATTCATATCGACTTCATGGTCGGCGATGAGACCCTCGACATCGTCGGCATCAAAGAAGACGGCGAGCGCGTCCCCATTTTTGAAAAAGGGACCTGGGCGTCTTCATTCAAATGAATCAAAAAAGACCCGATTTTTAAAAATCGGGTCTTTTTGATGCACGGTGTTAAAGAAAGCTTCAGGGATTCGGATTGAGCCAGTCGGGCATATCATAAGGGACCCCGTCGTTATTGGAGCGCCCGGGACTGATGTGGTTACGGTCGAAAAACACCCAGTGTTCGCTGCCATCGTGCTGGCGTCCATACGATACATTGCGTGGGACATTGACCGGCATGGTCTGGTCAATGAGCGTCATCGGGTCGCGTGCTGTCAAAATCAGCGCTTCACCGGAGTGTGCGATGCCGAAATTGGTATGTAGCTCGCCCCCGGCGGCGACGTTGCTTTTCCCCGAAGCCCACACCAGCAGGTAACCGTGTGGCGGAATGAATGTGTTTTCGGGAAATTGCCAGCGGAATGGGTTTTCATGTGGCGGGGAAGCTGGTTCTTCGCGCAATACCATGTGGCGATCGTATCCGCCATTGTCGTCACACTGACCGCCACCCCGTTCATTCATGCCCTTCTTACAAGAAACAAACCTGCAGAAGGTACTGTTGGCAAAGACTCCTGACCTACGTGTCAATGAGCATCCATAAAAAGAACCGCCCGTGCCTTTCGGACCGGGCGGTTCGCTTTTTTTATGGTTCAGATGAACGGTCGTCAGAGGCTGTTCATTCCAGGATGGGGCGCGCAAGACGCTCATAGTGTCGCATGGTATCCTCATCTTTTTTATCTAAATGGGCAAGCAGCATTTTCAACCTCGGATTCTTTTCGATAATGCCACGGTTGTCTCTCAGGAACAGATAGAACAGCGCATTCCAGATATCCTCCCACTGACCCGGAGGGTAATTGCCCATCTTGCGAATGTAGTTCGCACCGCTGAAATAAGGTTTGGTCACGAGCGCGTCGCCCGCAGCGAACTGACTCATTCCATAGACGTTAGGGACCATCACCCAATCGTAGGCATCGATATGGCTTGCCATGAAATAGCGATACACTTCATCGGGGTGGATCCGAGCCAAAAGGGCGATGTTGCCAATCACCATGAGTCGTTCGATATGGTGGGAGTAGGCGGTTTTTTCCACGCGTCGCAGGACAGTGTCCAAAGGGAGCATTCCGCTCGTGCCATTTAAAAACCATGCCGGCATCGTCCGATTGTGTTTCAGGGCGTTGCTTGTTCGCATGCGCCGCCCTTGTTTGACATAACTTGCGCGAATGAACTCGCGCCATCCTATGATTTGTCGGATGAATCCCTCCTTGGATTCAATCGGAACATCGGCGCGTTCGATGCGATCGACGAGCCACCGCGGTGAAAGCAATCCGATATTCAAAGCGCACGAAAGCCTCGAGTGGAACAGGACACTTTGATCGGTATCAAGGGCATCCTGGTAGGGACCGAAGCGATTCAGTCTTTGGTCCACGAAATCCTCAACGTGTTTGCGGGCCTGTTTATGTGTGAAAGGATAGTCGAATCCTCCTAAGGTACCCGGATTGTCGGAAAATTCTTTTTCAACCCGGTTTTTTGCTGCTTCAAGATGTGCATTCCGCTCCGGTTTCAAAAGGGACGGAATGGTGATGTCTTTTGGCAGTTTCTTTCGATTCGCCGTATCGAAACTGTATTTTCCGCCGACAGGCTTTCCTTTGTCCATGAGGATATTCAGTCGCCTGCGCTGATGGACGTAGAAATCCCGCATGTGAAACGACTCATCATCGGTGAAATACCGGTTAATCTCTCGCATGGTTGTGATGAAATTCGGGGATTCGAGATAACGGATTTTTCCGCTGAAGCGTTCACCTTGTTTTTTGATCCGAGAAATCAAGGCGTCGTCCACAGGGTCATAGAAGCACACTTCGCCACCCGTTGGCGCATGCGTGAAGTAATCGGGCTCGTGACCTGAGCGGTATCGAAGCACGTGCACGGTTCTCCCTTTTGCCTCTAAAGCGCTTTTGAACGCTTCCATTGAGGCGAAATGGAGCACCAGTTTTTTCTTGTTGAAAGAAAGAGGGTAGGTGAGGTCACCGAAGAAAAGCGGATCTTCGACAAGCACAATCTCGCCCTCCAAGTCGAATACTTCCTCAAACAATTGGTTGGGAAATATGATGATGGTACGTTTCATGTTCATCCCTCATAACTTAAGGACGCCTGTCCTTGTTTTATGGTCACACCAGATAATGATAAAGCAGTTCGATGGTGTTCTTGATGGCGTCATAATGCGTCCGTTCCATGCCGTGGGAAGCATGTACGCCGGGACCGATCAGCGCTCCTTTGAAGTCGTTTCCGCCTTTAAGGGCGGCTGAGACATCGGAACCGTAATAAGGATAGATGTCGACGGCGTGGTTGAGTTTGTGTTTCGTGGCGGTATCCTTGAAACGCGAAACCAGATCGTAATCATAGGGTCCGCTCGAATCCTTTGCGCAAATGCTCACGTCATACTCAGTGCAGCTCAAATCATCGCCGATGCACCCCATGTCCACAGCGATGAACTCATCCATTGCGGGTATGTAAGCCGCCCCGTGTCCGACTTCCTCATAGGTTGAAATGACGATCTTGAGTGTCGGCACGGGCTTTTTATTGTTGTCATTGAACGCCTTGATGAGGCCGAACATGCTCGCGACGTTGATCTTGTCGTCCAAAAACCGGGATTTGACAAACCCGCTTTTGGTGACCTCAGTCTTGGTGTCGAAGAAAATGAAATCGCCCGTCGCGATGCCCAGTTTTTCGACATCCTCTTTGTTTTTGACTCGTTCGTCGATGCGAACGACCATGTTTTCGGGATCGCGTTTTTTCGTCCCGGCATCCTTGAACACATGATTGGCCGGCGACGTTGAAAGGAACGTTCCGGTATAATCGCGTCCGTCGCGTGTCCGTATGGTGCAATACTCGCCATCGAGCGTCGGCCAGGAAGGCCCGCCGATCGATGTGAAACGCAGTTCGCCGGTCGATGTGATGCTTCGGACCATCGCGCCAAGGGTGTCGACATGGACGGAGAGTCCGACAGTTTTGTCCGATTCGCCTTCCACGGTGATGATCAAATTGCCTTTCTTGGTCTGTTCGTAAGAAAGCCCGAACGCATCGGCCTCCCGTTTGATCCGCTCTGTGACTTCTTTGGTGTATCCGCTTGGTGAAGGAATTTTGAGTATTTCCTCCGCCAGCGTCAATACGTATTTTTTATCGATGTTCATACTATCACCTCACCGACAAGTATAGCACAAAATCGCTGTTTTGCACGTTCCAAAGTATCTTTCTCCATGTTATAATGTTTATGGTGATTGCTATGCATATTGTCTACGGTGGAAGTTTCAATCCGCCCACAAAAGCCCACTTCGAGGTATATCGCTATCTGAAACGTAAACTCCCCGTAGAGAAGTTTACGTTTTTGCCGGTGGGTGGCGCTTATGACAAAGAATCTTTGCGCTATGACGAACACCGCTTCAAGATGCTCAAAGTGATGACGGAAGGCTATGACGATATCCATGTCAGTGACATTGAACTCACCGACACGACGTTCCAAGGGACCTACGAATCCTTGAAACGCCTCAGAAAAAACGACGAACGCCTCGCGTTCGTCATCGGGGCGGACAACCTGCCTACCCTGCACCGGTGGAAGAACATCCACAAGATGTTGACGGATTTCGAATTCGTGGTGCTTAATCGTAAAGACGCCGACTTGGACCGCATCATAAACCGGGACCATTTTCTGAAACATTACCGGGAGCGGTTCATCGTGTTTGAGGATTTCGACATGCCCCTTTCATCCAGTGATTACCGCAAAACGCAAAATGATGAACTGATTACCCCGCGTGTGTTAGAATATATCAAGCAGCATAATCTGTATTGAGGTGAGCCCGATGTATCATAACGATTTTCTGAAAGTCGCCGCCATCACGCCGAAACTCCGTGTGGCCAACCCGAAATACAACGTCGATGAGATGTTGCGACTGCTCAAGGACAACCCCGCATCGATCGCGGTGTTCCCCGAACTTGGCGTGACCGCCTATACCTGCAACGACTTATTTTTCCAAAATTCGTTGCTGAAGGAGAGCAAGCGCGAAATCACCCGTTTTCTGAAACACAATCCGTTCAAGGGCATTGTGCTTTTCGGTGCGCCGCTCGAGATTGAGGGCATTCTTTACAACGCAGCCTTCATCGCGAAAGAAGACAAGCTGCTCGGCATCGTTCCGAAATTCTACCTTCCGAACACTCAGGAATTTTATGAAAAACGTTGGTTTACAAGCGCGTATGACGTGGTGCGCCGCACCAAAATGATCCGCTATCTTTCCCAGGTAGTGCCCTTCGGGTCGATCATCTTTAAGGAAAGCGAGACCAACCTGTCATTCGGCGTTGAAATATGCGAAGACATGTGGGCCCCGATCAGCCCTGGCAACCTGCTCGCCCTAAACGGCGCACAGATGATCATCAACCTTTCCGCCTCGAACGAATACCTCAACAAACGCTCTGTCCGAAAACGGACCGTCGTCGAACACTCGCGCCGTAACGCGGGCGCCTACATCTACTGTAGCGCCGGCGTCAACGAATCGACCAGCGAGACGGTCTTTTCAGGTCATAACCTGATCGCGCAAAACGGTGAGACGATTGTCGAAACCGAGCATTTCTCAAGGGAAAGCGAAATCATCTACGGCGACATCGATTTGTCCAAAATCGCGTTTGTGCGCAAGAGCCATTCCTCCTTCCGTGATACCATCAACAAACATGCATCCGACTGCGTCGAAGTGGAATTCGAACTGGAAACGAGCGATGATTACACCTTCGAAAAACCGTTCGACACCCTTCCCTTCGTCCCGAAAGCGGACGATAAAAAAGCGTTCGAAAAGATCGCGGCCTTGCAGGAGAACGCACTGATCAAGCGACTCAACCATATCGGTTCCGAGTCCGTCATCATCGGCGTTTCGGGCGGGCTTGATTCCACCTTGGCCTTGTTGATCGCCGCCCGTGCGGCGGATGCGCTCGGCATGCCGCGAAAACAGATCATCGGCGTGACCATGCCCGCACTCGGCACATCGGAAAAGACCCGGAAACAGGCCGATGAACTGATGAAGGACCTGGGCGTCACCATGAAAGCGATTAATCTCAAGCAACACATCAAGGACCATTTCGATTTGATCGGCCATGACGGGACCACCACTGACAAGGCTTATGAGAATACCCAGGCGCGTGCTCGGACCATGGTGCTCATGAACCTCGCGAACATGCACAACGGTCTTGTGCTCGGCACCGGTGACATGAGCGAGATCGCGCTTGGTTTCACGACCTATAGCGGGGATCAGATGAGCATGTACAACATCAACGCCGGAATCCCCAAGACTTTGGTACGTTACATGGTCAAGAAATACGCCGAGACCAAATTCAGCGAGAACCTCGACAAGGTCGTCAAGGACGTGCTCGACACCCCAATCTCGCCTGAACTCATCCTGGACCAGGTCACCGAAGAAGAACTCGGAAAGTACGAGGTCAATGACTTCATCATGCATCGCTTCTTACGCTTCGGCGATGATGAGGAACGCATCCAGTGGCTCATCGGAAAAGCGTTCGGACTCTCCGAATCGGAAAGCGAACACTATGTAAGAAATTTCTTCAAACGATTCTATTCGCAGCAATTCAAACGTCAGGCCTCGCCTGACGCCCCCAAGATCCTCGACATCTCCCTTTCGCCGCGCAGCGACTTCAGGATGCCGTCGGATGTAGATAAACGAAATTAAGTGAGTTGATTCATATGTCAAAACATGTCGTCATCGGCATGAGCGGCGGCGTGGATTCAAGCGTGGCCGCCTATTTGTTAAAACAACAAGGCTATAAAGTGACCGGACTGTTCATGCTCAACTGGGACAGTGCGGCCAACAACGACCTGCTCGGAAATCCCGACCTTTTAAACGACGTCTGCCCACAGGAAAAAGACTACCAGGACGCCCTCAAGGTCGCCAAACATATCGGCATCCCCTTGGAACGTGTCGATTTCATCGAAGAATACTGGGATGACGTCTTCACCTATTTCCTGGCCGAGTACAAGAAAGGGCGGACCCCGAACCCCGACATCATGTGCAACAAATACATCAAGTTCTCCTCCTTCGCCGAACACGCCGAAAACCTCGGCGCGGACCTGATCGCGATGGGACACTACGCGAGAATCCGTAAAAACGGCAAAGTCGAGATGTTAAGAGGCGTCGATACAAACAAGGACCAGACGTATTTCCTCTCCCAGCTCAAAGCCTCGCAGCTCGAAAAGGCCCTTTTCCCGATCGGCGATCTGCCCAAGGACGAAGTACGTCGCATCGCCCGTCAAGCGAATCTTCCAACGGCCGAAAAGAAAGATTCCACCGGCATCTGCTTCATCGGCGAACGGGACTTCGACAAGTTCCTTCGCAACTACCTGCCCGCCCAAAGCGGCGACATCCGCACCATCGATGGCGTGAAGATCGGCGAACATGTCGGTCTGATGCACTACACCATCGGTCAGCGCAAAGGGCTCGGCATCGGCGGACACAAGGATTTCGACAACGCCCCTTGGTTCGTCATCGGCAAAGATCTGAAGACGAATACGCTCTATGCCGGGCAAGGATACCATCACGAAATGCTTTATTCGACGCACTGCACGCTTGAGGACGTCAACCTCATCGATCCGGACCGTACGCTTGATGGTGAGAAACTCACCGCCAAATTCCGTTATCGCCAGGGGGACAAAGGCGTCAAAGTAAGCATCGAGGACGGTCAATACGTCCTATATTTCGACGAACCCATCCGGGCGGTCACGCCGGGTCAGGCCGCAGTGTTCTATGACGGCGAAGTGTGCCTCGGCGGTGGAATCATCAAGACCGTATACAAAAACGACAAAATCATGCCCTACTGAAAGGAGTGCATGCAATGAAACGAGGCATCGCCCTGGGGGGCGGCGGCGCACGTGGCGCCTATGAGATGGGCGCGCTCAAAGCCCTGAAGGAAATGGGCTATCTCGACCGGCTGGACGCCATCAGCGGTGTCAGCGTCGGTTCGCTCAACGCCGCCTTCCTCGCTCATGACAACATCGAAGAAGGTGAAAAACTGTGGTTGAGCGAAGAAATCGACACCATCTTTTCAAAACCGCCGTCTTTCATCAAAAAAGTGTTCGACAAGGAATCGTCGCTTCTTGATGACGGTTTATACGAGACGAAAAAACTCGAAGCGCTCATCGATCGGATGATCGATTATGACGCGATGCGCAAAGCGAACGTCCGGGTCGGCATCAGCTATGTCGGCGATGAAGACACCGGCTTTTTCGAACTGCTTCGTGCCAACGTCGGCTATCTTTTCGACAATAAGGCCTACCTTCGCTATGTCGACCTCACCAACCTGAGTGATAAGGACATCAAAAGCACAATTCTCGCCAGTTGCGCCATACCGGTCGTTTTCCAACCGGTCATCATCGACGGCAAGAAATATTTCGACGGCGGCATGTTCGAACGCTTGCCCTGCACACCGCTTGTGGAAATGGGCATGGATGAGATCATCGCCATCGATCTGTTCCGTCTCAACCTGTGGCGGAAGAAACAGCGTGAAAACAGCACCATCATCCACATCCGCCCTTCAAGAGGGCTCGGCCGCATCATGGATTTTTCTCCCGAGAAGAACCGCTTGCGGTTCGCCACCGGCTACGAGGACGCGTTCAAGGCCATGCGCGAGTATGAAGAGGAGAAAAAGGAAAAGCAAGCCGACGCGTCCGGTAAATAGTTCCTTGTTCTTTTTGGCGCATTATGTCACATTCAATCCCTCGCTTTGTTGAGGGATTTTTTTATTTGAGTAAATAAAGGGTGTCAAGCGTATCATGCGAGTGAAGGAGGAATACCCAATGAAAAAATTGATTCTATGCTTGTTTGTTTTGACTGCTTTACTGTTTGACGCATCAACGCTAGGGGCCGGTGAATACCTGACGTATGAGGAAATCACCTTCCACGGTCGTAACCAGAAACTGCTCAGGGATTTCAACGAGTTCGATTACAACCGGCTTTACAGCCAACTCGGCCGCCGCCGTTTCTTCGGTTGGAGAACCGCGACCAACATGTCGAATGTGCCGGTGAGTTTCAAAAAGGAGACCCTTTATGTCATCGTCAACGAGGGCGAGACACCGATCCGCCAGAACTTCACGTTCCGCCAATCCGAACAGACCAGCCGCCAGATTTCCTCAAGCGGCTCGATCGGCCTCGACCTTTCCGGAGATATCCGCGCTTTTGAAGCGGGCCTTGAATCATCTCTCAATTTTTCGTTTGAGACCAAGCGGTCGACCATGATCGAAGAAGCGGTGGATATCCATATCCAGGTCGATCCCTGGACCCGTCTCGAAGTGGAAATCTACGGGGAAGGGATGATCACCAACGGTGTGGGACGCCGATACAAATTCTTCCGGAACACGAAAAGTGGCGGCTGGGAGATTTTCACCCTGCAAAGCGAACATTATTCGATCGTCAAAAGTGAGATCGAGCGATGAGACCCGCTGTGATCGGATTAAGTGTTTTCCTGGTTCTCATCGCTTGGGCGAGCCTGGTCCCAAGACTCGCCCCGCACTCGACGATGATCCGTACCGTCCCGCGGATCCATTCGTATCTGGCCACCGATGAGCCGGCTCTATTCAGCGTGGATTTTCTGATCAGTGACCCGGATGGCCTGCCGGCCATGGAAGACGCGTATGAAACGCTTTGGATTGAAGGGGATGAAACATTCGCACTGGATCTTGTGAGCCTGGATGCACGGGGCACGACCGTGATCGATAAAGTCACAATGCATCAGTTCGTTCTCCGAATGGCCCCGCGTTTCCACACGGTCCCTTTCGCAGTGCAAATCGATGAGGCGGCGCTTCATGCCCGGCTGGTCGACGGCCGCGAGATGGTCTTTCCGATGGGGGCGTTTTCCTACCGTACGCATACGTCCCATGAAGGCCCCTTGCGCCTCGAACACCTCCATAACCTCTATGGCTCCTTCGGCGAGGGCGTGACCTCCCAGGGAATGTTGCTCGGGCTTCATAACGAATCAGGAGAGACACTTCATATCGATTCCGTGTCACTCGGCAGCGAACGAGTCAGCGTTCACACGCCGCTGATCACCAGGAATGCCACGCCCTTTGAACAGGGCATGGACATCTCTAAACTTGTCGATGAGAGAAACGTCCATACGCCATTGCTTGAAGGAAATGAAACGATGCAGTTCGCGATTCGTTTTGATTTCACAACCGATTTGAATCTGCTTTATCGCTATCCGCTCATGATCGAGTACAGTGTCGGTGAAGCATCCTATGCGTTCGTGCTTGAGGATTTCATGTTCATCAACGCCAATCCCTATGCCATGGAGAACGCACCGCTTTTCAAGGAGGTCACCATTCATGCGCCCGCTTCGGATTGAGCCATTCTCGTTCTCATATGACGGCCATGACAGACTGACTTATCCACCCCTGTGTTTTGAACCGGGCCTCAACATCTTGAAAGGGGCGAACGGCAGCGGGAAGACGACTTACCTTAAAGCCTTGGCGGGCTTGCTTGGTGAAAGGGTTCATCAAAAAGAATCGCTTTATATGAGTGAAAAACCGTCGTTTCCTTCTTACATGAGGGTGAAAGATTATCTCATGGCGTTGGAATCGGCCTCCCCTTCGACCAAAGGGGAGGCGAACGAACTGTTGGAACGGTTTGGTCTTCACGCCAAGCGCGAGGCGCGTATCGAGAGCCTGTCCAAAGGCATGCGTCAGAAACTCGCCCTGATTGAGACACTGAATGAGGCGCGTCCTCTTTATCTTTTGGATGAACCGTTCAACGGCATCGACAAAGCGTTCATGCCGTTGGCTTTGGAAGCGGTCAGCGCGCTTAAAGGGATTGTCATCGTGACCTTGCATGAAGCCGTCGATTTCAAGGGTCCCCTCCGGGAGGTGTATTTGTGAAGGGGCTTTTCACGGTGGTGGCGTACCGGTTGTTTCACCCGAAAATCGTAGCCTTGGCGGTGATATATCTGGTGGTGGGTGCGTTGCTCGCGGTCTATCATCTCGATCACGGGGCGCCGCTGATCAATCGCTTGAGCGAACCGGCACTGCTTTCGCGACTCTATTTTTATGATACGCATTTTTTCATGCGCATCGGGTTGCTTATGCTTGGCGCGATCATGACCTACAAGATCCAGCAGGAAGACGCGCTTGACATCCCGCTAGTCATGCGGGTCGGACGCATCCGTCTTGCGCTGTTGCGGACGTTATGTCCCACGGTGGTATTGCTTGGGGTGATGGGACTTTCGTTGCTGATCAATCTTCATGTATACGCCTTCGCCCCATTCTCCGAGGGCTTTGTCATTCATCATGGGATAGTGTTGGTGTATGGCGTTTATGTGGTATATTATACGGCCCTTTTCGATCTTGTGATGAACCGCTTCAAAACGCTTTATCATGGCATGATGGTAGTACTGATCGCTTTGCTTGGCGATGTCTTGATGGATTTTGACACACCCGTTCACGCGATGCGCGTTCCATTGAGAATGTTGCTGACGTTTTTTCCTGTAAGTGTGGCATCACCGGAAGGCTTTCAACTAAGCGTTTCACCGCTTATTCCGGGGATGCTCGCCATTGCATACATGTCTCTATCGACACTTGTGTTTACACGTAAACGGCTTTAAATGACTCTTTTGGCCTTTTCAAACGCTCTGTAATAGTGTTATAATAATTTAGTACTGAAAAAGAGCGAACACTCGCATTCATCATGCTTGCGAGTTTTTCATTTACTAAAAGGAAGAAAAGAGGGAAAGACATGTGTGGAATTGTAGGCTATCTCGGGGAGGGCAACGCCCGCAGCATCGTCCTTGAGGGACTGAAACGACTGGAGTACCGCGGCTATGACTCGGCGGGAATGAGTCTTTATGATGAAACGGAACAGTATTTTAATGTATATAAAGAAAAGGGGAGAATCCAAGCCCTTGAATCAATCGTCGACATGGAGCGTTCACCGATGGGCATCGGCCATACGCGGTGGGCGACACACGGCAAGGTGAATCGCGAAAACGCCCATCCGCACAGAAGCGCGGACGGACGGTTCACCGTCGTGCACAATGGTGTGATCGACAACTACTCGAAACTGCGTGACCTCTATTTCGATGGGCATACGTTTCAAAGCGAGACGGATACTGAGGTGGTTGTGGAACTGATTGCCCATTATGCGTCGAAAATGCCCTCTCAGGATGCCATCAGGAAGGTGCTCAAGATGCTTCATGGTTCCTATGCGATGCTGGTCATCGATGCGCTTGAACCTGGTACGCTCTATGCGGCCAAATACAAAAGCCCGCTTCTGATCGGCAAAAGCGACCAGGGCATCATCATTGGCTCGGACATGATGGCGCTTGTCGGGACGGCGGACAACTATCTGCCCTTGGACGATGAGACATTCGTCCGCATCACACGCAAGAATTTCACCCAATACGATCTTGACGGTGAAGTGCTGCCTTACACCATGAGCAAACTCGAAATGGATGACTTCACCTCTGAAAAAGGCGAGTTCGACCACTACATGCTCAAAGAGATACACGAACAACCGGCCGTGTTGAGACGCATCATCTCGAAATATTTCAACGAGACACACGTCCATATCGATGAGCGGCTTTTAAAAACCATCCGTCAACACGAACGTATCCATATCCTCGCGGCGGGCACGTCGATGCATGCCGGGATGATCGGCAAAGAACTGCTCGAAAGCCTCGCCGGCATCCCCTGTGAAGTCCATATCGCATCGGAGTTCGCCTATCAGCAACCCTTGCTTGGCGACAAACCGTTCTTCATACTGATTTCACAGAGCGGTGAGACCGCCGATCTAAGGGCGTGCCTGCTCAATCTCAAAAAAGCGAATCATCCGTCTTTGACGATCACCAACGTACGCACCTCCACACTGGCAAGAGAAGCGGACCATTCACTTGAACTGCACGCCGGACCGGAAATCGCGGTCGCCTCGACCAAGGCCTATACCGCCCAGATTGCGGTCCTTGCCATCCTGGCCTATTCAATGAGCGAACAGACCTTCGACCTGAAGCGCGAACTGAGCGAGGTCGCACAGGCCATGGAGCATTTTCTCGACCGCTACGAATCCGTCGAAACTTTGACAACGAACCTTCTGACCAAGCGAAACTGTTTTTACATCGGCCGCGGCAGCGATTACCACGTGTGCCTTGAAGCGGCGCTTAAACTCAAGGAGATTTCCTACATCCAAACCGAGGGTTTCGCGGCGGGTGAACTGAAACACGGCACCATCGCCCTCATCGAGGAGGGCACGCCGGTCATCGCCATCATTTCAAACGACAAGACCGCCGAAAACACGCGCAGCAATCTTTCGGAAGTCAAAAGCCGCGGGGCGCACACGCTGACCATCACATTCGAAAGCCTGAGCGAAAACGGCGATGAGATTGTGCTTGACAACATCAACCCTTCGCTCGCACCGCTTTTGACGGTCATTCCGACGCAACTGATCGCCTACTATGCGGCGCTGAAACGCGGACACGACATCGACAAACCACGCAACCTTGCGAAAAGTGTGACCGTCGAATGATATTCACTTGAACGGCATGATATGCTAAAATAGATTTGTCCAGATGAATTTGACCCACACAGAATGAAGGAGGAATCATGCATGGGGAAATACTTCGGAACCGACGGTGTGAGAGGTGTCGCGGGCGAGACGCTCACAAACGACATGGCTCTCAGAATCGGAAACGCACTCAAAGAAACATTCAACGCTGGGCGTGTTGTCATTGGCGGCGACACAAGAAAAAGCTCGGATCTTTTCGGGCTGTCCGTAGCCACGGGGGCCATGGCAGCCGGCATTGATGTCGAATATGCCGGTGTCGTATCGACACCGATGATCGCGCACTATAGCAAACAGGAAAACATTGTCGGCATCATGGTCACCGCTTCGCATAATCCATATCAGGATAACGGCATAAAAGTCTTCAATAGCGGCTATAAGATGAAACCCGAAGAAGAGACGGTTGTCGAAGCCTACATGGACGGCGAGAAAACCCTGAGTGAAAAAGGGTTTGGAGCTTTCATGCCGACTGATAAGGTGGAGACGACCTACCGTGCCTTATATGACGGCATCGATACAGAAAAGACGAACCTGAGCGTCTGTCTCGACACCGCCAACGGCGCGACCTATGAGATCGCCGAGAAAATTCTGAAAGGACGCGTGGACGAAGTCCATGTCATCCATAACGACCCCGACGGCTTCAACATCAACAAAAACTGTGGTTCCACACACATGGAGGCACTTAAAAATACCGTCATCGAAGGCAAATACGATGTCGGATTCTCTTTCGACGGAGACGGCGACAGAGTGCTTGCGGTGGATCATCAGGGTCGTCTTTATGACGGCGATTTGCTGGTATACATCATCGCGACCCACATGAAAGAGGAAGGCAGACTGAACAAAAACACCGTCGTACTTACCAAAATGAGCAACCCGGGCATCGTCAAGGCATTCAAGGACAAAGGCATCAAAGTCGTGCGAACCGATGTCGGGGACAAATATGTGACCGCCGAAATGCGGAAAAGCGGCTATTCGATCGGTGGCGAAAATTCGGGCCACATCATCATAAACGATCGCCTTCAGACCGGCGATGGTGTGCTGGTTGCCTCAGAAGTGCTGAAAATTCTTCAAAAACGCAAACAACCCATCGTTTCATTGGTTGAAAATGTGGAGTTCTATCCGCAGACCACCAAAAACATCAAGAATGTCGACAAGACCGTTGTGGATAATAAAGCGGTCAAACAGGCTGTCAAAGACGCCAAAAAGACCCTCGGGAGCGACGCGCTTCTCCTGGTGCGACCCTCAGGGACCGAACCGCTTGTAAGAATCACCGTCTCGCACCCGGAAAACGCCATGGTCGAATCGACCATCCAGACGCTGGAAACCGTCATTCTCAAACACGGACGTGATGAAAATGCCTAATTTCGCCATCGTTCTTGCTGCCGGAAAAGGGACAAGAATGCGCACGAAACTCCCCAAATGTGCATTCCCGATCCTGAAAAAGCCGATGATCGAATACATTGTTGAAAACATCGAGGATTCCGACATCGACCGCGCCATCGCGGTCGTCGGACATGAACGCAAAGTAATCATGGACCTTCTGGGCAACCGCGTCGAATACGCGGTTCAAGAAGACCAGCTCGGAACCGGTCATGCCGCGCTGATGACCAAACCGTTGCTTGAAAACGAAGAAGGGACCACGCTCATTCTTCTTGGCGACATGCCCTTGATCAGTCAGACCATTATTGAGAAGATTCTGCATACGCATCACAAGACGGCCAATGACCTCACGGTCGTCACCTCGACCTTTGACGACCCGGAAGGCTACGGGCGCATTTTGCGTGATGATTATGGAAGAATCCAGGCCATCCGTGAAGACAAGAACGCAACCGATGAAGAGAAGCGAATCAATGAGATCAACACGGGCATCTATGCCGTCAAGAATGAACTGCTCTTCCAAATGCTTTCCAAAATTGAAAAGGATTCTTTAAAGAAGGAATACTACCTTACCGATATCGTCGAACTGATGAAAGACGACTACCAAGTCGGGACCTTCACGATCCGCGATCCCAAACATGTCATGGGAGTCAATGACCTGGTGGACGTCAGCGAAGCGGAGAAAATCCTCCGCGATGAGATCAACCGTGGTCTGATGCTCTCAGGCGTATCCATGATCAACCCCGAGACCATCACCATCGGTCACAATGTGAAAATCGAAGGCAACGTGACCATCAACCCCAACACGACCATCACCGGGAGTTCGAAGATCGCCGAAGGCGCCGTCATCGGCCCGAACACCGAAATCCATAATGGCATCATCCACGAGAATGTGCATGTCAAACACTCGCTGATCTACGATAGCGAAGTTCATGAACGCACCACCATCGGTCCCTTCGCCCATCTTCGCAACCATGCGAACATCGGTAGGGACAATCGTGTCGGGAACTTCGTCGAGATCAAGAAATCCTCGACGGGCGCCAACACGAAAATGTCGCATCTGGCCTATATCGGCGATACGGAATGCGGCAGCGGCGTCAACTTCGGAAGCGGTTCGGTCACCGTCAACTACGACGGTGTCAACAAGCACAAAACCTATATCGGTGACGATGTCTTCATCGGATGCAACACCAACCTTATCGCGCCGATCCGCATCGAGGACAATGTCTTCATCGCGGCCGGTTCGACCGTAACCAAAGACATCCCAAAAGGCGCCCTCGCCATCGCACGGGGCCATCAGATCAACAAAGAGGATTACGCCAAGAACCTGATCAAGCCCAAACCGAAAAACAATGGTGAAAACAGTTGACATTGCACAGCGCTATGCTATAATATGTGAAGTTGATAAACGAATATTGGTGGAAAGAAGAGTACCCACTCTCACCTGATCGACCGAAGTCGGTAGGTATACGCTACGAAATGACAATGTTATTTCAGTGTGGGTACAGTATGTACCCGCACTTTTTTCTTGTTTCCCCAAATACCCAGGAGGTGACAAACATTAAGAGAAAATCCGAAAGCAAGCGGAAAGGCGAAGGTATCCTGAATGAGGATATCCGTGCCAGAGAAGTCATGGTGATTGCCGAAGACGGTGAACAACTCGGCGTCAAACCCAAAAACGAAGCGATCAACCTCGCGTACGACCGCGATCTCGACCTCGTCGTCGTCGCGCCGAATGCGAAACCGCCGGTCGCGAAATTCATGGACTATAACAAATACCGTTACGAACAGCAGAAGAAAGCCCGTGAAGCCAAAAAGAAACAAAACGTCATGCAGCTCAAGGAGCTCAGACTCTCACCGAAAATCGAAAAACATGACTTCGACACCAAACTGAAACAGGGCCGTAAGTTTCTTGAAAGCGGCGACAAGCTCAAGCTTTCCATCCGTTTCAGAGGCCGTGAGATGGCACACACCGACCAAGGCCGAAAAGTGCTTCTGGACTTTGCGGACAAATGCAAAGACATCGGTGACGTCGAATCACGTCCGAAACAGGACGGCCGTACCATGATCATGACGCTCACGCCTAAAAAAGACAAGTAAAGTTAAGTAAAGGAGGATTTCCCATGCCTAAGCAAAAAACCCATTCAGCGACAGCGAAGCGTGTCAAAAAGACCGCAAGCGGAAAACTCAAAGTTTCCCGTGCCAATAGAAACCACCTGAAAGGCAACAAATCCAAAAAGGCGATTCGCAACAACCGCAAAGCCGGTTTCATTTCAGCGAGCGATGAAAAGCGAATCAAAAACCAAATCGCACACATCAAATAATCCCATTGTATAATATCTAGGAGGTATACCCATGCCAAGAGTAAAAGTTGGTACACTGTCCCGCAGACGCCGCAAGAGAACTCTGAAACTTGCCAAAGGCTACTTCGGGTCCAAACATGTTCTATATAAGACCGCAAATCAACAGGTGATGAAATCACTCGCCTATTCATACCGTGACCGCAAAAAACGCAAAAGCGATTTCCGTAAACTGTGGATCAGCCGCATCAACGCTGCCGCAAGACAAAACGGAATGTCCTATTCACGGATGATCAACGGGCTCAAACAAGCCGGCGTTGAAATCAACAGAAAGATGCTTGCGGACATCGCCGTGCATGACGCGGACGGTTTCCAGTCATTGGTCGAAGCCGCACAAAAAGGCTTGAAAGGTGAACTGTCACCAATTGAAGCCAAACAAGCCGAAGCGAAAGAAGCGTCCAAGCCCGCTTCAAAAGAAGAAGATCTTTCCAAGCTTACCGTCGATGAACTCAAAGAACTCTGCAAAGAGCGCGACATCACCGGTTATTCTTCAATGAAGAAAGCCGAACTCATCGACGCCCTCAGCAAGTAAACCGATTGTTCACAATGAAGAACCGACTGCATGTCGGTTTTTTTGTGACGTATAATGGAATAAACCGCTACAAATAGCCTGTGGAAGCAAAATTGCAGTCTTTTATTTCACGTTACTGTGTGCTATAATCAAGTAAGGTGATTCCATGAAAACATTCAGACACTATCTCTATCCTCTGCATATTGCCGCAATCACTGCCGCATCCCTTCTTTTCAACATTCTGGGGCTTCATGCCATCGGGCTGGGGATTTTTTTCGTCACGCTTGTTGTGCTTGTGGCGCTCCGTTTAAGAGTGATCACCCTGTTGCCGTTATTATTGTTCGCCCCATTCATCATGAGTGGCCAGCGCGATTTTGGCGGTTATCTTCAAGCTTACTATCTGGCCGCCGCGCCCGTGCTCCTTTTCGATATGTTCAGACATCGTAGGCTCAAACGTTTCGGTTCACTCGGTGTGGCGCTGATTTTGCTTGTCGATGTCGCCGCCCTTTCCCTCTTCGGCGCGCCTTCGCTGATTAGCGGGCTTGAAGGGTTGTTAATCCTTTCCCTCGCGTTTTTGGTCTACCTTTATCTGGTCAATACGTTCACGCCCGATGAGAGACTCACCGCGAATGTATCGTGGCTGTTCACAGGACTGTCCGCGGTTGTGCTTGTTCAGATGTTTATGGGTCTTTATCAATCCGAGCTGGGCCTTTTTGAGTCCATGCGTCAGCGGGATGTCAACTTCGCTTGGATAAGACATACGGAACTTCTTTATATCAACCTTCTGAGTATCCCGCTCATCGGCTATCTCATGACACGCTATCGCTTCAAACTCCCTTTCATGCTTGGCATGTTCTTGGCCTATGTGCCTTTCATGCTATTGCTCGATGTGATCGCGATGATGAGCGGTGCCGTATTGTTGATCCTTTGTGCTGTCTATGTCATCCATCAATCGCACAATCGTCTGCAAACACTCATTGAAGGTGTGGTGTTCGCCGGCCTCACAGCACTGGTGCTCTATCTTGTCAACATGCGTTACGACAGCGTCATATGGCGCGTATACGACCATGTCATCAGTCGCGACTTCACGACGCTCAGTGAGCTTACGGCCACCTTCAGCGTAGCGTGGCAGGCGTTCCTTTCGAGTCCGATTGTCGGGACCGGCGGAATCCGTTCTTCCATTGTCTATCTGGCGGAAGAAGGCCTCAGGATGCGTTTTTATCAAAACGTTTTCCTTCAGGCGCTTACGCTTGGTACCGTCGGATTCCTTGCGTTTGTCTACCTGCAATACCGAAAAGTGAAACTGCTCATGAAAACGGAACGTCGCATGCGCTACTTCGTGCTCTCACTCCTTTTTGTGGCGATTTTCATACAAGGCGCGTTCGACGCCATGTATTTCCACTATATATTCCTGGTCGCTTTCTTCCTTGTCCTCGCCGCACTTGAGGTCAATGTGAAAGCCGCCGTCAAATAATCCGGAAAATCCATAGGAGGCACCCATGAAAAAAATATATCTTTTTATCCTCTCTCTCGCCCTTGTGATTACCTTGAGCGCCTGTGGTGGTCGGAACACTGAGCTTGTCTACAACCCTTATGCGGGGGTTGATTGGGACAACACCACGCAAATCAATGCCGCTTTGCATAACCATACCGATTACTCCGACGGTGACTACATGCCGCATGAAGTCGTCGATATCTATAAGGACCTAGGGTTTACCGCGCTTGCGATCACGGACCATGACAACTATCCGCCGGATGACATTGTCTTTCCCTGGACCGAATTCGCATCATTCAGGGAAGGTTATGAGAACCGCGACCCCGAAGCCCTTGAAATGATCGCCATCCCCGGCATCGAATATTCCTATCATCATCACATGACAGCACTGTATATCGACCATCAGCCGGGCCAGGCATATGATGAAAGGGATCTTTTCGATCTCATCGGTGAAACGGAAGACGCCCTCGGGTGGTTTGCGCATCCCGGACGCTACTGGGAGTTTGACTCGTTTGCGCAACGTGATGACATCGCGATGGAATGGTATGTGCCTTATTTCGAAGATTATCCGCTTGAAACGTTGCTCGGCATCGAGGTCTTTTCGCAACGCGACCGTCATGAAACCGATCGCGTTTTGTGGGACTATCTGCTCACCGAGTTCATGCCAGACCGTCCGGTTTACGGTTTTGGGGTGGATGATTTCCACGGAACCTATGCAGGGTATTCCTACACCACCCACCTGATGAATGACCCACTTGATGGCGACGCATTCAGACAGACCTTGCTGGATGGGCATTTCTTCGCGGTGAGCCGGATCAACAATGACGACCCGGTCCCCATCATCGAAAAAATCATTGTCGATGAGGAAAACAAGACCATCGAAATTGTCGCCTCCGATTACGACCGGATTCACTGGATCAGCGGCATATCGGATGCCGGCAGCGGCGTTTACGTCAGTGAAATCATCCATGAAGGCGCCGTGTTCGATTACTCCGATTACGATCTGAGCTACATTCGTGTGGAACTCCAGGCCGGCAGCGAAGGGTCCTCTTTCATGCGCCGCACGTTGACACAACCTTTCGGCTTCGCTGAAGCAGAAGACGAATAGCCGTTTAAAACAAAAGGATTTCGCTTGAGCGAAATCCTTTATTGATTGTTGAGTCGATGTTGTTCATAGTCTCTTAGGTTGCAGATTTCAATCCCATTGACTATAGGATTAATGTGTTATCCAGCAGATTACTGCATTATTATTTTCTTCTGTGTTCACCTTGATCAACCAACAATTTGCGAGCTTTTTGCCACGCTTTCGTCTCGCGTTCCGTCAATTTTTCGTTGACGTGTTTGAAGTCGTTTTTGCGTTTTATCTCCTTCAAATCCTGAAGGAGTTCCTGATATTTATGCCCGGTTATTGAGCTGTAGCTTTTCAAGTCGGGATTTTTAGCTTTTTTCATGCGTTTGAGCATTATTTTGTGGTGATGCATGCACAGGATGCCGCGGTCTTCGTAATGCGTCTTGAAATCCGCTTCATTGAAGGCTTTTTGGAAAATGTTGAGATAAATGGCCTCGCTGGTGTTTTCCGATTCACACAGCATGCACGGTTTGGTGTGTTTGTCTTTTTTCGAGTAGCTACCGTCTTCAAGCCGTCTGAGTTCAACATCGAGCAGATGTCCATAGACGATTGCGTGATTGATTGAATCGCCCTGCTCATAGAATTTTTCCGTGTGATGTTCACAAAATCCTTTCGAATCGATGAAACGTTTGCGAAACTCCACGTCACTGACGTGCTGGTATTGCAACACACTGATTTTTTGATGCGTCCGGTCGTCGATGAGTCGACAGATCGGACAACGCCTTTCTTCCATGCGTTTGACAATGTCATGCCATGTATAGTTACGTTCCATGAAACCACCCTTTCTGAGTCCAGCATATTGTAAGTAAAAACAGTCCAAAAGTCAATAAAACCGTGTATCAACGAATCGTTTCCTTACGAACCTTAAAGGTGCCATATATTTGACAATCCGCTATTTTCAGCGGTATAATACAAGTGTAACCTGGTTGCAGGGAAATCACTCACGTGCGACCCCAACTTATAATATAAGGAGCCGAGGCTCTTCCTGTGTTGAACGCCTGCGTATCCTGCAGGAATCCTGATGGAACGAGCAAGAGGCTACCCCCATAGTAGAATTCCGGTTCTGCAATCGAGTGATTTCCCTTCAGCCAGGTTACTTTTTTATGCCTGTTTTTCTTTTATGGCTTGTCAATTCACTGCCTACGCCATATAATGAATATAAGAGCTAAAGAAAGAGGGATGGTTATGCAAAAGAAGTTTTTCGGTACGGTTTATATGTACGGCTGGTTTTTAAAAGGTGTGGGTGCCGCACTGTTAATCGCTTTGGCACTGTTTCTTTATTTTGGGGACGCTGGGTATCTGATCGAGGCGTTCATCGGGATCATCATTCTCGGCTATGCCTTGGTGCGATTGGTCCCTTATGTAAGGAGTCAAAAGAGTGACCTCATAAAGACCATCAACATCATCGAAATCACGCTCAACATTCTGGTCGCGGCGATTTTGATCGTTTCAGCGTTTGCGGCGGAAGGAACCGGTGTTTTTTTCAGCTATCTTTTCGGCGGGGTCCTTCTCGTCCGTGGCGGCGTACACTTCTATAGCATCTCCTACGGTGCGGAAAAAGGCGACCATCTGTCCTTTTTCTTCCATATCGCGACCCTCATCATCGGTACCCTTGTGGTATACCGCGGGACCACGATCGAAGACATTGTGATCCTGCTTATGATTCTTGCCCTTCTCTCGGGCGGGTATCTCGGTTTTGAGACATATAGCGGCTATAATCGTTTTCGTCGACACAAGCAGATGGAATCGTCCAAAGAGGACACCACGCAGGACGAAGTGCCCAAAGGCATTGACGCGCCCGGCAAGCGTGACGAGCCCGAAGACAGGGATCGCGATCGTCCGGTCGCCTGATGATCCATACGCTTTTTGCGCGACCCCTTGCGGGTCGCGTTTTTTGTGAAGATAACTCTATACATCACCCCGCGTTCATGCGTATAATGAGGGTACCAAGGGGGTGCTTGTATGAAACGATTGATGGGACTGTTGGTGATGGTTTTCCTAGCGGGGTGCAATGCGTCCGACACCCGTCCGCCATCCGACATGGAAAACATTCTTGAAAACCTTGAAATTCCCGGTGATTATCTGATTGCACAAACGACAGAACACGGTCGCGACCTCATGGAACATCTGGATTACTCTAACCGCCAGGCCGTCATCATCCATGTGATCGAAGGCGATATGGACTACATGATCAAACTCACGCCAGAGTATGTCTACGATACCAGATCCATGAACAAATCGCCTTCGTCATACGATCCTGATTGCGATGATTCGCTTGAAAACCATCTTTCGTTCTACTCGATGAATCTTACGTTTAAGGTGATTGAGCGAGCCTTTCTGATGCAAACGTACCATCGGATGGAAGACGCATATTTCAACGAGGGAAGGATGAGTACCCTCATTCGAGGGAAAGACCGAACCCGACCTCAAGGCATCGGTGGTGAGTTTCATATCATAGAGATCGTTTACCACAATAATGCTTTGTGGTCTTACCATTTTCAAAACGAAGCGGACTTCACCTCCACCAAACGGCGTTCGAATGTCTTGAGTGCGACCAATTTCTACTTTGGTGAGGGGCCCATAAAGACTTTCCCGGATCTTTCCGAGTTCGACTGATAGTTCGTACAATCAAAGAAATTTCGTTAAACACTTGGAAAAATATCGTATTCCAAGTATAATGTTTGTGTACTACCTAGAATTCAGAGGTGATAATCATGTCAGAAGAAATCTGCAAACTGATCAACAAATCGGCAATGCTCCACCGACGTATCATGGCGAAGATCCTTGAGCGTTACGATCTTACCTATGCTCAGTATCAGGTCCTCAAGACCATCCGCCAGCATGATACCATCAGCGCCAAGGAAATCCTGGTTTACCTGGATACCGACAAGGCGACACTTTCAGGCATCTTGAGCCGGCTTCAGCGAAACGGACTGATTCGTCGTGAGAAAGACCCTAAAGACAAACGCTTGATGCACATCAGTCTGACGGCCGCATCGGAAGCACTTTGCGACAATGTGTCCGACATTGAAAAACAGTGTTCGGAAGATTTGACCAAAGGCATGAAAACAAAAGAAGTGAAGAACTTCCTGAACGTTTTCGAGCGACTGGTCGAGAACCAGAAGGATCGTCTCGAAAAAGAGACCAGCAACGAATGATTCATGTTAGAATGAAAACACGAAGGAGGCAACCATGAAAAAATTCATTTCAAAAAACAGTTACATCAATCTGGCCGTAGGGCTGATTTTCATTGCCGCATTTCTGGTGATATTCTTCACAACGGATTGGCTTGAGAATCTTGTGGGCATCTTTATCGGTGCATTGGTCATCATTTTCTCGACGTTGCGCTATTTCAAGGACTATGGCAATAAGCGAAGTGACAAGGCCATTCTCATATTGACCGGTGAGTACGCGGTGGCTTTGGTGCTATCCGTCCTGCTCATCTTTGAAATCGCCGGCGTTGGCGTCAGCCTGGTGCTCGGGCTTGTTTTCTATCTTAGAGGGCTTGCGTACCTATTGATCATGCAACTTTTGAACAAACGTGAGGCATTTCACGATTTCGTGCTTTATCTCGCCATTCTTACATTGGGTGCGTATATCCTGTTCTCGGGCCTTCCGCTTTCCACTGAAGAACTGAGCTATGGCTTGCTCGCCATCGGCCTCGCCATCGGTCTTTTCTATGCGGCCGCCGGCGTCACGCAACTTAAATCAACCAAATAACCAACCATTAGGAGGAATTTGTTTTATGCATAAGCTGCTTAAGGACCTGTCCATGCTCAACGGCATCCCTTCACAGGAAAAACAGGTCAGAGACTACATGGAAAAAACAATGAAAAACGACGCGGAGGAAATCACCTTCGACAATCTCGGCTCGATCATCGCCAAAAAGACCGGTGATAAAAACGGACCCCGCATCATGGTGGCCGGCCATATGGATGAAGTCGGCTTCATGGTGACCAAAATCACCGATGAAGGCTATATCAAGTTCATCCCTGCCGGAGGCTGGTGGAGCCAGGTCATGCTGGCGCAGCAACTTGAAATCACAACCAGCGAAGGCAAGCGGATCCGCGGGGTAATCGGTGCGAAAGCGCCGCATATTCTCACCCCTGAAGAACGTAAGAAACCCGTTGAAATCGATGACATGTACATCGACATCGGCGTCAAGGACAAGGAAGCCGCGGAAAAGACCGGCATCCGTCTTGGCGACATGGTGACGCCGTATATCGAATCCGTCACGATGGCCGACCCGAAATACTACCTCGGCAAAGCCTGGGACAACCGCGTCGGATGCGCCGCAGCCATCGATGCGCTCAAAAATCTCAAAGGCAAGAACCATCCGAACATCTATTATGGCGTCGGGACCGTGCAAGAAGAAGTCGGTCTGCGCGGTGCGACCACGAGTGCCTATAAGATCGAACCGGACATCGGCATCGCGGTCGATACGACCATCTGCCACGACTTCCCGAAAGGTTCGAAAGAAACCGAACTCGGCAAAGGTGTGGGCATCATGATCAGCGATTCATCCATGGTCGGCCACAAAGGCTTGCGCGATTTTGTCCTCAACATCGCCGATGAGAACGAGATTCCTTATCAGCTCACGACATTGAAACGTGGCGGGACCGACGGCGGCAAGATCCACCTCGCCCGTACCGGTGCGCCATCCATCGCACTCGCCCTGCCGGTGCGTTATCTCCACAGCCATACCTCAATCATGCATGAAGACGACTATAATGCGCTCATCAAGCTTCTGGACAAACTGCTTGAGAAGCTTGACAGGGACACTGTAAACCGCATCACTTACGATAGCTGATGCGCATCATCGGTGGCCGACACAAACGAAGGACCCTCAAAGAAGTGCCTTCACACACCACCCGGAGCACGAAAGACCGGGTCAAAGAAACGATTTTCAACATGATCGCACCCGCCCTTCACGGAGGGCGGGTCCTCGATCTTTTCGCCGGGAGTGGCGCCCTTGGCATCGAGGCCATTTCCAGAGGGGCGACATTCGCGGATTTTGTCGAAAAGGACAAAACCGCCTTCAATGTGCTGAAAGACAACATCATGCGGTTGGAGATGGAAAACGAGGTCATGCTTCATTTCAAGGATGCCCTGGCCACGCTTCAGTCATTCAAAGAACCCTTCGATGTCATCTTGCTCGACCCGCCTTATGAAAGCGACCTGCTTGCCGCGGTGTTGCCAAAGATCGCCGAAAACAGGTTGCTTAGCGAGGACGGCGTCATCGTGATTCTTTGTGGCAAGAACGAATCCTTTCCCATTCCGGATGCTTTCCAAATTAAAAAAGACAAAACCATCGGCATCACCGATCTCAAACTCTTGACTTGGAGCGATCAATCATGAAAACAGGATTATATCCCGGCAGTTTCGATCCCATCACGTATGGTCATATCGATATCGTCAAACGCGCACTCAACGTATTCGACAAACTGATCATCCTGATCAGCGTCAACCCGAACAAAAAAACGCTCTTCACCAAAGAGGAGCGGGTCGACCTTGTGTCACGCGCCCTTGAGTCGTGCAGCGACCGGATCGAAATCCATACATCCGAGACGCTGACCGTCAAACACGCCAAAGCGCTCGGTGCGACCCATATCGTGCGCGGTCTCAGGGCCCTTACCGATTTCGAGTACGAGTTCCAGATGACGCATGCCAACCGTGTGCTGGACAAATCCGTCGATTCGGTCTTCTTCATGACCGACAACAAGTACTCGTTCCTTTCCTCGACCACGGTCAAGGAAATCGCACAGTTCAACGGTGACCTTTCCACATTCGCACCGCCATTCATTGTCTCGGCCATAAAGAAGAAATACAATCATTGACAAAGGCTTTAAAACGCCACAATGCGTTTTAAAGTCTTTTTTTCGTGTATATGACTTCTCTTTTATTTATAAAAATGATAATATGGCAATAGGTGATAATTATGGATAAAAAAGAGCAAATATTTCAAGAGCTTCGGAAGCAGAATGTACGCATAACCAAGCAGCGCCGTGCCATCATCGATGTGCTCGAAGGCAGACACCTCACCATTCAGGAAATCCATAGTGAACTGAAAAAACGCGGGTTTCACAACCTCGGGACTGTCTACAACAACATCGACTTTCTGATTGAACATAAAATCGTCACGCAGATTTTCATCAATGGCAAGAAACACTACGATCTTACGATTGATGAGGATTCCCATAGCGCGGATTCGCATATCCATGTGACTTGCAAGGTGAACAACAATATCATCGAAATCAATGATTCGGATATTTTCGACTACATCAAGAACCACGAGATATTCAAAAATTTCAACATCAACAAACTCCAGATCGTCGTCGAAGGCCATTGCGATCACTATGACAGCGAGAACTGCAAGAAGACCGATGCCTGTTTCATCAGCAAACTCTCTTCCAACTGAATCACTTAGCCCCTTCTTTGAAGGGGTTTTTTAATGGAAAAGACGGGCTAGCGCAGCCCGTCTATGATGTTCTTGGCGTCTTCCCACGCCTTTTCCTGTTCCTTAAGCGCCTCACTTCCTTTATCGGTGAGTGCGTAATATTTACGTTTTTTGCCCGATTCGCTTTCTTGCCAGTAGCTTGTGATGTAGCCTCTGGCTTCAAGGCGCTTGAAGGAAGTGTAGAGCGTCGCCTCCGTCAGAGAGAAAGCATGGTCTGAAAATTCCTGGATGGTCTTGTTGATGGCGTATCCGTATGAGTCATTGCGCCTCAGTACCGCCATGATGATCATGTCCGTATGGCCCCTTAAGAGATCACCCGTCAGATTCATCGATTTTCTTCCCTACCAGCAGCAATCGTACCAGGAGTGCGGGGATGGAGAGCAACAGGCCTGCGAAGGCGATCGTGAAGGGGTTGAGGGCGCTTTCAAAGTGATAATCCATTCCGATCAAGTCATGGAGCACGTATCCCATCAACACAATATTCATCACAAGATACAATGCAAACGCCACGACGACATGTGTCAGATAGGGTTTCTTGTGGATGATCATCCGGACAATCAAATAGATGATCCAGCCATAAATGGCAATCATCGGCACACCAATGAAATAGGTAAGCGGACGAATCAGCACTATATAGATCATCGGAATGCTACGGAAAACAGACGTATAATCGTCTTGAGATATGGAAAGACGATACGATCCGAAATGGTGCAGCAAGAAGACAGCCGCGAAGTAGATGCCAACCGCCCGAACCGACAGATACCATCTGGATGATGCCACCTTAGAAACCCTCTCACCGGTATCGCTCGATCCTTTCAAAATTTTCTTAAGGCTGCCAAGGATCTGTCCTTCAAGGCGGTCTTTCCCGCTGATGGTCTGGTAGTAGGCGATAAGTTTCTGATAGGCGAGGATGAACAACGTCGCGATCAATGCCAGCGACAAGACATAAAAGAGTATTGAAAAGAAGATGACTTCGCCGATTTCGATCTGGGTCATGCTGAGCGGATCGCTCAGCCATACGCCGATGCGGATGGAAAAATAGATTTCAAAGAACAATCGGGCCAACACGAACGAAAGCGTAATCGACCAGAAGATGAATGCGGTCTTGGTGTTGGAGAATGCCTTGTCCAAATAGATGTGGAATCGTTGGATGTTCTTGGTGACGTTTTTCTCGTATTGCGCCTGATAATACGTATAATAAGCGCTTGCGGAAAAAACAAGAATGCTCGCTAGGGTAAACAGGAATGCCTGCGTCAATCCAATCAATGGCATCAGTACAGCCCCCATCACCGCAAGCACCGTTGCGACGATCAATCCGACGTCGTACACGCCCGGTTGGATAGAGAAGCGTTCTTCAGCTTCAATGTCGACACCGGAGAAATCCCCAATAGTTGCGATGGCCTCCTGAAAGGCTTTGTGTTCGTTTTCATAGTGTGAAGCCAATTCCTGATACTTTTCATAAATGTTATCCGTAACCTCATCAATAAGTTCTTGACGTTGATCCGGATCCTGGTTGCGTAGTTCATATTCAACATACCGTCTGATTTTTTCTTTCATGGTTCCCTCCATACATAATCTGTTTAGGTATAGTATATGTTGACATACCTAATCTGTCAAGGTATATTTTGAAAATTTATGAAAGCCATAAACCGACCAACGGCCTGGCACGCCGTTGCCCTATGCAACAATTCCAGGAAAATCCCCTCTGAGCCTTTACAAACCATAGGGCTTGGTATATAATTATTAAGGCATTTCCACCAAATGCCATATTGTTTCGGTAGCTCAGGGGATAGAGCAACGGCCTTCTAAGCCGTCGGTCGGGGGTTCGAATCCCTCCCGGAACGCCATTTGACTTTAACGGAGCCGTTTTCGCGGTTCCTTTTTTTTATGGACCTCAGCGGAGGCCGGTGGTCGAAAAATGGGCTGTTTTTGGACGTTTTTTCGTTATCATTATTCAATTGTTTGTTGGGAGTGCTTAGAAGGCCCAAAAATGTTTAAGGTTCTTTAAACGCTCGTCACATAGTCTTGTTTGTCGAGATGAAGATAAATTTCCTTTGTAACAAAATCGACATGACCAAGTATCGAATGTAATGATTCCAGGTTTTTGACATTTTCAAATAGTGGCAAATATGGTTTTATTTGAAAAAAGTTATATGTTGTGGTTTAGGGTTTTAGTGATACAATGAATGTATATAGAGCCTTTGGAAGGGGTATTATATGGATAAGTTTTTTTATGTGGGGAAATCCGTTGTCGTTTTCAAGCTTATGGATGGATTGTATGCGAGTGGTTCCGGTGATGCGGGAACCGTTTCGCTTGATGTCGATCCGGTATAAGCATGCGGACGACTTTTTTATTGCGTGTTTTTAAAGTGTTGAGAATAATAGGTTTACCTTAAAACGGATGTCATCTGAAAAGTGAGGCGTATATGAAAACTAAAAGAGTAATTGTTTTTGTTCTGATTTTTGTCCTGGTGTCTGCCGTCCTGTTTTACCATTTATTCAGTGATAATCGTACAACTATCTACGCTTATTATCTAGGTCAGGAGGCCCAATTTGAACTTGCGAAGGCAGAGAATGTCTCACTTCTCAGGGTGGTCACGCACTATGATGACGAACATACCATATTCAGGGTTCCGGACAAAGAAGCCTTCATCGAGGAGTATGTGCTTACTCATAGCGACTTTGTGGTTTCTTATGAGTTATACCATAGTGGTGCGGAATACTATAGAACTTTTTATATTTTTGAGCACGATAACATTTTGTATGGTTTACATTATAATGATAATCTTGATATATTCAGGATGAATCATATTGGTGCCTATATAGAGGATTTTTATGTGCCGTTTCCAACAATAAACTTTTTTGAAGGCGACTATCAAGAGGTGGAAACCATACCTTGGAAAGATATCAGGTGGGAACCATGGGAAAGTTTTGAGGACGCTGCGGCGTTTTATGAAAAGCTTAGCGATGTGCAGTCTATGATTGATTATGAGGAAAAAACCATTCGATTGAATGGTTATGACTATACTGGATGGCCTCAAGGCAGTTTTTCAGATGATTATCCTGTGATACTTAGATTTGATGATGAAGGCTTTTCGTATGAGGTTATGGATTAGAAGCAGATGCTTAACACTATAAGGAAAGAAGAAGTAAAAAAGACGGTATGTATAGTACAAGGAGCTGCTTATGCGGTATTTAAAATTTTTACTTACGTTTATTCGTAAATATTACTTGTTGATCATAGTTCTGAGTCTGGCAGTGAATGCGTTGCGTTTCATTATTGCCTCGCCGCCTTTCACCGTGTTTATTCCGGTTTTGGATCTGTATCTCACGACAAAGATTCTGGGCTATTATCGACGAAGCCAAGGCGTAGCACTTCAAAGTTTCAATACCGTGCTCGCATCGACCAATGAAAAAATACGCGACACGCTATTGATGGCAACCATGCATGCCAGTGCGCTGGTGCCTGCCGGGTTGACGTTTCTTTATCTCCATACGTATGGCAATCCGATACAACTCTACACGTACAGTGCCCATCAATCACAAGCCAGCTTGAATCTAACCATTTTGATAAACAATCTTATGGTATCGACGATTCCTTTCCTGATTGTGATCTCCTTATTTAGTTTCGTTCCCTATGTCATATTTGATTCATCAGAGGATGCCCGCTTTTCGTTTATTCTGAAAAAGGCACTGAAGATGGTTTTAAGGTGGTATGTGCTCGTGTTGCTGATCAGAGTCGTGGCCTCCGTAAGGTATTTGACAGTGTTTGTATTTTTGATCTTTCCATTCGTTGTCCTGGTCGCTGCCTTTGATAGTGAAGCGAATGGAGAATCCGGTCTGTTCATGCTTCAAAGCTTATTTTACTTCTTGCTTGTCATCGTGCTTGTGGTCATTCCGCTTTATCATACGCTTATGATCACGTTGTATGAAAAAGCCAGACATAAATTTATTAAGCCACATACCAGTAGTGAACTATCAAAGTGAAAAAAAGCGTTGACCTTCATCTAATAAAGATGAAAATACGTCAGATATGCGCTTTATTTTTTTAGTGAATCATTTATAATGCACATATACATATCATAAGGGGATGGGAAAATGAAACATATTGAATTGAATCTGTTGGCGCGCTACGGACTCTTTTTTGCGCTGGTATTGTTATTGAGGTTTTTGTTAACCCAAATTTATACTGGAGAATGGAACCATATGTTAAGGGACTGGACGGTCGCGTTTATAATTTATTCACTTATAGGAGCGAGTTTTCATCTTTTAACAACGAATGTATTCAATAAATCGATATGGAAAGTCAATGTCAATGTAACACGGGTCGTTTTTACAGTCTTATTCCTTTTATTCGCTATAGCACATATCATGGTTTACGCACCCTTGGGTGGGTTCACGGCATTTGAAAGTGTTTTACGTTATGCCTGGTTAATGCCAAGCGTGCACAGTGAATCTCTGCTGATCGTGTTTCAAGTGGTCTTTGGTTACAGTCTCTTGTCATTGTTTTTAACATCGAAGCATCATCCATCAAGCGCATAGGGTCGAGTACCGAAGTTCGTGATGCGTTCGTTTGTGTTATGAACGGGCGCGCTCAATAGCTACAATAATGATAAGGTAAGACTGACTTTTGTCAGCCTTTTTTAAAACCATCACTTTGGATAAACTCCATCGTGATGGTTTTTTGAATGCGGTTATTCATCCGTAGCGACGAGTCGCTTGATGATATGCAGTAAGAACAGATAGAAGAAGAACACGCCACCGATCAGCATGACCAGGTCATTGGAGAGTTTTCCGTCCGTGATGAACTCTCTCGAAAGCGGTTCGATCATCCCCAGGAAGAATACACCAAGAAACAAGGCGCTGATGAAACCGAATGAGATGGTGTTTTTCCTGAAAGAATCCTTTTTAGAGATGTAGGCGTCCTTAAACAAAGAACGCGTGACATAGAAACCTGAGGTTATACCGATCAGAATCATCGCTTCACTCATCGGTTCGGCCCAGGGTCCGGCGCCGGTAGATTTGAAGATGCTGTTGAAGAGAATCATGAACATAAGTAACACAAGCGCGTGATGACTGATGCGATAGTTAATCCATTGTTGCCGTTCGTCATGTTGGCTTTTCATTGTTATCTACCTCCCAAAATAAATCGTTCAATGTGACATCCAACGTTTTGCATATGCTTATGCACAATTTGATTGTCGGGTTGTAATCTCCTTTTTCGATTGCGTTGATGGTTTGTCTGGTAACGCCGACGGCATCCGCCAAATCTTTTTGGGTCATGTCTTTCATGGCCCGTGCGCTTTTCATCCTAAGGTTTTTTCCCACGTCATCACCTCTATATGACAAATATTAACATTTAAATTAATTAATGTAAATAATATTTTACAAAAAGTTGTTTTAGTTCTCTTTCGTTTTGGAACACCTCATGTAACGTCTCTTGATAGGTGGATTTCAGACACAGCCCAATCTATCATCGTGCTTATGAACAATTATTATAAAAAGTCATAAATGGCTCTAAATGGTAATAAAAAGCGAATATTATGAATTTATTTTAGTTTGTTTCCCGTATCATGTTGTATCTTTCTTGGATGCAATTTATAATATCAATAGTATGTGTTTTTGCTTTAGGCGTTTTCATAGAAGGAGGTGGGGTAGCGCAAAACGTCACGTATCATGGATCACAACTTTTTTAAATACCAGGAGGAAACGTATGCAATTGAAGGAAGTGCTTGATAAGTATCCGCAGAGTGAAGATTATCTGATTGAGATTCTGATGGACTATCAAAAACACAAAATGCATCATGACCTTACTGAAGAAGAGCTTAAGACAATCGCGAAACACCTTGACATCAAAGAAAGCAGGGTTTCCAGTGTGGTCACGTTCTATAGTCTTTTTTCACTGGAACCCAAAGGACGGCATGTCATCCAAGTGTGCCATGACGTGCCGTGCCACGTAAACAATCAAACCGCTGTGCTGAACACATTGAAGACCATGTTGAACATCGATGTCGGCCAGACTACCGACGATGAAATGTTTACTCTCGAATACACGAGTTGCCTCGGCGCGTGCGATAAAGCGCCGGTGATGCGTATTGGCGAGAAAACATTTATGAATCTCACATCCAACAAGGTCAAGGCGATCATCGCCGAGTACAGGGGGCGAAAACATGCCTGAACAAAAAATGTTAACCAAACGGATTGGCGATATCAATCCCCTTTCCATCAAGGATGCCTTGGAGAAAGGAACCTACAAGCAATTGGAAAAAGCGCTTAAGATGAACCGTATCGACCTGATTGACGAAGTCGAGAAAGCGAACCTGAGAGGCCGTGGTGGTGCAGGATTCCCGATGCATATCAAAATGATGAGCACCGCGAAACAGGAATCGACGCCAAAGTATGTCGTTTGCAATGCGGACGAGGGGGAGCCTGGAAACTTCAAGGACCGCTATCTCATGGAGAATGACCCACACATTATTCTTGAAGGCATACTCATCGCCGCGTACGCGACAGGTGCTTCAAAAGGCTATTTCTACATCCGTGGTGAATACAACCAGGCAATCAGCATCATGAAATGGGCCATTGAAGAGGCCAAGGAAAACGGTTTGCTCGGAACCGGCATCCAGGGAAGCGACTTCGATTTTGATATCGAAATCCGGACCGGTGCAGGGTCGTATGTGGTCGGTGAGGAATTCGCGATGATCGAATCCATCGAGGGCAAATCGGGACGTACCCGTGTCAAGCCGCCTTTTCCTACCGATGAAGGCGTATTCGGAAAACCGACGCTATTGAACAATGTGGAAACCTATTGCAATCTCCCGTTCATCGTCGACATGGGCGGGGAAAACTACAGCAAGATCGGCACGAAGACTTCAACAGGCACGAAGCTCATATCCCTTTCAGGGAATGTCACAAACCCGGGCGTCTATGAAGTGCCGTTTGGGACCACGGTTCGCGAGGTCATTGAAGACCTTGGCGGCGGTGTGCCGAATGAACACAAGATTAAAATGGTCCAACTGGGGGGCGCATGCGGCCCGATTATTCCGGAATTCATGCTGGACTTGCAGATCGATTTCGAACGTTTTGAGGAATTCGAATCAAAAACCGGTGCGGGCGCTATCATCGTCATGGACGAACGTCAGGATCTTTTCGAGGTCCTGATGCGCATCGTGAAATTCTTCCAGCATGAGTCTTGCGGACGATGCACGCCATGCCGTGAAGGTCATGTCCATTTGGAAAAACTGGTTCACAGCTTTTTCAAAGGGGACGGAAACCCCAATGAACTCTATTCGCTCGAATCGCTCGCTCGCGTGATGCATCACAGTTCTCTGTGCGGGCTCGGACAGTCCTCTCCGATCTCCATCATTTCCTCGCTCAGCTATTTCCGTGATGCGTTCCATGACCGTATGGCATTCGGTGGAGGTGAGAAATAATGATCAATCTGAAAATCAATGGCATCGACGTGGAAGCCAAGGAAGGCTCGACGGTTCTCGATGCCGCTAAAGAATATGGGTTTGACATCCCCACACTGTGCTATTATCCGGATTTGAGAATCAATTCCGACTGCCGTGTGTGTTCGGTTGAGGTCGCCGGGAGCAATCATTTGATGACGGCCTGCTCAACGCCTGTAAAAGAAGGCATGGAAGTTAAAACCAACACATCGAAAGTCTACAATGCGCGCAAAACCATTACTGAACTCATTCTTGCAAATCATGACACCAATTGCACGACCTGTGCGCGAAACTTGAACTGTGAACTTCAGGACCTTGCCAACACCCTTGGCATCGAGGAGAACCGTTTTGAGAAAGTGCTGGAAATGGATGCCGTGGATGACCACAATCCTTCCATCTATCGCAATCCGAACCGCTGCATCAAATGCGGCCGTTGCATTGAAGTGTGTAAGGACGTCGAAGGCACCTATGTCCTTGAGAACCAAGGCCGCTCAAACGAAGTCAAAGTCGCGCCGAAATACGGCAAGTACCTATCCGAAGAGGACTGTACGTTCTGTGGTCAGTGCGCAAGCGTCTGTCCGGTTGCGGCCATTACTGAAAAAGATGATACACAACGCGTGTTTGACGCCATCAACAATCCGAACAAGCACGTCATTGTTCAAGTGGCTCCAGCCATCCGCGTCGCGATTGGTGAGGAGTTCGGCCATAAATCCGGCGGTCAATGGACAGGCCAACTCATCACGGCACTCAAACGCCTTGGCTTCGACCGTGTCTTCGATACGGATTTCACCGCGGACTTGACCATCATCGAAGAAGGACACGAATTGCTCGAGCGCGTCAAGACAGGCGGCACGCTGCCGATGATGACCTCATGCTGTCCGGGCTGGATCAATTATGCGGAGCAGCAGCATCCCGACATGCTCGAACATCTATCCACTTGCAAATCGCCGCAGCAAATGTTTGGCGCCCTTGCCAAGACATATTACGCCCAATCGTCCGGTATTGACCCTAGCGACATGTATGTCGTCTCGATCATGCCGTGCACTGCGAAAAAATACGAGGCAGGCCGTGAAGAAATGCAAAGCAACGAAGGCATGCAGGATGTCGATGCGGTACTGACCACCCGCGAGCTCGCCAAGATGATCCGTTCGCAGGGCATCAACTTCAATAATCTCAAGGACGGCGAGTTTGACACGCCGTTTGGCATCACCACCGGAGCCGCAGCCATCTTCGGCGCAACCGGCGGAGTCATGGAAGCGGCGCTTCGTACCGTTTCAGAAGTGGTGAATGAAAAACCGCTTGAAAAGATTGAATTCGAGGATGTCCGTGGATTCGACGGCATCAAGGAAGCCACTGTGGAATTGGGCGGTAACCCTGTCAAAGTCGCGGTCGCCCATACGCTCAAGCATGCCGAAACATTGATCTCGGAGGTCAAGGCCGGCAAGTCGGACTATGCATTCATCGAAGTCATGACCTGTCCGGGCGGCTGCATCGGCGGCGGCGGACAACCTTATGGAACAACCAACAAGAAACGCATCGAACGCATTGAATCCACATACCGCGTCGATGATTCCATGCCAGTACGGAAATCGCACGAGAATCCGACCATTCAGAAACTTTATGACGATTTCCTGGAAAAACCGCTTGGTAAAAAATCACACAACTTGCTTCACACACACTATCATCCACGCCATAAAAAAGTATAATTGAGCATAGACGGGAGAGCGCCGGCTATTATACCGACACTCTCCTGTCATTATGCCATGAGGAGGAACTATGAAATTACTGATAACATTGACACTGAGTGTGATGACCTTGACGCTGGCCGCGTGCGGCGAGACTGAAACAACCGACGTCTCCATTATGGTGCCGAACGGTTCGCCGGCCATCAGTCAAATGGTCTTTGAATATGAACGTCCCGAAATCGACAACATGACCTATGATATCGAACGGGTCAGCGGAGCGGAACCTCTGGTGGCCGCTTTCGGAAGTGAATCGCATCAGATCATCTTCGCGCCTACCAATGTCGGCGCCCGTCTGATTTCAACCGGAGCGCCCTATGCCTTCGCCGCCACGGTGAACTGGGGAAACCTGCATCTGGCATCCGGTCAGACGCTTGAATCCCTGGATGACCTTGACGGAAAAGAAATCATCGCATTCGGTCAGAATGCCACCCCCGACATTGTGCTGGCAACGATTCTCGATAAGCATGATTTCAGCGAATCCCCTACCATAAAATATGTGGACAGCGTGCAGACCGCCGGTGCCAATCTTGTGGAGGACCCATCCCGGATCGTCATGCTCGCCGAACCGGTCCTGAGCGTCATGGCCAATCAGGTCGATGCGATGCAAACACTTGACATCCAAGCGCTCTGGCAGGAGAAGACCGGAGAAGACTCCTACCCTCAAGCCGGTATTTTTGTGCACAACGATCTCGATGAAACCATCGTCAACGCTTATCTGAACGAAATCGAAGCGTCGATCCAAGCGCTTCACGACGACCCTTCGCTTGTGGCTTCATACGGTGAGGCGCTCGATTACCCGTTCCCGGTCCCCATCATCGAAAATGCCATTCCGCGCTCCAACATCATGTTCCGTTCGGCCGAGGACTCACGCGATGCGCTGGAAGTGTATTTCAGTATGATCCTGGAGAGAAACGCGGCGCTTTTGAACCACGAAATGCCGTCTGACGATTTCTACCGCTGAAACGATGCGAATGAAAAAAGCGTCACTCGGATTCCTTTCGGTCGTAATCTTCATCATCATCTGGCAAGTATCGGCATTCCGGGTATCCAACCGGTTTTTGCTGCCATACCCTGTTGATGTCCTCCGGGCCCTGATTGACATCCTCTTAACCGCGAGCACCTACCGCATCATCGCCCATTCTTTTTATCGGTTGCTCACGGCCATCGTGCTGGCCGCTTTGGCCGGTGTCTCTCTTGGCTTGCTCGGAGGGTTCAACCGTCATGTGGACTATTTCTTCAGACCGCTTGTAAGCGCGCTTCGAACCGTACCGGTCGCGAGCATCATCGTCGTGATCCTGATCCTTTACGGGTCACGGACATCCCTTTACATCATCACCTTCGTGATGCTTTTTCCCATTCTCTTTGAAGCGACCAAACAAGGCGTATTGAATATCAACCGCTCACTGATCGAGGCGTTGTCCATGGAAGCGGAGCGTAAAGGCTACGCCTTGTTGCATCTTTATCTGCCGCTTTCCATGCCCTTCATCAAGACCGGGCTTTTACAAAGCATCGGTCTTGGGTTCAAAGTGCTTGTGATGGCGGAATTCATCGCCCAATCGCCGGTGAGCATCGGGAACGCACTGTATGTGGGCCGTGTGAACCTCGAGTACGCGGATGTATTCGCCTGGACGGCTATCATCATTGTGATCGTGATTGCCATTGAGCAGCTCGTTAATAAATTGAAGACCAATGGTTAATCGATTGCCAAGGACGCATGCGCGTCCTTTTTTGTTTGAAACGCTTCACACCATCAAAAAAACGCACCATCCTTTTGAAGGTGCGCGGAAAAGACTGTTGATAGTTTTGAATAATCAAAGCGGATCAGACAATCCGGATTTACGCCCGAAGAAATAGCGGCGTCCAACAACCAATACGATCAAGACCAATGCGCCTTCAGCAATGAGGACATGGAAGGCATCCGGTGTATGGAGCACTTCTCTCAGTGCGTTGCCAAGACCGTGAAACAATATGAGCACGGGAATGGAGTGTCGTGTGATGTGAAACAAAAAGGCATAAATCGGGGTCGTGATTATAATCATGAGGTTGAAACGCCAAAAATCGGCGGAAAAGGCGCCTAAACCATGTTGGTAGGTGTCCTCGATGAAAAACAGGGGCCAATGCCAAAGCGCCCAGAAAAAACCGATGAAAAGACATACGATGATGGGACGGAACTCCTGTTCGGAAATCTTTTGCATATATCCACGCCACCCCGGTTCTTCAAGCCCGCCGAAAATCAGACCTATGGGGAAAAATACACTGACAGAAGGAGCAATCCAAAGCCATCCTTGGCTTAGAATGTTAGTCGTAAGAAGCGGCAACAGAACGAGGATGAAAAGAAATAGCGCCATAATACCGAAGTGCGTCTTTTTGATACGGTGAAACGCGACGCAGGATTTAAGAAATCCGATGACACTTTTTCGTTGCAATCTCAAAAAAACCAAGGCGACCCAAAAAGGTGCCGTCCCACCACCAACCATGAACAGAACATACGGAAAGGTGAGGTACCTCCCTTCGCCAATCACCACAGGCGTGTAGAACAAGAAACTTATCAATACGGTAAATACACCATAGTGCAAGCCGATGTATTTCATATCCGGATAAATCCTCATAAACCATGCCTCCTCATCGTACGGTTTCATTATAAAACACCGTCCATGCCTCAGGCAATGAATTATTCAGCTCCTTTCTTGACAGAGAGGCATCATTGACCTATAATACAAGTGAAACCAAAGAATCTTCAGGGCAGGGTGCAATTCCCGACCGGCGGTACAGTCCGCGAGCCTACCAGGCATGATCCGGTGTGATTCCGGAACCGATAGTTAAAGTCTAGATGGAAGAAGATGCGTGTCTTTTCTGTTTTCCTATGCCCATGGAGATCTCCATGGGCATTTTATATTGAAGGAGACTAACCATGAAAACCAACAGAACTCTGCAGATTGTCGTCATCGCCAATCTGTCGGCCATATCGGCCCTGCTTTACATGACACTGAAAATCCCTTGGCCCTATGCGTCCTTTTTGGACATCCAGTTTTCCAACCTGCCTGCGATCATCGCCGGCTTTTCCCTCGGACCCGTAAGCGGCGTGGCGGTTGTGCTCATTAGAACATTGCTCAAGCTGTCCATCACCGGCACCTCGACCATGTATGTCGGTGAATTGGCCGATGTTCTGATCAGTACGGCGACCGTCATTGTCTCATCCATCATCTATCTGAGATTCCGTAGCTTAAAAGGCGCATTCATCGCTTCTTTGTCGGGTGTGCTCACCTGGATTGTCATCGCCGTGCTTGCGAACTATTTCTTCCTGGTCGACTTTTACATCCAGTTTTTCTTCGGTGGGGACGAAGCCCCATTGATCGGCATGATGAGCCGAATTCCTGGCATCACGGAAGACAACTGGATGCGCCTATATATCATCTATGCGGCCATTCCCATGAACCTGGTCCTCGCAACCCTTGTCTACGGAATCACCTTCCTTGTCTATAAACGGATCTCCCATCTGATTGACGATCTCAACGAGAAATTTTTTCCGCAAGCCAAAAAATCACCGACCCTAACGCACGAGCCTATCAAAAACTCGGATACCGCAGTGGAATCATAATCAAATAAACCCTGGTCGCCGGATGTTGTTCCGGCGATTTTTTATTTATGCCCGCCTTATATGGAAAGATTGCGTCAGATTGTAAAAACAATGTTCCTAAACATCACACTTTGCGTTATAATTGACATGACTATGAACGGACACTGGAGGGAAATCATGACATCATTCTTCATTCTTATGGTTTTGACTTTAATGGTGGTTGCGGCCATCGCAATCATCATCGTACTCGCGGTTTCGAAAAAAGAAGAACCGCCAAAAGAAATCAAGCACGATTACTGGGGCGATGATGAGTACTCATCGTCATCTCAACAGCAACAACAGCAAGGCCCACGCTACTGCAAATATTGCGGCACACAGTACGAAGCTCAGCAGGCGGTTTGTTTGAATTGCGGCGCCTCGGTCCGTGATCAGGTCGTCAGCGGCATGTCCAACCGGCAACTGGCCGCCGGACTGCTCGGGATTTTTCTCGGGGTTTTCGGCATTCACAACTTCTATCTCGGGAACACCGAAAAAGCCATCGCTCAACTGTTGCTCGGGACGGTGGGGATCGTGCTCATTGTCGGTCCCGTGATATCGAGCATCTGGGGATTGGTTGAAGGGATTCTCATTCTGACGGGGAACATGCCGGTCGATGAAAATTAATTTTAATTCGTAAATATTATTTATTGGTTTGCATGGTTTGATGATATACTATAGGTGCAACAGGACTACCGGATGACCCCACACACTGAGGAGGTCTATCCTATGTGGATTATCGGAATCATCATCGCGATCACATTCATTGCGCTTTCACTCGCCGCCATGAGTGAACATCTCTTCCCACGAAGACCGGAACGATCCATCGTTTTCAAAGGGCTTCGTGATCTGAGAAATGTCGGCCGTCCTTATCATGCCATCGATGACATCGGTTGTTTCATGCAACTTGGCGACAATAAGGATCCTTTCGACATCATCGGGAAATGTTTTTGGATCAGCGGATGCATCAAGCCAACCGAACAAACCGACACCCGATTAACGAGACAGTGAGACTTTGCACTGTCTTTTTCTTTGACCCGATCAAGCCCGTTCGAATTTGATGGTGCGTCATAGAACGGGTATTATCAAATCGTGATATAATAAACTAAACAGCAACGACTGCTGGATGCCCCAAAAAAACAAAGGAGGTCACGTCCATGTGGATCATTGCATTGATTTTGATAGCGGCATTCATAGCCATATACCTGAGCATTCTCGCTGAACTTTTCATTTCAGGCAATCCGAGTCATGCCCACAACAAAGGCATTCGTGATATCGAGTCCTCCAAAGAACCGTTGAAGCCAACAGACGATATCGCTTATTCGGTTCAGATCGGCGACAACAAGGACCCGTTTGACACGATGGGCAAATGCTATTTCATAACCGGTGGTTATAAGACAACCGAAAAAAAACACAGAAACATCTACGGACAGTGAGCTTTCACTGTCCTTTTTCTTCCATGACGCCGCTTTCGAAGCGAAGGAATTTACCGGAAACGTTTTTTCATGATATACTATGATTGACATAAAGATTTACCGGATGACCCCAAAAAATAAGGAGGTCAAATCCATGTGGATTTTCCTGTTGATTGTGGTTGCGGCATTGGCCGCTTTGTACCTCGGGATTGTCGCTGAACGATTTTTGCCATGGAAAAGAGTGGATTCCAGCGTAATCGAGCGTGTCCGTGACATCAAAACCGGTGGCAGACATATGAAGCCGATTGACGATTACGGATACACCATGCGCATCGGAGAATCACATAATCCTTTTGACCAGGCGCCTAAAACA
>Ga0207421_10000284_pt1 | contig 63415 bp, 68 predicted proteins | sample SodLakKL_010_SED_4_FD_187542 | JGI IMG/M metagenome (GOLD analysis project Ga0207421, IMG submission 187542) | Alkaline sediment microbial communities from Lake Tanatar, Kulunda Steppe, Russia - 8KL_010_SED (SPAdes) (version 2) | ecosystem: Environmental > Aquatic > Non-marine Saline and...
CGCCGGGGTTCTGCGCACTTCGGTAAGCACGCAACCGCCGCTCATTCAGGTCCATAACCCGAGCATAGCCGCCCCCGTGTACCGAGGTCAACCAAGCGCGCCTGCCCGGTTCGCTTACACTCGGTTCGTGCTTCCCTCGGGAACTGAGCAAATCTTGTACCGATAACTATTGACACCTTTTTCTCGATGCGGTATAAGTGCGGTAAACAATGCCACGCGCCGCTGTAGCTCAGTCGGTAGAGCAGGGGACTGAAAATCCCCGTGTCAACGGTTCGATTCCGTTCGGCGGCACCATTGTAGGCCCCGCGTCGTAAGGCGCGGGGCCTTTTTTTTCGGTGCGCCCGGCAGGGCGCCTCTTGTGTTTCCGGCACTTGTGCCCGCCCGGCTTTCTCGCCCTATCGGCGACGCGCGGACGCGAGCGCGCTCCGATCTATTACACCGGAAAAAAAGCCGACCCCGAAGGGCCGGCCTGGTCACTGAAGACTCTCTGTCGAGGCTACCCGTGTCGGCGAAGCCTCTCGATCTGCCGTAACCGCGGTCGCGGTTGCGGCCGTGGAAACCTAACCGCGGTTTCGAACCACGGCTTGCGCTGCCGCAAGCCGAGCGATCGGGACGCGAAACGGCGAACATGACACGTAGTTCATACCAACACGGTAACAGAACTCTACCGAAGACGGCTCACCACCGTGCTCACCACAAATGCCGACCTTCAGGTCCTGATTGCCCGAACGCCCGCGCTCGGTACCGGTAGCAACCAACTGCCCGACACCCTCTTGATCCAGCACCGCAAAGGGGTCGTGCTCGAGAATACCGTTCTCAACGTAGTACGGCAGAAACGAACCCACGTCGTCACGCGAATACCCGTAGGTGAGCTGTGTGAGGTCATTGGTCCCGAACGAGAAGAAGTCGGCATGCTCAGCGATCTCATCGGCAAGCAGAGCCGCGCGCGGTATCTCGATCATCGTCCCGATGAGATACTTGACTTTCATCTTCTTTTTCTCGAGAACCTGCTGGCAAACAGCCTCGGAGCGCTCCCTGAGAAACTCGAGCTCCTTCACGGTGCCCACGAGCGGAATCATGATCTCGGGAATAACCTCGACCCCGGTCTTCGCTACTTCACAAGCGGCGGTCATGATCGCCTCCACCTGCATCTCGTAGACTTCGGGATAGGTAACGCCGAGACGACACCCACGATGCCCGAGCATCGGGTTGAGCTCGTGCAGAGACGCGATCTTGCCTTTAAGCTTCGCAACCGTGATCCCGCCGATCTCGGCGAGTTCTTTGATGTCGTCCTTGTCGGTGGGAACGAACTCGTGCAGGGGCGGATCCAACAGACGGACCGTAACCGGCATTCCGTCCATTACCTTGAAAATGCCTTTGAAGTCTTTCTTCTGCAGCGGCAGAAGCTTCTTCAGCGCCTTGCGGCGAGCGGTCTCGTCCTCGGCCACGATCATCTCGCGAAAGATCTTGATCTTGTCTGCCTCGAAAAACATGTGCTCGGTGCGGCAAAGCCCTATACCCTCGGCACCCAGTTCGCGTGCGCGCTTTGAGTCGGTCGGAGTGTCGGCGTTGGTGCGGATGTTGAAGCCTTTCTGCTTGGTGCCCGCACGCTCGGCTTTATTGCGAATCTTGTCCGTCCAACTGAGGAACAGATTTAGCGCTCCCGAAATCTTGGGCTTAACGAGATGCAGCTGCCCCAGATACACTTCACCGCTCGTACCGTCGATCGTGAGGTAATCGCCTTCTTTGATCTTCTTGTCACCGATGCTCATCGCGTTGCTGGAGATATACGCATCGCGACAACCGGCGACACACGGAGTTCCCATGCCTCGAGCTACAACCGCCGCATGACTGGTCATACCGCCGGTGGAGGTCAGGATGCCCTCGGCGACGTGCATACCACCGATGTCTTCCGGTGAGGTTTCTTTGCGCACCAACATGACCTTCTTACCGGCCTTTTTCCACTCCTCGGCCTTGTCGGCGGTAAACACCGCTTGCCCGGTGGCGGCACCCGGTGACGCGTTCAAGCCTTTGGCAACCGGTGAAGCTTCGCGCTTTGCTTTGGGGTCGATCATGGGGTGGAAGACCTGGTCAAGCTGCTCCGGAGTGACGCGCATCACCGCCTCTTCCTCGGTCAGGACGCCCTCGTCTACCATCTCGGTAGCAATTCGAATTGCGGCGACGCCGGTGCGCTTTCCGGTGCGCGTCTGCAAGATGAAGAGTTTACCCTGCTGGATGGTGAACTCCATGTCTTGCATTTCTTTATAGTGTGTCTCGAGCTTGTCTTTCACGGCGACGAGCTCTTCGTAGACCTTAGCGTTCTTTTTCTTGAGATCCTTGATCGGCATGCCGGTGCGGATACCGGCCACAACGTCCTCACCCTGGGCGTTCATCAGGAACTCGCCGTAAAAGATGTTCTCACCGGTGGAGGGGTCGCGTGAGAAGCAGACGCCGGTTCCGGAGTCATCACCGAGGTTGCCGAACACCATCGACTGTACGTTGACCGCGGTTCCCTTCAGGCCGGTGATGTTGTTAATCTTGCGATACTTCACCGCGCGCTCGCCGTTCCAAGAGTCAAACACCGCGTTGATGGCACCCCACAGCTGCTTTTTGGGGTCTTGCGGGAACTTCTGCTTGGTGTGCTTCTCGTAAACGCGCTTGTATGCTTCAACGACCTGCTCGAGAGCCGAGGCGTCGAGCTCAACGTCTTCTTCAACGCCGCGCTTCTTTTTTATCTTCTCAAGCTCGTTCTCGAAATTCTCATGCTTGATACCCATGACGACGTCGCCGTACATATTAATGAAGCGACGGTAGGCATCCCATGCGAAGCGCGGATTGTCGCTGACCCTCGCGAGGCCATCTACCGCAGCATCGTTCAAACCAAGATTGAGAACGGTATCCATCATGCCCGGCATCGAGACCGGTGCGCCGGAGCGGATCGAGACCAGAAGCGGATCTTTGTCGTCTCCGAACTTCTTGTTCATCGCCGCTTCCAGTTTGGTGATGTTCTGATCGACCTCAGCCTCAAGACCCGACGGATATTGTCGGTTGTTGTTGTAGTACTCATCACAGACGTCGGTGGAAATTGTGAAGCCAGGCGGAACAGGAACGCCTACATTGGTCATCTCGGCAAGGTTAGCGCCCTTACCACCAAGTAGGTCTTTCTGACCCGCATGTCCTTCGGCTTTTCCGCCGCCAAAAAAATAAACGTATTTTTGTGCCATGTCTTACGGACCCCCGGTTAGTCTAGAATAATCGTTTCTACGATAAGTCCCGAGCCTACAATAAAAAAGCCCTAGTGTCAATTGACACCAGGGCCCAACAAGCGAGTAAGAGAGGTAATTATACCGATATTTTACGACATATATGACTCAAGGTAGCGACTGCGCTTCGGATGCTGCAGACGCTTGAGCGCCTTCTTCTCGATCTGCCGAATGCGTTCCTTGGTCAAGTTATAGCGATCGCCGATCTCTTTTAACGAGAGCGGGCTCTTTCCGTTCAGGCCGAAGCGATACTGAACGATCTCGGATTCTTTCTCGCTGAGACTCTTGAGAACTTGATTGATGTCGTCCTTCAAAGACTGCTCTACCAGTACGGACTCAGGCTGCTTATAGCCCTCATCTTCAACGAAATCTCCCAGCAGAGACGAATCCTTCTCGGCGTAAACCGGGGTCTCGAGCGAGATGAGATCACGAGATATATTAATCAGGTCTTCTACATGCTCCTGATTCATGTTCAGCGTCGCCGCGATTTGCTTCATCTCGGCTTCTTGGCCTCGCGTTCCCTGGATCTCTTTACGGATTTTCTCGATTTGCACGAGCTCATTCGCGCGGTTGAGCGGTAATCGAATCATGCGCGACTTCTCGCAGACGGCCTTGAGGATGGCCTGTCTAATCCACCACACTGCGTACGAGATGAAATGATATCCTTTCTCGACGTCGAATCGCTCTATCGCATTCATCAGGCCGATATTGCCTTCGCTGATTAGATCGGAAAGCGGCAATCCCTGGTTCTGATATTTTTTCGCTACATTCACGACGAAACGGAGGTTGGCTTGGATAAGCTTGTTTTTCGCCTCGATGTCACCGTCAGCCGCCGCACGCGCGTAGCGATTTTCTTCCTCGCGAGTCAAGAGCGGAATTTTGTTGATTTCCTTCAGATAGATCGAGAGTACGTTCTCGTCATCTGAGCTTGAGTGATAGCTGCGTTCCGCAGGCTTCTTTTTTGTTGCTACTGCCATGCAAGCCTCCTACCCTAAGAGGAGCAATCTCCATGCCAAGAATGGCCAAAAGCTGCCTCTGTAACTTCTTTTATGAAAAGGAATTAAAACTTGCATTTTGAAGCAAGGTCGTATCAGCCGATCAAATGGGTCAGATTTACCCACATATAGCGAGAGTGCTATATAATGTATCATAATATACCAGTTCAGCCCACAACCGCTGCAACGTGTGTCACGCCGCTTGCCCGCAGCCTACGAAAATCCCCTATCACGTGGCTATGAACGATTTAGCTTGACCATAATAGGACTGTCTTTTATATTCTGGTTGTCATCCAGACATCAATTATTATCGCGTTCCATAGACAGAGGAGGGATTTATGAAAATAACGCCGCTTGGAGATCGTGTGCTACTTTCGCTGGAAAAGACCGAAGAAAAGACGAAGAGCGGACTGTTCATCCCCGAGACTGCGCAAGAGAAGACCCAAACGGGTGTTGTCAGGGCGGTGGGTGACGACAAAGACGCCATCAAGGTCAAGCCGGGCGACAAGGTCATGTACGACAAGTACGCCGGTACCAGCATCAAGGTTGACGATGTTGACCATCTCGTGATTCGAATGGAAGACGTCATCGCTATCGTTGAATAAGCTCTGATATTTGACGTAGTCGACCGCGTTCTACATGAACGCACCAAACCGGAAGCAGCCGTCCCACGGCTGCTTTTTTTTTCCGCTCTCTCTCACGTCTCGGCGTAAAGGAAACGCTCTAGTTCACGCAGTACAGCCCCTCTATCCTCGAATACCCGGGACGTCTCGGGGACGGAATCAACGAAAGCCCGCCCGTACGGTTTCGTGAGCACGCGAGTGTCGCTGATGATCACCACCCCGCGATCTACCGCGCTGCGGATGAGCCTACCGAACCCCTGCCGGAATCGCATTACCGCGTCAGGCAAAATAAGCTCCATGAACGCATTCCCGCCGCGCGCCTTGATTCGTTCGGTCCGGGCGATCAACACCGGGTCGCTCGGAACGCGGAACGGCAGTCTACACAGCACCACCACCCGCAGCGTCGCCCCCGGCGCGTCAACGCCGGCCCAGAAGCTCTCGGTCGCAAACAGTACGCTGCAAAGGTCCTGATTGAAGCGCTTCAACAAACGCGCCCGATCGTCATCACCTTGCCGAAAGGTGGTGATCCCGAGTTCGTTGAGACGAGGCTTCACCGCCGCATACACCTCGCTCAGCATCCGGTAAGAGGTAAACAGAATCAGCGCGCTCCCCTCAGAGACCTCGAGCGCATCCTTCAAAAACTCGATCAAGAACCGTGTATACGCCTGAGTGTCGGGGGTCGGCGCGTCACGTGGAACGGCGAGCAACACGTGATTGCGGTAGTCAAACGGCGAATCGAACCGGCGCATCTCGAGTTGCTCGAGCCGCTCATCGTCGAGTCCAACACGAGCCGCCCAATGACGAAACTCATTCCGAACGGTCAACGTTGCGCTCGTGAAAAAGACACCTCGATACGGCAGATAGACGGCTTCATGCATCAAGTCGCGGATCTCCAGCGGGGTCACCGTGAACCGCACCGTCGCCGGCCTCCCCTCGCCCGGCTCCCTACGCTCAATCCACGACACGAGCTCAGGATGCTCGTCGCGACGAAGCACTTGCTCGGCGATCGACGCGATCGTCTCCAAACGGCGGACCACCCCGATCAGCTCTACCAGCGCCGGTTCCTGCTCGCGGTCGGCCTCTTTGCTCGACAGCAGCCTGTCCGTCAACAGCTCGACAACATCCAGCACCTGTTGTTGGAACTCGCGAATCAGGCGGTTGAGCTCCTGTTGCTGTTCGTCGTCTTCATACCGCTCCGGCTCAATAGGAGGCAGCCAAAGGCCGGTGTGGCCGCCCACTATCTGTAAGGCTTGGCGGTTCAGCTCCTGCATCTTGGCCTTCATCTCCTCCAGCAGCGCGGGAACGTGTTTGAGTGCTTCGTTGTCGCCGGGAATCTTCTCGAGTCTCACAAGCAGCCCAAGAACGCGTCCACGCCGCCTTCGGTGCAAGCGTGAGCATTGTTTCTCCAACGCCTGCGGCGAGAAGCTTTGCGAGAAATACGAGGTAGCACTGTTCTCGAGGTGGTGCGCTTCATCGAACACCACGTGTTGAAACGGCGGCAACACGGCGGTTGCCTCGAATCCGGTGCCGCGTAATCTGATCGCGAGATCGGAGAACAACAAATGATGATTGACGACAAGCACCCGTGCCGCGGCGGCAGCCCGGCGCGCCTTCATCAAGAAGCAACGCTCGCGACTACGGCAGCGGCGCGCGCTGCAGTGATCTGCGTCGGAGTTGACCCTGTTCCACACCTCGTCGGTAACCGTAAACGGCAGATCGCTTCTTCCGCCGGTGTCCGACTCGGCCGCCCAAGCGGCGACAGCGGAAAGCTCGGGATCGTCATCCTCGCCGATCACTCCGAGCTCGGCTGCGGCCTCCTCCAGTCGGGCCGGACAGAGATAGTTGCCGCGCCCCTTAACCAAAACGGCTTGCAGCTCCGAGCGTAACGCTCGCTTCACGAGCGGAACGTCCTTCTCGATCAGCTGCTGTTGCAGGTTTATCGTGGCGGTAGAGATAACGACCCGTCCCGGATTACGCTCGAGCCACGCGAACACCGGCACAAGGTAGGCAATCGATTTGCCGACACCGGTTCCTGCTTCCGCAACATACACCCCGCCGTCGTTCAGCCCCTGAGCGACGAAGCTCAACATCTCGAGCTGAGAGCTGCGCGCTTCATAGGCCTCGAGCGTCTCCGCGAGCGCCCCGTCGGCGCCGCAGACCCGTTGGAGCTCCTGCGGATCGAGGGGCTGCAGGCGTTGCGGCTGCACCGGTTCAACGACCACATAAAGCGCCGTCACATCGTTATCGACGATCATGCTGCCGATGCCGTCATCACCCAGGCGAGCAGCAATCTCGAGATCGGCGTTGCTCGGGCGCAGGTGAGAACTCGGATGGTTGTGCACCACCACCTGACCGCGCTCCATATGCTCCGCGACCGCCGGCACCGCGCCCAGATTGCCGCGTGCCGAAACATCAAGCTCGTAGATCATACCGTCGTCGTCAAGACTGCAGACGAACAACACTTCATTCCCGTCCGCGGCCGCGATCTCATCGCGCAGTCTCGCGATCACGGTCGGCCGAATACGATCAGATGGCTCCATTGCGCGCCATAATACGGCACGTCATCGTGCGTGACAACCGCGCCGCTTTAGGCTACTATACCGATGTTGTGGGCGTGTTCGACAAACTAGAAGATTTTATCAGAGACATAGTAGACCAAAACGAAACCCCGGCCGGCGGCAGCTCCGATCCCGACTTCGCCGACGCGTGGGCCGAGTTAGACGAGTACATGAGTTTTGGAGCCGGGCGCGAGACTCACGGCCCCTACCGCCGACAAACGGCGCGTGGCGAGGGCCGCGGCGGAACGCGGCGCACAGGCGCGTCACGGCCAAACCGCATCCCGAAAGAGCTTCACGAGCATTTCAGAAATCTGGAACTCGAGTTCGGAGCCTCGCTCGAGCAGGTTCAACTCGCCTATAAGAAGCTCATACGGCGTTATCACCCGGATCGGTTCGCGACCTCTCCGGGCAAACAGCGAACGGCAAACGAGATCATTAAACGCATCAACTACTCGTATCATCAAATCGTCACGTTCTATCGCTCCACCGACCAGACCTGAGCCCGTCACCGGTCTACAGGGCAAACTCAATCACGAATCGATCTCAATGCCGTACTCGACGATCTTCCGGTGCAGCGTCTTGCGCCCGATACCGAGTATCTCGGCCGTTTTGCTCTTGTTACCTTTATTTGCATTAAGCGTGCTTCGAATAATCTCTTCCTCGGCATCCGAAAGCTTGGAGCCTAAACTGATCTTGATGTAGTCGTTGTCCGAGTCTCCCACGACCGAGGGTGGAAGGTCGTCAACGTGTATAATGTTGCCCTTGCACATTACGGTTGCGCTCTCTATACAGTTTCTCAGCTCACGAATATTGCCCGGCCAGGAGTAGTTGTAGAGCACCGACCGAGCTTTCGGGTCTATCCCCTCGACATTCTTGTTGTTCTCGCGCGCGAACTCCTTGATAAAGGCCGACACCAGAAGCGGTATGTCTTCCTTGCGCTCGCGTAACGGCGGCACCTCGATGTTCACAACATTCAAGCGATAAAACAGATCCTCTCGAAACCTACCGGCTTCGATCTCCTTGCGCAGATCGGCATTGGTGGCAGAGATGATGCGCGTGTCGACCTGCAGCGTCTCCTCACCACCGACGCGCTCGAAGCGCTTCTCCTGCAGCACGCGTAGTATCTTCACCTGTACGTTCGGATTGATCTCACCGATCTCATCGAGAAAAATCGTTCCGAGATGAGCGAGTTCAAACCGTCCTCGCTTACGACCGACCGCACCGGTAAACGCTCCTTTCTCGTGACCAAAGAGCTCGCTTTCGAGGAGAGACTCCGAAAGCGCCGCGCAGTGTACTTTGACGAACGGCTTGTCTTTGCGATCCGAGAGACGATGAACCGCGTCGGCGATGAGCTCCTTGCCGACGCCGCTCTCACCGGTTATCAATACCGATGCCTTAGTCGGCGCAACTTGATGCACCACGTCAAAGATCGCGGTCATTTGAGGGCTCTTCGCAATTACGTTCGCAAACTGCTTCTGCTTCTCAAGCTCTTCCTGCAGAGCGCGGTGTTGCAGCACGAGTTCGCGAGTCGAGAGCGCTCGCTTAACCAAGAGCGACAGGCGATCGAGATTAACCGGCTTGGTGAGAAAGTCAAACGCGCCGTCACGCATCGCCTGCACGGCCGTTTCGATCGTGCCGTGCCCGGTCAGAATGATGACCTGCACCGTGGGGTAGGACTCAACGACGCGCCGCAGCAGCTCCTCACCGGACATCTCCGGCATACGAAGATCGGTGATCACCAGATCGATCTCTTCGTTCTCTATCGTCTGCCAGCCCTCGAGACCGTCGGCGGCGAGGTACACATTGTGTCCGTCGAGTTCAAGCGCCTTCTGCAAGCCCTCACGAATGTTCTTCTCGTCGTCGACGACGAGCACATTAAACTTCATCGTCCTCCCCTTTCCAACTCAACAAGTGCTGTTCCTTTTGAGGAATCGGCAAGGTTATCGTAAAGGTCGTGCCTTTGCCTTCATCCGAGTTCACCGAGATCTCTCCCATGTGCTCCTTAATGACTTTGTATACCAGCGTCAAACCGATACCCGAGCCGAAGTCTTTCGTTGTGAAGTAAGGCTCAAATATCTTACCGAGCACGTCCTCATGTATACCGATTCCGTTGTCGCTGATGCGCAACACCACGAAGTCGCCGCTCAATCTAGTGGAAACGCGGAGCGTTCCGCCGTCGGGCATCGCCGCGATCGCGTTCTTGACGATATTGAGAAGCGCCTGCTTGAAGTGTTTCTCGTCGAGCTTAAGCATAGGAAGGTCCGACTCCAAGTCTCGATCGAGTCTAATGCCGCCCTCCTCGAGCTCAGGCTCTACGAACTCGAGCAGGTCGAAAACGACCGAGTTGAGATGGCGCTCCTCGAGGGTCATATCCATAGGACGCACCGCGAAGAGAAAATCCACCACAATCTTGTTCAGTCGATCTATCTCTTCGTTTATAACCTTGAGGTTGCTCTCGATCGCGTCGCGGTCCAGTTCTTCGGAGCCGTTGAGCGCCTTCTGGATGAGCTGGATATGAATACCGATCGAGCCGAGGGGATTCTTTATCTCGTGCGCAACGCCGGCCGCAAGCGTAGTAAGCGACGCCAGGCTCTCGGCACGCCGAAGGCGTGCCTCCCGCCCCCGCTTCTCAGAAATATCCTCGATACGTAGTATGCTGCCCTGAATCTGCCCGTTGCGAACCAGCGGCATAATGCTACACGACAGGATGCGGGTTAGACTTCCACTGTCAAGTGTGAACTCGCGATCGACAACCGATTCCTGGTTCACAAGCGTCTCGCGCACGAATTCCGCGATATCCTCGTCCTGCAGGTACTCCCAGATGAGCCGATCCGACCAATCGCCGGCCGCCACCGGAACCACGCGCTCGGCGGCTTTGTTCGCAAACACTACATAGTTCTCAACGTCGGCAACCACAACGCCGTCGCCCATTGAGTTCAGCACTACCTCAAGCTGCTCGTTCTCGGACGCCAGATCGTAGATCAGGGCGTGAATCTGTGCCCTATCGAGTTTGGGAAGCTTCTTGAGCGCGCGTGCAATAAACTTTCGCATTTATCCCGACCTCATACTAAAGTATAGATTATCGAGAATCGAGGACACGCTCAAACGGAAACGGTCGCTCTGCAGCAAACTGCGGCGAACCAACGCGTTCCAGCGCTCGAGTTGCTCGAGGCTAATCGGCAACTCTTCTAGCGCGGGCTCCCCACGCGCGCCGGAGCGATGCTGCTCGCTTTCGGTACGTAGAATAGCCTGGAACGCCGATAGCAGCTCGCGCAAAAACTCGTGCAACCACACCTCACCACCGGCAGCCTTCAGTTCCTGCTCGATGGTCTTGAGTTTCTCGTACGTCTCCGCGCCCTTGGGCTCCACAACGTGCTCGAGAAAACTGCGCGCGAGGGTTGTCGGCGAGTGCGTGCCGGGGAAGCTTGTTCGCACAAAGAACTCACGCAGCGAACGATACGCCGGATCCTCCACCCGAAAAATCCGCCGAACCACCTCGGCGGCCTGCCGCTCGGTGCGTTCGGCGAAACGGTAAGCGCGGGCCCGCGAGAGGACGGTCTCGGCCACCGCGCCGCGGTTGTCGGTGATTAGGACGAAACGAACGTTTTCGGGAGGCTCCTCGAGCGTCTTCAGCAGTGCGTTCCGCGCTCCCTCTTGAAGGCGATCGACCCGCTCGAGCACCGCGATCTTAGCACGGCCTTGTGGCGCAATGTGCGCCCAACTCGAGAGATTGCGAACCATCTGCACCGGCACGCCTTCACGCGGCAGTACCCCTACAAGCTTCGCGGCATGGTGAACGATCAGATCGATCTGTTTGCGGTATTCGTCGTGATCCGGTAGCTCGCTTTCGGGAGAGAACTGCACGAGACTCTCTTCAACCACCTCAACCGACGAGGCGACCTTACTCAAGCGGTTCTCATCTCCTTCCCACAGCACCGGGTCGAAACGCCGAAGAAGTTTTCGGACGGCGCGCAAGAACAGATATATCCCCGGCGCGCTGCGCGTCGAGAGTATTGTGTCGGCGGCCACCCGGATCTCCTGCAAAAAATAACGATCGCCGAGCATAAGTGTGTCGGTGTGCACAAGCTCGCGATGCCGATTGCAGGAGGAACAGCGACAGTTCCAGTTCGCTTCAGCCTCACAACTGAGAACGCGCCCGAGTTCCAACGCTGTTGAAAGCTTGCCGGAGTAGCGGCTCCCTTCGAACAGCAGGACACGTGGGAGGCTTTCCTCGGCGACCTCGCCTCGCAGCCGCTCAACAACCGCTTCCTGCGACAAGATATTCTCAAACATCGGAACCTCGCTCTTGCAGCAACTCAGCCGCGAACGGCAGCAGCGGTAGCAAGAAATGCGCAAACACGCTTTCGGCTATCATGCGATCAGGGGAAACGAAGGGTTGCAACTGCAACAGCAGGAGTAGCACAAAAACTACTACCAGGCCTTCTACAACCCCAAGGAAGAACCCGAGGGCGTGATCAAGGCTGTCGAGATGAATCCGCTCAACGAGACGATTCAAAGCGGTCTCAAAGATCTTCACTACAACGTAGACCACCAGGAATAGCCCCAGGAACGCGATCACTTGACTCCAGGCATCGCTCTCGACGTAATCAACAAGCGCAGCCGCAACAATTCCGGAGAACACAACCGCCGCCGTTATTCCCAGAATCACCGCGGCCATCGACATCAGTTCCTTGACGAACCCTCGGATACCGGCCCGAATCGTGGTGAAGAGCAGGATTACAATGAACACTATATCGATTCCGGTGACGTCCATAACTCAACTCTCGCCGACTTGCCGATCTACGATCTCCGCGATTCGAGCGGCGGCTTCCGGCACAGCCATAGCGCGTGCTCGCCGTGCAAGCCGCTCACGCTCGGTGTGATTATGTATGAGCGCCAGCAAGGTGCTGAGAAGCCGCTCCGGGGTGGCCTCATTCGGCTCGAGCACCTTGGCAGCCCCACGCGCGCGACACAGCTCCGCGTTGCGCAGCTGATCGCCCCGTGACCCGGCCGCACCCAACGGAACCAAGACCGCCGCCTTTCCGGCGGTGAAGTTCTCCCATACGGTTCCCGCCCCGGCCCGCGAAACCACCAGATCGGCAGCTGCCAGCACGTCCGGGAACTCTTCAGCAAAGAAGGGCGTATGGTAGTACGCGCCTTTCCGCCCGGCCGCAACGCTCCGCCCATCGTGAAGCGCGTGCGCTTGATGCGCCCCGGTTTGTTGCGCTCCGGTTTGATGAACGACGTCACAGCTTTCGAGCAGCCGATCGAGAACGCACTCGAGCAACTCATTGATCTGCGCCGAGCCGAGACTTCCGCCGAGAAATAGCACGATCGGACGCGCGCCGCTCATTCCGAGCAACCGTCGACCTCGCTGTGCGTCGCCCGCGGCAACCGCGGCTCGCACCGGGTTACCGGTGACCTCCACCCGGTCCCGGATCGCCCCGTCAAAGAACTCGACGCTTTCCTGGTACGGTACCAGTACCTTTACGGCAAAACGAGCCGAGATCCGCGTGGCGAGCCCTGGGTCATAGTCGGACTCGTGCGCGACAACCGGTATTCGAAGAACGGCCGCCGCGATCACAACCGGTACCGCCACGAAACCACCTTTAGAGAACACCACAGCGGGTTTCATCCGCCACAAGCGAAATATCGCCATGAGAACGCCGGCCGGTAGGCGAGCGGCGTCGGCAAGGTTCTGCAGCGAGAAATAGCGACGCAGCTTCCCGACGAACACCCACGAATACCGCAGCCCGCGCTCCTCGACGAGGCGACGCTCAATACCGCGCCGTGAGCCGATCCAGACGATCTCGACGCCGTAGCGGGTGCCGAGCTCTTCTGCAACCGCAAACCCCGGAAAGACGTGCCCGCCGGTCCCGCCGCCGGTAAAAACAACCAGGTATCGCATTACGCTCCTTCGTGTCGGCGTGCGTTCGAATCTATCATGGCCGGCTCGCCGGTTTCAATCTTACCGCGTGCCTCCAGCGTGCCTCCCGGTCGCACCGCGGGCTCCGGCAGCTATTGTGCTAATAGATTCAGAATAACTTGAGTCAGACCTATTAGGGCACCCAGCATCGCACCAAACAGATTGATCCATTTTAGATGTTTGGCGATGACCGTCAGGAGCAGCCGCTCGACACGCTCCACCTCGAGGCTATCGATCTTCTCGACCACCAGCCGCTCAAAATCCACCGCCTCGATCAACTCATTGAAGCGCGTGTCGAGCAACCCGATCACGCGAGTACTGAGAAACGAATCCAGCGCATCCTTATCGGCGGCCAACTCGCGCCGCCAATGCAGAGCTTCGTTGCGAGCATCGTGCGACTCGTCCTCGCGTCCATTGACCAGAATCCGAAGCGTCTGAAGCGTCTGCTTTGCTACGCGTTCGGCGGTGTCTCGGTGGCCCAGCCACGCAGCCAGACCGTTGGCAACCACAGCCCGCAAGCGTTGGTACAGCTCCGAGTTCTCGGCATCACCGAGCTCCGGAATACAAGCACCGTCGAGGCGGCGCTTGATAAACCCGCGGATCTTTTCCCTCAGATCCTCCCGCGCAAGCAGCGACTCCATGAAGCCGAGCACCCGCTCTTGGGCAAAATCCGGAGCGATTCCGAGCAGACCGAGCGCATCCTCCGGGGTGTGCTCCGAAAACTGTTCGGCAGTCTGCACCACCGCCGCCACGACTTTGTCGCGATTGCCGCGATCGCGGGCCGCCTCCTCAAGCGTCGCCAGCAGATCGTCGATGATCGCCGGCATGTTCTCGGTCAACGAACGATCGTACTGTCCGGCCGAGATCAAGAGACGTTGCATCAAGTTGAGCTTGTCGAGGACATCTTGCAGCAACAGCTTGCCGCGAACCGACATCTCGGAGCGAATGTCGGGTCGGCTCAGGAAGCGCACAACCTGCTCGAGAATCGGCTCGTACAGGGCGTCGAGCGCGCGGTACAGGTCTACCCAGAAGCGCGGGGGGATTCGCTCTCCAATAGTTCGGTCGGATTCAAGCTCCATCGAAATCCAATCGCGCGCCCCGACGAGCAACTCTGCGCGAACTTGCTCCGACACGACGAGCCGTGATCCGAGCTCAGCGAGCCGCTCGCGATCCGGCTCTCCAAAGAGATCCGATATCCGGCGGCCGCCGAGCACGCCGCCGGCGTTGCTTACTATCGAGGCGATCGCCTGGTGCGTCGCGGGTGAACGCAGCAAAGCGGCGAGCAGCGGCACCACAATGCGCTCGAGCTCGGACTCAACGCCCGGATCGGCTCTCCCACGCTCCGACTCGCGAGAGAGATACCCGCCGTCGAGAACGCGTTGAGTCAGCTGCGCAACCGTTTTGCGAATCCCGTCTTGAAAACGCTCCGACTGCAACTGCGTCCGCAGCACATCCTCGGTAAGCAGCTGATTCGAAACCATACGCCCGATACTCCGGGCCAGCTCGTGACGTTGCTTCGGTATGATGCCCGGAGTGAACGGAACGCGCAGCCCGATAACGCGCGTCTCGCGCAACGGCCGAAACAGCATCTTGATCGCGATTGAGTTGGTCACGTATCCGATCAGGGCCCCGAGTAGCGGCGGAAGCACCCACGGCCAGTACGCGAGTACTGCGTCAGTCATTGTCCCACCTCTGCGCCGCGTTCTCGGCTTGGCGCATCAGTTCAAATCGTTTGATTTGAGCGCCGTGCGCCCAGGCTTCGAGCTCTTCGAAGCGAACCCGATACCAATGCTCGCGCTTTCCGAACTGCGTCTCGCGGAACCCGGTACGCTCGTGAATCTCGGCGATCTCGCCGCCGCGCATATGCGCGGCTATTCGAGCATCGAGACGCGGTTCGGCTCGCAGCGCCACGTATCCCTGGTCGGCCATAGCCCAGCGAGCGCGACGCGAAATCACTGGGCTCTCGGGAGCCGAAAGGGTACCGGACCTTGAGTTTCCGTCGCACCCGCTAACGAGCATCGCGAGCACGGCGAGACAAAGGATCGCGATCGTCGAGCTCACGCTAGGCTTCATTTGCAGTAGTCTCCGGTTCGCCCTTGAGCACCGCCAACTCATCACGCACCACAGCGGCTTCCTCAAACTCCAGATTCTTGGCGTGCTCGAGCATCAGTTGCTCGAGTTCGCGTATCAACGCTCGCCGATCTTTCGCAATCATCGTGTTGTAGCGTGCCTTGAGCACCTCTATCGACTGCCGTTCGATACTCCGCTTCTCTTCCTTTTGCCGTACAATTATGCTCTGAACGGCTTTGCGAATCGTCTGCGGTGTAATCCCGTGTTCCTCGTTGAACTGCTGCTGAATTCGGCGTCGACGCTCGGTTTCGTCTATCGCGATTCTCATCGCATCCGAGACACGATCGGCGTACATAATCACCTTCCCGTGCTCGTTGCGCGCCGCTCGGCCTATCGTCTGTATCAAGGACGTCGATGAACGCAGAAAACCGATCTTGTCGGCATCGAGGATCGCTATCAACGACACTTCCGGAAGGTCCAGCCCTTCACGCAGCAAGTTGATTCCTATCAGCACATCGAAGCCGCCGGTTCGAAGCTCGGTAAGAAGCTCCGCGCGCTCAATCGTCTCGATCTCGGAGTGCAGATAGCGCACCCGAAGGCCCATACCGCTCAAGTAATCGGTGAGGTCCTCAGCCATCTTCTTTGTGAGCGTCGTTATCAACACCCGCTCATTCTCGGCGATCCGAAGACGAATTTGTCCGTACAGGTCCTCGATCTGTCCTTCGGTGGGCCGAACCACCAACTCCGGGTCAAGCAACCCGGTCGGTCGTATCACCTGCTCGACGACGCGGGCGGAGCGCTCGTACTCGTGATCACTCGGGGTCGCCGAAACGAAGACGCACTGGTCGAGCATCCTCTCGAACTCTTCGTACACCAGCGGGCGATTGTCGAGTGCCGAAGGCAGCCGAAACCCATGCTCCACCAATGAAGTCTTGCGGGACCGATCCCCGGCGTACATGCCACGCACCTGTGGAATCGTGACATGCGACTCGTCGATGAAACTCAGAAAACCGTCCGGGAAGTAATCGAGCAGAACAGCCGGGCGCTCTCCTTCGCCTCGGCCGCTGAGGTGTCGCGAGTAGTTCTCGATCCCCGGACAGTATCCCATCTCCTCGAGCATCTCGATGTCGTACTCGGTGCGTGTCTTCAACCGCTGCGCCTCCAAGAGACGGTTTTTCTGCACCAGATGCTCATACTGCAGGTGAAGCTCGCTCCGTATCGCGTCGAGCGCCGCCCGAACTTGATCCTCCGGCAGCACAAAATGCTTCGCCGGGTAAACGATCAGCAACTCGAGTTCCTCGAGCGCCTCACCGCTAACGGGATTGATCTTAATGATCCGCTCGGTTTCGTCCCAGTCGAGCTCAATGCGATACGCCTCCTCGAGGTACGATGGGAAGACCTCGAGTACATCGCCCTTGATCCGAAAGCATCCGCGCTTAAGAACCGCGTCGTTGCGCTCGTACTGCAGCGCCACCAACTTGCGCCGCACCTCGGATAGATCCACCGGGTTGCCAAGATCGAAGCGAACGCGCATCTCACGGTACATACTCGGGCTCCCGAGTCCGTAGATACACGAGACCGTCGCTACCACGATGACATCGCGGCGTTCGAGCAGACTGGTAGTTGCCGAGAGGCGCAATCGGTCTATCTCCTCGTTGATCGAGGCGTCTTTCTCGATGTAGAGGTCGCGTGACGCGACGTACGCCTCAGGTTGGTAGTAGTCGTAATAGGATACGAAGTACTCAACCGCGTTGTGGGGAAAAAACTCGCTGAACTCCCGAAACAGCTGGGCCGCAAGCGTCTTGTTATGCGAAAGCACCAACGTCGGGCGCTGAAGTTCCTCGATGATCTTGGCCATCGTGAAGGTCTTGCCCGACCCGGTCACTCCTTTCAGGGTTTGAAAGCGGTCGCCCGCTCGCAAGCCCTCGCTGAGTGTATGTATTGCGCTCGCTTGGTCTCCGGCCGGCTCATAAGCCGAAGAGACCTCGAACTTGCGTACGGTATGCTGCTTGCTCATAAACGGACTACGTGATGTCTTTCATACTCGAGTATAAAACGTTCGTGGTGACAGTGCCAACACGCAGGTTGTGCAGGTTTCACCGAAGCATGCGGATGCGGGCATGCGGATACGGGCATGCGGATGCGGGCATGCAAATGGGGGCATGCCGTCTCAAGCCGTGCGCGAAAGGCTTTCCCAAAACTCCTCGCTCTCTCCGGCGCGGCGATACTGCACCGCTTCGAGCAGGTGCGAAGTAGCGATCTTGTCCTCGCCTGCGAGATCCGCGACGCTTCGCGCGAGTTTCAGGACCGTTTCGGCCGCTCTCGCTGAGAGCCGCAACGTTTGCACCGCGTGCAGGTAGCTCTCACCCGCCGCGGTCCCCATTCTGCAGTACCGGCGCACCCCGGCAGCTCCAAGCTCACTGTTGCGCAAGAGTGCCTCGTCCTTATGCCGTGCCATACCGAAATCTACCGCCCGCTGCACTCGTGCTCTGATTACCGCACTGGACTCCGCGTCGGAACCAACGAGCTCCGGGGCATCCGGAATACCGATCGGGATGCGAATCTCGATCCGATCGAGAAGCGCGGCTCCGAGTTTCTTCCAGTAGCGATGGAGCTCGGCGTTGCTACAGAAACACTCGGTGTCGTAGGAGCCGAGCTTGCCACAGGGACACAAATTGGTGGCCAGAACGAGTTGCGAGGCGGCAGGATACCGATAACGGCGGTCGGCGCGGGTGATTCGCACCTCACGGCGCTCGAGAGGTTCCCGCAACGCCTGCAGCGCGTTCCGGTCGAACTCCGGCGCTTCGTCCAAAAAAAGCACGCCGCGGTGAGCCAGCGATATCTCACCCGGGAGCAGCGCCCGTCCTCCGCCGATTAACCCCTCGGTTGAGGCGCCATGATGCGGTGCCCGAAACGGTCGTCTGGTTATCAATCCCTGACCGGCTGGGAGAGCTCCGGCGAGTGAATGAATCCTACTGACCTCAACCGCCTCAGCGTGCGTCAACTGCGGAAGAATGCTGGGCAGTCTCCACGCGCTCATCGTCTTTCCTCCGCCCGGCGGGCCGAACAGCATCACGCTGTGGGCGCCTACCGCGCTCACCTCCAATGCTCGACGGGCAAGGGCGTGACCGCGCAACTCCCGAAAATCGTATCCAAACGAAAACGCTCCGGTTTGAACCTTCTCCAAGCTCCGCCGCCCCGGGTCACGCTCATGCGGGGCTCCCACGCGTTCTATCTGCATCAAATGCAGAACGCTCGGGAGGTCGGCCAGGGTCTCTATACCGACAACTCCCGGGTGCCCACCTAAGCGGGCCTCGTTCAGATTAGCGTCGGGAACGATACAACGGTCGATGCCTTCCGAGCCGGCACGCGCCACTGCCGCCAGCACTCCTCGAACCGGGCGCACCGTACCGTTGAGCTGCAGCTCACCAAGCACTAAGGTCTTAGCGGTATCGGATAGCGGCAGCTGACGCGATGCTGCAAGCACCGCGAACGCTATCGGCAGATCGAATGAAGCACCCGGTTTACGTAGGTCGGCAGGCGCCAGATTTACCAGAACTCGATCGCTCGGGTAGGTGAATTGCGAGTTCTTGATAGCCACCCGTACCCGCTCGCGAGCTTCACGGACCGAACTATCCGGCAACCCCACGATCTCGGTTCCGGGAATGCCTCGGCGAATGTCGACCTCTACGGTGACCAGACTTCCGTCATAGCCGTACGGACAAAATCCCACGATTTGCATGCACCCTCCTACTAGACATACAACCGGGGATTTTCGCGTAATACTTCGCTTAACGGCGGAAAAGTCGCTGATTACCGAGAATCAGGTGGATCGTTCCGGCCGGAGCGTCGCGATAGCCTGCTGCACGAGCTCGTCACAACGCTCATTCAACGGATCACCGGCATGGCCGCGCACCCAACTCCAGGCTGGGCTGAGCGCAGTATTGAGTTCGTCCAGCCGTCGCCATAGATCCTGGTTCTTCACCGCCTTCTTTGCCGCCGTTCGCCAACCGTTTAGTCGCCAGCGTTCTATCCAATCGGTGATTCCGTTTCTGACATATTGCGAGTCGGTGTGCAGGCGAATGCCTGCAGTGCTCGAGAAATGCGCACTGCAAAACTGCAACGCCTCTATCACCGCGGTGAGCTCCATTCGGTTATTGGTTGTTTCCGGCTCGGCCCCAGAGCGCTCTACATTGCCGTTCTCGGCCACAACTACGAAAGCCCAACCGCCGGGACCCGGGTTACCGTGGCACCCTCCGTCCGTGTACACTTCGATTGTTTGCATCGGGCTGTGTTATACCATGGACCGCTTGGGTGTGTCGCGGTGCAGAGACTCTTCCTCGATCGGCAGATCGGCGTTGCGTACGAGCTCGTAGAGAGTATCTACCGGCGCTCGCAAGCCGATGAAGAAGTAAGCCGGACGACTACGGTACTCGATCGGAAGAAACGCGAATCTCCCCCGAAACGTTGGACCGTCCCCCCCAAGCGCAGAGAGAAGCTCCGGATACTCCTCGATCGGACGCTTGACCAGAAGCGCACGTCGCCCCTGGCGCAATCGCGAAACGATCCCACCGGCATCCGTGATGACTCCGCCGCTTCCTTGCTCATTATCGACTCCAATAGCATGCTGGAGACGATACCCTCCGTCGGTGTCGACGAAGATCCCGGCTACCCTCGCGTTCCAAATTCTCGAGAACTCAATCAACGATTTCAGGACGCCGCCCTCGTTACGCCTATAACCAAGCAAGAATCGATCGTAATCGATGCCGTTTTCACCGATCACAATTCGTTTGCTCCGCTTCTGCGCCGAATGTCGCGCACGGGTTTCGGATACTTGAGCCGGCTCCGGAATGCCGATATCCTCGAACTCGCCGACAGCCGCACCAAACAAGCTCTCGACGCCTACGATCGAGCTGTCCGGGGCATCGTCATTTGCCCCGAGCACCTTCGCCGGACGATCCCCAGACGTTGGCTCGGACGGTTCGGGCTCGTCTTCTTGTGACTCGGTCGCCCGAATGCGGGGGACACCACTCTGCGACTCTACGATCTCGTAACGACGTTGCGCAACCGACAGCAGACTGGTCATCGGAGCAGCCTCAAACTCCTCGTTAAGTTCTGCGTCGTGTTCCGAGCCCAGCTTAGGTTCCTGGGAGTCCTCCGAATCCGCGTCACCAAAATACCGTTCGGTCGCGGTTTGGCTCGCCGTAGCACTCGCCGGGGCTTCGAACGCTACACGCTCTTCGTCCTCCGACCCAGCTGATCCGGAACCCGCAGCAACGCTTCCACCTCGGGTAACTCCACCGCCCGAGAAACCGGGTGCCTGAAAAAGCGACCGAACCCCGAAAAGCGACGGCTCGTCCTCGAGACTCTCAAGCTCGTAAATACCCGAGTCGCCTTCCTCGCTGTCTGCCTCTTCGAGCTCCCCAAGTTCGTCGCCGTCATCCGAAACCTCATCTTCAAGCTCCGCGGCTTCAAGCTCCTCATCAGACTCCGACCCCACGAGTTCTTCCAGCTCTTCCGCTTCCTCAAGCTCGTCGAGTTGCTCTCCCGCCTCAGTTTCCTGCCCGTCTTGGGCCGGATACGCCTCAGCCGGATACGCCTCAGCCGGTTCCGCTTGCCCGTCGGCCTCGCCGGTGCTGGGCCCCGTAGTGCCGCCGGCGACCGCATCCTCTGCAGTCTGGTCTAAAGAACCCACGAGCTCGCCGGACGTTTCGGTATCGATACGCTCCCAGTCTTCCTTAATATCAGCCAAAACGGTAGCGAGGTCACTCTCGCTCTCGAGACTTTCACCGCCCTCTTGGGAACCGGCAGGCTCGAGCTCCGCGGCTTCTTCCGCCTCCGCGGCATCCTCCGGCTCTCCGAGATCCTCCGCATCTTCCAGGTCTCCCTGCTCCGAGACGTCCTCGAGTTCGCCGAGCTCTTCCGCTTCGGCCTCTTCGAGCTCATCGGCCTCTTCAAGCTCGCCTATCTCTTCCAGCTCTTCCGCCTCCGAGACGTCCTCGAGTTCGCCGAGCTCTTCCGGCTCGGCCTCTTCGAGCTCATCGGCCTCTTCAAGCTCGTCGAGCTCCTCCGGCTCCTCCAACTCTTCCGGCTCCGAGACGTCCTCGAGTTCGCCGAGCTCTTCCGCTTCAGCCTCTTCGAGCTCTTCGATCTCGTCGGCCTGTTCAAGCTCATCCAGCTCTTCCAACTCTCCGGGTTCAGCCGCCTCGTCACGCGCGGACGCATTGTCAGATCCTTGGCCCTGGTCGGCAACACCCTGCGCGCTCTCGGGTTGTTGCTGAGAACCGAGCTCCGCTTGGGGAACGGTTGAGTCGAATGACGCTTGCGGAAGGTTCTGAGTGTTTGCAACCACGCGCTCTATAATGCGCTCGAGGCGCTCGAGATCTACCCCACCCACCGGTCGGCTCGCTTGCGACTGTGATCCGATGACCGAGATAATCTCTTCCCAGCTTTTGTCAAGCAGATCGTCGACCTCTGCTTCCTTCTCGGGCTTGAGCTTTCCGATTCCGCGCTTTATCTCGCGATTCACTTCCTGCTTACGGTTCTCGATCTCGTGCTGCCAGCGCTGCCAATCGATCTGCTCCTTGCTGTCGAGATACTCTCGCAACAAGCTGATCTGAAAACGCTTCACGCGGTCCGACAACACCACGACGGCGTCTTGCCGGAGGTTCAGCAGAAGAAACGTCAGGAGGAAGGTTGTCAGAAATATCGCGGCGAGAAGCGTGGCCCGCATAAACTCGGTCATCGCAAACGACTCTTCGGGCTCGAGCCAGATTGCACTCCCTCCGCGTTCCAGATTCCTCCGAAACGCGATATAGCGTTGATCCTCGGTATGGATCCGCGGGTAACTATCCTCCGCCCGCGCGAACTCGGCCCAGGTCTCGGAGACACCCTCGGCTACGGCATCGGCATACTGCTCGGGAGCGTTGACGATAAGCGATTGCTCAGGGCCTACTCGTACCGTATCTCCGATTCCGATAATGGAGCGCCGCAGCAACGCGGCACTCAATGTGTCGGCGTTTGTATAGAAAAGGGCCGTGCCACGCGCGATATCAAAGGTGTCGTACGCCCGCAACCGGTAAACCACCTGGTTGCTCTCCTGGAGCATGCGTACACCGGCGTCGTCTTCACCCTCCGGCAGCACGAGCTCGCGTAGCTGATCCCCGTCGTCGAGCTCCGCGATCGGCTCGTACTCGCGTCGAGTGGCGTCCTCGGCTCGAACATCGTTTGGAAGCGTACTGTACCACAGGTTCTCGGCATCGGAATCCACGAACCGTACGAACGAAAAGGCCGGGAGTTCCTGTCTCAAGCGTCCGAAAAACTGCTCACGAGCCGCAATATCGGCCTCGCTTTGATTTACTCTGAAGATGGTACGCACCGCAGGCTCGGCAAGCACCGCCCTGAAGCGCTCGAGCTGCCGTTCGTTATGTTGATTGATGAGTTCGGAAGCGTTGTGCACGCGCCGCTCTACGACCTCCGTCATGCGCTGGTCGTAGAACGTCGCTTCTATGTACTCGAAGAGACCCGAGAACGCCGCTACCGTGAACGCGGTGAACACAACAACGGCTATCAGTAAACTTAAAGCAGTCTTTTGTACGGAACTCATCGAGAACCGCTACGCCTCCAGCACTTTTTTAAACAAGATCGGCAGCGGGAGGCGAAAGAATTAATCACCTACTCGGCTACATCGGATTGCTCTTCTTGCTCGCCTTCAGCTGAGCCTTTTCTCTCCGTGGCGGCCGCCTTCTTGCTCTTTTTCTTTTGTGCGCCGGAATCTTCGTTTTCCGCAAGCGCAACCAACTCTAGAATAACCATTTCGCTCGCGTCATTCAAGCGGTTGCCGAGTTTCAAAACTCGCGTGTATCCACCGTTACGGTTTCGATTTCGAGGTGCAATCTCGGTGAAAAGTTTCGCAAGAACCGCCTTATCACCGATTGAGCGCGCGATCATCCTGCGATTGTGAACCGAGTCGGTCTTTGCCCGCGTAATCATCTTCTCGGCCGTCCGACGAACCTCGCCGGCCTTCGCTTTCGTGGTTCTGATGCGCTCGTACCGAAACAACGACGTGACCATGTTGCGATGCAACGCCTTACGATGACTTGCCTTACGTCCTAGTCGGTTGTACCCAATTTTATGCTTCATCGTTGCCGTCCTTAGCCTCGTTCTCGTTCTCGGTCTCGTTCTCGGTAGCCTCTCCGGCCTCTTGCGCGCGAAGCTTCTCTTTTTGTTTCTGCATGCGAACCGAGTTTCTTAGCTGACTGTAATCGGTCATGCCGAGACTCAGATCCCACTCCTTGAGCTTCTCTTTAATCTCGAGCAGCGATTTTTTTCCGAAGTTGCGCGTTCGAGAGATATCCTCTTCGGTCTTGCTCGTGAGGTCTCCTACGCTACGGATGTTCGCATTCTTCAAGCAGTTACTCGATCGCACCGAGAGCTCAAGCTCCTCAACCGGTGTTTCGAGCAGATTCCTGATTCGTTCCTCTTCCTCATCGATATCTTCGTCGCTATCGATCTCGTCCTCATCAAAGTTAATGAAGATTGTGAAGTGATCCTTCGCTATTTTCGCAGCCTCGGCGATCGCATCCTCGGGGCTCACCGTCCCGTCGGTCCAGAGCTCGAACAACAGCTTGTCATAGTCCGATCGATGTCCGACGCGCGTATCCTCCACCTCATAGCGGGCTCTCGTAACCGGAGAGAATATGGCATCGATCGGTATGGTTCCAATAACCTCGATGTACTTCTCGTTTACCTCAGCCGGAACGTACCCGCGTCCTAAGTCTATCTGGAGCTCCAGCTCGAGGTGAGCACTCTCCATAATAGACATAATATAGAGGTCCGGGTTCTGAATATTGAACCCTGTTTCCCCCGCGAGGTCCGCAGCTTTTACCGTCTTCGGCCCCTTGAGCTCCACCATCACGGTCTTCTGCTCTACGCCACCATCGAGCTTGATCTGCAACTGCTTCAGCTGATTGATGATATCCGGTGTGTCTTCAACGACCTCCGGAATCGACTCATACTCGCTCGACAGGACGTGCGCGTTACCGTCAGCGTCGTAACTGGTAATTCGCAGCGCGGTGATCGCATATCCTTGGATGGAAGAGAGCAGGATCCGCCGCAAGGAATTTCCAATTGTAGTGCCGTAACCGCGCTCGAACGGGTACGCTATGAACTTCCCGTAACCAGCGGAAACTTCACTATGTTCAAATGTGATCCCTTTCGGCTTCTTGAATCCCTTTAAAAGGTTCTTTCGCGCCATGCAATCCCTTCCTTACGTTAGACACGCCTACTCTTTCGGGGGCGACACCCGTTGTGCGGAATCGGCGTGATATCTTTAATGCTTCTCACGCGCAGCCCCAGGCCACCGAGCGATCGAATCGCCGATTCACGCCCAACTCCCGGGCCTTTTACCAGCACATGCACCTCCCGCAACCCATAGTCCATCGCCTTCTGAGCAGCGGTTTCGGCCGTGGTTTGTGCCGCGTACGGTGTGGACTTCTTAGCACCCTTGAACCCCAGCGAGCCGGCGCTGGACCACGAAAGCACGTTCCCAACGGTATCGGTAATCGTGACGATCGTGTTGTTGAAGGTTGCTTGAATGTACACCACCCCTTCAAATACTGATTTCTTATCTCTTCGTTTGCGTACTACTTTTGCCACGTAGAACTCCTTAACCTACTTCTTCTTTCCGGCGACCGTCTTTCGCTTACCTTTGCGGGTACGCGCGTTCGTTCGTGTTCGCTGTCCGCGCACCGGGAGTCCTTTGCGGTGCCGAAGCCCGCGGTTGCACCCGATATCCATCAGCCTCTTGATGTTCAGCGAAACCTCGGTCCGTAGCCGGCCTTCCACGACATACTCGTTTTCGATGACACTTCGAAGCTTGTTAATCTCGTCGGGCTCGAGATCGTTGATACGCTTAGCGGTATCTATCTCGGCCTTACGGCAGATCTCGTCTGCGGATGAGTGCCCGATACCGAAGATATAGGTTAATGCAATATTTACGTGTTTGTTCGGCAAGTCTACGCCGGCTATACGCGCCATTCAATCCCCCTGTTACTTCTGCCTCTGCTTGTGCTTCGGATTCGAGCACACGATTCGGATCACCCCGTTGCGCCGTATCACTTTGCAGCGCTCGCAGATGCGCTTCACACTCGCTCTTACCTTCATTTTCCATGCCCCCTATTACAGGTTCCGCGATCGAATGCGTCCCTTCTTAGTCAGTCCGTCGTGATGGTGCATACGCAGATGTCCTTCAATCTGAGACATCAAATCGAGATCTACACCAACCATAATCAGCAGCGAAGTGCCTCCCATCAAGAACGCAACTTCCATCGGAAAATCGAACAACTGCTGCACGAGCGTCGGAATAATCGCGATAAACGCCAGAAACAACGCGCCGGGCAGGATGATACGATTCAGCACCCTGGTGAAGTACTCCTCCATCTTCTCGGAGCGAATCCCAGGTATCGAGCCCCCGTTTTCACGAATATTCTTCGCGATCTCGGTAGGATTGAGCGTCACTTGCGTATAAAAATACGCAAAGAACACGATCAGCAGGGTGTACATAACGATATACATCGGTCCGTCCGGCCGCAACCAAAACGCGATTGTCTGCAGCCACCGGACACCCGGACCGAGTCCCTGAGCAATCTGCAACGGAAACGTCATGACCGACGCCGCAAAAATTACCGGGATAACACCCGAAGGGTTGATCTTAAACGGAACGTAGGTGTTCTGTGCTCCATACATTCGCCGACCGACGACCCGTTTCGCGTAGTGCACCGGGATCTTGCGCTGCCCGCGCTGCTCGTAGATGACGAGTGCAACCACAACAACGAACATCACGAGGACAACAATCACGAACACGGGGTTCAAGTCACCCTGCTGAATGCTCTGAATCAGAATCCAGAAACCACCCGGCAACTGCGCCACAATTCCGGCGAATATCAGCAACGAGATGCCGTTACCGATACCCCGCTGATTGATTTGCTCTCCGATCCACATCAGAAACACCGTGCCGGCCGTCACGCTCAACATCGAAACAAAAATATACGCTGTCCGTGAGATCGCGATCGCATCCGGGATGCTGTCGGCGTACACCGTCACCGCGAGCGACTGAATAATACAGACAACGATAGTGCCGTACCGCGTATACTTCTGAATCCGCTTGCGCCCGCCTTCTTCCTGCGAGATGCGCTTCAAGCTCGGAAATACCACCACCATAAGCTGCATGATGATCGACATCGAGATGTACGGCATGATCCCGAGCATGAAGATCGAAAACCGTGAGAACGCCCCTCCGGCGAAGAAGTCGAGGTAGTCGGTGATGGAAACACCCGCCCCGGCTCCTTCAGTCAGGAAATACGTCCGCACCACGTTAACGTTGATGCCCGGAATCGGAATCGTCGCCCCGAGTCTAAAAATCAGCAACATCGAGAGCGTAAACAAGATACGCTCGCGCAGGTCGCGTATTTTAAAGATGTCCGCAAGCGGATTACTAGCCATTGTTCACATCTTCCCGCGGTTCATTTGCCTCTTCAGCCGCCTGGATCGTCCCACCGGCAGCTTCGATCTTCTCACGTGCAGTCGCTGAAACAGCGAGCCCGCTGATCGTCAGTTTCTTCTCGAGCTTTCCGTCCGACAGCACCTTCGCGTATCGGGCGTTACGACGGACCAAACGCTTCGCTTTGAGCGTCTCAAGCGTAACGGTATCACCGCTCTCGAAATGCCGGCCGAGCGTCGCAACGCTCACCGGTATTACATCGCGTTTGAACGGATAGTTCGAGAAGCCCCGCCGCGCTACGCGCCTGTAGAGCGGCATCTGCCCGCCCTCAAACCCGGCACGTACTCCACCGCCTGAGCGTGCGTTCTGACCCTTATGACCACGGCCTGCGGTCTTGCCGTTACCGCTGCCCGCTCCGCGCCCTTTTATTCTTCGCTTTCGCGTAGCTCCAATCGGTGCCTTTAACTCCATCGGGTTACATCTCCTCGGTGCGTACTAGGTGAGACACGGCCCGCACCATGCCGCGAATCGAGTCGCCGGCCTCGAGCTCCACCGTTTGGTGCATTCGGCGTAGGCCGAGCGCGCGAACGGTGCGCCGATGCTTCGGCTTGCAGCCGATTGGGCTTTTGACAAGCGTTATTCGCAACTTCATAGTGTTAACCCCACATCTCCTGAAGCGTCTTCCCGCGGTTCTTGCTCACAACGCGCGCGTCCATCAGCCCGTTGAGCCCTTCAAACACCGCCTTCACGATATTGAGCGCGTTCTGAGAACCGTGCGACTTACATAGGACGTCGTTGATTCCGCCCATCTCCATGACCGCGCGAACCGGCCCTCCGGCAATAATCCCGGTTCCGGGAGCACCGGGTCGCATCAGCACCTGCGCGCTCTTGAACTCGCCTTTGATCTCATGCGGGATTGTCTCTTTCTTTAGCGGAACCCGTACGGTATTTCGCTTCGCTTTATCCACGCCTTTGCGTATTGCTTCGGCGACGTCGTTAGCCTTGCCGAACCCGTACCCGACAGTGCCCGCCTTATCGCCGACCACTACCAGCGCCGAGAACGAAAACCTGCGACCGCCCTTTACGACCTTAGCGACTCGGTTCAGCTTTACAAGCTTCTCGGTGAACTCTTTATCTTGAGTATGTTCCACGAACAACCCCCTACAGTTTCACGCCGGCCTTGCGGGCGCCTTCTGCTACGGCCTTGACCACCCCGTGGTACAGATTACCGTTTCGATCGAAGACCGCTTCCTCGATCGAGGCAGACTTCATCTTCTCTCCGAGCGTTTTCCCCAGCTTCTCTGCGTCATCTACGCGCGCTCGAAGCCCCTTCGACTCGCCGTGCATGCTCGAGACCGCCAGCAAGGTCTTGCCGGCCTCGTCGTCGATCGCTTGAACGTACACGTGCCGATTGCTCTTGAATACACTCAAGCGCGGCCGTGCGGCGGTGCCGGAGATCTTGCGCCGGACGCGCATCTTGCGTCGCTTACGCCTTCTGTTCCGTTCGAGTATTCTCTTCATGTTTCCATCACCCTATTTCACGCCCGACTTACCGACCTTACGGCGCACCGTCTCGTCGGCGTACTTGACCCCCTTACCCTTGTAGGGCTCGGGTGGCCGCAACGACCGCAGCTCGGACGCAACCTGTCCGACTTGTTGCTTGTCGACGCCGCTTACGACTACCTTGTTCGGTGTCTCGCATACGATCTCGACGCCTTCCGGCACTCGATACTCAATTGGATTCGAGTATCCGAGGTTAAGCACCACTGCGTCGCCCTTGCGCTCCGCGCGGTAACCAACACCGGTTATCTGTAGCTCCTTGCGGAACCCCTGACTAACACCGTGCACCATGTTGAACAGAAGCTGTCGATACAAACCGTGCATAGCGCGCGCCCGCTTCGTCTCGGCGGTTCTAACCACGCTGCACCTGCCGTCGTTCTGTTCGAAGCGCACCTCGGGGCAGTAATCCTGGCTTAGCTTACCCTTTGGGCCTTCTACCTGAATGCGACCGGCATCGATCTCGAGCTTAACGTTCTCCGGAATTGAAACCGGAAGTTTTCCTACCCGCGACATAAGCCTTCCCCTACTACCAGACCGAGCACAACAGCTCACCGCCGACTTTGCGCTCACGAGCTTTGCGGCCCGTGGTCACACCGGCGGAGGTCGAAACAATCAAGGTTCCGAACCCATTGTAGATCCTCGGCATCGTTCGATATCCTGCGTAAACCCGCCTTCCCGGTTTCGAGATCTTCTCGATCCCCTGTATAACCGGTGCGCGCTCATCGTCGTACTTCAAGAAAACTCGAATCACTGAGAAAGAATCCTGGCTAACTTTCTTGAAGTTCTTGATATAACCTTCGTTCTTCAAGATCTTCACAACTTCGAGCTTCAACTTCGACGTAGGGATATCCACCTTCTCGAACCGCGCGCTGCTTGCGTTGCGGATCTTGGTCAGCATATCAGCTAACGGATCAGATACGCTCATTACTATTACTCCCCCTACTACCAGCTCGATTTCGTTACGCCGGGAATCAGACCTTCACTGGCGAGTTTCCGAAAACAAACCCTGCACATCTCGAACTTGCGCATGTACCCGCGCGGCCTTCCGCAAATGCGACAGCGATTAACCTTCCTGGTCGAGTACTTGGGCTTCTTCTGCGCCTTCACTATCATCGATTTTTTCGCCATGGTATCCTCGCTTTACTTGCTGAACGGAACACCGAACTTCGTCAGCAAGCTCTTTGCCTCTTGATCCGTTTCCGCGGTCGTAACGATCGCAATATTCATACCGGTGATTTGATCGATCTTGTCGTAATCAATCTCCGGGAAAATGATCTGCTCGTTGACGCCCATCGAAAAGTTGCCGTGTCCGTCGAACGCGTTCGGGTTCACGCCCCGAAAGTCTTTAACGCGCGGCAGCGCAACATCGATTAAACGCCCGAGAAACTCGAACATCCGGTTGCCCCGCAGTGTAACCTTCGCGCCGATCTCGTACCCTTGCCGAACCTTAAAGTTTGCAATCGACTTTCGCGCTTTGGTCTTCACTGCACGTTGCCCAGCGATAAGAGACAGCTCCTGCACGGCCGAATCGAGCGCCTTCTTGTTCTGAATCGCCTCTCCCACGCCCATGCTGATCACGACCTTGTCAAGCCTTGGAACCTGCATTGGAGTCCCATACTGAAACTCCTGCATCATCTCGGGCTTGATCTTGTCGAGATACATCCGACGCAGCGGCGGTACGTAGGTTTGCTGTTTTTCAGCTTGCTGCTTCTCCGCCATTACAATGCCTCTCCAGTCTTGCGCGCTATCCGCTGCTTCTTACCGTTTTCAACCCGATATCCTACTCGCGTAGAACTCCCGGACTTGGTGACCACCGCAACATTCGAGATGTGAATCGGCGCTTCTATCTCTACAATGCCGCCTCGATCATTCTGACTGCGCTTCTTCATCGCTTTCTTCACGATGTTGACGCCTTCTACGAGGACGCGATCCTTTTTGCGGTCGACACGGAGGATCTTACCGATCTTGCCTTTGTCCTTACCCGCGATCACCTTGACTTGATCGTCCTCGTGCACCTTGTACTTCTTGCGGTGATGCGATGCCGCCGTTGTGTTGTTCTTTTTCACGGCGAACCTCCTCACAATACCTCAGGCGCGAGCGACACGATCTTCATGAAGCCACCTTCACGAAGCTCCCGCGCCACCGGCCCGAAGATGCGTTTCCCCTTCGGGTTGCTCGTTCCATCAAGGATGACGCATGCGTTGTCGTCAAACCGGATATACGTTCCGTCGGGCCGGCGGTGCTCTTTACGGCAGCGCACGATCACCGCTCGCTCGACGTTACCCTTCTTGACCGGCGCGTTCGGAATGGCATTCTTCACCGCGACTACCACTAAGTCTCCGATTCCTGCCGAGGTACGCTTGCTGCCCCCAAGGACCTTTATACACTGCACCTTCTTAGCACCGCTGTTATCAGCGACGTTCAGATACGAGTTCATCTGTATCATCGTTCACACCTCTACTTCGCGCGCTCGACGATTTCCAAAAGGCGCCAGCTTTTGTCCTTGCTAACCGGCCGAGCTTCCATCACTCGGACCCGATCGCCCACCCGCGCCTGGTTCTCACCGTCGTGAGCCTTCACCTTCTTGGTGCTCGTAACGTACTTCTTGTACAAACGATGTACCGCGCGTTTGGTGATCGCAACGACAATGGTTTTATCCATCTTATCGCTGACAACAACGCCGGTGAAAATTCTCTTTCGCTTTGTGTTCGGTTGCGCGTTTGCTTGTGTCTCCACGAGAAACTCCTACTGTCCCTGCTGCGTAACTTCAGGGTGGTTATATATGAGCGTATTCAACCGCGCAATCTGTCGTCGCAACGTACGCTTTTCCAACTGATTGTCCAGATGTCCGATAACCGCGTTGAACCGTACATCCAGGTACTTCTTGTTCAACTCCTCGCGCTTCGCAACCAGTTCCTCGAACGTTAAATCCTTGAATGAGTTTCGCATTACGCACCCTCCCAAGAGACCACTTTCGCCCGAACCGGTAGCTTGCTCGCGGCAAGCTCGAGTGCCTCATGCGCGAGCTTTTCGTTCACCCCGGACAGCTCAAACATCACACTGCCTACCCGCGCGGCTGCTACCCAGTGTTCCGGATTTCCTTTTCCTTTACCCATGCGCGTCTCTGCAGGCTTTTTGGTGTACGGAATGTCGGGAAACAGGCGAATCCAGACCTTACCGCCACGTTTGATGTGACGCGTCATCGCGATACGCGCTGCCTCGATCTGGCGCGCGGTTATCCAGCTCGCCTCCATCGAAATCAGCCCATACTCGCCGAACGCCACGCGATTCCCGCGCCCGGCCTTACGCCCCAACGTGGTGCCGATCTTCCGCTGACGCTTTCTATACCTTACTCGTTTGGGACTCAGCATACTCTAGCTCCTCGCCTCGGCGCGTTCCCGTTGTCGCCGCACCACCGCACCCGCATCTTCTTTGCGGCTGTACTTCAAGACCTCACCGTGGAACGCCCAGACCTTCACACCGATTGTACCGAAGGTTGTTTTGGCCTCGGCAAAGCCGTAATCGATGTTTGCACGTAATGTGTGCAGCGGAACGCGACCTTCACGTTGGGTCTCGGTTCTCGACATCTCGGCTCCACCAAGACGACCCGAGACCTTGATCTTGATACCCTGCATCCCGGTCTTCATTGCTCCGGCTACAGCCATCTTGAGCGTTCGTCGAAACGACGCACGTGAGCGAAGCTGCCGCGAAACGTTTAGCGCGATCAGCTGCGCATTGGTCTCGGGACGCTTGATCTCCTTGATCTTGATCTGCAACTTCTTACCGGCCGCCTTTTGCAGCTTCTGCCCGATCTTCTCGATATTTGCACCGCGCGTTCCGATAATCACCCCCGGCCGTGAGGTGTGGATGACCAGCGTAATGCGCTGCGGCTGTCGAATGATCTCTACCTCCGCAAGCTCGGCACTCCGTGTCTCGGGCAGCGTCTCGAGCAGCCGTCGCAGCTTGAGGTCTTCGTGCAGCGTGTCGGCATACTCACGAGGATCCACGTACCACTTCGAACGCCAGGTCTTGTTAATCCCTAATCGAATACCAATTGGATTTACCTTCTGTCCCACGTTACTCTCCCGATCTCGCGATCTCGTCGACCACCGCTGTTATATGACTCATCCGCTTGTGCAAAATGTCTGCACGCCCTCGCGCTCGCGGCCACATGCGCTTCATGCGCGGCCCTTCGTTGACAAGCAACTCTCGCAGATACAGCATGTCTTCATCCATCTGCTTATTCTGAGCCAGCGCATTCGCCGCAGCGGACTCGATCACCTTTCGCAGAATCTTTGCGCCTTTCTGCGGTGCATTCTCGAGCACCGAAACGACCTCGGTGTAGGGCTTGTTTCGCACCTTATCAGCAATCGGCCGAAGCTTAAAAGGTGAGATCAAGATATAACGTCCGTGGGCGCGGTAGCCGGTCTTGTCTGCTGTCTTTGCCATAATCTCCGCTCCTATTTCCGCTTACCGGCCTTTCTGTCGGAGCCGGCGTGCCCACGGAAGATGCGGGTCGGGGCAAACTCACCGAGCTTATGCCCCACCAGGTTCTCGGTGATATAGACCGGTACCCAGGTCTTGCCGTTATACACCGAGATCGTGAGCCCAACCATCTCCGGAATGATCGTGGAGGTGCGCGAGAAGGTCTTCACCATCTTGCGATCACCGCTTTTATTCATCTGCACAACCCTGGAGTACAGACTCTTCTCGATAAACGGGCCTTTCTTAATCGATCTCGACACGAGACAACTCCTATTTCTTCCTTCGCTTGACGATGTGCTTATCCGAGTACTTCCGCTTCCGTCGCGTCCGGTAGCCCTTTGTGGGCTGGCCCGACGGCGAAACCGGATGCCGACCGCCCGAGGTCCGGCCTTCACCACCACCATGCGGGTGATCTACCGGGTTCATCACGACGCCGCGAACTTTGGGTCGTCGCCCGAGCCAGCGCGAGCGCCCGGCCTTGCCGAGCGACACGTTCATGTGGTCTTCGTTTCCAACTGCACCCACCGTTGCGCTGCAGCGCTTGAACACCAGGCGTGTCTCACCGGACGGCAGCCGCACCGTTACGTAGTCTTTCTCTTTGGCGACGACCGTGGCTCGCGCACCGGCGGATCGCGCGAGCTGCCCACCCTTTCCGTGCTGTAGCTCAACGTTGTGCACAACCGTCCCCATCGGGATTCGCTCGAGCGGCAGTGAGTTCCCGACCGTGGGAGGCGCGCTTTCACCGCTCATCACCACGTCGTTTTCACGGAGCCCTTTCGGAGCAAGGATGTAGCGGCGCTCACCATCGCGGTATTGAATCAGCGCTATGTTTGCGCTGCGATTGGGGTCGTAGGCGACGCCGACAACCTTCCCTTCAATACCGTGCTTGTCGCGCCGAAAGTCCAACTCGCGCAGCTTGCGCTTGTGTTGCCCGCCTTTTCGCCGCACACTGATCCGCCCGGCGCTGTCTCGCCCGGCGCCGAACGAGGCCCCTTTTGTGAGCGACTTCTCGCTCCCCTCAAGCGTAACCTCTTCGAATGTTAAGCCGGTTCGAAATCGCGTACCCGGCGTGCGTGGTCTGTATTTCTTAACACCCACAACTAACTCCTTTACGCGCCTTCAAACACTTCGATTGTTTCGCCCGGCGCGAGCTTCACAACCGCCTTCTTCCATGTGGCGGTGCGCCCCGCCTTGTACCGAACGCGGCGCGGCTTGCTCTTAACGGTGCTGACGTTGCAGCGCACCGGGTGCACGTTAAACAACTCTCGCACGGCGTCCATGACCTGAATCTTGTTCACCCGAGCGTCAACCTGAAACACGTACTTATTCTCTTCGCGCAAAGCGTTCGTCTTTTCGCTCAGCACCGGTCTAATAATTACCTGGTCGGCTCTCATTGCATCCAACCCCTCTATTTGTTATCGCGACCGTACAGCTCGCCGAGCTTCTCAGCGGCCGACTGCATGAACACCACGCGCTCGGCGTAATACAGATCGTGCGCACGCAGCCTCTCGTACGATAGATATCGCAACCACGGGACGTTGCGAGCGGCACGTTTTACCATCGGGTCGTCGTCTTTCATCACAAGGACCGTTCGCTTCTCACCGGCGAGCGGCGCAAGGATCTTCACCAAATCGCGCGTCTTGCCGCTTTCCACCGTGAAATCCTCAACAATCGAGAGCGCTTCATTGCGCGCCTTCATGCTCAGAATTGATTTCATCGCCACACGCTTCATGGTGCGCGGCAGCTTATACCCGTAGTCGCGCGGGCGCGGCCCGAATGCCACACCGCCACCGACCCAAACCGGCGACGACCGCCGTCCCGCGCGGGCGCGCCCGGTACCCTTCTGCCGCCACGGCTTTCGTGTACTTCCGCGCACCTCGCTACGCGTTTTGGTCGAAGCCGTGCCAAGACGCGCGTTCGCAAGCTCGTTGCGTATCGCGTGATATATCGATCCCTCGCTCACATCCCGCGCGAACACTGTATCGTCCAGCGAGATCGTTTGCTTCGGCTTGCCTTCTACAGAAAATAGTTGTGCATCCATTCTTCAAAGCCCTTCTTCGTGCGCCTTACTTCTTCACCGCGCTGCGAATTTCGACGTAGCCGTCGCGCCGGCCCGGCACCGCACCACTAACAAGCAGCGCATTGCGCTCAGAATCAACGCGCAACACTCGAAGGTTCTGAACGGTCGCACGCTCTCCGCCCATGCGTCCCGGCATCTTAGTGCCTTTCTGGATGCGCGACGGCGTTGCGGCCATACCGGTTGCGCCGAGCCCGCGCTTGAACTTCGAACCGTGGGTCTTGCGACCACCCGCAAACCCGTGACGCCGCATAACACCTTGATAGCCTTTCCCTTTGGAGATCCCGGACACGTCGACGAACGCGGTGTTCTCGAACGCTTCAACCGTTAGACTATCGCCGACGCTGCACTCCATCTCGAAGCCACGAAACTCGCGCACATAGCGCTTCGGAGCAACACCCTCGGGGAACTGCCCACGCACCGGCTTCGTCACTCGCTTGTCTTTGGCATCGAACGCACCGACGACCACGGCGTCATAGCCGTCGCGCTCGGCGGTACGCTGCCCGACAACGACGTTCGGCTCCACCTGTATTACCGTCACCGGCACCACGGTGCCGTCATCATCGAACACCTGTGTCATACCGATCTTCTTTCCGATCAGCCCAATCATTATTTCACCTCAACTGCCGCTCAAACCCGCCCGAAGCAGGTCCGCTTCGGGCGCACCCACGCGTTACTACTGCTTAATTTCAACGTCGACGCCGGCGGGCAACTCCAGCTTCATCAAGGAGTCCATCACCGCCGAGCTCGGCTGAATAATGTCGATCAGCCGCTTGTGCGTTCGCATCTCGAACTGTTCACGCGCTTTCTTGTTCACGTGGGGTGATCGTAGCACCGTAAACTTATTGATACGCGTAGGCAGCGGAATGGGCCCCGCAACCGTGGCACCCGATTTGTGCACCGTATCAACAATCGATCGAGCGCTTTGATCTATCAGCTCAACGTCGAATCCGCGCAGGCGCACTCGAATCTTGTTGCTCGCCATCGTTCCTCCAAAAAGGCGGCGCCCAGCCACAAGAGGCAGGGCCCGCCGTCTCCGGTTCTTTAGTCGACAATATCGATGACCTGACCGCTTGCAACGGTCCGGCCACCCTCACGGATGGCGAAGCGCAGTCCCTTCTCCATCGCGATTGGGTGAATCAACTCCGCTTCGATCTCGGTGTTGTCACCCGGCATCACCATCTCTTTACCCTCCGGCAGCGTTACGCTACCGGTGATATCGGTGGTGCGGAAGTAAAACTGCGGACGATAACCGGTGAAGAACGGCGAATGGCGCCCCCCTTCTTCCTTGCTCAGGCAGTAGATCGTACCCTTGAACTTAACGTGCGGCGTGATCGAGCCCGGCTTAGCGAGAACCTGACCACGCTGCACCTCGTTTTTGTCGACGCCTCGCAACAACGCACCAATGTTGTCACCGGCCTCGCCCTGGTCCAGGAGTTTATTGAACATCTCAACGCCGGTACACGTGGTCTGCTGAGTATCGCGAATACCGACAATCTCGATCTTGTCGTTGACCTTCAACACACCGCGCTCGATGCGTCCGGTGACGACCGTGCCGCGGCCTTGAATCGAGAAAATATCCTCGATCGGCATCAAGAAGTCTTGGTCGACGGCGCGCTCGGGGAGCGGGAAGTAGTCGTCCATCGCGGCGAGAAGATCGGTAACGCACTTAATCTTCTCGTCGTCGTCCGGGTTCATCATGGCATCGTATGCGCTGCCGCGGACCACCGGAATATCGTCGCCCGGAAAGTCGTAGGAGTTGAGGATGTCGCGCATCTCTTCCTCAACGAGATCTATCAAGTCGGGGTCGTCAACCTGATCGGTCTTGTTAATGAACACGATCAACGCCGGAACGCCAACCTGTCGCGCCAACAAGATATGCTCCTTGGTTTGCGACATCGGACCGTCGGTAGCGGAAACAACGATCACCGCACCGTCCATCTGCGCCGCGCCGGTAATCATGTTCTTGATATAGTCGGCGTGGCCGGGGCAGTCAACGTGAGCGTAATGCCGATTCGGCGTCTCGTACTCAACATGCCGGGTGTTAATCGTGATACCGCGCGCCTTCTCTTCCGGTGCGTTGTCGATATCTTCATACTTCATCACCTTACCGCCGGTCGTCTTCGCCGACAGCATTGTTATGGCCGCGGTCAACGTCGTCTTGCCGTGGTCAACGTGACCGATCGTGCCGACGTTAATATGCGGTTTACTTCTCTGAAATTTTGCCTTCGCCATTACGTCCTCCTTGCGGTATCGTAACTACAGTACATCAGAAATAAATATGTGGGCTGCTACGGACTGCCCGTGCGGCAACCTGCCGGCACGCGGATCAGTTGCACCATGCGTATATTGTTAGCAGCGATGCTTCACGCAACTCGCCGCTGCTGTGTGGGAAACCGGAGTGTAGATAGGATCAGCCTCTTTGTCAAGGACTGAAGATAAGTGTGGGCTTTATCACGAATTGATACGGCTACGAGCGTACTCGCAACCAGCCACCTTATCACCCCGTATCTCCGACAACAGCGATACAATTTGGATGATCGGTTTGGCGTCACGTTACTTCGCCGGCAACCTCAGACAGACAGCCTGAACGGTTACCAGCGATAGTGCGCGAACGCTTTATTGGCCTCCGCCATCCTGTGCGTGTCCTCCTTCTTCTTGAACGCCGCACCCGCTCCGTTGAAGGCATCCACGAGCTCGGCTCTCAGCTTATCGCTCATTGAGCGCCCGGCTCGGTCTCGCGCGGCTTTGATCAACCAGCGCATCGCCAGCGCTTCGCGACGCGAATCGCGAACCTCCACCGGCACCTGGTACGTAGACCCGCCCACTCGGCGGCTCTTGACCTCAACCATCGGCTTGACGTTGTCGATCGCCTTCAAGAACACCTCGATCGCCTCATTCCCGGTTTTCTCCTGTACGCCGCCTAATGCGTCGTACACAATGCGTTCCGCGACCGATTTTTTTCCATCCCACATCATCCGCACCACAAACTTCGAAAGTGTCTTGCTTCCGTAACGTGGGTCGGGAAGCATAGCGCGATGCGGCGCAACTCGTCGTCTTGGCATAGCTCAAGCTCTCCAGTAATACAAAGTTAGGCTTTCGGGCGCTTGGTGCCGTACTTCGACCGCGCCTTCCGACGGTCGTCGACCCCGAGAGTGTCCTTGGCACCACGCACGATGTGGTAGCGAACACCCGGCAAGTCTTTCACACGCCCACCGCGCAGCAACACAACCGAATGCTCCTGAAGGTTGTGCCCGATACCCGGAATATAGGCGGTAGCCTCAATACCGTTGGTCAACCGCACACGCGCAACCTTACGAAGAGCCGAGTTCGGCTTCTTGGGAGTAATGGTCATCACACGCGTGCAGACGCCCCGCCGCTGCGGACAGGACTGCAAAGCGGGCGACTTGGTCTTGCGCGTTATCGTCTTGCGCCCTTTTCTAATTAATTGATTAACTGTTGGCATAATAGTTAGTTACAACTCCTAGTCTGTTCGCTAGTTGATCTCTACTCGGGTTGTGAGTCCGCACTTTAGCAATCCGCTCGGAAAAAGTCAAGTCTCGTAGACCTCGGCTTCTTCGTTCTGCTCCTCTTCCTGTTGTTCGCTGCGCTCGCGTTCGCGCTGTTCCACGATCTGTTGCATGTGCGCGTCTAAATCGTCACGGTGCTCGTCGTAGAGGCGAATGTTGCGATACGAACGCATTCCGGTACCGGCCGGAATAAGGTGTCCGATGATAACGTTTTCCTTCAATCCCCGCAGATTATCGGCCGACCCGGAGATCGCTGCGTTGGTGAGCACTCGCGTCGTCTCCTGGAACGACGCCGCCGAGATGAAGGAATCAATATTCAGCGATGCTCGCGTAATACCGAGCAGCAGAGGCCGCCCTACCGCCGGTTGACCGCCTTCGTTCATGACCTTACGGTTGACCCCGTGGAAACGGGATTTGTCGATCTGCTGGCCGAAGATGAAGTTGGTGTCTCCAACCTGCACGATCTCGACCTTACGCATCATCTGTCGAATGATAACACCGATATGCTTGTCGTTGATGTTAACGCCCTGCAGCCGGTATACCTCCTGGACCTCGTTCACGAGAAACCGTTGCAGCGCGTTCTCGCCGAGAATCTGCAGCACTTCGTGCGGGTCGATCGTGCCTTCACACAGCATATCCCCCGCCTCTATCTCATCGCCTTCGCGCACGAGCAAATGCTTACCCATCGGAACGAGGTGCTTATACTCAACTCCGTACGCGTCGGTTACGATGATCACGCGCTTGCCCTTAGTTATCGCCTTGAACCCGACCACGCCGCTGATCTGCGACAGAACCGCGGGGCTTTTCGGTTTGCGGGCCTCAAACAACTCGCCGACGCGCGGCAAGCCGCCCGTGATGTCCGCGGTCTTGGCACTTTCACGCAACAGCTTTGCCAGCGTTCTACCCGGTTTGACGGCCTCACCGTCCTCCACGTTCAAGTAGGCGTTTCCGGGCAGGAAATGCGTCGCGAGTTCGCTCCCGTCCTTGCCCTGGATCACAATCCGCGGGTGCAGGCTCTCGAGCGTGAACTCGGTAATCTTCTTCTCTATTTTGCCGGTGTCCTCGTTGATCTCTTCCTTCAGTGTGGTGCCTTGAACGATGTCCTTCAGCACCACGACACCCTCAACTTCAGAGATAATCGGTTCACTGAACGGATCGAAGGTCGCGAGCGACTCCTCGGGCTCAACTACTTCACCTTCCTTCACGACGAGCTGCGCACCGGGGCGAGCCTCTACCTTCTGATCTTGTGTAACGAGCAGTATGGTACGGTCTTTAACGACGGCGTAGGCGTTATCCTCGGCGCGTATCTCTTGATCACCGCGTTTGAGAATCAGCGTGTCCTTATTGACCGTGTCGTCGTTTTTGACGCGGATGCGTTCGCCCTTCTCGGCCTCCACGCGTTGCACGACGCGCGCAACCGCAACCCTGCCCTTTCTTGTGAACAGCTTGGTGCCGTCGGGCAGATCCACGGTGTGCCCCGTTACCCCGCGCACCACGACCGGATACCGCAGGTAGACGCGGTTCTCCTCTGCGCCGCGCGTGGCGGCGCCGCCGATATGGAAGGTGCGCATCGTGAGCTGTGTTCCGGGCTGCCCGATCGACTGCGCCGCGATGATCCCTACCGCCTCACCTATATTTACCTGCCGATTATTCGCGAGGTTGCGGCCGTAGCATTTCCGGCAGACGCCGTATTTCGCCTCACAGGTTAAGACCGTGCGAATCCGAACGCTCTCGACGCCGGCCCCTTCGATCGCCTGTGCGGCCTCGTCGCTTATCTCCTGGTTTACATCCACGAGCAACTCGCCGTTGATCGGGTGGCGTACGCGCTCGAGCGTGAAGCGCCCCTGTATGCGGTCGGCGAGACCTTCTACAATCTCCTCGCCGTCTTTGAGAGGGTACATCTCGATACCGTTAATCGTCCCGCAGTCGTCTTCGTTGACCACCACATCCTGGGCGATATCTACGAGACGGCGCGTAAGATACCCCGCGTCGGCGGTCTTGAGCGCGGTGTCGGCGAGCCCCTTTCGGGCCCCGTTGGTTGAGATGAAGAACTCGATAACCGAAAGCCCTTCCTTGAAGTTCGAGCGAATCGGCAGCTCGATGATGTCGCCCGAGGGTTTCGCCATCAACCCGCGCATCCCGGCAAGCTGGCGGATCTGACTGCGACTACCACGCGCGCCGGAGTTTGCCATCATGTAGACCGGGTTGAAACCCGAGCGATCCTCGCGCAGCATCTGCATCATGTGGTCGGTGAGTTCCTCGTTGGTCTTGGACCACGCCTCAACCACGCGGTTGTAGCGTTCTTCGTTTGTGATATGTCCATCGAGGTACTGATTCTGAATCGACTCTACCTGCTTGTTGGCATCCGCGATCATCTTAGCCTTGGCATCCGGAATGAGTACGTCGTCCATGCCGATTGTCGCGCCGAACAAGGTCGCGTAACGGAAGCCGTAATCCTTGATAACATCGAGCATCAGCACTGTAGCATGCGGTCCTTTCTCGGCGTACACCTTGGCGATCAAGGCACGCAGCTCCTTCTCGCCCATCGCATAGTTCACGTACTCCACTTCCGGTGGAAACGCCCGGTTGAGCACGACTCGCCCCGCGGTAGTCTCGACCCAGCCACCGTCGATCTTGATTTGTACGAGCGCGTTGTAATCAATGCTTCCAAACTCGCGCGCGAGCAGCGCCTCGTCCTTCGAGCTGAACCGCCTTCCTTCGCCTTTGGCGCCGGGGCGGGAACGGGTGAGGTAGTTGATACCGAGCACCATGTCCTGCGAAGGGAACACAATAGGCTCGCCGTTCGCCGGGTTCAAGAGGTTCCGCGACGGTATCATCAACGTCCAACACTCGATCTGCGCCGCCTGCGTCAACGGAACGTGAACCGCCATCTGATCGCCGTCGAAATCGGCGTTAAACGCGTGACACACGAGGGGATGAAGCTTAATGGCCTTTCCGCCGACGAGCACCGGCTCAAACGCCTGAATACCGAGCCGGTGTAGCGTCGGGGCGCGGTTGAGCATCACCGGATGCTCCTTCACCACCTCGTCGAGCACCGCCCAAACCTCGGGGGTCTCCTGCTCCACCAAGCTCTTGGCTTTCTTGATGTTGTAGACAACGTCTTTCTCGACAAGCTTTTTCATGATGAACGGCTTATAAAGCTCGAGCGCCATCTTGGTCGGCAGGCCGCACTGATGTAGCTTCAGCTCAGGGCCCACCACGATCACCGACCGCCCGGAGTAGTCGACACGCTTACCGAGCAGGTTCTGCCGGAACCGGCCCTGCTTACCCTTGAGCATATCCGAGAGGCTCTTGAGTGGCCGGTTCGAGGCGCCCTTCACGACCCGCTTCTTCTTGGAGTTGTCGAACAGCGCGTCGACCGCCTCCTGCAACATGCGCTTCTCGTTGCGAATGATGATATCCGGCGCGTTGAGCGCCATCAGCCGCTTCAGGCGATTATTGCGATTTATCACGCGACGGTAGAGATCGTTGAGGTCGCTCGTCGCGAAGCGTCCACCGTCCAGCTGCACCATCGGGCGAAGCTCCGGCGGGATAACCGGGATCACATCGAGGATCATCCAATCCGGACGGTTCTCGGAGTCGCGGAAGTTCTCGACGATCTCGATACGCTTGAGCAGCCGCTTATCGGCTTTCGCGCCTTTCGCGATCATCTCGGCGCGCAGCTCAGCCGAGAGCGCGTCGAGATCAAGCCCCTCGAGCAGGGTCCGCACCGCCTCGGCGCCGATCCCGGCCGAGAACGCCATACCGTAGCGTTCCTTCGCCTCGGCGTACTCTTCCTCGCTCAGCAACTCGAGCTTATTGAGATCGGTATCGCCCGGATCGATCACGATGTATTTCTCGTAATACAGAACCGAACGTAGCGCCGCTATCGTGAGCCCCAACAGAAGCCCCATGCGCGACGGAACAGAGCGATAATACCAAATATGCGATACCGGCGACGCGAGCTCGATATGCCCCATGCGCTCGCGACGCACCTTGAAGTGCGTAACCTCAACGCCGCAGCGGTCGCAGATCACGCCTTTGTAGCGAATCGACTTGAACTTGCCGCAGTAACACTCCCATTCCTTGGTGGTACCGAAGATCCGCTCACAGAACAATCCGTCTTTCTCGGGCCGCAGCGTGCGGTAGTTTATTGTCTCGGGTTTCTTGACCTCGCCGTAACTCCACGCTCGGATCTGCTCCGGCGAGGCAAGCTGTATCATGATACTATCGAAGTCTTGAATTTCTCTCATCAATTTGGGGCCTCCTAAAACGAACCATCCGGAGCGGACTCTTAGAAATTGCTACCTTTGCGGTTGATCAGCTCTTCATCTCGCTCGGTAAGCGCGATCTGCTTACCCTTGGTATCGTAGATCGAGATATCGAGCGCCAACCCGCGCAGCTCTTGCACCAGAACGTTAAAGGACTCCGGAATCCCGGCCGAGGTGGCCGGCTCTCCCTTCACGATGCTTTCGTATATCTTGGCGCGCCCGTTCATGTCGTCGCTCTTGATGGTGAGCAACTCCTGCAGCGTGTTCGCTGCGCCGTAGGCCTCAAGCGCCCACACCTCCATCTCACCGAGGCGCTGGCCGCCGAACTGCGCCTTGCCTCCGAGCGGCTGCTGGGTCACGAGCGAGTACGGCCCGGTTGAGCGTGCGTGCATCTTGTCATCGACGAGGTGGTGCAGCTTCAAGATGTACATCTGACCGACCGTCACCTCGTTTTCAAAGCGTTCGCCGGTACGGCCGTCGCGCAGCGCCGCCTGTGAAGACGCCGGGAGCCCTGCTTGCCGCAGCTTCTCCGCAATCATCTCGTTGGTTGCCGACTCAAACACCGGCGTGGCGTACCATTCATCGAGCACGGCCGCCGCCCAACCGAGCTCGGCCTCGAGAATCTGGCCGAGGTTCATACGCGACGGGACACCGAGCGGATTGAGACAGACATCGAGCGGTGTGCCGTCGGCCATGTACGGCATATCTTCTTCCGGCAACACGCGTGCGATCACGCCCTTGTTTCCGTGCCGTCCGGCCATTTTGTCGCCTTCTCGCAGCTTTCGCTTGGTGGCGATCAGGACCTTCACAACCTCATCGACACCGGGGCTCAAATCGTCGCCCTCGGAGCGCCGCAGCCGCTGCACATCGATCACTGTTCCGTCGGTGCCGTGCGGTACTCGCAGGCTGGTATCTCGAACCTCTTTGGCTTTTTCACCGAAGATCGAGTTTAGGAGCTTGAACTCAGGGGTAGTTTCGGTCTCGCTCTTGGGCGTAACTTTACCGACGAGGATGTAGCCGCTACCGATCTTTGCGCCGATCCGAACGACGCCTTCCTCGTCCAGCTGATCGAGCGCTTTCTCCGAGGTATTCGGAATATCGCGAGTGATCTTCTCCGGCCCGAGTTTGGTCTCTCGAACCTCCACCGTAAACTCCTTGATGTGAATCGAGGTGAAGATATCGTCCTTAACGATCTTCTCCGAGACCAGAATCGCGTCCTCGAAATTGTATCCGTTCCAGGGCACGAACCCCACCAGCACGTTGCGGCCGAGCGCGAGCTCGCCCTGGTAGGTTGAGGGTCCGTCGGCGAGCACATCACCGGCCTTAATCTTCTGCCCAACCTTCACAACCGGTTTCTGCGTGTAGCAAGTATCCTGGTTGGTACGTTGATACTTCATGAGCTGGTAGAGCTCGGCGCCGTCACCGTTACCGCTCGGTTCTATCTCGATGCTTTGGGAAGTCACGCGCTTTACCGTACCGTCGCGGCGCGCCTTCAGCAACACACCGGAGTCGTACGCGGTCTTGTATTCCATTCCCGTGCCGACACGCGGGGGCTCAGGGAACACGAGCGGAACCGCCTGGCGCTGCATGTTCGACCCCATGAGCGCACGGTTTGCATCGTCGTGTTCGAGAAACGGAATCAACGCAGCCGAAACCGAGATCACCTGCTTCGGCGAGACATCCATATACTGAATATCCTCGGCCGGCTTGGTGGTGTAGTCGCCCGATTTCCTCACCGAGATCATACGGCTTTGAAAGCGTCCGTCGACGTCGATCTCGGCGTTCGCCTGCGCGATGTAGTGCTTCTCTTCGTCCATGGCCGAGAGGTACTCGATCTCGCGCGTCGCAACGCCGTCGATCACCTTTCGGTACGGGGTCTCGAGAAAGCCGTAGTCGTTGACGCGGGTATAGTTTGCAAGCGACACAATCAAACCGATGTTCGGCCCCTCCGGGGTCTCGATCGGGCACATGCGACCGTAATGCGTGTAATGCACGTCACGCACCTCGAACCCGGCGCGGTCGCGCGACAGCCCCCCCGGCCCGAGCGCGTTCAACCGACGCTTATGCGTAAGCTCGGCGAGCGGATTCACCTGGTCCATGAACTGCGAAAGCTGGCTCGAGCCGAAGAACTCCTTGATCGCGGCGACTACCGGTTTGATCGAGATGAGGTCTTGCGGCTTGATGGTGTCGGTTTCTTTGAGCGACATGCGTTCTTTCGCGATGCGCTCCATTCGACTAAACGCGGTCTTCAGCTGATTCGCCATCAACTCGCCGACCGAGCGCACGCGCCGATTTCCAAGATGATCGATATCGTCGACGTTCTCTTCGCCGATATAGACCTGCACGAGGTAGCGCATTGTGTTGACCATGTCTTCACGCGTCAGCACGTGCTCCTCGGTCGGCGCTTCGTAATCGAACTTCTTGTTCAACTTGTAACGACCCACCCGCCCCAGATCATACCGGCGCGAGGTGAAAAACATCGCGTTGAAGTCTTTCTCGGCGCTTTCCACCGTGATCGGCTCACCCGGCATAATCACCGCGTATACCGCCGAAAGCGCGTCTTCCTTGGACGGCTCATCTTTCTGGGCCTCGTCCTTGGTGAACTTCACCTCTTCACGCTCGAAACAGTTAAGAACGATCTCGGAGTGTAGTGAGTTGGGGTCCGCGAAATCGATGGTGCTGATCTCCTGCACCTCGGCGTGGATCAATTGATCGATATCATGCGGATGCAGCTTCTCCCCCGCACGGTAGAGCTTCTTGCTTTCGCCCCCATCGATCGCCCAAACCGCCTCGGCGAGCACCGCCCCGACGAGCGCTTCCTTCTCTTCCGCGCTGTCGGTGATTGTAACCGCCTTCGTTGTGTAGAACAGATCGATCAGCTTCTCGCGCGTGTCGTACCCGAGCGCGCGCAGGAAGATCGTGCCGAGAATGCGCTTCTTGCGGTCGATCTTGGCGTAGATCAGCTCTTTCTTTTGGTCGATCTCGAACTCGAGCCAGGATCCGCGATAGGGAATAATCCGGGACGAATACACGCCCTTCTCGTGCGAGAAGATAACACCCGGGCTTCGGTGAATCTGACTCACAACCACGCGCTCGGCTCCGTTGATCAGGAAGGTGCCGCGGTCGGTCATCAGCGGAATATCGCCCATGTAGATGTCTTTCTGACGAATCTCGCCGGTCTCGAGAAAGACTAAGTTGATACGAGCCTTGATCGGAATCGCGTAGGTGTGCCCTTTGTGCTTACACTCGAGCTCCGACATCTTGATTCCGGCCTCGTCGAGAATGTAATGATCATACTCAAGGCGCATATCCCCGTTCTGGCTCTCGATCGGAAAGATCGCCTGAAAAACCTCTTCGAGTCCTTGATTCAAAGGAGGCTCACCCGATTGAACGCGATTCCATTGCAGGAACCGCTCGAATGATCGCACCTGTATGTCTACCAGATCCGGTAGCTCCATAACGCCCGGGCCTTGTGTCCCGACGAAGATGCGGTTAACATCGGTGGTTCTGTCAAACATTTCACCTACCTCCCATAGATCGTGGACCGAGAACGCGAAAAAGCGACACCACCGGCGGGGACACCCTGCCGATGGCATCGCGAAGAGTACATTGGATTGTACCTAGCCGACAGGCTATTGAACCTCAACAGCAGCGCCCGCCGCCTCGAGTTTCTCTTTAAGCTCGGCCGCCTCTTCCTTAGAAACACCTTCTTTCACCGGCTTACCACCGGCCTCAACCATTTCCTTGGCCTCTTTCAGCCCAAGGCCGGTAATCGCCCGAATCTCCTTGATGACCGGAATCTTCTTGCCGTCATCGAAGCTTTTCAGGATCACGTTGAACTCGGTCTGCTCCTCGGCGGCCTCAGCGGCTTCGCCGCCTCCGGCCGGAGCACCGGCTACCGCAACCGGAGCTGCAGCCGTCACACCGAACTTCTCCTCCATAGCCGTTACCAGCTCGGAGACCTCTAGAACCGTCATGTTTGCGATAGCCTCTAGGATATCGTCTTTCGAGAGTGTCGCCATATTACCTTCTCCTTTCTGTTGTACCCCGAAGCGATAGCATGGCACACGGGCGGAAGACTAACGCCTCGGTTAATTGCATAATGAGTTACTCGCCCGCCTTCTGATCGGCCACCGCCTTGAGCGTACGAACCAGCTTCTGCGGAACAGCGTTGAGCGTGTACACGAAGTTCTGTAGCGGTGCCTGCATGCCGGCCATCAGCTTCGCGATCAACTCGTCGCGCGACGGCAACTTCGAGTAAACCTCGGCCTGCGCCCTGTCGAACACATTGCCCTCGATCAAGGCTCCCTTGACCTCGAGCGAGCTCTCTTTGCCGAACTCGAACAGCGCCTTCACAACCGTGTTGGACTCCGCGCGCGCTATAGCCACTGCGGTAGGCCCTTCGAAGAACCCCGCCAGCTCATCCGGGGCACCCAGCTGCGCGAACGCCAACTGCGCGTAGCTATTCTTGATCACTCGGTACTCCGCCTGTTGCTCGGCGAGCTTGTCGCGCAACTCACTGATCTGCGTCACGCTTAAACCGCGGAAATCGGTGAAGACGAAATCTTTTGCGTCGCCGAACCGCTCTTTGTAGCGGTCGACCGCGTCTATCTTGTGCTGCTGCACTTTCGTTTGATACTCAGCCATAATGATTCTCCTCCGAAACGCGCCGCGCTACTTGGCACGTGCCTCTGCAGCTGCAAACCACACACCCGGCCCCATCGTCGAGGCCACGGCTGAGGACAGCACAAACTCACCCTTTGTGTCGGCGGGTCTGCGCTTGCGCACTTCGGCCACCACTTCGTTGATGTTCTCGACCACCTTAGCGGCCTCCATCGAAACCTTGCCGACCGCGAGATGCAGCACGCCGGTCTTGTCGGAGCGAAACTCTACGCGCCCTTTCTTGAGCTCGGCGATTGCGGCTGCCAGATCAAAGGTGACGGTCTGTGTTTTGGGGTTCGGCATCAACCCGCGACGCCCGAGAACCGGCCCGAGCCGCCCAACATCCTTCATCATGTCGGGAGTTGCTACCGCTACATCAAACTCAAGCCAGCCGCCCTTAATTTTCTCGATCAGGTCTTCGTCGCCGACGTAGGTGGCCCCGGCTTCCTCAGCCTCTTTGGCTTTATCGCCCTTAGCGAACACCAAGATCCGTTTATCGGCGCGGAACTGATGCGGGAGCACCAAGGTGTCGCGAACGTTAGCGCTCTTCTTGAGATTGAGCTTCAGCGAAAGCTCGATTGTTTCGTCGAAGTTCGCAAACGAGATCTCTTTAACCAGCTCCACCGCTTCCTGCGGCGCGTAAAGGTGCTCGCGATTTACCTTCTCGTGCGCCGCTTGATACTTCTTGCCACGCTTCATGCCGACGCCTCCGTTTCAACACCCATGCTGCGGGCGGTACCGGCGACGACCTTCATCGCGGCTTCGAGATCCTTGGCGTTGAGATCCGGCATCTTGGTCTCGGCAATCTCCTTCAACTGCGCGTTAGTGAGCTTACCGACCTTCACGCGTCGCGGCTCCGCCGACGCCGTCTCGATTCCAAGCGCCTTCTTGATCAACACCGCCGCCGGAGGCGTCTTGGTGATGAACGTGAAGCTCTTGTCCTGATACACCGTGATCACGACGGGAATGAGCAAGCCGGGCTCGTAGTTCTTCGTCGCGTCGTTGAACTGCTGAACGAACTGCGGTGCGCTCACGCCGTGCGGCCCGAGCGCCGGCCCAACCGGCGGCGCCGGTGTCGCTTTGCCCGCAGGCACCTGCAGCTTGATCAGCGCTGCAACCTTCTTCTTTGCCATACTGTAACTCCGTTGGTGGTAATAGCGTTGCCGCCGCGCCCGCGACGGTCAACTCCCAGTGTGAACCCGACGCACTCACTCGGCAGGCGCCGAGAGGAAGCACGTTAGATCTTTTCAACCTGGAGGAAGTCAATCTCCACAGGGGTGGACCGTCCAAAAATGCCCACCATCACGCGGAGCTTGCCTTTCTCGAGATTGACTTCTTCAACCGTACCGGTAAACGACTCAAACGGCCCCTCGATAATTCGCACCGTCTCGCCGATCACGAACTTCTGCTTAGGCCGCAGATTCTGATCGCCCTTTATTTCACCCGATTTCTGCAGGATCTCGCGCGCTTCCTCGGAGGAGATCGGCTGAGGCTTCATCCCGGGACCGGCACCCACAAAGCCGGTGACGCCGTTTATCTTCTTGATACGCGAACAGACCTGCTTCCAGCCCATGTCGGGAAGGTCCATCTCCAGCAGGATATAGCCGGGCAAAAACTTCTTAGAAGAAATCTTTTTCTTGCCTTCCCGTATCTCTACAACCTGCTCCGACGGCACCTTAACATCGGTAACTACGTCGTCGAGCCGGCCCTCGTCCATCATAACCCGGATCGTTTTCTCGATCTTATTCTCATACCCCGAGTAAGTATGCAGAACGTACCAGCTTTTCGCCATAATTGCCTTTCACCCGTCGCGGTGTCTGCGAGCAAGGCCGCACGAGACCAGCCATACGACTACGTACTAGAAAATGAAGTCTACTGCGGAGAGGAGCAGAAAGTCGGCCAAGCCGAGAATGGCTGCGAATATTGCAACCGACACCAACACCACCTTGGTGTTGGAGACTACTTCGTCGCGCCCCGGCCAAATGACTTTTTTTAGCTCAGCGTAGCTATCTTTGAAAAACGTTACGATCCGTTTCATTCAGTCCCCCGCAAAATTTGCACGGAAAAAACAGGCCAGGTAGGATTCGAACCTACAACATCCGGTTTTGGAGACCGGCGCTCTAGCCGTTGGAGCTACTGGCCTATGATTTACTTCACCTTTGTTTCTTTATGCAACGTATGCTTGCGCTCGAAGCGACAATACTTCTTAAGCTCGAGCTTGCCTTGCATGTTGCGCTTGTTCTTCTTGGTGGTGTAGTTGCGGCGTTTGCAGCTCTCGCATTGCAACGCGATCAACTCAACCACTTTACCCTTTGCTTTGTTTCCTGCCATTGATATCTCCTGACAACGCTGCCGGTAACGCGCTAGTATACAAAAGGACACAGTGCGATGTCAACCACGGTGCACCGCCGCTTGAGAGAGCCCCCGACCGGACTTGAACCGGTGACCCCATCCTTACCATGGATGTGCTCTACCGACTGAGCTACAGGGGCGCGTGCATGTGGGCGCACAGTATCAAAGTGGCCCGATTTGGTCAACACCGTAGCTTTTAGTTTCACACGAACGCGACACGGCTCGCTATGCAAACTCGCGGCGCAACTGCCGTACCCACCGCGCGATACGCTCGGCGCTGAGGCCGGCCTGGTTATCTTCATCGAGCACGAGACCGAGAAACCGTCCGTCGCGCACCGAGTTCGAGGCACTGAAGGCGTACTTGCGCACCTCGGTGCTCCCGACGAGTACACCACCGGCGGCGACGAGCTCATCCGCGAGCGCCCCCATCCACCCCGCAAAGGTCTCGGGGTAGTTTTGCTGATCACCGAGCGCCAACAACGCAATGCGCTTCTCGGCGAGGTCCAACCGCCGCAGCGCGGGGAGGAAGCGCTCCCAATCGTCCTGCATCTCACCTGTTCCCCAGGTTGAGGCGGCGAAAACGAGGTTCCGGTACTGCAGCACGCGCTCCGCGGTCACCTCAGAGACGTCGTAGAGGTCCGCATTTCTTTCCCCGAACGCCCCGCGCAGTTGAGTTGCCGCATCCCGGGTATTACCGGTCGAAGAGCCATAGAATATGCCGACCTTGTCCACCGATCCCACCTCAGCCGGAGTAGAGTGTTTGCGTTATTGAATAATCTGTACGATACTCAAACCCTGCGGCGCTGTCAATCACGCCTTGGGGGGTCGGTCTTTGAGATCCGGCATGAGTCGGGCAGGTCAAGAACCGACGGATGAACTCCGTAGCGCCGCGATCAGCTCCACCAACACGTCCTCGGCGCGTTCGTTCGCAACCTGACACGTTCCGGCAGCGGCATGGCCACCCCCGCCGTGCTTGAGCATAAGATCGCCGATATTGACGGTGCAGGTCTTGTTGAAGATCGACTTTCCGAGGGTGAAAACCGTGTTCTGTTTTCTAAAGCCCCAAATTACCTGGATTGAGACATTGGTCTCGGGAAACAGAGCATACTTGATGAAGCGGTTACCGGCGTAGACCACCTCCTGGCCGCGCATATCCACCACTAGAACATTTCCCTCAACCCGCGCACAGTCCTGCAACTGCTGCTTAAAGAGCGCTTCGTGCTCGAAATAGAGTTTCACGCGCTCGGCCACGTCGGCGACGTCGAGAATCTCCTCGATGGGAAGTTCACGGCAGTACTCGATGAGATCCATCATGAGTTGATAGTTCGAGATGCGAAAGTTCTTGAACCGGCCGAGCCCGGTGCGCGCGTCCATGATGAAGTTGAGCAGATCCCAGCGCTCAGGATTGAGCACCTCGTCCTTCGTGAACGATGCGCTGTCTCCTTTGTCGACCGCTTCCATCATCTCTGTCGAGATGTTTCTGAAGGTATCGGGCCCACCGAAATGCTCGTACACAACCCGTGCCGTGGAAGGGGCCTCGGGGTTATTGATGTAGTTTTCGTGCCGGCCCGAGCGAACCGTTTCGGAGTGGTGATGGTCGAACGCGAGGTACACGCCCTCGATATACGGCAGATTGGTGATGATGTCGTTCTCGGTAATCGTGATCAAGCCGTCCTGCATATCTTTAGGATGGACGAACTTGATTTCGTCGATCAGACCGAGTTCTCTCAGCAACACCGCGCAGACGAGGCCGTCGAAATCGCTGCGGGTTATGAGTCGGCACCCTGTCGGCTGCTCCGCGCTGTACTCGGCCGTTGCCATACCCCCTCCTGAAACCGCCGTTATGTTACTTGATCTCGACCACTGTGCATAGTATATAAGAAACAACCATGGTGAGAAGAGCAGCAACTCGTTACGACACGCTTATTCTTGCCGCTGATGTCGGCGGCACTAATACCAGCATCGCGATCGTAGGCACGTGCGACCGCAGGTTCGAGATCCTGGCGCGGTACCGCACCTCAACGCCCGGATTAGCGTGCTTCGAGGACGGGTTGAGCGAAGCATTGAGCTCGTTTCGCGCCGAGCTGAACCTGCGAGAGCTCACGCTATGTTGCGTGAGCGCCGCCGGTCCGGTGGTCGGTGAGGAATGCCGGCTAACGAACGTCCCATGGGCGATACGGCGCGCCGAACTCGAACGCGTGACCGGTCTAAAGGCTTATCTTGTGAATGATTTCACCGCGATCAGCTACGCGCTTCCGTTGCTCGACCATCGCAACCCCGACCAGATAACTCCCTTAACCTCGCCCGGCACACTCGGTGCCCCGCAGAGCGCTCCCGAGACCGGCTTCGCTTCGGGGCGAGACGGCATCGCGACGGTTGTGGGAGCAGGAACCGGCCTCGGCGTGGGCTTTGTGGTGCACGAAGGCGGCGAGTTTCGTGCATGGCCTTCTGAAGGCGGGCACACTGATCTTGCCCCCTACGACAAGCGCAGCGACGCGTTAGCAGCGTATCTGAGGCGCGAGCTCGGCGGGCGGCCGGACTGGGAGCACGCGGTTTCGGGCAACGGAATCGCGAATCTGTTCGCATTTCTCAGACGCCATGAGTTCGCCACGCATCACTCGGAAGCACTCAACCGAATCGAGGCCGCGCCGTCGCGCGAGCGGGCCGCGCTCATATCCGCTGCTGCCGGGCATGATCCGCTGTGCCGCGCCACGATCGAGTTCTTCGTGGAGTTGTACGCGCGCGCTGCCTCCGGAGTTGCTCTGCAACTGCTGCCGAGCGCCGGCGTGTACCTCGCGGGAGGCATCGCGCCGAAGAACCAACGATTCTTCGTAGAGGGCGACCGCTTCATGAAGAGCTTCTGTGCAACATATCACGACGGACTCCGTGAGATCCTCGCCGCTACCCCGGTCAGCATCATTAACGATTACGAGATCTCGCTCTATGGAGCGGCACACGCCGGCACGGTGCTCGACCGCAGACCCGACCGCAGGAACGAATGAGGAGGGCGCTATGGCGATACGTACGGCACTACGACGGAACATCGAGGCACAGGGAATCGATCTCGACCTAACCCTTGAGATCCTCGAGAACTACAACGCCGGGAAGTACGATCATGTCACACCGGTTGAGGTGCAGGAACTTCCCGAGATCGACGGGCACACCGTGCTCGATATGACCGGCGCGATCGAGCTCGAGGTGCCGCTGACCCAATCGCAAGCCCGAATCGATGAATTTGAACCCGCGATCGGCCGGCGGCCGGACCTCACACGCCTCGGCACCCCAAGCCCGGACCGAAGCCGTGTGGCATTTAACCGCACGCAACTGCGTGATCTGGGCCTGCAGTTGCTCCCCACGGTTTCGTACGGCGTCCTGAATGGTGGGTCGGCCACCAGTTACGCCGACCGCAAGAAGAACTCGGGCTTCAGCCCCGAGCTCTTTGAGCTCTTGCAACCGGAGTTCGAGCCGCTCGCGGAACAGGTACGCGGCAAAGCCAAGGGCATCACCCCGGCGTTTGTCAATCCGGACGGTACTCCCGGTCCGAGCTTCCTCGAGCTCAAGATGCGGGCGCTATTGATCCAGGCGCTTGAGTTCCGGCAGCGATACGGGACCGCTTCATCACCGGCGCCCAACGCCCCGATGTTTCAAATGACGAGCGTGTACAACACCGATGAGCTCGACGCCACCTATCGCGAGTACGCCGAGACCTCCGGGCTTTTGACCGAGCTGATCAAGGAAACCGGGATCTCGGTAACGCAACCCTTAACCGGGGTACAACCGCTTCTTGCAGCCTTCACGCATTCCGAGCATGGCCGGCCGAAACAGATATTCTCCGAGGCCTTTGGGAAAGCCGATGCACCGCTCGCGATCCCCGGAGGGCACGGTCAGAACTTCCATGTCCTCAAGGAGATTTATCGTGAGCTATATCGTGCCGGAAAGCGCTTCGTATATCTCGGCAACGTCGATAATCTTGGGTTTACGGTAGACCCGGTATCGGTAGCGTACCTCGCGTTAACCGGTAAGCAAGCAGGGTTCGATTTTGCTTTCCGCACGCCGGTCGATGTGAAGGGCGGTATACTTGTCATCGACCAGCGCGGCCGCTACAACTGCGCCGACATCGGCCCCGCGATCAGCAAAGACGAGGTACTCAAGGCCGAGGAGTCGGGCACCCCGATTCTGTTCAACTGCGCAACCGGGTTGTTCGATCTCCGTTATCTTGCCGAGAACATCGAGGAGATCGCGGCTAATCTGCCGATGCGCATCTCGGATCAAGACAAAGACGCCGGTAGGTACTCGCAAGCCGAGCAGGTTACCTGGGAGATCATCGGAATGCTCGACGACTTCCTGGTATTCGGCATCGACAAGTATGAGCGGTTTCTCGCGGCAAAGCTTCTGATCGAAACTTTGATGACGAGCGGCATCAAGCTCGACGACCCAGGCTACCCAACCGACGACGACCCAGCCCGCGACCTCCACGGCACCGCGAGTAAGCTGCACGACGGGCTCCGGCGCCTGCTCGACGAGCGCTACGGCATGCGTCTCGAAAACGGCCGTTGGCGCCCACTGTCGGTAGCGGAACTGCGCGCTTCGCTGCGGCAGGGGGAGGCTACGTGATGCGTCGCACACCCACGCCGCCGCCCGGCGATGATAGCGCCGGAAGCGATCGCCGCAGTGATGTGAGTGAGCGCGAGGAGGGCACAACGCCCGATCTCGATTTCGGCAAACTTGGTGGCCTGATTACCGCGGTGGCCCAGGACGCTCTGAGCGGCGAGGTGCTGATGGTTGCGTTTATGACCCCCGAGTCTTTGGCGGTCACGCGCGAGACCGGGCTAGCACACTATTACAGCCGTTCGCGAAACTGTATCTGGAAGAAAGGCGAGAGCTCCGGGAACCTCCAAACGGTTGAAGAGATCCTCGTGGACTGCGATCAGGATGCGTTGGTGCTACGCGTCCGGCAGAACGGGGTAGCGTGCCACACCGAGCGCTTCAGCTGCTTCTATCGCAGGCTCGAGAGCAACGCAGCATCCGGGCGCGGGCGGCTGGTATTCCGCGACGACAACCGCTGACCCCCGCCGCCCCCGCGAACGTGTTCTGCTTCTGCGCGGATCGGTAGCGAGGAGCTACGGCATAAACTCCTTGTACAGCAGGCTGTGCTGTATTCCGGTGTTGTTCTGGTACTTGCCCGAGCGGTAACTCTCGTACTCGCCTTGAATGGTGTGGTAAAAGATCTGGCAGATCTGTATTCCGGCATAGATGCGAATCGGCTGGACGCAGAATATCTCGAGCGTCCAGTACCCCTGAAACCCTACGTCACCGAAACCGGCCGTGATGTGAACGAACAACCCCAGACGCCCGATCGAGGAACGCCCTTCGAGCATCGGCACCAGGCCCTTGGTGGCGGTGTACTCCATAGTGCGCCCGAGGTAAAGGCGCTGCGGCTCGAGCAGCAGCCCCTCCGGGGGGATCTGCACAACCGTGGAGGTGTTCTCGAGCCGCATATCGAGCTCGTGCGCGTCGTAAACTCGCAGTTCGTCATGGAGGCGAAGGTTATAACTGTTGGGGTTTAGTTGCTCGGGATTAAACGGATCGATTACGATTTCGTTGCCGAGCACCGACGCAATCTGCTTGCCGGAGAGAATCATGGAGAAAAACGCGCCGGCGAAGCGGCGCGTTGCGACGTTACATGAGGTCCCGAGGCTTGCGTCCCTGATTTCCGGTCTTCTCGCAGACCGCGAAGTGGCGCATCCGGCCGTTCTCGAAGACGGACTTCATAATAATCTTTCCGCCCCACTTACTGATCAACTCCTGCGAGCCCTCGCGACGTGCGTTTTTCGATACCTTACCGGCCATACTTCCCTCCTGTGTACGAAGTTATTCGCTACACACCGTATCCGTCAAGCGGTTCTTATCTTGCTGTCCCTGTCGCCGGCAAACGCCGACGCTCCGGACCGCCGGGGCGCTCCGGTAAGGGCGTTTTATACCACGCGCCCGAGAAAAGAATCAACCCGGCGCGCGCGGCGTGCTCCCGGCGCGCGGCGTGCTCCCGGCGCGCGGCGTGCTCCCGGCGCGCGGCTGCTCAGCCCGTCGGCGCACAACGCGCACCGAGGTGCGCTCTACCCCGGGCGGAATCCCGTGCTTGGTGAGCGAGATCTCAACCTCGCTCACCGCCCCGTAGCGTACGAGCACCGCTTCGGCACAATCGGCTGCGGCCGTTTCGAGCAAGCGCCGCGGTCGCTCCGCGATTACCCCACGAAGCGCCTCGGTGACCGCTGCATAGTCCACTGCATCCGAAAGCCGATCCCGCGCAGCGGCCACGCCGGCGTCGTAGCGGAGCACGCAGTCGAGCGTCAGCCGCTGTGGTAGGGCGCGCTCGGGCGCCGTCGCGCCGACCGACGCGGTCAGGCTCACTCCTTGCAGCGTTATCGTAGCCTGCATACCGCCGGCATCGCTCATGCGGCGCCGACTCAGATATTGTGCGTCAGAAAGCCGCCGTCGACCGGTATCGTCACACCGGTGATGAAACCCGAGGCGGCGTCGCTCGCGAGGAACACGCTCACGCCTTCGAGGTCCTCGGCTTTGCCGAAGCGCCCAAACGGTGTGCGGTCGATCACTTGCCGGCCGCGAGCGGTAAGCTCACCTTTGGCCTCGTCGGCAATCAGGAGCGCTTTGTTTTGATACCCAATAAAGAAGCCCGGCGAGATTCCGTTTACGCGGATGCCGTGCGGAGCAAGCTCGCGTGCCGCGCTGACGGTGAGGTTCAGAACCGCGGTCTTGGCGGCCGTGTAGGCGTCGACTCCCGACAACGGTGTGTAAGACGACATCGAGGCGATATTGATGATGCTTCCCCCCGTCTCACGTTTCTTCCAGGCATTTGCACACACTTTGCTAGGGATTACGAGCCCGGCGAGAAGATTAAGGCGTAACACCTGCTCAAAGTCTTCGGTCTCGATCTCGGTGAACGGCCGCTTGCCGGTGTTGCCACCGACCCCGTTTATCAAGACTGTCGGAAACCCAAGCAGCTTCTCGGTCTCGCCGAGCGCTTCGTCCACCGCCTGCTCGTCTCCGGTATCGACCGTGACCCCCTGCACCCGCTCTCCTGCTCCGGTTTCGTCCCGGAGCGCCGCAACCGCGTCCGGAATCGGGTGGCTGCGTCCTCTGCCCCAGAGACAAACCGATGCGCCGGCCTTCAGAAGCCCCCTCGACATAGCGCTCGGAATAACGCCGGCTCCACCGGTTACGATCGCGGTTTTACCGGCCAGCGAAAACATCTGATCCAGTCCTTGTCCTTCCACGTTGATCCTCCTATAGTCCTGTAATCCTATAATCCTGATACGGCGAAGCCGAACGGCACGGCTACACCGAAAGTAGCTCGAATCCCAGCTCCCGCAGAGCCTGAGTGGAGCTGTCGCCGAGATCGGTTACGATCACATCGATCATGCCGGGACGCGCGAACACCGCGAACGCCTCGACCGGATACTTCGAGGCATCCATGAGCACGACGCGCCTTCCGGCAGCCTTACACGCCGCTTCCTTGATCTGAGCCTCGTTGAGATTCTGCGTTGTAAAAACCCCTTGTTCCGAAAGCCCGGTTGTGCCGAGGAACGCGACATCGATACGAAACTTTGAGAACGCTTCCAAAGCGAGCGGTCCAACTAAGCTACCCGCCTCACGTCGAAACGCGCCCCCGAGCGAGTGCAGCGCAACCGAGTCCGAATGCGAGAGCCCGACGAGCACGTCGATTGAGTTCGTGACGACACGGAGACTCATCGGAGCGAGCAGCGACGCGAACGCCGAGCAGGTGGAGCCTGAATCCAAGTAAACGGTTTCACCGTCTTGAACCAGGTCTAGGGCTCGTTCGGCGATGCGTTGCTTCGCCTCACGGTTCTCATCCCGTCGGAGCTTCAGAGAGCGACTCGAAACCCGGTTTTCGGCGAGCATCGCCCCGCCACGCGTACGCATCAATAGTCCCATCTCCTCGAGCACGGTGAGGTCCTTGCGAATCGTTACCTCAGAGACCCGCAGGCGCTCGGTGAGCTCGTTCACGGTGATGCTCTTGCGCGCCTCAACGATCCTCAGGATTGCGTCGTGACGCGGATTGCTCGCCATACTTACGTTTCCTTTCAATTACACGTATATAACGAAAGGCGGCGCCGGCGTCAATGCCCGCGAGCTCGAACCGCAGTCAGCTTATTCGTCGAGAAACACCGTGTCCTCGGGGCGTGCGACGATGCCGCTGAACTCCTCCCCGAGCATCTGCTGCACCTCGGCGCTCTTCTTTCCGGCGACGGCCTGCAGCTGCGCGCTGTCGAGATTCGTCACGACCTTCGCCGCATCGTTGATCATCACTACCGCACCACTCGGGAAAACGCCCTCAATCTCGCGCACGCCGCTGACAAGCAGGCTGTTGCGCTTGCGGATCGCCCGCAATGCCCCGTCGTCGACGACGATCCGCCCCCGAGGCTCGCTGTTGCGCAGCCAGCGTAACCGGTTCTTCATACGGGGCTTCGCGCCGAACACGGTTCCGATCGTCTCACCGGTAATCACGCGCTCGAGCACGTTTCGCTCGCGCCCGTGAACCAGTACGGTCCGGCAGCCGGCGGCGGCGGCGATCCCGGCCGCCTTGAGCTTTGTGCGCATGCCTCCGGTGGCATGTGCCGACCCGGCGCCCGCCGCGCTGCGCTCTATCTCGGGCGTGATTGTTTCAACCTCGGAGATCAAGCGCGCGTCGCTCTCGCGGCGGGGATCGCGGTCATAGAGCCCCTCTATATCGGTAAGCATAATGAGCAGTTCGGCGTCAAGTTTACTCGCGACCAAAGCGCTGAGACGGTCGTTATCACCGAAACTGGTGCCGATCTCAGCGGTCGAGACGCTGTCGTTCTCGTTGACGATTGGGACTACGCCTAAAGACAGCAATGACTCGATCGCGTTTCTTAAATTGAGATAACTCCGTCGATTGTTTAAGACCTCGCTCGTCAGCAGGACCTGCGCCACCTTTAATCCATGCGCTTGAAACCCTTGCTTATACGCATGCATCAGAAGCGGCTGGCCGATCGCGGCACAGGCCTGACGCATCTGTACGTTCGTGATTTTCCCGCTCAAGCCGAGCTCACGAGCGCCCATTCCGATAGCGCCTGATGTCACGAGCACCACTTCGTATCCGCGGCTCCGAAGGCCGTGCACCTGCCGCCCGATACCCTCGATGTAGTCGGTGTCCATCGCGTCGCCGCGGCTCAGTACGTTGGTGCCGATCTTGACCACGACGCGTCGCACTGCGTCAAAAGAACGCACGATAGTTTACTCCAGCTCTCGATGCGTGAACCGTTTGGCGTCCGGGCCGGTGTAACTCGACACGACCTGACCCGAACCGTACAGGCGCCAGGCGTAGCTTAGCAGTCCATCCAGCCCTACCGGGCCGCGCGCGTGAATCTTTGCGGTACTGATCCCAACCTCGGCACCGAGCCCGTAGCGGTAGCCGTCGGCGAAACGAGTCGAGCAGTTCCACATCACGCTTGCGGAGTCCACCCCCTTCATAAACTGCTCGGCGACGGATTCGTCTGCGCTCACCACGCCGTCAGTATGCCCCGAGCCGTATGCATTGATATGTTCAATAGCGTCCTCGAGCGAATCCACAACACGAACCGCAAGGATGTAATCGAGATACTCGGCCGCCCAGTCCTGCTCGCTCGCCCGGCTCATACCGGGCAGCAGCTCACAACTGCGCTCGCAGCCGCGCAACTCTACTCCGACTTCAGTAAGCCGCGCGCCTACCTCAGGGAGAAGCCGCTCGGCGCCGTCACGGTGCACCAACAAGGTCTCGATCGCGTTGCAAACCGCAACATACTGCGTCTTGGAGTCGACCGCGATCGCGGCCGCCATCTCGAGATCGGCGTCCTGGTGCAGATAGAGATGACAAACCCCGTCGGCATGCCCGAGAACCGGAATGGTCGTAGATCGCATGATCCACTGCACAAACTCGTTTGACCCACGCGGTATGATAAGGTCTATGTAGCGGTCCAGCGCCAGCATCTCGGTCGCTTGTTCGCGTGTTTCGAGCAACTGTATCCACCCGGCCGGAATCCCGGCCGCCTCGGTCTCGTCGTGTATAATTTCGTACAGCACGCGATTTGTAGCGGCCGCCTCGCTACCGCCTTTGAGCATCACCGCGTTCCCGCTCTTGAGAGCCAGCGCCGCAATCTGCACCAAGGCGTCCGGACGCGACTCGAAGATCATGCCTATCACTCCGAGCGGGCTGCTCACTTGGTAGAGCGTCAGCCCGTTGTCCAGCTCGCGCGCCGACCGCACGCGGCCGACCGGCTCCGGTAGCGCCGCGATCTCGGCGAGGGCAGGTGTAAGCTCATCGATCTTGGCCCGGTCGAAGCGCAGACGTTTCACCAACGGCGCCGCGACTTGATCGCGCTCTGCGCGCGTGAGGTCGCCGCGGTTGGCCTCCTCTATGCGGCTCTGCTCGCGCAGAAGCGCTACAGATACCCGTTTCACTGCGTCGTTCTTCTGATCGGCGGTCAGTGTTGCCAGTCGCAACGCCGCAGCAGCCGCTTCTTTACCCTTCTGCTCGGTGCTAACCGCATTGGTGCTCATGTCGTTTCCTCGGTACTGGTTTGCCGCCCGCGCAGGATGCGCACGGTTGCCTCGAGAATACTGCTAATCGAGCACCGCTTCAACCGAGCGTCGCCTGATCGGTTGAAGCGGCGTCGGGCGCCGCCCGAGCGCGAGAACGAACCTGGAATGACGAACAAAGCTTGACGGGAGCGCCGGTTTCCGGTAATGATTTTTGTAGCCCGTCGTGTTTCGAAATAATTTGAAACTTGCATAACTGAATAGCATGGAGGCAGGAGCGATGAAAGCAAAATCGGACATTGGATTAGTCGGCTTGGCGGTGATGGGGCAAAACCTGGTGCTCAACATGAACGACCACGGATACGCGGTCAGCGTGTTCAACCGCACACCGGCGAAGACTGAGGATTTCATCAAAGGGCCGGCGGCCGGTCGCGAAACAATCACCGCGGCATACGATATCGAAGAGTTTGTTGCCTCGTTGAAGCAACCACGCCGCGTGATGCTGATGGTGAAGGCCGGCCACGTGGTCGACAACTTCATCTCTATGATCGTTCCGCTGTTAGACCCGGGCGACATCATCATCGACGGCGGAAACTCGCACTTTCCCGATACCACTCGGCGCACTCACGATCTGGCCCAAAAGGGGTTGCTATACATCGGGACCGGTGTTTCGGGCGGAGAAGAAGGCGCGCGACACGGCCCCTCGATTATGCCCGGCGGCAGCAAAAAGGCCTGGCCCGCAGTCAAGGACATCTTTCGGAGCATCGCGGCCAAGACGCCCGAGGGAGAGCCTTGCTGCGACTGGATCGGACCGGACGGCGCCGGACATTACGTGAAGATGATTCATAACGGGATCGAGTACGGCGACATGCAGCTGATAGCCGAGGCATACCACCTGCTGCATCAAGGGTGCGGCATCTCCACCGAAGAACTCGGCGGAATTTTTGAGCAGTGGAACAAGACCGAGCTCGAGAGTTTCCTGATCGAGATCACCGGCGAGATCCTGAAGTTCAAAGACAGCGACGGCTCGGCGTTGGTTGAGCATATTCTCGATGCCGCCGGCCAGAAAGGAACCGGCAAATGGACCGGCATTAACGCACTCGAACTCGGCGTACCGGTAACGCTTATCGTTGAAGCCGTGTTCGCCCGCGCCCTCTCTGCTCACAAAGATGAGCGCGTGGAAGCCTCCCGTCATTTCAAGGCTCCAAACGCGCATTTCGCCGGCAACCGTGATGCGTTTGTCGAGAAGGTCCGCAAAGCCTTGTACGCCGCGAAGATCGTTTCGTATGCGCAGGGGTTCATGCAGATCAGAGAAGCCGCGCACGAGAGCCACTGGACGCTGGATTTCGGCAGCATCGCAAAGATGTGGCGCGGCGGATGCATCATTCGTTCGCGCTTTCTCGGCGAGATAACCCAAGCATTCGAGGACAATCCCAAACTCAAGAACCTGCTGCTCGCCCCTTTCTTCAAGGACGCGGTAGAGAACGCGGCGCAGGCCTGGCGCGACGTAGTAGCGGAGGCGGTGCGGCTTGGCGTCCCGGTGCCCGCGTTCTCAAGCGCGCTCGCGTTCTTCGACGGATACCGCAGCGCGACGTTACCCGCCAACATCATCCAGGCACAGCGCGACTATTTCGGCGCCCATACGTATGAGCGAACCGACCATCCGCGCGGCGAGTTCTTCCACACCAACTGGACCGGTAGCGGAGGCGACGTCAGCGCCGGCACCTATAACGCATAGCGCGCGAAGCGGCGATCCCCCGCGGTGCGCCGCGGCGGGAGCGCCACACCACCAACACACTGCGGGGCAGTTCGTCTATCTGCGGAGCTTCCGGTCGGCCCAGCGTAACAGCTCGGCGGTTTCGTCCCACCCAATACACGCATCGGTGATCGAAAGCCCGTACTCGAGCTGCTGAGGCCGCTCCGGGATCGGTTGCCTGCCGGGCTTGAGGTTGCTCTCAAGCATGAAACCGATAATGGCGTCCTGCCCCTGCACGCGTTGGCGGATCACCGAACGCAAGACCTTCTGTTGGCGAGTATGATCACGGCGGCTGTTCATGTGGCTGCAGTCGACCATAACCCTCGCCGGCAAGCTCGCCTCCTCGAGAGCCGCAACGGTGTCCTCAACCTGCTCGTCGTGGTAGTTTGGCCCGCCGCGACCGCCTCGCAGTATGACATGGCCCATCTCGTTACCGGTGGTATTCAATACGCAGGTTACACCGTGCTGATCGATACCGATAAAGCTGTGTGAATGCATCGAGGAGGAAAACGCGTTCACCGCCGACTCGATGCTGCCGTCGGTGCCGTTCTTGAACCCTACCGGCATCGAAAGCCCGCTCGCCATCTCACGATGAGTCTGCGACTCGGTTGTGCGCGCGCCGATCGAAGCCCAGGAAACCAGATCATCGAGAAACTGCGGTACGATTGGGTCGAGCATCTCCGAGCCGGTCGGCAAACCGAGCTCCGCAATGTCAAGCAGTAGCTTCCGGGCGGTACGCAAACCGGTTTGAATGTCTCCGCTTCCGTCGAGCGCCGGGTCGAGGATGAGCCCTCGCCAACCGAGCCGGGTGCGCGGCTTCTCGAAGTACACTCGCAACACGACATGCATCGTCTCGGACACCTCGTTTCGCAACTCTGCAAGCCGCGCGGCGTACTCAAGCGCTGCGGCGGGATCGTGAATCGAACAGGGCCCCACCACCGCGAGCAGCCTGGGATCCTCACCCCGAAGAATTGACCCTATCACGCGGCGACTCTCGGCAACACGTTCCGTTGCCTCCGGAGGAACCGGGTATTCCTGTTTCAGTTGTGACGGCGGCACCAGCGGTGCGAGCGACGCGATCCGAAGATCGCTGGTTTTGCTGTGGAGTTGTTGTTCCGACATGATAGCTTCACTTGTTCCTTTTGTAGTTCGCGGACACTATAATCGAAAGCCCGCCTTGATTACCAGTGGTGCTCGCGTGCTGTGCTCGCG
>Ga0207421_10000285_pt1 | contig 63386 bp, 52 predicted proteins | sample SodLakKL_010_SED_4_FD_187542 | JGI IMG/M metagenome (GOLD analysis project Ga0207421, IMG submission 187542) | Alkaline sediment microbial communities from Lake Tanatar, Kulunda Steppe, Russia - 8KL_010_SED (SPAdes) (version 2) | ecosystem: Environmental > Aquatic > Non-marine Saline and...
AGTACATAAAATTGGCTCCCCAGGCAGGATTCGAACCTGCAACCTACCGGTTAACAGCCGGTCGCTCTGCCGTTGAGCTACTGAGGAACCTTATCGGCAAGTAATATTATACTGAGTAGAAACCATCTCGTCAAGCCTTACTTTTTACTTTTTATCAAAGGTCATAATTTACTCGAGATAGTCGCGCAGGCGCTTGCTCCGCATGGGGTGACGCAGCTTGCGCAGGGCCTTGGCTTCAATTTGACGGATCCTCTCCCGTGTTACACCAAAGTGCTGACCAACTTCCTCCAGGGTGCGTGAACGTCCATCATCCAGCCCAAAACGCAGGCGCAGAACCTTTTCCTCCCGGGCAGAAAGAGTATCCAGCACATCTTCCAGCTGTTCTTTCAACAGTTCGAATGCCGCGGCGTCGGCCGGGGCCTGAGCTTCGTGATCCTCGATAAAATCACCGAGATGACTGTCGTCTTCTTCTCCAATCGGAGTTTCCAGGGAAACAGGTTCCTGGGCAATTTTCAAGATTTCCCTAACCCGTTCTTCACTAATATTCATTTCCTGGGCAATTTCTTCAGGTAAAGGTTCCCGGCCCAGGTCCTGAACAAGCTGTCTCGAAACCCGGATCAGTTTATTGATCGTTTCAACCATATGAACAGGAATTCTGATGGTTCTGGCCTGATCGGCAATAGCCCTGGTTATAGCCTGCCTGATCCACCAGGTTGCATATGTGCTAAATTTATAGCCTTTTCGATAGTCAAACTTTTCCACTGCCTTGATTAAACCCAGGTTCCCTTCCTGGATCAAGTCCAGGAAGAGCATCCCGCGGCCGACATATTTTTTGGCAATGCTAACCACCAGCCGCAGGTTTGCTTCCGCCAGACGGCGCTTAGCTTCTTCATCCCCTTCTTCGATTCTCTTTGCCAGTTCGATTTCTTCCTGTGAGGTGAGCAGGGGTATCTTGCCTATCTCTTTTAAGTACATCCGGACCGGGTCATTAACCGTAACCCCTTCCGGCACTGACAGTAATTCGCTGTCACCTTCTTTAACTTCGTCCTCTTCACCCTTAGACGAATCTTTTACATCAGCAGTTGTATCATCAGTTATATCTATACCCTGCTGGGCAAGCCTGTCGTAAAAGTTATCCAGAGCATCTACGGATAGTTCATATGGTTGAAGGGTTTCAATAATTTCTTTATAACTTATTGAACCCTTATTTTTGCCCTTTTCAATTAGCTCCTGTTGAGCATCTTCCAGGGAAATAGTTTTTTCCAAATCCTTAGCCATCGATATCCCCTCCTTTTCCTGAGCGGTAAGGGCTGTCATCTTTTATCCTTAAAAGATCCTGGTGTTTTCGCAACAACTCTTCTATCTGCTCATCTGCTCCTTGTTTTTCCAGTTCTTTCAGCTTTTTTTGCAGCTCTCTTTGCTGCTTTTTAGCCCAAACTTTATAAAGCTTGTTTATACAATCTTCTGCCATACGTTTCGCGGTGTGAGGCGGTAAATCCTGCAAAGAAGGATCGGTTACTGCCTCGCCGATTAAATTATTAATTTGTGGGTCTTCAAACTGGTTTAAAAGCTTATCGGCTGCTGCTGTATCGTTATTTTCGGTATGCTTCCAAATTGATTCTACCAATTCTTTTACCCGCGAGTCTGACAAATAATCCAGTTTTAGAATAGTTCGACCTTGTTCAGCAATTTCCTTGCTTTGTAGCATTAAAGATATTAATATTTTTTCAGCCGGGTTAATATTAATTTTTTGCGACTGCTCTCCTCCCCCGGCAGGTTCATTGCCTTGCTTATTACTTTTATAATGATTACTCCATCTTTGCCGCTTCTTAAGCTCACTGCGCAGGGCTTCTTCATCAACTCCCAGTTCTTCCGCTGCTTTTTTTAGATAGTAATTTTGCTCCACGTGATTAATCTCTGAAAGCAATATAGAGATTAACTCATCCGTATATTCCATCCTGCCCCTATCTGTAGAGAGATCATATCTTTTTTTCAGCTGTAACAGGTGGTATTCCATCAGGGGCGTCGCATTATTGATCAAGTCGATAAAAGCGCCGGCACCATTTTCCTTGATGTAACTGTCCGGGTCGCTGCCCTCCGGAAGATCGGCAACCTGCACGAGGCAACCGGTAGATTGCAGTATAGCCAATCCTCTCCACGTCGCCGCTTCACCGGCTATATCCGAGTCATAGGCTGTAATTACCATATCTGTCTGAAAACGCAGCTGCCTGGCCTGGGTTTTTGTTAATGCCGTGCCCAGAGAGGCAACAACATTCTTAATTCCGGCCTGGTAGGCAGTTATAACATCTGTATAGCCTTCCATTACAATCGCTTTTTTTTCACGCCGGATTGCTTCCCGTGCCAGGTTTAAACCGTAAAGGATTGAACTTTTATCAAATACCGGTGTTTCCGGGGAATTAAGGTACTTGGGGCCGCTTTTTTCGTTCTCTGATAAAAGCCTGCCTCCAAAACCGGAAACCTTACCGCTGATATCAAAAATGGGAAACATGATCCTGCCGCGAAACCGGTCGTAGTAACCTTTTTCCCGGCCAGGCGAAACCAGGCCGGCCTTGATCATCAAGTCCGGACCAGCCCCTTTCTTCCGGGCAAATTTAAAAAAGCCTTGCCAGTCAGAAGGCGCATAGCCCACCATAAATTCTTCTATGGTCTCCTGCTTAATTCCTCTATCATGTAAATACTCAAGCGCCTGCTTGCCCGGTTCGGTATTATTAAGGCAGTAGGCGTAATAACGGGCTGCAAGCCTATTTAAACGGTATATATTTTCTTTAAAATCTTCTTTTTTCCGTTCGACTTGATTGGTTTCAGGTATTTTTACCCCGCATCTGCCGGCAAGCAAACGGGCAGCTTCCGGAAAATTCAAGTTGTCCATTTGCATGATAAAACTAAATGCATTCCCGGAAGCCCCGCAACCAAAACAGTGATATAGCTGTTTTTCAGGCGAGACAGTAAAAGAGGGGGTTTTTTCACTGTGAAAAGGGCAGAGGCCTACCATATTTTTTCCCCTTCTTTCAAGTTTAAGGTATTCGCTCACCACCTCTACCAGGTCAGTGCGCTGCCTTATCTCTTCAATTATGTTTTCCGGTATTGGCCTGCTCACAGCAAACACCTGCACCCATACAAAGATTTATTTTTATAACAAAAACCCCATCTCTCTTAACAGAGACGAGGCAATTGCGGTGGCCCCCGTTCATTTTCTCAAATGGAGACCACTGGTAACCTTCTATGGTTCCACTTTTCAATTAACCCCGGTACACTAATAGCTTTGGACTGTAATGATTCGACATAACTCGAAGTAATCCTTCCTTTATTTGCAAAGCTTATCATCCACCGGGGAAAACAGCTCCAGGTTTAACATTTTCAAGTTTGACCAGTCTGAACCAGTCCATAAATCAGGCCCCGGTAAATATTCTTATTGCCCGGGGCCTCAAACAATCTAAATAATAAATTTTTAGTGTCTGCCCAGCACAGCTGGGCAGACAAATGTTTTATAGCTTATTCTTCTTCAGAAGGTTTACCCGCCTCTTTAAGATTTTTAGCGGCTTCCTCGATCAACTGATCAAACCTATCTATTTCTTCTCCGGGCAGCTCAGTATAACTGACACGCTCACGCTCAAGCCCGATAGCTTCGAGCAGTTCGGCGGCGCGGCCAACCCGTTTCTCTGTCCACTGGCTAATTTCTTTATACTGGCAATTAAACTTGTCACTTTCGCTGCAACCTATAACTACAACCCCGTCGGCTCCATGTTCAATAGCCTCAAGCATATGCAGTGAATCAACTTTTCCTACGCAGGGATAGCGCACCAGAGCAGTGTTTTTATGTTCTTTTTGGAGAAACTCCGGCAGCGCAAATGCTCCGTAAGCACAGGTTATTGCCAGCATAGCCGATTCACCGTTACGCTTGGCGGCAAGCTTCTGAACCGCAGGTTCAATTGCTTCCGCAGCTTCTTCCACGTAAGAAGAACGGAACTTAATTGCATAAACAGGGCAAACGCCCATGCACAACCCGCAGGCCTGGCAATGTTCATTGCGGATAGTGACTGTACCTTCTTCGTTAATCACAGGCACATCATAAGGACAGACCCTTACACATGTAAGACAGTTCACGCACAGTTCATCGATACGCTGAGCACCTGCGGCACAGGTTAGACAGCGACGTGCTTCACAAATCGCAGTTTCGGGATCATAGCCATATTCAGCCTGCTTAAAGTGACGAACCCGTTCTTCCGGTGACATCATGGGAATCGGGTTGCGCTCGACGCGATCGATTTCCCCGGCCACTTTTTCGTCCAGTTTTTCAAGTTCAGGAGTTTCTTCAAGAACCTGGCTGTCAAAGGGGATGCCCTCCAGGTAACAGGCAATTGCTTTTGCCGCCAGGCGTCCATTACCCATTGATTGGACTGCCGTACCGGGACCGGTAAACATCTCGCCACAGCCAAAAACCCCGGGACGGCTGGTTTGCATCGTCCGGTGGTTCAAGATTGGGCGACCGCGTTCATCAAGCTCTATTTCCCCGCGAACTGGCTCGGGGTCTCCACCCTGGCCAATGGCAAAGATAACAATGTCTCCATCGATCATCTCCTTGTTATCCTTGTTAAACTCGGGATTGAACCGTCCCTGATCATCAAAGACACAGGTGCATTCAACCAGCTGAAGGCCCTTTATTTTTCCATTTTCCCGAATAATAGCGTCCGGCCCCCAGGAAGGATTCATTTCCACTCCCTCTTCCTGGGCTTCTTCTATTTCCCAGCTAAATGCCGGCATCTCATCGTCACATTCAAGGCAGGCCAGTTTTACTTTACCCGCTCCCGCACGCAATGCCGAGCGAGCAACATCCATGGCCACGTTACCCCCGCCGATAACTATTACAGTGGGATTACCTTCAAATTTAAATCCTTCCCTTTTGACCTGTTTTAAGAAAGGCAGGGCATAAATGATACCTTCACCTTCGGATCCCGGCAAATTCAAGCCGCGGCTAACCGGTAAACCCATGGCCAGGAGAATTGATTGGTAGCCCTCTTTCTCCAGCTGTTCGATGGTAAAATCTTTGCCTAACTCCTTACCGTACTCAAATTTAACTCCCTGTTCTTCAATTTCTGCGATGTCCTGATCAACTGCTTCATCGGGCAAACGGTAAAGAGGTATATAATGGCGGACCGCTCCACCGGCTTTTTGGTCACTGTCAAAAACAGTTACATCAGCTCCCATTCGGGCCAGGTCGTAAGCTGCAGTAAGGCCGGCGGGGCCGGCACCGATCACAGCTACTTTACCGCTAACCCTGGAATCATCCTCGGGAGGCGCCGCCTTTGCATTACCATATTCAATCGCAAAGCGCTTTAGTCCACGGATGGAAGGAGGTTTATCCACATCATTGCGACGGCATTCATCTTCACAGTGATGGGCACAAATAGTCCCGCAAACAAAAGGCAGCGGGTTTGTTTCCTTGATTATCGCCAGCGACCGATCAAAATCCCCGGTGGCAATCGCCAGTAAATAATCACGGACACCCTGGTGCAGCGGACAGGCTGATTGGCAGGGTGGATGGATATTTTCCAATGCTAAATCCTGGTTACCATGCTGAGTCAATTAGATCACTCCTTGCTACTATTTTAACTTACCTAGTATTCGTCACAAATTGATATTTTCCTGTTTAACTTCGGCAGTTACATCAAATTTTACACGACTATTCGGTTCTGCTTTCCCCGTTGGCAAGCACCGATCTTGCCGCCGAGAGGCGCGCAATTGGAATCCTGTATGGAGAACAGCTGACATAATCCAACCCGGCTTCATGGAAAAAGCCGATTGATTCAGGGTCACCGCCATGTTCACCGCATATGCCAATTTTCAGGTCCGGCCTCACTTTTCTTCCCTTTTCAATAGCAAGCTTTACCAGCTGGCCGACCCCTTCCTGGTCTAATTCAGCGAAGGGGTTTGCCTCCAGGATTTTCTGCTGTATATAAAAGGGCAGGAATTTTGCTTCGGCATCATCTCTGCTGTAACCAAGGGTAGTCTGGGTTAAGTCATTGGTTCCGAAAGAGAAAAAAGAAGCCGAGTGGGCCAGTTGATCGGCAACCAGGCAGGCACGTGGCAGCTCAATCATTGTCCCGACCAGGTAAGGCAGTGTTTTGCCTTTTTCCTTAAACAGTTCTTCAATCGTTTCTTCAGCCAGGTGCTTCATCCTGTCCATTTCGTCCCGGTGACCAACCAGTGGAATCATTATCTCCGGTAAAAGTTGGTCGGGCTCCATTCCTTCATCTAAAAGATCAAAAGCGGCGAGAAATACCGCCCTAACCTGCATCCGGTATATTTCCGGATAAACTAAACCCAGGCGGCATCCACGGTGCCCCAGCATCGGGTTATATTCTGAAAGCAGCTGAACTTTCTGCAGCATTTCTTCCTTTTCTTTAAGTTTTTCGCCGTCGTTTCCTTCGCGCTGCAAGCGATCTACTTCCAAAATCAGTTCTTCACGATCGGGGAGAAATTCGTGCAGGGGAGGGTCTAAAAGCCGGATTGTAACCGGGAATCCTGCCATCGCTTTTAATATCCCCCTGAAATCTTCCTGCTGCATCGGAAGAAGTTCTTGCAGGGCGGCTTCTCTTTTCTCAGGGTCGGTAGACAGGATCATTTTTTGAACTGCCGGCACTCGATCAGCGGCCATAAACATATGCTCTGTACGGCAAAGACCTATTCCCTGGGCCCCCAGCTCAACAGCACGCCGTGAATCAGCAGGGTTATCGGCATTGGCCCGAACTCTCAAGCGGCGCACATCATCAGCCCACCCCAGGAGCTCGTAAAACTGTTCGGTAAATTGAGGTTCAATTAAGGGCGCTTCACCAAGTATTACCTGCCCGGTAGAACCGTCAATTGATAATATTTCTCCCTGGTTGTATTCCTGGCCGCTGACATAAAAAACACCCTTGTTAAGATCAATTCTCAGTTCTTCACAGCCGCATACACACGGTTTACCCATGCCCCGGGCAACAACTGCAGCATGGCTTGTCATTCCGCCCCGGCTGGTAAGCACTCCCTGGGCGGCAATAATTCCGTGAATGTCATCGGGGGTTGTTTCAGGCCGAACCAAAAGGACTTTTTCTCCATTTTGGGCCATTTCCTGGGCCTTATCTGCTTCGAAAACCACTTTACCAGAAGCGGCCCCGGGAGAAGCAGGCAGTCCCCTGGCAATATAATTCATCTTTGCCTCGGGGTCGATGCGCCAGTGTAACAACTGCTCGAGCTGTGCCGGATCTACACGCATTAAAGCTTCGGTCTTATCGATTAAGCCTTCGTTAACCATATCAACAGCAATCCTCAAAGCTGCATTGGCGGTTCTTTTGCCATTACGGGTCTGCAACATGTAGAGGTTATTTCTCTCGATGGTAAATTCTATATCCTGCATATCTTTGTAATGTTTCTCTAAAGTGCGGCAGGTATCGATAAATTGCCTGTAAACATCAGGCATGTCATTTTCCAGGCCCTCAAGGGAACGGGGGGTGCGAATTCCGGCTACTACATCTTCCCCCTGGGCATTGAGCAGGTATTCACCATATATTACAGGTTCACCGGTGGAAGGATTGCGGGTAAAGGCAACGCCGGTGCCACTGTCTTCTCCCAGGTTACCAAAAACCATGGCCTGCACATTAACTGCTGTACCAAGATCATCGGGAATGCGGTTTGCCTGCCGGTATACCACGGCGCGATCGGTATTCCATGACTTGAAAACCGCTTTAACCGCCATAAAAAGCTGTTCTTCGGGATCAAGTGGAAATGAACGGCCTGTTTCTTTTATAACCACTGCCAGAAAGTTTTCAACTATTTTTTCCAGGGCATCAACATCCAGTTCCGCATCCGTATCTACTTGTTTTTCCTGCCTTGCTTCGGTTAATATATTTTCAAAGTGGTGGTGGCCTATCTTCAAGACAACATCACCAAACATTTGAATAAAACGGCGGTAACAATCGAGGGCAAAATGCCGGCTTCCGGCTTCAGCGGCAAGGTGTTCGCAGGTCTCATTGTTTAAACCGAGGTTCAGGATTGTATCCATCATCCCCGGCATAGAATAAACAGCACCTGAGCGAACCGACAGTAAAAGCGGTTGCCTTCCGCCAAAACTGCGGCCGGTTTTTTCTTCCAAGATTTTCAGGTTATCAAGGATTTCCTTTTCTAATTCGGGCCATAGCTTTTCCCCTTTTTTTAAAAACCGGTTACAGGCTTCGGTGGTAACAGTAAAGCCCGGTGGTACCGGCAAACCTATACCTGCCATTTCAGCCAGGTTGGCTCCCTTGCCGCCCAGCAAAATTTTCATCGATTTGTCACCCTGCTCAAATGGAAAAACATACTGTCCAGCGCTCAAATTGTTTCCCCTCCTTTGATAACCTGAATAATCCTGCCGGCCACTTCTTCCACAGCCTTATCGGACACGTCAAAAACAGTACAGCCTATTTTTTTCATTATCCGGCGAGCATAGGTTAGCTCTTCTGATATTCTTTCAACATTGACATAATCGGCATTTTCGTCAAGCCCCAGGCTCTTTAATCGCTCCCGCCTGATTTGCTGAAGCTGCCCGGGATTAATTACCAGGCCGACTATTTTTTTGGACGGCACCCAAAACAATTCTTCAGGTGGTTCTACTTCGGGAACCAGCGGTAAATTCGCAACCATAATACCCTGGTGAGCCAGGTACATGCTCAAAGGGGTTTTCGAAGTCCTGGAGATACCGATTAAAACCACGTCAGCTTTCATTAGACCGCGCGGGTCTTTCCCATCGTCATGTTTGACGGCGAACTCGATCGCTGCAACCCGGCGGAAATATGCTTCGTCAAGCTGCCTGATTTTCCCGGGTTCAAGATGGGGCTCCTTACAGGTAACTCTGCTGAAAGCACCCATCAGGGAACCGAGGATATCGGCTGTTTGCACATTGTGGTGCAAAGCCTCTTCGGCCATTGCCTGTCGCAGCTCGGGAACTACCAGGGTATAAGCAATGATTGCATTTCCACCGGAAGCTTCTTCAAAAACATCCCTTATCTGTGATTCATTTTCCACGAACGGCACCCTTCGCATTTCCACCTGGCCGGAATTAAACTGGCTGGCCACTGCTTTGACCACAAACTCAGCAGTATCACCGATTGAATCAGAAACTATGTAAACAACCGGTTTTTCAGTAGACCCCTCCATCAACAAACTCCTCTCCTGGTTTATACAGTAATATTTAGCCTGCCTGGAAAAACATAGACCGTTTTCTTGTAGACAACTAAACTATTGTTTAATTATACGATAGAGAACCAGCCTCTTCCTGCAAAAAGATTATTTTTAAGGAGTTTGCAGCTTGGAAAAATCAGCCAACCTGTTAAACAATGCCTTGATCGCAAAAAGCATATTTAACCTGTTTTCACGGAGCCGATCATCATCAACCATGACCATCACATGATCAAAAAAACGATCGACCGGTTCTTTTAACTCCCCCAATTTTTCCAGGAGTTCCGCCGGATCATTTATATCTTTTATTTGATCCCGCACAACCTGGTATTTTTCGTACAGTTCTTTTTCTGCCGGTTCAACAAGCAGGCTTTGATCAACCTCTCCCCCTGCTGCTTTGCCGGCCAGGTTGGCCGCCCGGTTATAAGCGATAATTACATCGTCAAGAAGCGGGCCCTGTAAATATTCATTTAAAACCTCTACCCGGTGGAAAAGTTCCGTCACTGTATCAAAGTCAACAGCCAGCACCGCTTCGATTAAATCATGACCGGTCCCCTGTTCCTGGAGGTTAAATCGAATTCTTTGGATCATAAAGTCCCACAGGCTTGCTTTAACCTTCTCTCGTTCTTCACTGTCCAGATCAATTTTTGACGAAATTGAGTCCAGGGCTAGTTCAAGTAAATCTCCGAGGGGAATAGCGACTTTCATGCCAAAAAGAATATTGACCGTTCCCTGTGCCTGTCTACGCAGTCCGTAAGGGTCCTGTGAGCCGGTTGGCTGGATCCCGGTCGCAAAACAACCGGCCAGGGTATCAATGCGATCGGCCAGGGATACCAGGGCTGCCTCCAGGCTGGATGGCAGTTGATCACCGTAATAGCGGGGAAGGTAGTGCTCATAGATGCCATCGGCAACCTCCGGGTCTTCACCGCTAAGCCTTGCATATTCACGTCCCATAACTCCCTGCAGCTCGGTAAACTCATTGACCATCCCGGTAACAAGGTCTGCCTTACAAAGGTGAGCAATCCTTTCCGCTTTTTCGGATTTATCTGGCGACAGGTCCAAAGCTTCACTAAGCTTGCCGGTAAGTTCAACCAGCCGGGATCGTTTTTGCTCAAGAGTCCCCAGGGATTCAAGAAAAACAACATTCCTTAACTCTTTAACATATTCTTCCAGTGGCTGTTTGCGATCTTCATTAAAGAAAAAACGACCGTCAGCCAAACGGGCCTGCAAAACTTTGGCGTATCCTTTCCTTATGTTGGGATTAAATTTGTTATTGCTGATCCCGATAAAATTAGGCATTAAACGTCTGCTTTCTTTTTCCACTACAGGGAAATACCGCTGGTGATTTTGCATGGTGGTAATCGGCACTTCCTGGGGCAAATCCAGGTAAGCTTGATCGAAAGAACCATCAACAGCAACCGGATACTCAACCAGGTAAGTTACCTCTTCCAGCAATTCCTGGTCAATTAGAGCTTCCCCGCCAATTTCTTCTGCTTTTTGCTTGAGCTGATCTGTGATCATCTCTTTGCGGCGTTCCTGGTCAAGAATGATGTAGCTTTCCTCAAGACAGCGGAAATAATGGCTCACATCATTAATTTCAAACGGGCCGGGAGCTAAAAACCGGTGCCCGTAAGTATGCCTGCCTGCAGTAACGCTGGCAAATTCAAACGGCAGTTCTTTGTCGTTATAGAGTGCAAGCAGCCAGCGAATCGGACGGGCAAAACGAACTTCTTTGCTTTGCCAGTACATCGGCCGTGGAAAGCTTAACTTACGAATAAGCTGTGGCAGCAGTTCCGGCAGTATTATTTCCGCCGGTTGGCCGGCTATCTCTTTACGGGCAAAAATGTAGCGGGCTTCTTTGATAGTTTCTTCTTCGATTTGTTCCATAGAGATCCCCTGAGACTGGACAAATCCCGTTAGGGCTTTGGTCGGTTGTCCCTGTTCATCATAAGCCCGGTTTACAGGCGGCCCCTTTACTCGCTCCACCAAATCTTCCTGGATCGACTCCAGTTCTTTAACCAAAACTACCAGCCGCCTGGGAGTGGCATAGGTTGATATTTTGCCATAGTTAAGCCTGTTTTCTTTTAAAACGGAAGCAGCTCCATCTTTCAACTGTTCCATGGCTCCGGGCAAAAACCGGGAAGGTATTTCTTCACATCCTATTTCCATTATTAAATCGTTGCTTTTTCTCATTTTAATGCACCTCCGGCCATTAAGGGGTATCCGGCTTCTTCCCGCTGTTTGAGGTAACACTCGGCACAAGACCGGGCCAGGGTGCGGACCCGGCCGATATAGGCAGCCCTTTCAGTAACGCTGATTGCTCCCCTGGCATCAAGATTATTAAAAGTATGGGAGCATTTCAAAATATAGTCGTAGGCGGGATAAACCAGGTTTAGTTCCAGAAGCCTTTTTGCTTCCTTTTCATATAAATTAAACAGGTTAAACAGCAGTTCAAGGTCTGCATAATCAAAGCTATAACTGGATTGTTCCCACTCCACCCGTTTATAGACCTCCCCGTAGGTAATATCGCCGGTCCAGGTCAAATCAAAAACATTATCTCGATCCTGTAAGTACATTGCAATCCTTTCAAGACCGTAAGTAAGTTCTACCGGCACCTCTTCAACATCATAGCCCCCTACCTGCTGGAAGTAAGTAAACTGGGTAATTTCCATCCCGTCAAGCCATACTTCCCAGCCCAATCCCCATGCTCCCAGGGTCGGGGCTTCCCAGTTATCTTCCACAAATCGGATGTCATGCTCAAGCGGGTCCAGGCCTAGATAAGCCAGGCTGTCAAGATATTGGTCTTGAATATCAGCCGGGGTGGGTTTAATAATCACCTGGTACTGCAGGTGCTGGTAAAGGCGGTTCGGGTTTTCGCCGTAGCGCCCGTCAGCAGGCCTTCTTGAAGGCTCAACGTAGCCTACCGACCATGGTTCCGGCCCCAATGACTTTAAGAAGGTAGCCGGGTTCATTGTACCGGCTCCTTTTTCCACATCGTAGGGCTGCCAGATCAAGCATCCCCTGGAAGCCCAGAATTCCTGAAACTTCATCATCAGTGTTTGTAAATCCAAGGCAGTTCCTCCTTCGTATTCAAAAGTTTATGCCTGCTTAGCCGTGTTGTATTGTTTTCTGGGGCCGGCTCATCTCGGATAATGTCAGCAACTCAGCTGCAGACTTTCGCTTTGGTAGCACTTTAGCCCTTGCCATCTAAGGCTTTAGGCCCCAGCGGCCTGCTTCCATGCAGGCCGACCGGCTACAACCTTTGCCTCAATGGCCATTACTGCCACTCCTAGCAATGCCCTCAGTCTAAAATTCAGCACGGCTCAACCTGTAGAATAATAAAAGTTTAGCAGGTATTGAGTTAACTATAGTAAACAGCTTAATTGAAATAAGATCAAAAAACCTCCCTCCCCTGGTTATTGTAACCATAGGGACGGGAGGTATTCCCGCGGTTCCACCCTACTTGACTCCACAAGCCAAAACCCGGAGCCCGCTTAATTCTTTTAAAGCTCAGGAACGCCATTCACCGAACTTCCCGCCGGGCTTTCACCTTCCCCGGCTCGCTGCCTGGATTAAAGGGTCCTAATCCGGCTACTTCTTTCCCTCATTGCTTTTTGTGCTATTTAATTATTAAGATACTAACAACTGCCCTTACCCTTGTCAAGGGTTCATCCCAACTTAATTAGATTTTACCGCCTTACTAACAGTTTCTATCAATTGAGTAATCATTTGATCGCGTTTTCCGTCAGACCAAAAAATCATTGCAGCCGCTTTCACCTCGCCTCCCCTGTCTTCAATCAAGTTTTTCATCTTGCCCAGGGCCTGGGTTCCGCCGGTCCATTTAACGGGCAGTCTTTTGGTTACATACAATGCAACCTCCTTGCCCTGCAGATTCGACAAATTTTCCAGGTAAAAAGACATTACCGGGTTAAGGGAAAAAGCCTGGACAGGCGAACCAAAGATTACAAAATCGTACTTCTCGACCTCGGGAAAACTGCTTACAGTAAACTTTCCTGCTGCGGCCGGAACTACCCCTTCAATTTCAATTTTTTCGATCTCTACCTGGTGACCTTTCTGGGTCAGCTCTTTTTTAAGCTCACCGGCAACATAAGTTGTATTGCCGGTTTGGGAATATACGATGATCCCAATATCCATTTGTACCCTCCCTGTCTCATTATAGTATTAATAAACTTGTATTTGGCAATAATTTACCTGCCCTCCAAATTTTTAATCCTGTCCAACCTCGCCTGCAGCAGCTGCTCGATTTTTTGCATAGAACAATTTATTACCATTTTTTCAGGGACCCCCGCTTCCGCCAGCACTTCCAAGGCTTTTTCGCTCCTGCCGATATCGGATGCAAAGTGGGCATCACTGTTTACTACTACCATCGCACCATGCTTTACTGCCAGGGAAGCAAATTGCCGGCAGGGGCCTAAGCTGCCGTGACGGACATGAAAGGAGCTGTTGTTAATTTCAAGAACCTTGTTGTATTTTTTCGCCTGCCTCACAACTTCTTCCGCTTCGAGGGGAAAATCCGGATTTCCCGGGTGCACCAATCCATCAATGTACGGATTTTTCAAGGCGTTTAAAGCGGCCCTGGTGTAACTGCCTTCTCCTGAACCGTCAAAACATAAAGTATGAAGACCGGCCCAGGCCAAATCTAGCATGGAAAGATAACGGGGCGGCAAGTCCACCTCTCCTGCTTCGTTTAAGATATTTAACTCAACTCCGCGGATAACTTTGACCCCCTCAATGATATGGGGCAAAACTCTAAGATTTCCAAAATAGTAACGATGCGGGCCTCCGGGCATGGCCGGCCCGTGATCGGTAAAAGCAAAAGCTTTTAAACCCTTTGCCGCTGCTTCCCGGGCCAGTTCGGCTACAGTACTGTAGGCATGTCCGCTGGCAATAGTATGAACGTGTAAGTCTGCTTTCAGGCTAAATTCATTCATAAGGTACCCCTTTTCAAGCATTTTTCCAGGCTGAATGCATTCAGTTCATTTACTCTTTCAAAAGAGGGCGAGCCTTGAGCCGGTCAAGGTCAAGGTGATAAGCCAGGAATGAACTGATTACCAGGTTCAATTCCCGCTTCTGAAGCCCTGAAGGACGGATTATCCCGGTTTGGGAAAGAGGGGCTTCCAGCAATTTGCTGGCCAAAGCCGCCGTCCCGGGATCAATTATAATTGCATCCTCACCGCAGCAACGGCTGCACACAAGCCCTCCTTCATGAGGGCTAAAAGCCACTCTCTCCTCTGTTTTAAACTCTTTTTTATCACAAACGGCGCATTGCTGCAGGCAGGGACTGTAACCCGCATGATGAGCCAGCTTCAACTCGAAGGCCCTGCAAAGCAAATCCCGGTCCTTATTCTCAATTAACAGGCGCCAGCCTTCGAGCGTTAAATCGCATATTTCAGGATAAGCACCCTCACCGACAATAAGGCGATCGGCTATTTCAGCCAGGTAAAGCCCGTAAGGGTAAAGATCGGGGTCTTCACGAAACCGGATAAAATGCTCTACCGTCTCCTGCCCGGTAATAATCGGCCAGGTCCGGCCGCGGTGAAAATTGTAACGCCCATGGGTAAACAAATCGACTCCACCGGCAAGGCGGCTTTTTGTTTTACGGGCCCCCCGGGCAACCGCTTCAAATTTACCCTCATCCCAGGTGAGCAAGGTAATTAACCTGTCTGCTTCACCCAGGGGCCGGGTTCGCAAAATAAGTCCTTCAGCCTTAAAACTGCGCGCCATAATATACCCAGTCTCCCCATAATTTAATCTGCATAGCCAAGCCGGCGCAACTCACGTTCGTTGCCGCGCCAGTCTTTTTTTACTTTTACTCGCAAATCAAGAAAGACTTGCTCGCCAAAAATTGCTTCCAGCTCTTTTCGCGCCATTATCCCAATCTCTTTAAGCTTTGCCCCTTTTCTGCCCACAATAATTCCCACCTGCGATTTTCTTTCAACGATAATGTCTGCCCGGATATCTATAAGATTGCTCCCTGCACGAAACTTCAATTCCTCTACTACTACTGCCACGGAAAAGGGAATCTCCTGCCTGGTAAGCGGGATTATCTTTTCCCTGATTATTTCTGAGACGATGAACTGCTCGGGTTGGTCGGTGATCATGTCCGGAGGATAAAATTGAGGGCCTTCCGGGAGTTCCTCTGCTGCAGCATTTATTAAAGGTTCCAGGTTAATTGCCTGCAGGGCGGACAGGGCAAATTCGTGCTTGAAAGGTCCCAGCTTTTGATAAATTTTTTTAAACTCCGGGAAATTATCCGGTGCAGCCAGGTCAGTTTTATTCAACAACAAAAATACCGGGCTGCTGGCTGTTTGTAAAAGTTGTGCAATTTGCCGGTCGCCGTAACCGGGCGGGCGGTGTGCTTCAACCATAAAAAATACAAGGTCAACTTCCTGGATAGTATGGCGCGCTTTTTGAACCATTTCCGTTCCCAGCTTGTGCTTGGGTTTATGTAGCCCCGGAGTATCAATAAATATAAGTTGAGCATCTTCCCTCGTCAAGACCGCCCTGATCTTATTCCTGGTAGTTTGAGGGCGCTCGGATATAATTGCCACTTTTTCTCCGACCAAAGCATTAAGGAGGGTTGATTTGCCAACATTTGGCCTGCCAATAATTGCGATAAAGCCTGACCGGTACATTTATTTTTCCTTTCCTAATTGCTGTAAGTATTGTATAATCAAGAAGAAATCAAAGAAATTTACCTGTCTAAACGAGGTGAAAAAATGAGCCAGCATACAGAGCACGAAACTGATCATAACCACCAGCAATCAACGGGACCAGACAAGAAGGCAACTGCGCTAACCATTATTTTTTTTGCCCTGGTTTTTGGAGCCATTTTTGTCGTTACACTCCCCGGCCCAATTATTCTGGTAGCTGTAGCCCTGGTAACCTTTCTCATATCAATTCTTTATACTTACCTGGCGTAACCAAACTGTTCTTAATAAAAACACCGGAACACCTTTACACTGAGGATTACTCCTCGATAGAATAACCGGGCAATTTTATGAAACCGGAATGATTAATATCAAAATGCAGGCCGCGTTTCATTTCCATCTCCCTCTTAATGACATCCAACCCGCTAATTAATAAATCGGGTTCGCCCACTGCCTGGATGGTAACCGGGTTAGTAGGAATTTGCTGGTAATTAACCATGATCAAGGGCCCACTGCAGCGGATTGCACTGGTTAAAGTTAACCTCTGGTTTCCCACGCTGACTCCCTGGGCACCGGCACTAAAAAGTTCATTTACAATATCCCTGATATCGGCATCATGTACTAAGGCAGGGCTATCTGCTGAATCAACGGCATCATAAACTTTCAGGGTGATCCCGGGGCCAACCATTTCTGCTAAGCCCGCCTGGACCCTGACCTCATGAAGCCGCAGGCGCAGGGAATTAAGGTCTTCGGTTAATGCCCGCATTTGCTCGTCAACTGTTTCGGGAACCACCAGCTTGCCTCTTCCCTGTTCTATTTCAATATCAATTCGTTGAGGGCCAAGATGGTAATCCGGCGACAACAGTTCTTTAACCTGCTGCCTGGTTATTGGCTCGAGCAGCTGCTCCGGATAAAAGCCGGCTTCATTGTTCTCAATCCTTATAAATAACCGGGTTTTATCTGTTATATCCCTGACATTGGCATCAGTATTAATGATGCTTAATGTTTCTTCCTGCAACCTTAAATCTGCTTCTTTAAAGATTGTCTCCTGGACCCGCCGCCCCTGGTCAAATATAACCCGGATTAGTTCATCGCTGGTTGTAGCAAGGCCGACCTCGTAATTATAATCAAAAAGCGCCTCCCTAACTTCAGGAACATCTAAAACATTATACTCCGAGGCCAGCCTTTGGTTAAAGCTGGCCAGGTTGTTTGCCAGGTCCTGCTGGTAAGCAATAGTAGAATCCTCCCTGGTATCAGGCTGCAAAACGAACAACAAGCCTAAGGCCACCAAAATAGTATTGAGAACCAGGATACTGATGAGAATAAGGTGGAACCTGTCTTTAAAAAAAGACTGTCGCTCCTGCCGATCAGACATATTCTTTAGCCTCCGTACTGCTATTATACACTTCAAAAGGGTTTAGGGTAACCTGAAGATTTGCACTGGAAGAAAAATTATTTCATCAAGGAAGTTGCAAGGCCAATAGCAGGGTAGATTGAATTAGCCCCCATAGTGGAGGGCCTAAAACCAGCAGCCCGACCAGGACAGCAAATACCGAAGTTAACAAAACAGCTCCAGCTGCAACATCTTTGGCACTTTGGGCAAACTGGTTTCGTTCCCTTGTAATAAGATCAATTGATTTTTCAAGAGCGGTATTAAATGTTTCGGCAACCAGCACCGAAAAAATCGCGGTAAGTAGAAATAACAGCCCGACCGGTGAAACCTGCAACAACCAGGCGGCAATCAAAACCAGGAGACCAATAATAAAGTGGATGAGCATGTTTCGTTGAGTCGAGAAACAAAATTTCAGCCCATTAAATGCATATTTGAAGCTGGTTATTAATTTGTCCATTTACCTGTCTCCCGGAACGATATGCTCAAATTCACCCAAAATTTCCTGTTCTCTTTGCTTCATCAAGCTGGTTTCGTCTTCTTCAGCATGGTCGTAGCCACAGAGGTGGAGTATTCCATGGACCACCAACAGTAAAAGCTCTTTCTCCAGTGGATGTCCGGCTTGGGCGGCCTGTTCCCGGGCACGATCTACGGAAATATAAATATCACCAACAGGGAATTCTAGCTCCTCCCGGAAATGGCCATCATCTGAATCAAGGTAACAAAAGGAAAGAACATCGGTTGGAGCATCTATATTCCTGTATTGACTATTTAATTTATGCAAAAACTGATCATCAGCCAGCACCAACGAAACTTCTCCTTCACCGAGATCATATTGTTTTAAAACATGATTAACCACTCCTACAAGGTGGTCAGCGTATTCATTTGGAAACGGCTGCTCTTTGATCAAAACCGTGACGGAAGCACTCATTTAGCACCGGAACTCCTTTCAAGCTCTGCCTTAAGCGCCTTCTCGGGATATTCAATCCGCTGGTGATAAATCCCGGACATAATATAGATAAATGCTTCGGCAATTTGATCCAGTTCTTTCAAGGTCAGATCCGATTGATCAAGCTGTCCGTCTTCAAGCTTATCCTTGATCATGCGGCGAACCATTGTTTCAACCCGGTTGCTCGTCGGCTTGGAAATGGATCGCACTCCTGCCTCAACGGCATCGGCAAGCATAATAATTGCCGCTTCCTTTGTTTGAGGTTTGGGACCCTCATAGCGGAAGTTATCGGCTGAAATATTTTCTCTGCTATTATTTTCCAGGGCTTTCTGATAGAAAAAAGAAATCATGCTGGTGCCGTGATGCTGGACTACTATCTCCAAAATTGCATCCGGCAGGCGATGCTTTTTGCCAATTTGGAAGCCATCTTTAGGATGCGCCCCGATTATTAAAGAACTCAAATTGGGAGACAGTTTTGCATGCGGGTTTTCATTAGAAAGCTGGTTTTCCGAAAAAAAATAGGGCCGCTTTAATTTACCGATATCATGGTAATATGCGCCCACCCTGGTCAATAAAGAGTCTGCCTTCACAGACTCAGCCGCCGCTTCGGCTAAATTAGAAACCATCATGCTGTGATAATAGGTTCCCGGAGCCTTCATCAGCATCTCCTTCAAAAGTGGATGGTTGGGGTTAGACAGCTCCAGCAAGGTAATAGCTGTAGTAACTCCAAAAAAGTTTTCCAGGAAAGGCAGCAAGCCAATAGCAACTACGGAAGAAAAAATGCCGTTTCCAATACCGGCCATCATGCTGTAACCGAAGTTAACCAGTGAATCATACTCCAAACTGACATTCCCCAGGAAGAAATAGATAGCAACTATAACAACAACATTGGTCACCGCAACATAGAATCCGGCCCGGGCCAGATCACTACGCTGGCTCAACCTGGTAATGGCATAAATGGAAACCAGGCCACCCGCCAGGGCAACCAGAATAAACGAATAGTCACCACCGGTAATCAACCCAACCACAACAGCCAGGGCAAAATTTATGATCAGGGCCAGTTTATACCCAAACATGACGGTGATTAATATTACCCCGATCGCCACCGGGATTAAATAACCGGAAAAATAGTTGGCAGCGATACAAAAAATCAGGGTAATCAGGAAGATCAGCCCGGTTAAAAGCAGGAGCCTGGGACTGTTAAAAACATCTCTTACAAATATTGACAGGTATATCCCGACCAGGATAAACAAGATTACCAGGAGTAAAAATAAGCCAAAGTAAGCAGGATAATCAACTTGCTGACCCAGGATTAAGCCCAGGTCCTCCAGCTTTGAATACTGGTGTTCGCTAACCGGCTCCCCTTCACTGACGATAAGGGTGTTGCGGAGGATAATCTTAGGTTCTACTTCTTCACGGGCTTGTTCCCGTTTTTCCATAGTGGCCTGTTCATTATAAAATTTATTTTGCTCAACCAGGGGTTCTACCAGGACTTCTGCAATTGTTTTGTGGTTAGAGCTTGAGGGATAAAGGGCAATTTTTTGCTCCAACCTGTTCTGCGCGGATTCTATGTCACCTTCCCTGATGCCATCTTCAAAAACTTCCTGGACTGAATTATTTATTTTTCCCTGCAACTCTCTAAGATTATCCCTGCTGGTTAATAAAGAAGCCGCCGTTTCATCAGGAAGATCCTCAGGTAAAAGTTCCCGGATTTTTTCCAGTTTTTTTTCTTCTTTTATTTCTTCTATTAGCTCCTCTTCGTCTTCTACTTCTTCCACTTCAACATCTTCCAATTCATTGTTAGCTTCCTCAATAACTTCCTCATCCGTTTCAATTTCTATTTCCATAGCATTGATGGCAACAACTTCATCAAAGAATTCCCCGATTTCATCCAGGGCATTTTCTAAAACCTGGGGATCATAATCATAAACATCCGGAACTTCTTCTGCCGCTTCTTCCCGCAGTTGTTCGGTTGCGTAACTGTCAACTTCATCCCGGTGAGCAAAAATAGTATCCGGGCTGGGTCGACCCACGGTAATATCCAGACGCGCAGGCATACTAACGATAACCAGTAAAAGATAGATAGCAAAGAACAAACCGGCTACCAAAACGATTTTCTGCAAGCGGGTATTTTCTTTGAAGGAAACCGACCGGTCGAATATCTCACCGATTATTGTTTTTTTCTTCATGCCTATCCCTTTCCTGCATTGTTTCGTGTTTCTCGTAAGCTTTAATAATATTTTGAACCAGCGGGTGCCTTACAACATCCTTCTCGCTCAGGTAAACCCGGGCAATGCCTTCAATGCCGGATAATATTCGCGCAGCTTCTTCCAGGCCGGAGTAACGCCCCTTCGGTAAATCCACCTGGGTGACATCACCGGTTACTATCGCTTTGGAACCAAAACCAAGGCGGGTTAAAAGCATTTTCATCTGTTCCGAAGTCGCGTTTTGACCTTCATCAAGAATAACAAAAGAATCGTCCAGGGTGCGGCCCCGCATGTAAGCAAGGGGGGCAATTTCAATAATTCCCTTTTCCCTGTATCTCTGGAAAACATCTACTCCCAGTAAATCATAAAGGCCGTCATAAATTGGCCGCAGGTACGGATCAACCTTCTCCTGGAAATCACCCGGAAGGAAACCGAGGTGTTCACCAGCCTCCACTGCAGGCCTGGTCAGTATTAACCGCTGAACCTGTTTACTTTTAAGGGCGTCCACAGCCATAGCCAGGGCAAGGTAGGTTTTTCCCGTTCCGGCGGGTCCAATAGATAGGACTATGTCGCAACTGCGAATTGCTTCCAGGTATTGTTTTTGCCCGATTGTTTTTGGGCGTATTTGCTTGCCCCTGGGTGTAACCAGGACCAGGTCGCTGAACAAGGAACGAATCGAGCCCACATCTCCCTGGGCCGTTAGTTTTAAAGCATATTCGAATTCCCGGCTGGTCAACAAATGCCCTTTCCTTATATGGACCAGCAGTTCCTGGAACATTTTGTACAGCGATTCCACTTCCCCGGGCGGCCCTTCGATAACCAGTTCATGCCCTTTGGGGATCAGGTGAACATTAAATTTATCTTCAACCATACTAAAATGCCGATCCTGCTTGCCTAACAGTTGAACTGCTTCTTCACCGCTTTTAAGCATTACAGTCCGGTTCGCTAAACTCTCTGCCAATAAGCAGTCTCCCTTCTTCTAACTAAAATTTAAACCTGTAAACTAAGCTATAATAATTTTATCACCTGAGCCTGCACATGATTCTACTATATTTTATCATTTGAAGCCATACTACGGTAGTTTGAAAATATAATTGTTACAATGAATATTATTCCGAAGAAACAAGGGCGGCAAATGTTTCGTAGATAATCTTAACGGCAGACCAGGAGGTTATGTCGGAATGATCAAGCGGTGGGGCCACTTCAACAAGATCCATTGCTTTTACCGGTAAACTTAAAATCATCTCCCGGACGAATTCTATAACTTCCCTGGTGGTAAGTCCCCCGGCTTCAGGAACCCCGGTCCCCGGAGCATATGCAGGATCCAAAACATCGATATCTAATGAAAGGTAAACCGCTTCTACACCTTTCATAGCTTTAATTACCTGCTCTACAATATCTGTCCGGGGGCGATGGTAAAACTGTCGGGAAGTAATCATAGTGATGGAGGGATGTTCCTGTAAAAATTCCATTTCTTCAACCTCAAGATTGCGGATCCCGACCAGGGCCAGGTTTTCAGCTGCAGCGTTCTCTTGTTCGAGAAAACGTCTCTGGGGGCAGGCATGGGACCATTGAACCCCTTCATACCGCTCCATTAAATCGCAATGCGAATCGATGTGGATCATTCCTACGGGTTCAGGATAATAGTGCTCGGCAAAAGCGCCGGCCAGCGGTATCGTAATCGAGTGATCCCCGCCAAAAAACAAGGTAAATTTACCTTTTTTTATCAATTCCAGCGCCTCTTCCCGTACCGTATCAAAATAACTACTTCCTTCAGGATCCACCTGCAGATCTCCCCGATCATGAATCACGAGGCCCCGTAAATCTATACCCTCCTCGGAAACAGGCGGGGTCATCGCCGATAATTTTCTCAAGCGAGCAGGGGCTTCCGCCGCACCCCGAAAACTGCTTACAGCTCCGTCAAAGGGAACTCCCATGATGAGAAGGTCGCTTTCAGCCGGTTTTCCGGTTTCAAACCCTCGCCAGGGCCGGTTCATCGTCTTTAGATCCTCCATAACCAAAAAAATACAGTTTAATGATATCCCCTTTTTTTCCGCTTTTTTCGTACAGAAAGCGGGGGTTCAAGCAGCTCATGAAAAATAAATGCTGCTTTCAGCGAATCTTTACCAGAAAGTATTTGCTGTAGACGGGCAGTTGTGCGCCCTGAACCGGTTTTTTGCTCATTCAGGTTGTATGCTCGCCCGACCTCTTTTTTGACTTTCTTTCTTCGAGAAGAGTCGGGAAAAGTTGCTGCAAGCTGATCATCCTCAACTTCTTTAGCTTCATCCTCGTAGTAACCGGGCAGAGGCTTTTTGGAGCCGGAATACTCGGATCTCCTGTCCTTTGTCCTTTCGGGCCAGGTTTCTTCAGGCAATCGTCTCCTGCGTGAGGGTGGCGCCTGCCGGCTTTTACCCCCTCCCATCAACCGGCTCAGTATATTAAGGACCACTATTATAATAATAAATACTATAATGCCTTCCATCAAAAAGCCTCCCGCCTAGCTTTGATCTTCCTCATCTTCTTCAGCTTGATCTTCCCGGCCGAGCTTGCTTATGCTTTGCCGCATATCCGTGTCAGCCATTACATTCTTAAGCTGGTAATAATCCATGACTCCAAGGTTTCCTTCACGCAGTGCCTGCGAGAGTGCCCGCGGCACTTCCGCTTCCGCTTCGGTTACCTTGGCTTTCATTTCCTGGACGGAAGCAATCATTTCCTGCTCCTTGGCCACAGCCATCGCCCGCCGTTCTTCCGCCTTGGCCTGGGCTATGCGTTTGTCTGCTTCTGCCTGGTCGGTTTGCAGCTGCGCACCGATATTCTTGCCGACATCAACATCGGCTACGTCGATAGATAATATTTCATAGGCTGTCCCTGAATCAAGGCCTTTGTTTAAAACTGTATTTGATATTTTATCCGGGTTCTCCAGCACTACTTTATGGTTATCGGAGGAACCTATCGTAGTTACAATTCCCTCTCCTACCCTGGCAATAATCGTTTCTTCTCCGGCCCCGCCAACCAGGCGGTCGATATTTGCCCTTACCGTAACCTTGGCCCGGGCTTTAACTTCGATCCCGTCTTTTGCCACGGCAGCCACTACAGGAGTTTCGATAACCTTGGGATTAACGCTCATTTGAACGGCTTCCAGAACGTCACGCCCGGCCAAATCAATCGCCGCAGCTCTTTCAAACTGCAGCGGAATTTCGGCGCGCTGAGCAGCGATCAGAGCATTTACCACCCGGTCCACGTTACCTCCGGCCAGAAAGTGACCTTCGAGCTTATTAACCGCCAGGTCAAGACCGGCTTTTGTGGCCTTGATTAAGGGAGCCACTATCCTGGCCGGAATAACCCGCCGCAGGCGCATTCCTATTAATGAAAAAATACCCACAGGAACCCGGGCCGCCAGAGCTGAAATCCATAATCCCACGGGAATGAAGCTAAATAAAACCGCTAAAAATATAACAATAACTACAACAAGCGCTAAAATCGGAATGATCCCTTCAATAGTCATCGTAAAACCTCCAATTAATTTGTGTTCACCTTACTGATCCAGTTTATACAATACCGGTCATCTTTTTTAATGCCGGTAGAATGCCTAAATATTATTGTTCTTTATTGTCCAAACGACGCACAATTACCCTGACTCCTTCAACCCGGTCCACAATTACCGGTTCGCCCTGTTCGATAAATGCGCCGTCACTGACCACATCAATACGTTTCCCTTCAATTTCAACTGCCCCGGAAGGGCGCAGGGATGTAACTGCTTTTCCTTTTTTACCGGCCAGTTCTTTCTGATCGCGAGGGGCTACATAGCCCAGGTCGGCTTTTTCCTCTTCACCAAGGATGATATGACGTAAAGCACCCCTGCTGGCAAAAAATCGAAAAGCAAGAACTGAAAAAATACCGGCCAGTACAAAAGAGATTAAGATCATAACCAGGCCGGTTTCCACCGAAGCAGCGGCAAGCACGATGGAAGCAACGGTCAAAAGCAGCCCGGCAATACCAAACACACCAAAACCGGGCATCACGGCTTCAACCAGCATCAAGCCGATCCCCAGTGCAAAAAGCATGATTACCCAGTATTCGGCCATGCCACCGGCTATATTTCCACCAAAATAGAGAGCAAAAGCAGCAAGGCTCAAAACACCCGCCGCTCCGAAACCTGCGGTAATTACTTCTAAAGCCAGTCCTCCCAAACCAATCATTAAAAGAATTGTCCCCACTACCGGGTTGGTGACCCAGCTGACCAGGCTATCGGTGAGGCGTGGCTCCACCGGCCGCCATTCCGCGCCTTCCATGTCAATCATCTGCAAAAGCTGTTCCCGGTTTTCAACCGTTCCTTCGCTGTAACCGACCTCTAACGCTTCACCGGCAGTCAGGGTTAATAAAATACCCTGCTCCACAAGGCCCTCAATAGCTTTATCCCGGCGAACCATGGCTGACGCTATTTCGGGGTCCCTGCCGCGGCGCTCGGCCATGCTGATCATTTCTTTATCCCAAACATCAACTACTTTTTCGTCAACTTCACCCACCCCGAGGATGCTTAATTCGGCAGCACCGAGAGTACTGCCCGGAGCCATGTAAATCTCATTTGCGGCCAGGGCCAAATATGCCCCCGCAGAAATGGCATTAGGGTTGACATAGGCATAAATATCACCTTCGTAATCATCCATGAGTCGCCTGACAGCCTCGGCGGATTCTATAAAACCGCCGGGAGTGTCAAACTCCATGATTACGGCATCTGCGTTCATAGCATCTGCTTCATTGAAAGCGTGGCCAAGGTAACTTTTTGTCCCGGGATCAATTGTTCCCGTAACTTCAATTACCGCTACCGACTGGTTACTACCGGTGCCGGAAACTCCCGGTAGAAAAATAACCAGCCCAAAGATCAGGCAGGTTGTCCAAAATAGCAGTCTTAATATTGACACAGCTGGCCTCCCTCTCCAGAGGAAAGCCCGGCTGTACAAAGCCGGGCCGCTTACTGTTCCAGTTTATTCCAGTTTATTTTCAACTATCCGGCGAACCAGGTTACCGTCTGCTTTACCCTTAAGCTTGGGCATTAATAAACCCATTACCTTGCCCATCTCTTTTTTTGATTCCGCTCCGGTTTCGGCTATAGCCTCTTCAACCATTTTTCCCAGTTCTTCTTCAGAGAGCTGTTCAGGTAAATATTCCTGCAGGATTTCAATCTCTTTATTCAGATCATCTACTATATCCTGCCGGTTCGCCTTTTTGTAATCATCAAGAGATTCCTGTCGTTTTTTGACCTCCCGACTAAGTATGCCCATTTCTTCATCGCTTTCCAGCGGCTCTTTTTTCTCGATAGCCTTATTTTGCAACTCCGAACGCAGCATTCTGATTACTGAAAGTCGAAAACGATCTTTTGCTTTCGACGCCTGCTTTTGATCTTCATAGAGCTTGTCTGTCAGGGTTTTATCCTCCATAGACAGGGCACTCCTCCCATGACACAAATTTAGCGGCGCCTTTTACGAGCAGCATCAGCTTTCTTCTTGCGGCGCACACTGGGCTTTTCGTAATGCTCGCGCCGCCTCGCTTCAGAAATAACCCCCGTACGGGCACACTGTTTCTTGAACCTCTTTAAAGCTTTATCCAGGGTTTCATTTTTGCCGATTTTTACTTCTGCCACAACTCTTCCCCCCTCTCCTTAAACCACTGGCAAAGGAATTTACTAATTAGCATTTATACTCCTCTCCCTTTGGCCATGGTTTGCAGCAAAGGTCTTCCTCCCAGGAGGTGGAGGTGAAGATGAAAAACTATCTGCCCTGCATCCGCACCGCAGTTGATTACTACCCGGAATCCTTTTTTATCCACGTTGAAAGCCCTGGCTACCTCATTAGCCACAGTATGCAGGTGGCCCACCAGGCCTTCATCTTCCTTTTTCAGGTCCAGCAAGGTAGGGATATGCTTGCGCGGAACTACCAGGATATGGACCGGAGCTGCCGGATTAATATCTTTAAAAGCAACGGCATGTTCATCTTCATAAACTATCTCCGCATCCAGCTCCCGGTTTATGATTTTGCAAAAGATACAATCATCGGGCATTGTTATTCCTCCTGACCGGTATTATAACACAGCTCTTTTATGTTGAGAAGTTTGCCTCAACCGGGCTGATCATTATAAAATATACTTCGCTAAAAATGACTCATTACCTTTTAAATGAACAAAATTTTTACAGAGATAAAAGAATCCGCTATAATTATATTGATAGCAAAAGTTGCCTGTGAAGAATTCATTGAAAGGAGTGTCGATTTTTAATGAACCCCTACAACGCAGCTCACAATTTGGCCCGTGCTTTAAGAGAATCAGCAGAGTTTAAGGAAATGAAGGATGCTACAGGTGCTCTAAAGGATGACCAGTCAGCGAAACAAATGGTTATGGATCTGCGTAATCAACAAATAGAACTGCAAAAGCAAAAACAATCAGGCATTCAAGTATCAAAAGAACAGGAAGAAAAACTGGAAAAACTGCTTGAAGTTGTGAATATGAATTTAACAGCTAAACGTTTTTTACAGGCCGAATATAAAATGGCCGTGTTACTGCAAGATATTCAGAATATTATCGGTGATGCTACCAGCGAAATATATGACCCTGAGCTGATGGGGCAACAAGACGATGACGGTGAACAACAGGCATGAGCATTCCTAACGAAGCAAAAAAATACCGGGCCCTTTTACTTGACCTGGATGGCACCTTACTCGGCCTGGATTTAGAAAAATTTATTCCAGCCTATATTGAAGCCCTTGCTGAAAAATTTGACGGGTTCTTAAACCGGGAAGAGTTTGCCCGCTGCCTGTTTGAAGCGACCAACATAATGGTCCGGAACCGGGACCCGCATAAAAATAACGAAAAAGTATTTTACGAAGAGTTTTGTCGTTTAACGAAACAATCACGGGAACAAATAAAACCAATTGTGGACAATTTTTACCGGGATGTTTTCCCAGGTTTAAGTACCTGGGGCAAAGTACTGCCTCATGCCCGGGAGGTTATCGATGCGGCCCGGGAGAAAAATGTGATCCTGGTTTTGGCTACAAACCCCATATTCCCGGCCGAGGCCATTTTTGAACGTCTTACCTGGAGCGGGATTGATCCGGAAAATTTCAGCCTGGTTACCACCATGGAAAATATGCACTTTTGTAAACCAAACCCTGAGTATTACCTGGAAATATCCCGGCTCATCAAGTGCCCTCCCCCTGATTGCCTGATGGCGGGCAATGATACTGTCGAAGATTTAAGCGCTGCTGAAGCCGGCATGGACACCTTCCTGGTAGAGGATTATATCCTGGACCGCAGCCAGGGAAAACCGGCATACACTTACCGGGGCAGTTTAAAAGAACTGGCTTTGTTTGTCGAAACCCTTGCGGCAGGGGAATAGTTAGAAGATACAATCAAGATTTACCTTTTTTAATCCGGACAGCCCGGAGGTAGGGGCCGTTTTCTTCTTCCAGCCTGGCATTGATCACTTTGCCCCGCCAGTGTAAACCTTTAATCTCATTAGAAATTTGAACCCGCAGGTAGTGGGGTGTTAACCCCTCCGCGAAAGAATAAGGGACGACTTTTTCTACCAAAACAGGTTGAACCGAACCGATAAATCTGCGGCGATAATCGGAAGCCATTTTTTCGCCAAGTTCAATCATTTCTTTACTGCGCTTATCTTTGTCCTCACCCGGCACCTGTTCCTTAAAATCGGCTGCGGGAGTACCGGGGCGGGGCGAAAATTTAAACACATGCAGCCTGCTGAAGCCAATATCTTCAATTAGCTTCATACTGCGGCGGTGATGTCTCTTTGTTTCACCGGGAAAGCCGACCAAGACATCGGTACTTAATGACAGGCCGGGTATTTCCTGCTTCAGCCACTTGGCCAGGTACAAAAACTCAATTGCTTCGTAAGGGCGGTTCATCGCTCTTAAAATTTCGCTGTCTCCACTCTGTAAGGGCAAGTGGATATGCGGACAGATGACATTTGAACTGCTGATATGTTCCACAAATTCCGGGGTTATATCGGAAGGCTCCAGTGAGCTGAGGCGCAGCCGAAGCAGGTTGGGAATTGTTTCCAGCTTTTTAAGGAGATCGGTCAGGCTAATCCCGTTAAGATCGACCCCGTAAAGACCCAGGTGTATCCCGGTTAAAACAACCTCACGGCAACCTGATTCCACCAGGGCTTTGGCCCTATTAAAAGCTTCATCCGGCGGCATGCTGCGCAGTGGACCTCTTACCCTGGGGACTATGCAATAACTACAATGCTGGTCACAACCTTCCTGGACTTTCAGAAAACCACGGGTCCGTCCCCTGCGTTTTCGTACCGGCGGCAGCATTTCAAATCCTTCTCTGCCCCTGTGCTCACGCACCAGGTTCAGCTGAGAATTGCGCTCTAACGAAGTAATTATTTCAGGAAGGTTTCCCCGGTTTTGGGTACCTATGATCAAATCCGCCTGCTCCATCTCCTTTATTTTCTCCGGCGCCGCCTGGGCATAACAGCCGGTAACTACTACAACTGCATTGGGCGAAAGACGGCGGGCCCTGCGAATTGCTTTTCTTGATTTATGATCGCTGCTGCCGGTAACGGTACAGGTATTAATTATATAAACATCGGCATGGTTGTTAAAATCGGTGATCCGGTAGCCGGCCTGCTCAAACAAGACCTGCAATGCTTCAGTTTCACAAAAATTAACTTTACAACCGAGGGTATGAAAAGCAGCTTTTTTCTTCAACTTAGAACTCCTTTAGCAGAAAAATCGCCCCATGCAGCCTGAAGCATGGAAACAGCGGCAACTGCAGCAGTCTCGGTGCGTAAAATTCTTGGCCCAAGATGAACAGTGATCCCGCCAGCTTCTTCGATCGCCTTTATTTCTTCACTGTTAAATCCGCCCTCAGGACCGATAAATAAAAGGACAGCCTTATTTTTTGGTTTTGGCCGGCTTAAAACCTCAACCAGGGGAGCATTACCTTCCCTTTCATAAGGAACCAGGGTTTTAGAAGCAGCAATCAAGGGCAAAATTGATTGTAAGCCATGAAGAGGTTCGAGTTGAGGAAGGTAGGCCCGGCGGCACTGCGCAGCGGCTGAGCGGATAATACTACGCCATCGGGTAATTTTTTTTTCTTCTTTACTGCTGTCCAGCCTCGGAACACTACGTGCGGTTACTACGGGAATGATCCTTTTTATGCCCAGTTCGACCGTCTGCCTGATCACCTGTTCCATTTTTTCACCCTTGGCCAGGGATTGGACAAGGGTGAGCTCAAGAGGTGATTCTGCAGCCGGCAGGTCCTGCTCAAGACGAACCCGGACAATTTCCGGCTCGGAAACAGTAATAACCCCATATTTAACAGCCCCCCGGCCATCGGAAACGGCAGCATGATCACCGGGTTTCAAGCGCAACACCCGGTAGGCGTGCTTTAAATCTTCCTCGTTCAGGGTTATCTCGTTACCTTTAACCAGCTGCTCTTCTTCCAGGTAAAAGTAGGGCATCAGAGCCTCCCAGCCGGGTAAAACTACCCACTGCCAAAAGCATCTTTCATCCGATCAAAGAAACCCCTGTTTTCCAGGCCGACTTTTTCTCCGCTTAAGCGGGCAAACTCTTCCAATAATTCCTTTTGTTTAGCAGTAAGCCGCCTGGGAACACTTACTTTCACTTTAACCCGTAAATCTCCCCTGCCTGAACCTTTTAAATGAGGCATTCCATGCCCCTTGAGGCGGAAAGTTTCTCCATCCTGGGTTCCTTCCGGTATTCTCAGGGTAGTGGTTCCATCCATAGTGGGCACTTCTTTTTCCACACCAAGCGCGGCCTGGCTGATACTGATTGTATCCTCAAGCCATAAATCGCTGCCTTTCCTCTGGAATAGCTTGTGGGGGCGAATTCTGAATACCACATAAAGATCTCCGGATGGTCCGCCGCGTGTTCCGGCTTCACCGCCTCCACTGACCCGTAGCCTGGAACCATCTTCAACCCCGGGTGGAATCTCAATTTCTACCTTCCTTTCCTGGACTACTTTACCCTGGGCATTACAGGTCGGGCATGGATCGTTGATCATAACTCCTTCACCACGACAGGTCCGGCAGACTTCCATGCTGATGAACCGGCCGAATGGGGTACTTCTAGAGTACTGCTGCTGTCCGCTGCCTCCACAGGAGGTACAGGTATCGCCATCCAAACCGGACCTGGTTTTCTTACCTTTACAGTCGGGGCAATTTTCTGTTCTTGGAATTGTTATTACTTTGTTTCCGCCACGAAAAGCTTCTTCCAGGGTGATTTCCAGATCATAGCGTAAATGGGTTCCCTGTTCAGGCCCCTGGGATCGGCGCCGGCCTCCCATTCCACCCATTCCGCCAAAGAACTGTTCGAATATCTCGTCAATACCGCCAAAACCGGTAGTGCCAAAACCGGAGCCACCAAAACCATCAAAACCGCCGGCACCACTGCCAAATCCTTCCTGGTGGCCAAAGCGATCATAATGCTCTCTCTTCTGGGGATCGCCTAAAACATCGTATGCCGCCTTAATTTCCTTGAACTTTTCTTCTGTTTCAGGATCATCCTTGTTAAAATCAGGATGGTACTGCTTGGCCAAACGGCGGTATGCTTTTTTAATTTCTTCACCGGAAGCGTTGCGTTCCACCCCTAAAACTTCATAATAATCTCGCTTACTCATATCCGGATATCACCCTTTTTGACTGTAATTATTCAAAACCTAACAAAACTATCCATCTTTCTTTTCTTAACAGGCAATGCCGGGTTATCCTTCTTAAACAACCCGGGGTCAGTAGTTAAGCTTTCTTTAGTATAATTCAACCCCGCAGATTGTTTCCGGTCGGCCCGGCACTGCTACATATGCTAATTAAGAACACAGGGCTGCTAGCTTTCCCCTTTATCTTCGTCTTCCTGAACATCATAATCGGCATCTACTACATTTTCATCATTAGCAGGGTTTTCTCCTGCTTGCCGGGCATCACTGCCCGCTTCAGCGGTCTGCTGCGCTTCAGCCTGCTGCTGTTCATAAAGCTTGGAAGAAAGCTCGTGCATATAGTTGTTCATTTTATCGGTAGCTTCCTTAATCCGATCCAGGTCTTCACCCTGTGATGCTTCACGTAATTCAGCAATGGCATTTCTAATTTCTTCTGCTTTTTCCGGTTCGACTTTATCCCCCAAATCATTTAAAGATTTTTCTGCGCTATGCGCCAGGGAATCAGCCTGGTTGCGGGCTTCAGCCGCTTCTTTGCGCTTACGGTCTTCCTCGGCAAACTTTTCCGATTCGTTGACCATTTCATCAATTTGCTCTTGATCAAGACCACTCGATGCAGTAATCGTTATCTTCTGTTCCTTATTGGTTGCCAGATCCTTGGCCGAAACATTGACAATACCGTTGGCATCAATATTAAAGGAAACTTCGATCTGGGGCACTCCGCGCGGAGCCGGTGGTATTCCATCAAGCATAAAACGCCCGAGGGTTTTATTATCAGCCGCCATAGCCCTTTCACCCTGTAAAACATGAATATCCACGCTGGTTTGATTATCGGCGGCAGTGGAAAAGATTTGCTTCTTCTCAGTCGGTATAGTGGTATTGCGTTCAATAATCTTGGTAAAAACTCCGCCAAGAGTCTCTATCCCCAGAGAAAGGGGAGTTACATCAAGCAAAAGAACATCTTTTGCTTCCCCGCCAAGCACTCCTGCCTGGTAAGCGGCACCCATGGCCACCACTTCATCAGGATTAACTCCTTTGTGCGGTTCTTTTCCAAGCAGTTTGCGAATACCTTCCTGGACAGCCGGGATCCTGGTCGATCCGCCCACCAGGATAATCTTGTCGATATCATCCGCAGTTAACCCGGCATCGGAAAGGGCTTGCCTGGTCGGTCCCATAGTCTTTTCTATCAGGTCGCCGGTCAACTCCTCAAATTTAGCCCTGGTAAGGGTGATGTTAAGGTGCTTGGGCCCTTCCTGGGTTGCCGTAATAAATGGCAGGTTAATGTCAGTGGAAGGAACTGAAGACAGTTCAACTTTAGCTTTTTCTGCCGCTTCAATTAGCCGTTGTAAGGCCATCCGGTCCTGCAGGAGATCTATCCCCTGGTCTTTTTTGAACTCTTCAGCAATATGATTTACAATTCTTTGGTCAAAATCGTCGCCTCCCAGGCGATTATTCCCGCTGCTGGCTTTAACTTCAACCACATCATCGCCAAGCTCAAGCACGGAAACATCAAAGGTGCCGCCGCCAAGGTCAAAAACCAAGATTTTCTGGTCTTCACCCTGCTTATCAAGCCCGTAAGCCAGGGCTGCCGCAGTCGGTTCGTTAATAATGCGCAAAACTTCCAGTCCGGCTATAGTACCTGCATCTTTAGTCGCCTGACGCTGGCTGTCGGTAAAGTAAGCCGGGACTGTAATTACCGCCTGGGTCACCTGCTCTCCCAGGTAGCTTTCCGCATCGGCTTTTAGTTTTTGTAAAACCATTGCCGAAATTTCCTGGGGAGTATACTCTTTATCATCAATATTAACCTTATGATCCGTACCCATTTCCCTTTTAATCGAAAGAATAGTCCTTTCCGGGTTAGTTACCGCCTGGCGCTTTGCTACCTGGCCCACTAACCTTTGGCCATCTTTAGAAAATGCAACCACTGAGGGAGTGACCCTGCTACCCTCTGCGTTGGCAATAATTTCAGGTTCACTGCCGATCAGCGCTGCAACTGCTGAGTTGGTTGTGCCTAAGTCAATTCCTAATACTTTTCCCATTTTTACTTCCTCCTAAGTCGTAAAGTTTACTAGATTAATCTATTCACGGCAGACCTTCACCATCGCGGGGCGAAGGATCCGATCGCGATGCCAGTAACCTTTTTGTAGAACCTCGGCCACATTACCCGGTTCTACCTCCTCACTTTCCACCTCCATTACTGCATGATGACAGTGGGGATCAAAAGGTTCATCTTCAGCTTCAACCAGGCAAACTCCTTCTTGCTCTAAAACCTGGAAGAGTTGTTTATAGATCATTTCCAGGCCGTCAACATAAGAATCGGGGACATCTTCATCAGAGCGGGCTGTCTCCAGGCCCCTTTCAAGGTTATCTAAAACAGGGAGCAGCTTGCTTAAGAAATCATGCAGGGCATACTCTCTGGCTTCATTTTGTTCTTTCTTGCTAATTCGCCGCAGGTTGTCCATTTCAGCCTGCTTGCGCTTAATACGTTCCAGGAGTTCCTCTTTTTCACGTTCCCATTCTTGCTGTTCATCTTTAACCTTTTCTTCTCCCGAGTCGTATTCTTCTTCGTCTACTATTTCCGCAGGCCCTGTTTCCAGAACCTGGTCGGTTAGATTCTTTTCAGCCTGGATCTCTTCAATCTCTTCGTTTTCTTCTTCAGCCGGTTCACCGGCCCCGGCTGACTTTTCTTCTTCCTGGTTCTCTTTTTCTTCTTCCATCTCCTGACTTGTTTTTCTCTTATCTTTACCGCTCATAGATTATTTCACCTGCTTCATTCAATGATATTAGACATATTAACAAGGGCCACAGGTATTCTTCAGGCCCGTTAGGTAACCCGGGAAGATTTTGTTCCCGGTTTAAGAACTGCTAAGACTCTTATTTAAATGATTGACAAGGTATCGCATAACACTGATAACTCTGCCATAATCCATCCTTGTCGGTCCGAGAACCCCGACAGTACCGAGGGTTTTATCGTGGATGCGATAGGTTCCCGTAATCAAAGTACATTCCTTAATATCTTCAAACTCGTTTTCTGAGCCGATTTTTACAACAATATCATCTTCGATGGAATTATCCTCCAGGATTTTAAATAACAGCGGTTCCTGCTCGAAAAGGTTTAACATCCGACGGATTTTATCTACATCCCTAAATTCCGGTTGATTAAGAATATTAGTTGTACCGCCTAAAAAGACCCTGATCTGCTTTTCTTCTTTCAGGCTTTCCTCAAGCAAGATAAATGCCTGCTCCAAAATTTCCAGGCGGCGGAAAAGATCCCTCTTTAATTCGTTAATCAACGAGGTGGTTACCTGGTCTATGGTCAATCCATAAAGCTTTTGGTTCAGGTAAGAAACAACCTGGTGCAATTCAGTCTGGCTCAACTGCTGCTGCAGGTTGATCACCTTATTCTTAATAAAACCGGTATCGGTAATCAATACCACCAGGCCGCGCTTATCATCAAGCGGCAAAATCCGGATCTGGTGAAAAGCGCTTTTCTTAAACTGCGGCCCCATAATCAATGAAGTTTGGTTAGTAGCCTGCGATAAAACCCTGGTTGAATAGGTAATAATCTGCTCTATTTCCCGCATTTTTTCAGCGCTTAAAGAATTGCTGATATCAAACCCGTCATCCATAATCATTTGATCTTCTTCCAGCAAATTATCCACATAATAGCGATAACCAAGCTGGGTAGGGACTCTGCCGGCGGAAGTATGCGGCTGGACCAGGTACCCCATTTCTTCTAAATCAGCCATTTCATTCCTGATCGTCGCCGAGCTTAGGCCAACCGGGTAAGCCCTTGCAACAGTTCGCGACCCAACCGGCTCGGCTGTTTTAATATAATTGACTACTACGGCTCGAAGGATCTCTTCTTTTCTTTCATTAAGAGTTGTAGCCATTATCATCACCCCGTTCTATCTTTAGCACTCTTATACTTAGAGTGCTAAAGCTAATAAGAAAATAACATTCTCCAACGGGGTTTGTCAAGTTGAATTGCCCTGGCAAAATTCAAGCATTATTTTATATTAACCGGCTTGTTTTCCTTCCCGATAATTGGCAATCGCATTGTGCAGGGCGTCTGCAGCCAGGTTTGAACAGTGCATTTTTAAAGGAGGCAGCCCGCCAAGCTCATCTGCCACATCTTGATTTGTAACCTGCAGAGCTTCATCCAAAGTTTTTCCCTTAACCAGTTCAGTAAGCATGCTGCTGCTGGCTATAGCCGCCGCACAGCCAAAAGTCTGGAATTTAATATCATCAATCCGTCCATCTTTTAGTTTGAGATATAACTTCATCGTATCGCCACATTTAAAACTGCCGGCGTCCCCAACAGCATCGGCATCCTTAAGCTCTCCAACATTGCGGGGATTATTAAAGTGTTCTACTATTTTATCATTGTACATATATCCTGCTCCTCTCCAATCTAATAACAATAAGTTATTGTGACCGATGATATGTTGGCGACATATTCCTTAACCTTTCCACTATTGGTGGCGCTTTCTCCAAGACTGTTTCCACGTCCGCCTCCGTATTCCCTCTGCCCAGGCTAAAGCGGACTGAACCATGGGCTTCAGAATGTTCGAGCCCGATGGCCGAGAGGACATGTGAGGGTTCAAGAGAGCCGGAAGAACAGGCAGAACCACTTGATGCAGCTATTCCTTCCATGTCCAGGCTAAGCAGCACCGACTCACCTTCTATGTACTTAAAGCTAACATTTACATTGCCGGGCAGGCGTTCATCGGGGTGTCCATTTAAAATAACATCGCCGATACCGAGCAACCCCTTAATTAACCGGTCTCGTAGTGATTCCAGGTGTTTTTTCTTTCCAGGTATTTCTTCCGTCGCCAGCTCAAGGGCCCTGCCCAGGCCGATGATACCTGGAACATTTTCTGTTCCGGGCCTTAGCTTTCTTTCCTGGCCACCTCCCTGGTATAAGGGGGCAATCTTTATTCCCCTGCGCATATAAAGTGCGCCAATCCCCTTTGGCCCATTAAACTTATGTGCCGAAAGAGAGAGAAAATCAACATTCATTTCCTGCACATCCACAGGCAGCTGTCCCACTACCTGCACTGCATCGGTATGAAATAAAATATTATTTTCCCTGGCTAACCTGCCTATCTCCTGAACAGGCTGCATGGTGCCGATCTCATTATTGGCTGCCATAACAGAAATGAGAAAAGTATCATCTTTTATTGCGTTTTTTAACGTTTCGGGATTAACTTTTCCATATTGATCCACAGGAACATAAGTAACCTCGTAACCTTCTTTTTCGAGATCCTTACAAACATCAAGCACGGCATGGTGTTCAACTGAGGAAGTAATAATATGCCCGGAACCATTACGTATTTTAGCTGCCCCCCGTAAGGCCAGGTTATTTGCTTCCGTCCCTCCGGCGGTAAAATAAATTTCTTCAGGTTGGGCGCTTAAAGCCCGGGCGGTTTTCTCCCTCGCTTCTTCAACCGCATTGCGCACTTCTCTTCCCGGTGCATGCAGGCTGGAAGGATTGCCATACTGTCCTTTTAAAAAAGGCATCATTGCTTCCAGGGCCTCTTCCCTTAGAGGTGTTGTCGCTCCGTGATCCATATATATTAGCCGACTTGTCATGATCAATTCCTCCCCGCTGTTATAAAGTTTGGGTCGGCTTTAAGGAAATCAACTCATTAAGGGTGACATCGTCCAGGACATCATTAATTTTATCCCTTAATTTTTCCCAAACCTGCCTGGTCAAACAACCATCTTTATGGTGGCAGCAAGAATCATCCCTGTCCTCTGCCAAACAATCTACCGGAGTTATCGGTCCTTCAACAGAGCGCACTATATCCCCCACCTTGATCTCTTCAGGCGGCCGGGATAATATATAACCCCCCTGTGCACCCCGCACACTTTTAATAAGTTCGGATCGCCTCAGGGCAGGAACTATCTGCTCCAAAAACTTAAGCGATATCTTTTCTTGTTCGGCAATTTCTCTTAAAGGCAAAGGACCTTCTTTATAGTATAATGCAAGAATAGCCATTGCCCTGACCCCATATTCAACTTTAGCCGAAAGTTTCATTTCGATTACAACGACTCCTTTTTAATCCCGACCAAATAACTCGGATATCTACCAAGAAAAAGCATAACACCTGCATCTATTAGTGTCAATGGTCAAACTCCATTTTTTTATCATATTACTTATTTCAAAAAAACAGTAATCCCCAAAGTAAGTTCCACAGTGGACAAAGCTGTAGCATTTAGTCTGGGAAGTTTTTTTGGTAGAATTAAGTCTGGGAAATTTTCCTTTTCAAAACATACAATTGCTTAAAGAAGAACCCCTGAAGGTATAAATTTAATTTCTCCAGGTAGCTGATAAAATCAACAACAAAAAACCGGCAACATTGCCGGTTATAAGGTTAACCTTTTTTATATTGATCCAGGGTGAACCCCGGTTACACTTTCACCACGTTTGCCGCCTGCGGGCCGCGGTTTCCTTCGACAACTTCAAACTCTACTTCCTGGCCTTCTTCAAGGGTTTTAAACCCTTCTTCCTGAATTTCCGAGTAGTGCACGAAAACATCCTTACCTTCATCAATTTCGATGAAGCCGTACCCCTTTTCAGGGTTAAACCATTTAACCTTTCCCTGCATTAAAAAATTACCTCCTAGAATAGCCCTGATAACGAGGGCGTAATATCGTCTAAAGATTAACACAAAATTCGGCAAAAAGCAATCTGGCCAGCCAAAATTTGACTAAACGCCATTAACCAGGTTACTTGAATGCCACAAACCCTTTTATAGCAGGTCGTTTTTTTCTAACCGGGATCACTATCCTTTTCTAAATAAAGAAAGCACCTTGCGCCTTAAGTCGGTATATATCTTCCCCAACCCCGTCTCATAAAGAGTATCCCTGCTGCGGCGTAAAACTTCAAGGGTGGTCGTTTCAACAACTTTCCAGAGCATCTCTTTGTCCGGTGAATTTATAAAATAATCGAGGTTAACCTGGAAAGCCCCCTTGTAAGTTCGGCCTCCACCATTAGGAGTAATTTGTTTTATGATCCGGTTGAGATCGAGAGCACCGCTTTTGGACCTCATTGAAACATCCAGGTACATTTCACCTTTTTGATAATTTTCAATAACGGCAAAAACAGCCACAGTATTGTGCTCACTGTTTTTTAGAACCATATCGGCAGTTATGGCAATTGAGTCCCTGTACCTGGCATCAACGAAACCCAGGCCATAAAAGGCCCAATCCCGGTACAAAACCTCATTTTCCTTTGCTTTTTTATAGTAGTGAAGAGTTTCGGAGGAAGGAGGTGCACTGCTTATCCCCTGCAAGATGGAAGAATCCGCATATTTTGATAAAAACATCAGCGCCTCAAGGTCCAGAGAGGTGATATTGTTATAACGATCAGTATCGGTTTGAATCCCAAATGTCAGGGCTGTAGCCATTGAAACAATTTCATCTTCTGTAAAGCTAAGCCCCAGGTTTTTTAGAATGAGCGCCACCAGGGTACTGGTGGCCCCGGCATCTTTTCTAACCAGGGAAAAATCCGCTTCTACTGTATCCTTTGATTGACCGTGATGATCTATATGAACGGCGCAGGGAATCTTATCCCCGATACTTTCCACCCGGTTGTTTTGAAAATCAGGGACGATGTAAGCCTGGTATTTTTTTAGATTTATATCTTTATCAAAAGTAACCGGGATTTTTAACCTTTCGATAAAAGCCTGGTTTTGTGAAAGCGATAATTTTTTTTCTGCAAAAATATCCGATTCTACAGACAGCTGTTTGAGGACCAGCCTTAAAGCATAAGCCGAAGCGATAGCATCGGGATCAGGCGACCCCGGAATATAAATAACTATCGCTTTATATTTTGTAACTGCTTCAACAAATTGCTCTGCTGCATTTTTCATAATTAAACTCAACCTTATACATTAAATGTACTGCTTACAATATTATACCATGTTAGTTAACCGGTCCCTGCCGGGATCATCTTAAAGCCAACGGTTCATTATCTTCCTCCCTTCATTTTCTTCAAGTCATTTACAATATTCTAAACTACCTGCTGAACAGCTTACCCTTAAGTCTGCCTTCCATGCTATAATAGGTTTCCGGGGGTGTAATAAATGCTTCTTGGGGTCGGAGTTGACCTTGTGGCCATAAGCAGGATTAAAAAAGTGTACGATAAGTTCCCTGAACGTTTTTTAAACAGGCTCTTTACAGAGCGGGAAAAAGCGCAGTTCCAGAAAAAAGGGGCTTCAATGGCTTCCCTGGCTGCCCGCTTTGCAGCCAAGGAAGCTGTGTTGAAAGCAATTAGCTGCGGGATTGGACCGGCCGCCATGCGTGAGGTCGAAATAATTGCACCCACCGGAAAGCAGCCTGAAGTTAAACTTTCGGGGATAACCGCAATTCTGGCCGAACAACAAAATATTTCCGCCGTAACCGTATCCTTAACCCACGAAAAAACCTTTGCCTGCGCAATCGCTGCCGCTTACAACCTGCAACCTTAGCGGCGGGTATAATTAAGCAGTCCCCCCGCCTTAACCACCTCGACCTGGCGCGGTGAAAGATGGTGTAAGGCTTTAATATTTTGATCGTTCCGGCGGTTTTTTACATTTATTTCCCGGCTGTTTAACTGCCGGTGCAAATCATCCATTACTAATTCATCCCCGGCTGAAATTTTTTCATAGTCGGCAGGATCGGCAAAAGTAAGGGGCAGAACTCCGAAGTTAACCAGGTTGGCGTGGTGAATCCTGGCAAAGGATTTGGCCAAAACCGCTTTAACCCCCAGGTGCATAGGGGCCAGGGCCGCATGTTCACGGCTTGATCCCTGGCCGTAGTTTTCGCCCCCTACAACCATGCCCCTGCCAAATTCCCTGGCTTTTGCCGGGAAACCCGGATCCAGGGAGGCAAAAACATATTCGCTTAAAGCTTCAATATTTGATCTGAGCGGCAGCACCTTTGAGCCGCCGGGCAGGATGTGATCGGTGGTAATATTATCTTCCACCGCTAACAAAACCTTCAGTTCCAGCTTTTCTGGCAAAGCCTCGTTAAGGGGCAAAGGTTTGATGTTGGGTCCCCTCATTATTTCGACATTACTTCCATCCCCGGGCGGTTTGATCAACATGCGGTCATCCACCACCGGCAGGTAAGCTTCAGGCAGCTGCGGGTAATCCCCCAGTTCCCGGGGATCAGTCAATACCCCGGTGAGGGCGGCAGCGGCAGCGGCCGCAGGACCGGTCAGGTAAACACCGGCATCGGCGGTCCCGCTGCGACCGGCAAAATTACGGTTAAAAGTGCGCACGGAGACTCCTCCCGACGGTGGAGCCTGCCCCATGCCGATACAGGGGCCGCAGGCCGATTCGAGAAGCCTCGCCCCCGAAGCGAGCAGGCTTTCAATAATACTTTCCCTGGCCAAAGCCATGTAAACCTGCCGCGATCCTGGGGCAACCACCAAACTGAGCCCGGGATGAATTACTTTACCCTTAAGCAGTTCAGCTACCAGGCGTAAGTCATAGTAGGAACCGTTGGTGCAACTGCCCACCGCCACCTGGTCGACTTTAAGCGGTCCAATTTCTTTTACCGGTTTGACCATATCAGGGCTATGCGGCATTGATGCCAAAGGCTCAAGTTCGTCTAAGTTGATGGTAATTTCATGATCATATTCGGCACCGGGATCAGCTTCTAGCGGCACAAACTGATCTGCCCTTTTCTGATCTTCCAAAAATCTTTTGGTAACGGCATCACTGGGGAAAAGCGAAGAAGTGGCCCCCAGTTCGGCACCCATGTTAGTAATGGTAGCCCTTTCATGTACGGAGAGGGTTCCAACTCCCGGACCGGCATATTCAATCACTTTTCCCACCCCGCCTTTTACTGAAAGCCTTCGAAGCAGCTCCAGGATAATATCCTTGGCCCCGGTCCAGGTGGGCAATTTGCCGGTTAAATTTACCTTCAGCACTTCCGGTGCTGTCAAGTAAAAGGGACCGCCGGCCATGGCTACAGCAACATCAAGACCGCCGGCGCCAATGCCCAGCATTCCCAGGCCACCGGCAGTTGGGGTGTGGCTATCAGAACCAAGCAGGGTTTTACCTGGAGCTCCGAAACGCTCCAGGTGAACCTGGTGGCAGATCCCGTTACCGGGGCGGGAAAACCAGACCCCGAACCTGGCTGCCGCCGACTGCAGGAAACGATGGTCATCGGCGTTTTCAAAGCTGTTCTGCAGGGTGTTGTGATCTACATAGCTAACCGACAGGTCGGTTTTCACCTGGTCGATTCCCAGCGCTTCCAATTGTAAGTAGGCCATGGTCCCGGTGGCATCCTGGGTCAGAGTCTGATCGATGCGGATACCAATTTCAGAACCTTTCTCCAGCCGCCCTTCCACCAGGTGCTGTTTTAAAATTTTATAAGTCATGGTTTCTGCCATTTTTCATCCCTCCCAGGATAATAAAGCAAGGCTGTATAAAAAAAAATGCTATTGCTAGGCTTAGTCGCCGCGATTGCCCGCGATGAGCAGGCACAAATCTAAAATGCACCAAGGATGAACAGACAAATTATCTTTTTTTTAACTGCTTAACCTATTTTACACTAAACACTGCATTCTTTCATAACCCTTATATTCACTAGCGGGTAAAGTTGTTTTTTAACCGTTCCCTAAAAAGATAAATGAAAACCGGGGTAAACATCACCAGCGCACAAAGAAAAAATACCGCTTCAAAGTCAAACCAGTTTAAAAGTATCCCCAGGGTGCTTGAACCGGCTACGATACCCAAATCAAACGTGGCGGTAAATGTGGCCATTCCCACTCCCCTTTCCACGATCGACATTCTGTCAGCTGCCATAGCCATCACCGAGGAATGGCCGGCACCAAACCCCAGCCCAAGAATAAACGCGCTGAGCAGAAGAAGCTGTGATGAATAAGATAAGGCAATCATCGCCAGAGCTGTGGAAGCAATAACCAGGGCGGGCAAAAAAACTTTAGGCCTGCCCAGGTGGTCGGAAAGCCGGCCCGCCGCCGGACGGGAAAACACTGCAGTTAAGGCAAATATGGTAAAAAAGTACCCCACGGCTTGAATATCCCTGGCTTCGCCTAAAAGAGGCAGAAAGGTTAAAATGCTGCCCAGGTTAAAGGTCATGAAAAATATGATCAGGGAAGGTAACAGTACGCTCCGGGAAAAAAGCGGAACTTTTTCTCCTGTTATTACTGTACCTTTTTGTTTGCTTCCTTGTTGTTCATCAAATGAAGGGTCCTTAACCAGGGAACCGCTTAAGAGGGCAAAAAGGGCGGCTACCGAGGCCATTAAAAAAAGCAGCAGGTAGTCGCCTCCTGTGCCGATCCTTAAATGTTCACCGATAAGCGGCCCGGTAGCCAGCGAAAGCGGGGGCGCCATCCCCATTAAGCCAAGCGCTTCACCCTTTCTACCTTCGGGAGCCAAATCAAGAGTAAGGGTATTGTAGGCCAGCAGAAAAGCTCCCCAGCCAAACCCCTGAACAGCGCGAAAAATAAAAACCAGCGGCAGGGACGGTAAAAAGATTAAGCCCATACCGGCAACGGCATAAAGGCCGATGCCCATAATTAAAAGCCGTTTACGCCCGCGCCGGTTGAGAGTTCGCCCCTGGAAAGGTCGCAGGACAACCGAACAAAAAGTGAAAAGCCCCATCAGCATACCTACGGCAGTTTCTCCTCCCCCGACTTCGATCACATAAAAGGGGAGAATCGGAATATAAAAATCAAGGGCAAAGAAGAGAAAAAAAACCGCACCGAACAGGGCCATAAAGTTAAAGGTAAGGATTTTCCCTCGATCCGTTTTGATCATACCTGTTTTATAAAGCGGTCCATTAAACGGTAGCCTTCATCAATATATAACCCCGTGCCGGAAGCGCTGGTTTCATCAAATTTTAACTCCCGGCCGAGATCAGGATCACCGCTGCGATAAATGGCAAAAGGAACCGGCTCCCTGGTATGAGTTCCCAGTGAAAGCGGGGTATAATGATCGGTAATCATTAAGATGCTATAGTCAAATTCACTATTTCTCAGCCCATCGATAACCGTTTTGACCACTTCCTGATCGATTGCCTCGATTGCCCTGATCTTATTTTCCGTTTCAAAGCGATGGGAACATTCATCAGGAGCTTCAACGTGTAAATAAATAAAATCCTGGCTGCTTTTAAGCGCTTGGAGCGCAGCTTCAGCTTTTCCCCTGTAATTGGTATCTAGATTACCGGTGGCACCTTCCACATTAATCAAATTGAGTCCGGCAAATAAACCAATTCCCTTAACCAAGTCAACTGCCGAAATAACTGACCCCTTAAGTCCATACTTCTCTTTAAAAGTGGGTAAAAGCGGTTTTTTGCCATTGCCCCAGATCCAGATCGAATTAGCAGGATTTAGTCCCTTTTCAACCCTTTTCAGGTTGACCGGGTGATCGGCTAAAATATTATAACTCTGCTCCATCATCAACCTCAGCCTGTCACTTTCCTTTCCGGCGGGAAGGTAACTGCTGATCGCCTGTCCGCTGATATCATGGGGCGGGGTTAATTCCCACTGATCAGGTGCCCCGTGCCAGACCATGAGGTGGCGGTAATTAAAGCCACAGTGGAAATCTATTTCTTCTGTTCCCAGTTCTTTATTTACCGCTGCCATAAGTTCTTTGGCTTCATCAGTAGTTATTTCCCCGGAACAATAATCTTTCATCATTTTAGAACCATACGGTTCATCATCTGAAAGAGTAACCAGGTTGCAGCGAAAAGAAACATCGGCAGGTTCCAGCTCCACTCCCAGGCTAACCGCCTCAAAAGGAGATCGTCCGGTATAATACTGCAATGGATCATAGCCAATTACCGAAAGGTTTGCGGTATCGCTGCCCGGAGGCAGATTACCGGGAATTGTTTTAACCACGCCCAGTTCTCCTTGAGCGGCAAGCCGGTCAAACGAAGGGGTCCTGGCATACTGCAGGGCTGTTTTATCCCCCAGTTCTTTCATGGGGTAATCAGCCATCCCATCTCCAACAATTACTATGTACTTCAAGTATTGATCACACTCCTTCACTGGTTAGCAGAGGTAAATTTTTGCAGGAACTACAAGCCGTGCCATGAAAATATACTTTTAAGCACTTTTTGTCAAGGGCGGCAGCCCGGAAGTCAAACAACAAAATAAAGATCAAGCACAAAAGGGATAGAGGATTTATCTTTAGCGGCGGCGAATTTTAAACTAAAATATAAGCAAAAACAAATTGTAAGGGGCATCATAAATGCGTTACTACAGCACAAGGGGCAAGACGGATTATACCGGCGCCAAAAATGCAATTATTAAAGGATTGGCTCCGGACGGAGGCTTATTTGTTCCGGCTGAGCCGTTAACTCCTTATGCGCCGGAATACCTGCCCGCAGGTAATTACCGGGAAATTGCAGCTGCAGTTTTCGAGCCCTTCCTGGACGATTACCCTGAAGCAGTAATAGAACAAGCAGTTCAATCAGCTTACAGCGTGGAAAGCTTTGATCACCCGGATATTACTCCACTGGCAAAATTGTCGGACCGTACCCATATCCTGGAACTTTTTCACGGTCCCACCTGTGCTTTCAAGGATATTGCTTTACAAATTTTACCCCACCTTTTGAATGCTGCGGTTAAAACAACCAGCGAGGCTTCAGAAATAGTAATTTTAACAGCTACTTCAGGTGATACGGGGAAATCAGCCCTTGAGGGTTTTCGCGACGTTCCCGGAGTAAAAATTATTGTTTACTTCCCGGAAAAAGGGGTCAGCGAAATTCAAAAACTGCAAATGACCACCCAGGAAGGGTCAAATGTAGGCGTGTTTGCCGTTGAAGGTAATTTCGATGACACCCAGAGAGGGGTCAAACAAATTTTTAACGACCAGGAATTTTCCTCTGAATTACAGGATCTGGGTTACCGGTTATCCTCGGCCAATTCAATTAACTGGGGTCGTCTTTTACCACAAATATCTTATTACTTTTTCGCTTACAGGCAGCTGATTAACCGGGGAGTCGTCCAGGCCGGAGATAAAATTAACTTTGTGGTCCCCACCGGTAATTTTGGCAACATCCTGGCCGGTTATTATGCCAGGTGCCTGGGACTGCCGGTAAACCGTTTATTATGCGCCGCCAACCGCAACAATGTTCTCACGGATTTCATCAACCGGGGCACTTATGATCGCCGCAGGCCTTTTTACAGGAGCCACTCCCCTTCCATGGATATCCTTGTCTCGAGCAATCTTGAACGGCTCCTGTTCGAGTTAACCGGCCATGATAAAGAAAAGGTGTTAACATGGATGAAGCAACTCACAGATACAGGGAGCTATAAAGTAGATCAAGGTACCCTTGAAAAAATACAGGAACTGTTCTGGTCGGATTATGCAAACGACGATGAAACCCTGCAGGCAATTGCAGACACTTACCGTAATGAAAATTATTTAATCGATCCCCACACCGGGGTTGGAAAATGCGTACTTGACAGATACCGTAAAAAGGAAGCCGATCAAACCGTCTCGGTTTTACTTTCCACGGCCAGCCCTTATAAATTTGCCGGCAGCACTATTCAAGCCCTGTTTAATAAAGAAGTGATCGAAAATTTAAGCGAATTTGAGATGATCAAGGTTTTACACCGGGAAACGGGGATCAAGGTCCCGGCAAACCTGGCAACCCTTGAAAAAAAACCGGTTAAGCACAAGCAGGTGATTAAGCCTTTCCAAATGCCTGAACATCTAAAAAAATACTTGCATAAGCTTTAAATCAAAACGGTATTTGCAAATATGAAACAGATTTTACTGCTCAGCCATGCTGCGTTTTGGTCGGGAGACATTGCAGGTAAAGCGGTTGCAATAATCAGCGAGGCAAAGGATGTAGCCGGCCGGCCTATACGGTGGCAGGACGCCGAAGCCTGAACTGTAGATGGCGAATGCTAAAATTTAACAAAAGTGAATGCATGCAGCAGAGTCGCAGCCATTGCCAGCTATAAGCCGTCATTAGATCAAAATACGGCACGGATGTGCGGATAAAAACAGATTAAACATAAGCTATGATTTGACTGCCTGTTTAAATTTTTGCTACCATTAGTTTACCTTTAATCAAGGAGGTTCATTTTATGGAGAGCTTGAAAATACCCGTAGAAAATTTAAGGTTAGAATACAGCCCGGAACAATTTGCCACCGAAAGTGTCCTCGATCAAAACGGAAACAGTGAAAGCATCGTGGGGCAGGACCGGGCCCTGCACGCACTGGAGTTTGGATTAAATATAAAAAGCCCGGGGTTTAATATATATGCCGCCGGCATGCCCGGTACCGGCAAGGAGACAGCGGTTAAAAATTTCGTCGATCAAATCGCAAAAGAAGCTCCAACCCCATCTGATTTATGTTATGTAAATAATTTTAAATCCCCCTTCCAGCCTCGCAACCTGGTCCTCCCGGCAGGCCAGGGAAGTGTCCTCGAGAAGGATGTCAGGAACCTGGTAGAAACTGCCCGCCAGGAGATACCGCGCGCTTTTGAAAGCGATGATTACATCAGCCAGAGAGAAAACCTGGCAAACCAGTATAACGAAAAAAAACAGAAAATGTTTAATGAGCTAAACCAAAAAGCCTCGGAAAGCGGGTTTATTATCCAGAGCACTTCCAGCGGGTTTGTACTGCTGCCCCAGAAAGACGGCAAACCTTTACAGGATCAAGACTTAAACGAATTATCTGAAGAAGAACGGGAAGATATTTTTGAGAAAAAGCGAAAGCTCGAAGAAGAACTTAAAAGCACTGTTCGGGAAATTAGAAATATTGATAAACAGCTGGCCGATGAAGTTAAAGAGCTGGACCGCAAGGTAGCATTATTCGCCGTAGAACATCTTTTCCAGGACCTCCTGGATAAATTTAAGGATATTCCGAAGGTGATCGGCTTCCTTAAAGAAATGCAGGAAGACATGATGGAAAACATTAACCTGTTCAGGCAGCAGGGACAGCAACAGCAACAACCTTTTCCTTTTCCCATCCCCGGTGACCAGGAATCCGGGTTTAAAAAATACCAGGTTAATGTAATCGTAGATAACTCTGAACTTCAAGGGGCCCCGGTGGTTTTAGAACTTAATCCTACCTATAATAATATTTTTGGCCGGATCGAAAAGGAAACCCAGTTTGGGGGGCTGGTGACGGATTTCAGCATGATTCGCGGAGGCTCCCTTCACAAGGCCAACGGTGGATTTTTTGTGGTAAAAATTGATGAATTGCTAAAAAATCCTTTTACCTGGGAAAGCTTAAAACGGGTAATTAAGAGTAACCAGCTGGAGATTGAAGAACCCGGTGAAAAATTGGGCCTGGTAGCTAGCAAAACCCTTCGCCCGGAACCTGTAGATCTTGATATTAAAATCGTGATCATCGGGCCACCGATTTTTTACCACCTGCTTTACAACCTGGACCTGGACTTTAGAGAACTTTTCAAAGTAAAAGCAGACTTTGATACCACCATGGTGCGCAACAAGGAAAACGTCCAGAGTTACTATTCTTTTGCCAATTCTTTTTGCCAAAAAGAAAACTTAAAACACCTGGATAACAGCGCCATAGCAAAAATTGTTGAGCACGGCTCCAGGCTGGCCGAAGACCAGAATAAACTATCGACCCGTTTTTCTGAAATTGCCGATATTGTAAGGGAAGCCTGCTTTTATGCCGTATCCGACTCAGAAGACTATGTGCGGGATGAACATATTAACAAAGCAATCGAATCGAAAATTTACCGCTCAAACCTGGTCCAGGAAAAACTGCAAGAGATGATGGAAAGAAATTTCCTGCTTATCGATACCGGGGATAAGAAGGTAGGCCAAATTAACGGCCTTTCAGTAATGCAAATGGGTGAGTATTCTTTTGGCAAGCCGACCAGGATCACGTGCAGCCTTGGCATGGGACGGGGTGGCATAATTGATATAGAAAGAGAAGCGCAGCTGGGCGGACGCCTGCATACTAAAGGAGTAATGATCTTAAGTGGATATCTTTCATCAATGTATGCGAAAGAAATTCCTTTAACCTTATCAGCCAGGCTTGTCTTTGAGCAAAGCTATTCCGAAATTGAAGGAGACAGCGCCTCCAGTACTGAGCTGTATACATTATTGTCATCCCTGGCAGAGGTCCCCTTGAAACAAAACCTGGCCGTAACCGGCTCTGTTAACCAGATGGGAGAGGTCCAGGCCATCGGGGGTGTAAATGAAAAAATTGAAGGTTTTTATGAACTATGCAAGGCCCGCGGTTTAACCGGTGACCAGGGAGTAATTATTCCCAAGAGCAATGAACCAAACCTGATGTTAAAAGAGGAAGTAGTTGACGCGGTTCGCCGGGGAGACTTTCACGTTTACGCCGTAAGCACCGTTGAAGAGGGCGTTGAGCTTTTAACGGGTCACAAGGCAGGCAGGAGACAAGAAGACGGCACCTTCGAAGAAGATACCATTAACCATAAAGTAGAAGCGGCTCTTCGTTCCTATGCCCAGCGAATGAAAAACTTTGGCAGGCCAGCCGAGGAAGGTAAAGATGAGGATAAGCCGGAAGAATAGCGGCTAATAAAAACAGCCAAACCTGTACAAGGTAAATGTTGGTTGCTAAATTTGAACTGATAAAAATGTGACAGCACCAGCGGATATCGAATACTAATCACCAGGTATTCGTGGTGGCAAATTTCAAACGCCTGTGATTAATAATCGTTACTGTAAGGCTGAGCAGATAATAATCTATAATTCTTGGGGCGCTTAAGGTTAAGATGTCAGCAAAAATAAACAATCAAGAAACGCCCCTTATAGCCAAACTTCTCCAACTGCCGTGATTTCTACCTTGCTGTGCGATAAAGTCGCTTCTTTTATCCGGCCGTTTTCAACTTTCATTTCCAGTTCCGTAACCTCCGGACCACCCAGTTCGATGCTTCCACCGCATTCAATCTTTAGAGTTATATCTTTCAGGCCCTTTTCCGCCGCGGGTAGTTCCTGCCAGGCCAATGCCGCAAGTCCTAAAGCTACAGTGCCGGTTCCGCAGGATGGTTCGAAATAATCCACCTTTACACAGTGGGGGTAAACCACCCTTAGATCCATGCCGTGTTCAGGGTTCCAATCGTAAAGAACAACATTATATTCATCTTCCCCGGTTTCTGCTATAAACTGGTTCTGAATAGCGTCTATTTTTTCCCTTGTCCGTTGGTCCCATTTTATAAAGTCAGCCCATGGATAAGCCTTTTTAAAGCGATCGGCATTAATTGCTAAAAACTTGCCCGCCTGCATTACCTCGAGATCTTCATGCTTTAATTTACCGATTCCTTTTTCATAGCTTTCCCGGAGAAAACTCTTCATATCAGTTTTAACACGTTGAGCTTTATTATCCCTGGTTTCAATTTCTAAGGGCACTGTCCCGCCTTCGGTATGCAGGAGCACTTTAGTAAGCGGCTCTTTCTTCTCCACTCCTAAAGCTTCCCCAAGTCCGGTCTCAACCAGGGCGGCTCCAAGCACCTGGGTAAATCCGCCGCAGGCACTGATAAAACATTCCGAAGTCGGTTCGGCAATTTTTGCTTCCACTTCCGAAGGCCCGCCTGCCCGGTAAAGAATTCCCACCTCATGAGCATAAAGGTAGTTGGGTTTAAGCAGTTTAATCCCGGCTTCCAATTCACTGCCCCCGGGAATCTGTTCCCCCTTAACCAGGACAATCAAGTTGCCTCCCATGTGACCGCGTACAAAATCCAGCTTCATAGTTTGATCCCTCTCCTGAATGTTTTGGAGTGAAACTCACTCCTTTAGATGAAACAGGTTTCAGTAACACCTTCCCATTTTACGTACTTCGTTCATCCGGGTTTCCAGGCAGGGGCAAATGTTTTCCGGAATATGGTCAAACTTGCAGGGGCAATAAAAGTCCCCGAACATCCTGTGCTTTTCAACCAACCCTTCCAATACAAGCTCTTTATCTTCATTAAAAGTATAGCCGCGCAATCGGGCATAACTTTCAGCCCTCCGGTAAATTTCGGTTTCCGGGTCCTGTTCCAGGCGCGATGCTTTAACCTCCGGCTCAATTGCTGTTATTTCCAGTTCGGCACCGCAAACTGTGCATACCACTACCTGGCCGGGACTAACTTCGTCCCTGTGAAGGAAAGCAGTCCGGCACACTTCGCAGTATATTTTATTTTTCACTCTCAAGCGCCCCTTCAATTTCTTCCTGCTTGAAACCCTGGATAACCTGGTCGTTAATTACCGTCACCGGAAAAGACCTTTTACCGGTAAGTTCCTCTACTTCTTTGAGAGCTTTTTGCTGTTCTTCACCCTGGGCTAAATCAATATCTACTACATCATAATTTACTCCCTGGTCATCAAGCAGCTTCTTGACCTTTTTACACCAGGGACAGGTACTCAAAGCATAAACTTTAACCATAAAATTACACTCCCCTTTCAAGTTTTATTATTCTACAGAAAAAACACTCCCCGGCAAATTAACAAACCGGGCCGATGAAATTACATCGAGTTCTTTTACTTTATTTAAAGTCTCCTTGCTCATTTCCTCGTCAACCTGCAGGACCATCATCGCTTCACCACCGGCGCTTTGCCTGCCCAGCTGCATAGAAGCAATGTTGACATTTTCATCACCCAGAAGGGTCCCGATTTTGCCAACCACACCGGGTTGATCGTGGTGGGTGGTCACCAACATGTAACTGGCCGGAATAATTTCAATCCGGTAATCATCCACCCTGACCAGCCTCATGTCGCTGTTAAGTAAAGTTCCGGATATACAGTGCTCTTCGCTGCCTGCCCTTGCTTTCATAGTAATTAAGTTACTGTAATTTTTTACTTCTGTCGTCGAAATTTCTTTGACGGCAATTCCCCTGTTTTTCGCAATATAGGAAGCATTAACCCAGTTGACTTCGTCACCGACAATATGACGTAAAAAGCCGATCAAACCCGAAATGGTCAGTGGAGATAAGGGCATGGTGGATACTTCACCGCTGTATGTAAGCTCAATTTCATCCACAGAACCGCCAAACATCTGCAGGTAAAAACTGCCCATAACCCTCATTAAAGGTAAAAATGGCCCCAGGGCCGCTCTTGTCTCCGGCATTAATGCCGGGACATTTACGGCAGAAACAACCGGTTCTCCCTGCAAAGCCCTGACTACCTGTTCCGATACCTGGCGGGCCACATTACTCTGTGCCTCCCGGGTTAAGGCCCCCAGATGAGGTGTAACGATAACATTGTCCAAATCCAACAATTTACAGCTTGCAGGCGGCTCCTGCTCAAAAACATCAAGTGCAGCACCCTCTACCTTCCCGTCCTGGAGAGCTTTACACAAAGCATCTTCATCGATTAGCCCTCCCCTGGCACAGTTGACAATGCGCACTGCCGGCTTCATCATTGCCAATTCTTTTTCCCCGATCAAATGGTAGGTCGCATCATTGATTGGCAGGTGCAGCGTGATAAAATCAGCCCCGGTTAAAAGGTTCTCAAATGAAACCAGTTCAATGCCGATTTTTTCAGCCTGCTCAGCCGTAATATTTGGATCATAACCAATAATATTCATTCCCATGGCCCTGGCCCGACGGGCAACCTCACTGCCAATGCGTCCCACCCCGATTACTCCCAAAACTTTACGGTTAAGTTCAACTCCTGTATAATCAGATCTTTTCCACTGCCCCTGTTTGACGGAGTAACTGGCCTGGGGAATATTCCTGGCCAGTGCAGTCAATAATGCAATGGCATGTTCCGCCGCGGAGATGGTATTGCCGTGGGGGGCATTAACCACTATTACTCCTTTTTCAGTGGCTTTTTCTACATCAATATTATCAACTCCCACCCCGGCCCTGCCTATAACCTTGAGGTTATTGCCTGCCTCGATAACATCGGCATCAACCCTGGTCCGGCTGCGAACCACAAGCGCATCATAAGCCCGCACAATTTTAACCAATTCATCTTTGGCAATTTCAGGCTTGTAGTCGACTTCCGTATTATCTTCCAGCACTTTCAAACCTTCAGGAGATAATGCATCACTAACTAAAACCTTCAACTATCAACACCTCCGAAAACCCTACAAACCTCATTAGAACAATTTAGATTTACTATATCATAAAATCATCTTCATACCAATTAAAACTCTGGTTAAGAATAACTAAAAACCGGGGATCAGATAACTTTAAGTTTTATTGTTGTCAAGTTCAATGGCCCCCTGTGCACAAAACTCCTGGCAGCAGTAACAACGAATGCAGTCCCGGTAATCTATATCCGGTATTGACATTTTAAATTCTATTACCTGGGCCGGACAGTTATCCCGGCAGACTCCGCACCCGTTACAAATCTGCGGGTTAATATGGGGAAGAGGCCGTCTTGCTGCAAACATATCCCGGATCCGGGCCAGGGGGAACATTGCCAGCAGACGGCTTAACTTTCCTCCGGCAGCAGGCCCTCTGTCAAAATCAGGAACCCTGCTTTCATCCAGGGACAATCCCTTAACCAGGATTGCAGGTAATTCCGTGCCGGCCAAATTCAATTCTTTTGCTGCCACAAGGGTGGGAATCGCCTCAGGGTAAAAACCGGTAATTTCCGCGGCAACCCTGTCCAGGGCCACAGCGTTGTGGGAAGCCAATAATAAACCCATTTGGCGTGGTTTGCCACGCCTCGGTCCCGTTCCTTCCATGGCAATCACAGCGTCCAAAATGGATATTGAAGGCTGAACTGCCAGGTAAACATCGATTAAAAGCCGGGAAAAATCCAGAGGAAGAGGATAATCAAAGTGAAAGCGGGCTTTTCTGGCCCCAACTACACAACCAAAAACATTTTTTACTGCGCCGGTCATCCCGGTAAACGCATGGGTTTTCAGCTTACCCACGTTGATTACAAGATCAACCTGCTCAAGGGCGGCGGCAATGGGGATTACTCTTTTTTTAAAATTATTAACTTCTACATCGATTGGATCATTGAAGATAAGCGCCTCCGCCCCGGTTGCTTCAATGACATCATACATTCCGCTCACCCGTAAAGCTTTTTCCTGCGAATCAGAGCCGGGGCTGTCCCCAATATAAACCCTGCCGCCTGCTTCCTGGATCATTTCAGTGATCACCTTAACCACCACAGGATGGGTGGTTACCGCTTCCACAGGCGGAGCGGCCGAAAGCAGGTTCGGCTTTAACAAAACTTTTTGACCGGGCTTAACCAGCCCGGTTATGCCGCCAAAAGGTTCCAGGAGCTGTTTCAAACTGCTGTGTATAGTATGGGGGTGGTAACGCCGGCAATTTTCGAGGGCAACTACTGCCCTGCTCTCGGTAACGGCCATCATTCGTCTCCAATCTAAAATTAAGGCATATTTTTGTCGACATAAACGGCCAGTTTACCAAGGAGGTTAACATAACTACCCAGTTCATTATCGTACCAACCGAATATTTTTGCGTGGGTTACCGGGATGTTAATATCGGCAGGGGCATCAACACCATGTTCTTCCATAATATCCGTATTGAGACTGATAAACCCGGTCCGCGAATGGGTTTCCACCCCTTCTATTACTATCGCAGCCGGGAACCCGGCCAGATCGGTCGATACATTTTGCTTATCGCTGTAAACAACCATTCCCTTTTGAGAACCCGCAGCAGCCTTCCGGTAAATTTCATTGACCAGGTCCCGGTTAACCAGGGGTTCGCCGGAAGCATTTAAACCGGTCCTAAAAGTTACGTTAAGCATGATCAAAGAAGAGGTGTTGGTAGGAATACGCACCGAATCGGCCATAAACCCAACATTTTTTATCTCCGGCATTATTTCTTCCAGGGCATTGGCGGCGCCGGTGCTGGTCAGAATAATATTATTAAAGATTGAACGGTTTTTCCGCAGATCCGAGGTTCCGGCCTTGGGAACCGCATCTAAAATGTTTTGATTGTTGGTGGCAGCATGAACCGTAGACATTGAAGCGGTTATGATATTTGCTGTTTCCCTGGTTTCCAAAAGCGGTTTAATCATGTGCGACAATCCGGTGGTTGTACAGCTGGCAGCAGATAATATATGGTGCGTGGAAGGATCGTATTTGTCATGGTTAATCCCGTAAACAAACATACAGCTATCTGCCGGCAATTTCTGGGCTTCATCAGCCACTTTAAAAGGAGCACTGACAATAACTTTCTCTGCGCCTGCTTCAAGATGTCCCCGCACGCTGCCTTTTGGCCGGTCGGCAGGTGCCGCAGGATCAACATGGCTGCCGGTGCACTCGATTACAAGCTGTACCCCTTCCCTGGCCCAGTTTATTTCTCTCGGATTCCTGGAATAAGTGGTGATTTTAACCGGCACCTCATTAATTGTAAAAAGATTTGATTCCCGGTCTTTGATTTCGATCTTGCAGGTATTCCCGGAATATCCGTACATAAACCGATCCAGGGAACCAAAAGTAGAATCTTTTACCAGGTAATCAATTAAATCTTCCAGTTTCTTGCCTACATCACGGCCGGTATTAATTACAAAGTAATCAAAATGTCCATCGTTTAAATGATGCCACAGGGTTAACTTGCCGATCCTGCCGGCACCGTTAATGCCCAGGGTTTTCTTGCTTTGCAGGTAGCTGCTCACTACAAATCCTCCTTTGGATCAGATAATTATTTATTCTCACGTCACATCGCTTACAGGTAATGAACCGGGTTGCTTCCCGCATAGATAATGCCAAGCTTGCCGTCAATCGATAGAAAATCACCTTTGTTTATAACTGAATTATTAATCGAGCATTTTTTCCGCACTTCATCCACAACCAGTTCTTTACAGTTAACAATACATACTTTGCCTAATTTTTCGGCAGCAACTGCTGCATGAGAAGTAACCCCGCCCCTGCTGGTTACCAGTCCGTCACACATAAAAATCATCTGGATATCATCAGGAACGGTATCTGGGCGGATAAGGATGTGGGGCTTACCCGGGTATTTCTCCTTGTTTTCCTGCAGGTCTGCCATATCAAAACTAACCACTCCGCTCAGTGCTCCACCACCCACTCCTATGCCCCGACCGATGGGACTCATTTTTTCATCCGGCCGGCTAAAGACTGCTACTTTTTCCTGTTGGACAATGTTTTGCTCCCTGATCTGGAGGATATAGAGGTCCTCCGGGGCTTCTGATTCAAAAGTAAACTCTATTTCCTGGTTATTAAAACCGTATTTTTCAATTAATTCTGTTGCTATTTCCCGCAACCGGTTATAAATTTTTGGAAAAGACGATTCGAGGGAAAGATCGCTTTCAGGGTAGTCATCGCTGCGCTGACTTTCAGAAATGGGCAGGGGATAGACCAGGCCGGCCACGATATCTTCTCCCTGGCTGCAAAGGGTAAAGTCACCATAAAGATTAATCCCCGGTTTTTTTAGCTTGGGGTTATGAGTAAAAACAACTCCCGACCCTGACCGTTTGGAACGGTTGCCCATAACCATCTTTTGCACCAAAACAGCGGTGCCCCATTCATCGGCAATCTGCAGGTGCCGCCGGTAAGCCACGGTCCTATCAGAAGACCAGGAATTAAAAATATTATTTATCGCCTGTTTTAATTGATCAAAAGGATCTTCAACGATAAAAACACCGTGGTCATTCAAAGTTTTTTTGTATTCAAGGGCCAATTCTTTCACCTGTTCAGCCGTGAAATATAATTTTCGTTCCACTCCGTACTTAGCCTTTATTCTCACCATTACCTCATCAAAACAATCCCGATCAACACCGTGCGACATACCCCAGCTTTGTATGAACCGGCGGTATGAGTCCCAACCCATCCAGGAAGTATCGGGATCCTGGTCCAGGCTACGGGCAATTTCTTCTGTCATCCCTACATTAAGGTAGGTGCTCATCGCCCCGGGCATGGAAATAGCGGTTCCGGAACGGACTGACAAAAACATCGGCCTGCTGGTGCTGCCGAATTTCAGGTTGGTTTTCTTCTCTATCGCTTCTACCTGGCGAGCAATCATTTTGTGCAGATCCATACTCATGTAGGGGTGCTTAAAGATTGTTTCCTTGTGCCGGTAAACTTCAGTGGTAATAACAAACCCGGGGGGAACAGGCAGGCCATAGGCAGCTAATTTTTTCAGGTAATAAGCCTTGGCCCCGAGGAAAACCTGGTTATCCATCTTTAAAGTTTCCCGGTCCAGGGGGCTGATTGCCAGTTCCGGGTTATAGCTCATCATGTTATTAATATGTTCTTCAGAATAATTCTCAAGCATACTGTTAATCATGTTCAAAGCGTTGGTAATAAATTGATCGAGCTCCTGGATTAGAAATGCGGAGGAAAGTATGTCACGGTAAAATTTCTCCGCTTCCCTGGCTATTGTTTCCGGGGAGTGATCGAAAATTTGTGGGATCACCACATTAATAGTCTCGTCGTAAACCCGGATAAAATATTCATTAATTAATTCCCTGATATGCTGGGACATAAACCGGAATATGTTCATGTACTGCCCCAGGGTTACGCTGGTGGAAGTAAGGCTGTAGCGAAACATCTCCAGGGTAGAATTAAAATTCTGGTTTACCATCCCATCAAGCTCTAAACCCTGTTTAAAGAGAACCAGGGCATCATAAATATTTCTCAGGGTTTTTGCCGAGATATATTCCAGCTCAATTTCTGAAAAAATATTTTCCATCAGGCGGGAAGCCACCTGTTCCAGCCTGTACATCAATCCCAGGGCTTCAAATTTTGGCTCTTTGTACTGGCCGTACATGGAAGGAATTCCGGCAGCGATATGCCGCTTGTAATATATAGTTTCGATGGCCCTGGTTTCCGACTTGCTGAGGATAACCTCCTTGAGTACAGACATAAAACTGTATAACTTCTCCAGGGCCTCACGGTAACGGTTTTGTTCCAACAGCTCTCCAAAATGGTCAATTTCCTCACGGGTGAAAAAACGGCTGTTTAAGAGCAGGCCTTTGATATCTCGGGTCTCAAATGAATACTTTTCCAAAAGAAGTTGGTTCAGTTGAATAAGGTAGAGCAGGCGCTTTTTATCCCTTTCACGAGCTTCAGGTAAAGTATTTAGATAAGCTGCCACTTCATCTTCAGGAATCCGGAGCAACCCGGCATGATCAACTTCAAAATGAGAACAGGCAGCCTTGATCAACTGGTTAACCCCTTTATACAGATTATTGTTTTCATCAAGAGAAGCAGATACATCCGGGGGAAGTATTTCTTCCAGGGGCGCACGTTCCCCGCTAAGCCAGTAATATGCTACCCGGTTAACCAGTTCGATATGAGTGTTGTTGCTTTCAGCATGAACCTGCTTGCGAACAAAATGGATTACTTTGTCCTTTCTACCGGCCACTTCGTCAATCAGGGTGCTGGCTTCACGCAGCTTACCTTCCGCGCCGATCTCATTAAAATAAACCGGGAAGAAACGGGCCAGCTGTTTCACCTGTTTATATACAGGGCCAATATCAGCATTCAATAACCTGGTTACATCGCGTTGGAAAAGATCTGTATCCGAGATGAATATGCCGCCCAGTTTTAAATTAACCACCAGGGCAGATAAGAGTTTTTTAAACTTGTAAGGAGAGGTTTCAATCAGGTCAAGCCAGATCCGAATATTTTTAACATGATCTTCGTTAACCCTGGTTTCCCACGTGCTGCTGAATTGAACTTTCCCGGGATAGACAAAGCCAAACTCGATCAGTTTTTGCATATAATGGTCGGTAATTTGCTCGTCATTAATATGGACAATTTCCTTGCCCAAAGTAAATATACAATCCAAAACTGTATCGGTTTGCTGTTCTTTGAGTTCGCTGAAAAAGTCGAAAAGCATATCCACAAAATGATATATTTGAGCATGCTCAAGCTCGGCAAGTGCCGTTTTAAGCAGGCGGTTTAAATCATAAAGCAAATGCTTTTTCAAATGGGCCATACCGGGAATATGCAGGGCATAAATCAAGTAATAAACTTTCTCCACTGAAAGCTGAAATTCTTCACTAAAATGTCTGAAATGGTTGGCAATATCATTATAGAAAAGATTGGACTGGATCTCTTCCCAGCTATTAGAGCTTTCGATCCGTTCTTTAAGTTGATCAAAAAATTCCTTGCCGATTAATTTAATTTTATCCCGGTATACAGGCTGAAAAAGATCAGCCTTGCTTTCGAACCAGGCTTCTGCATTGGTGGTTTTTTTCCAGAAAGCACAGCTCCTGCGCAGGACTTCTTTAGTCAAACGGCATACCTCTGAGTTAAATTCGGGAATTGCCGCCGCTCGGTACAGGTATTTTTTAAAATAACCGGCATTGCGCAGATATATAGGCTCATCTTTTTCCATTCCTTCTTCAATTAGAGCCAAAGCCTGCCAGATTACCTGGTGCGGGTAATTGCCTTCATTAAGAAGTCTGTCGGTAAACTTAAAAAGGGTTTTAACCAGTTGTTCCCGCTGGTATTCTTCCAGCGGTTTCTGAAGTAAATCTTCAAAAATAGATATTAAAAAGAGTAGTGCTTCTTCCGATTCCTCAATGGAACTGTATAACCAAAGATCATTTAAACTGATTGTATGGAGGTTCTCAATAATATAGTCATAATTGGGGTGGGGATGGTTATATTCAGTAAAAAGCTCTTCTGTTCTTTTATTTATTCCCCAGTATGAAGAGGACAGGGAAACAAACCAGCGGTGTTTTTGAGGAAGCTCTATCTGCTCATACTTTGTTTGGGCAAGATTAACTTCCAGCGCTCCCGATTTAAACTGGGCGTCCATCTGCTCACCTCGAGAATAATGCCTGATTAATTATAGTATATCATTGTTTGTCCACAGTTTACAGGGAGCCGGACTTTTCTTGATCTCAAAGCAGATCGTGTTAGCAAGCGCCGTTCCGCAATGGAGTTAGAAGGCTTGATCCTGGCATAAACATATTAATCAATGGTTATCCTCTCTGAGGATTTCCAGGAATTCTTCCACCAGGGTTGGGTCAAACTGGGTTCCCGCTTTACCCTTAAGTTCATTAACGGCATCTTCTTCACTCATAGCTTTACGGTAAGGCCTGTCACTGGTCATAGCATCATAAGCATCTACTATCGCCAGAATTCTGCATTCAACAGGGATCTCTTCCCCCGCCAATCCGGAAGGATAGCCATTGCCATCCCAATGCTCATGATGTAACAGTATTAAGTCTGCTATTCCGTATAAATCTGTAGAGGCTGAAGCTATCCGGTGGCCTTTTTCCGGGTGGGTGCGCATGATGCTCCACTCATGCTCATCGAGAGGCCCTTTTTTAAATAAAATATAGTCGGGAATTCCCACTTTACCCAGGTCATGCACCTGGGATAGCAAAGCTAAATCGGAAAGCTGTTTCTGGGACAATTTAACTTTCTCGCCTATTCTGCGACACATTCTTTCAAGCCGGTTGGCATGCCCTTCTGTTATAAAATCTCTTTCCCCAAGAGCTGCCATCAATGACCTGATTATCTGCGATTTTGCCCCGGCTCCTTTATGCAGCTTGTCCCTGTACATTAAGTCATCTGCCTCTTTATAAGTTTCCCATAAAGTTTTTGTTGAATCTTCCAAAGTAGCAAACCCGACCGATATACTTAAAGGAAGATGACTGTTGGTTTCGTTGTACTGATTAACCGTATCGATGATCCGGCTTACCACATTTTCACCGCATTTTTTGTCGGTATGGGGAAGGATAGCCACAAATTCATCTCCTCCTACCCGGGCTATAACATCTGCAGCCCGTAGAGTTTCCTGTAACAACCGGGCACAGGAAACTAACAGCTGATCTCCGCTGTCATGGCCGAGAGTATCATTGATCAGTTTTAATCCATCAAGGTCACAGACAATAATGGTAATCGGGTGCTCCCTGCTTTCATTGAGTCGGTTGAGTTCATCGTCAAAGTACGCACGGTTATAAAGCCCGGTCAATTGATCATGGAGGCTTAAATATTCCAGTTTTTCCTCGTATAGTTTACGTTCGGTTATATCCCGCATCGTTTCTATCGCACCAATAGTATTTCCTTCAGTATCATAAAGGACCGAAGCTGCTCCCCAGAGATACGCACCTTTACCGTCATAGACATTATGAGCATAAGCTTCTCCGTAAAGGGTATCTCCTTCCCGGCTTAAATAACTGTAATAATTTGACTCTTCGGAGTTATTGCCGTAGCGAACCAGGTCAACTAAAATTGGCCTGCGCTGCTTATACAGGGGAAGTGCATATTCATAATTACTTTTCCCGATCATTTCTTCTTTTGATGCTCCGGTCATCTCCTCAATGGCCCTGTTCCAGGCAATTACCTCACCTTTGTTATCGATCACAAAAGTGGCATCCGGAAGAAACTCTATAATTTCGGACAACCGGCGGTGAGCTTCTTCAAGCTCCTTTTCCGCTTTTTTACGCTGGGTCACATCGCGCACTACACCTCGAAAGCCAATCGGATTTCCCGCTTTATCCCGGCGTAAAGTAATCGATACCTCAATAAATATTTCCCGGCCATCACCGGTAATAATCGGGATATTGGCCGCTTTTTCCGGAATCCCGGTCCGGTAAACCCGGTTATAGGGTTCAAAAACCAGGCCGGGATCCTTGTAAAGGATTCGGTAATTTTTGCCGACCAATTCACCTTTATCATAGTTAATCATTTTTGAAAGAGAATCGTTAGCAAAAGTAAAGTTGCCGGCTAAATCAACCTCGTAGTAACCTTCTTCCATGGTAGAAAGAATCTGGCGGTATTTTTCTTCCGACTTCTTCCTGGACTCTTCCGCAATCTGCCTGGAAACAGTATTGGCAATAATTTCTGCAATCACTTTCAACAGGGAAATTTGTTCTTCAGTCCACTCCTTTCTATCCACAACCGAATCGAAACCGAGCACCTGTTTTAAACGGCCTTCGCTTTGCACTGCTACCGCTAAAAAGGAACGCACTCCCTGTCGTTTAAATTCCTCTTTTTCAACTGCCGCCTCCGGAGGCAGATCATCTATATCATAAACACTAATAACTCCCAGGTTTGTAATTTTTCCCATCCACCACTTTCTCAAATCCATAGGCAGGCTTTTAACCCTTTCCCCCTGGTAGACAACCCCTTCTCTGCACCACTCGTAAAGCTGATCAAGGGTTTTGCCGTCACCGGCAAAGTTAAAAAGGTAACTGCGATCTGCCTCCAAAAATTCACCGCATAACTTGAGCACTTTATTAATACCGGCATCAAAATCTTCAGGAGCCAGGTTTAGAAGAGTTCCCGAAACTTCCGCTACCAATTTTTCAAAACTTAATTGAAAGCGGAGGGTTTCTATGGTTTTTTTGTGGTCGGTTATGTCAATGGCAAGAACAAAGCCGGCGGGTTTTCCCTTGTACAGTGTGGCAGATCCGGAAAAATCAACCCATTTTTCCTCACCCGCCCTGGTCACAATTTTAAATTCATAGCGCTGTGGGGGTTGTTTGCCGGATTGCCGCATTTTTCCCCGTCCCCGTACCAATTCCTGGTAATCAGGGTGAATAAACTCCCAAAAGCGCATTTTAAATAGTTCTTCCCTGGAATAACCGGAGATTTTTTCTGCGGCCGGGTTAATATAAACAAAATAGTCGTCCTGGTAAATCATGATCGCCACCGGGGAATTTTCAGCCAGTGTCCTGAATTTTTCTTCACTTTCTTCAAGTTCCTGCTTGGCCCGGACCCGATCGGTTACATCAGCAGCCAGAAGAATGTTCAGATCTCCGAGGGCAGAGAGCCTGAATTCAGCATAACGTAGCGTTCCATTCTTACAGCAAATTTCATACTCACCGGGTTTTATTTCTGATTGCTCTTTAACCGCTTTTTCAAAAGCCTTATTCCAACCCCTGCTCACTTCTCTTCTTTTTCTGCTGTCGGGATAAGCAAGAGGCCACCAGTGTTCAATATCGGGTATATCCTCGATAGTATAACCAAAAAGTTCCGTAAATTTTTTATTGATATAAACGTTGTTCTGTTGCCGATCCTGGATAACCACTCCGATCGGCACAGATTCCAAGAAAAGCTGAATATATTCTTCGCTCAGGTCATGTAAATATAAGTTTAACCGGTTAGTTTCTGCAGCCAATAACAACACCCCTGCTGCTTCATTTTTTACCAGGTTTAAAAAGACACAGCGGATACCGGCTCAATGCGGCCTCCCGGACCAATAATTTGCTAAAGTAATTAATATATTCTCTATATTTATTCTTTATCCTTCCAAGAGTTAAACTTGTTATTAAAAATACTTAATGCTTACCTGAATTTCTACCGCCGGCTTAAGCTCTTCCGAGCTCATCGTTTAAAAGCGGTTAGAGCAAAGAAGCGGCATCCCGGTCTACAATTACCACCACATTCGGATGTAATTGAAGCAGGGATGCTGGAACTTCAGTGGTTACAAGACCGCTGAATGACTCTTTGAGTGCGTGGGCTTTACTTCCTCCGCTGGCTAAAAGCAAGATCAACCTTGCATGCATGATCGGGCCCAGGCCCATTGTTAAAGCCCGGCGGGGCACCTGTTCAATCGAATTGAAAAACCTGCTGTTTGCTTCGATTGTCTCGGATGCCAGTTCTACCAGGTGGGTGTTTATCGGTAAAGATGAGGCAGGTTCATTAAACCCAATATGCCCGTTAACCCCTATACCGAGGACTTGCAAGTCAATACCACCGGTTTGGACAATTTTTTGATCATAATCCCGGCAAGCATCGGAAGCGGAAAGATTGTTTTTAGTATAGCAGGGAATGTTAATATTTTCCGGTTTAATATTGATATGATCAAACAGATGTTTATACATATATGTATGGTAGCTTTGGGGGTGCTGCGGGCATAAATCAACATATTCATCGAGGTTAAAGGTTGTCACTAAACTAAAATCAAGATGGCCTTCCCGGTACATTTTAACCAGGTTTGCGTACATCCCTTCAGGGGTGGATCCTGTTGCCAAACCCAGCACTAAATCTTTTTTTTCCTTTAACTTACCGGCAACAAGAGATGCCGCCTTTTTACTCATTTGATCATAGTCCTGAACCACCGTAAGCTTCAATTAACTCATGCCTCCATACCTAAAATATTTCTTCTTTTTCTTCTGTAGTATAAAAGAGTAACAGCAGTTCGTCCCTTTTAACAGAGCCAGGAGCTAATAACAAAACTTCCTCCGCTTCAACCCGATCACTGTGCGCTTTTTCTTCAAGCAACTTGAGCTTCTCGCTAACGCCATATTCTTCCAGCATTTCTTTAATCACCAGGTATAGATCATAGCTGCCACATAGATAAATCCCCTCATAAAGAATTTTTGAAGCAACCATGTCCTTAAAACCTTCAAACTGCAACTGCCGTTTGACCGTATCCAGATCTTTAACTACATAATCGAGTTCTTCTTTCTGGGCCGGGTTAAACAGCAAATTATATTTTTCCCTGTAAATCAA